>Ga0315904_10000495_pt1 | contig 62830 bp, 39 predicted proteins | sample LakEriMetagenome_6_FD_203529 | JGI IMG/M metagenome (GOLD analysis project Ga0315904, IMG submission 203529) | Freshwater fungal communities from buoy surface, Lake Erie, Ohio, United States - Buoy 12 MA120 | ecosystem: Environmental > Aquatic > Freshwater > Lake | place: USA: Lake Erie, Ohio...
AAAGAAAAACTGATATGAGAATAATTAAACAACAAACCAAAACCCTGATAACCCGTGACAATGGACGGAGTTCGGATGCAGTAGCACCGAACTTCATCTACGGGTGTTTGGGAGGATGTATGAGCTCCTACTGCTATGTAGGACGCTATAATCATGACAGAGTATACGTCAATGAAAACATGGATGATTTACTCATGTCTGTACATGGCTGGATTAGTAAACAGCCCTGGCCTAAAGAACCAAATCAGTGTGACCCAAAGTACTACGTCATAGACATTGGATGCTCTACAGATATCCCACTCATGCGTAAGCATTATAACTGGCAGGAAGTCTTTGACTACTTCAGTTACAAAGACGGTATGGCTAAGAGCACATTTGCCACTAAGTATCCTACTATGTTCTTGCCGATGAAGTACAACCTGGAAAAAGAAAAACACCGTATCAGGGTAAGCCTGATGCCTCAGAAATACTCTGACATCCTGGAGCCAGGGACAGACAAAATCTCTGATCGCATAGCTGAGATACCAAAGCTGATGGAATATATGGAAGTACACATCAACTTTTCTCCTATCATCTACACTGACGACTGGTTAGAAGAGTATAAGAAACTCTTTAAAGAAATCCGATCTGCCGGCATAGATACTAAATGTGAGTGTATCTTTTTAACACACAATATTCATCAGCACGAGCGTAACTCTAAGCCTGTTCAGGATCTCCTGTGGCGTCCAGATATCCAAGAGAAAAAAGACTCTCAGTACGCTCCTGATAATATCAGGTATCAGTTTCAACTGAAACGCCAAATGATACAAGAGTTTACTCACCTGTATGCAGATTACTTTAATCCCTCTGGTATCCGTTACATCTTTTAACCTATGGCACAGACAGCATTAGATTGGTTTCTCTCTAGAGTTAATAAAACTAGCTACGATAAGATCAATGAGCTTATAGAGCAAGCTAAACAACTAGAAAAAGAGCAGCGTATACAAGACTATAATGCTGGATATACCGATGCTCAGTGTAACCATATCAATGATGCTGAGAATTATCTTAATGAAATAACCTATATGACCGATGAAAATACTACACATTAGTGACACTCATGGCTACCATGGTACTTTCCCTGAAAGTAGGTTTGAAAGTATGGATGTAGTAGTGCATAGCGGTGACTGCTCCAACTATAGAGACTCCTATAGAAACAGTAATGAAGTACTTGACTTTATAGAGTGGTACAAGAATGTACCCGTCAAGCACAAAATCTATGTAGCCGGTAACCATGATACATCTATAGAAAGAAGATTAGTAACCCCCGGGGACTTTGCTGCAGCTGGTATCATCTACCTGGAAAACCAGGGAACTACAATAGATGGAGTCAAGTTCTGGGGTAGTCCTATCACTCCTACATTTTGTGACTGGTCTTTTATGAAAGCCAGGGATAAGACCTATAAAGTATGGGCACAGATCCCTGATGATACAGATGTACTAGTAGTCCATGGACCTCCCAAGGGAGTCCGGGACTTAAGCTTTGACAGACAGGGTAACCTAGAAATGTGCGGAGACCTAGCTCTTATGAAAAGATGCTATGCACTAAAGGATACACTAAAGCTAGTATGCTTTGGGCACATCCATAACATGGACGGTGTAGATACTAACCAAGGAGTATCTCACTATTCCCGTACAAAGACGGTCTTCTCTAATGCAGCCTGTGTTTATGACGGACGCTTTGACCTTGGACTTACATCACACGGAAACATTTTAGAACTATGAGCACAAGACCAACACTCACAGAAACAGAAGTGCTGTTTATGCACTACAAAAAAGGTATGGCAGGCAGCGGTATGACTGCACTAATAGATGCCATATGGAAACTAGATAGAAAGAACAGAGCTAAAATAGCTCTAGGTTATCCTGAACTCGTTACAGTTTGTAACAGGTTCAATGACGAAAACGGTTACTGGGAAGATCTTCAATCTAGATGGAGAGAAGCTAATCAGTACGTCAATGCAGATTTATAACAAATAAATCCTATACTATGAAAGACACATGTATCCTATGCGGAGTGGAGACGGCTTACGATGAGACTACCCACGTTGACATGCGGGTAGGCTACATAGAAGGAGCTGGACAACTCTGTACTCAATGCTACCGGACTGGTACTAACCGCAACCATATTGCAGTACCAGAATCCATGATTCTAAACACACCTAATGATATGGAACTAGGTGGTAAAGTAAGAAATCTATACTATGAAAATAGATAAGAATCAAGTACTGTTGTGGGTATGCCTGGTTGGGTTGTTATCAGTGTTAGCAGTAGCCATTTACCTTGATGACAACCGGCCAGCTCCCCCAACACCTGCACGCATCAGATATCTTAGAGATAGTCTAGAAATGGAGTACTATAAAAAAGCTATAGAAAACTCTTACCCTTTTGATCACAGTAAAATCCCTACTCATGAAAGCAATCCTTGAGTTCAACATGGACGATGACACACATGACTTCCACCTAGCTGTTAATGCTAGTAAGTGGTACGTTCTAGCCTGGGAGATGGATCAGTATTTGCGTACTAGGATGAAATATGAGGAAAAAATATCAGACGATGAGTACAAAGCAGTAGAAGCTGCTCGGGATAAACTTAGAGAACTTATGAACGAAAGCGGCCTACTTTTTGACTAGGTATTGTAGATGTCAGAAAAGTTCTCTATTTTTACAAAAAAGTTCTCTAAATGATTCATCTTAACGATAGCTTAAACACATTACATTCTGAAACCTGCGTAAAAGTCTATGATCCAGAGCTAAAAAAACTAATTGCTATCTACCCTAACTATCTAAAAGCAGCTAACAAGTTAGGAGTATCCTCATCAATTGTACAACAAAAGTGTACGAGAAAGACAAGAGTCTTCTCACCACTGTACGGTAAAGAGGTAGCATGCCGGTTGTCTTCTGTTAAAGAAGAAGATAAGGCTCTGATGGAAAGATGTAAAAACAAATTCCTATGAAAAAGTATATCGGTCCCATATTGAGTATAGCTACTATAGCGATGCTATTCTATACCCTCTTTGATCTCAAAGAGCAGGTAAAACAAATACCTGTACTAAAACAGCAGGTAAACTCATTACAAAAAACGAAGGATAGTCTTCATGATGAAAACTTTATGTTGAACACAGAAATGATGAGACATGAGATAACCCGGGACGAAATACTGCCTAAATACCCTAAAGCATATGATGCATACTATTCGTACCTGTATTCACAAACTGAGTAAACTTAACTGGACATTTTTAACTGTCTGGATTGGGATCATGTTGATAGCATTCTTCTTCTGGTCCTGGGTACTCAGTCTAATATTTTAATCCTATGAAAGTATCCTTTGATTTTGACGGCACCCTGGAACAAAAAGAAGTCCAGGACTATGCCAAACAGCTCTTAGAAGAGGGCATAGAAGTATGGGTAGTTACTACCCGGTGGGATGAAAACCACAAGCACAAGTATCCTCATAACGCCACACTGGACGATCTATGGGAAGTAGTAGACAGACTCGGTATTCCCCGGCATCAGGTAAGGTTTACCTGCATGGAGTGGAAGCACAAGTATCTAAACGGTACTCAGTTTGTATGGCACCTAGATGACAACGAGGATGAGTACTTCAAAGCCAGACAGAACGGTGGCTGTAACGTACCCATGATTAACGTTACATCTTACTACTGGAAAGATAAGTGTGAAGAACTATTAAGAGATGCAGTTAATTGAAGACCAGGATTACTATCTAGACGGTGACAGAGTAATATTTACTGCGGCATTTCATATTAAACGTGGTGCCTGTTGTGGCAACGGATGCCGGCACTGTCCCTATGATCCTAAGTACACCAAAGGAAACACCAATATCAATGACTCTAAAGACAGCATTATACCTAGACGACCAAAGAACACCGACAACAACAATCCCGGGGTATAACCCCTGGTCTGTAGTCAGAAACTATGAAGAGTTTACTAAGTTCATTACCGAGTTTGGCATTCCTGATTTAATCAGTTTTGACCATGACTTAGCAGAAGAGCACATAGAAGACTACTTCAAACAGAAACTAGAGATAGGATGGCAGCAGCCAGACTATGCGTCTTATAAAGAGTATACCGGGCTAGACTGTGCCCGATGGCTGGTAGAACTCTGCCAAGAAAAGAACCTGCAGCTTAAAGCTGTATCAGTTCATAGTCACAATCCAGTAGGTGCGGCTAATATACAAAGCCTAATCAACGGGTTTAAAAGACATATGGGATGGCCTGAAGATTGCTACATTGGCAAACATCCCTTTGAAGTAACCGTAAACAAATAAAAAAAACAAATATGCATTTAGAAATTAGTCTTCTCAGCCCAAAAGAAATGTTAGCAGGTTTTAGAGTACACACCTATCAGTATTTAGAAGGACCTCAGGATAGAATGACACTTCATAGTAATATAGCATTCTCCTTAGGACTTATATTTCTCAATCTTACACTGACTATAAAAAAGGGGGCATAACCCCCTTTTTTTAATAGAAAACATTATCTACTCTAATATCCCATTCCTTTCTAAAGTCATCATCTAAAGCAGCACTAGTAAGTAGAAACTCTTTTCCAGCAGGAAGTATTCTAAGTAAATACTTCATTGGTTTCGCACTTTCAGTTAACTCTTCATCACCGGTTGCCCTACCATAACCTTCTTTAAGAACCTGTCCTGTTATTTTATAAAGGTCTTCTGCTAGGCCAACTGCAGGAACTGGGTTTTTTAGCAACCTTGTAAATTCAATAGGACTATAGTAGAACATAAACTCGTTATAGTATTTTCTTATAGCTCTAGCTAAATATTTCTTAACTCCTTTTTTATCATCATCATCATCACCACTTAGTGCCCAGAATAACGCTCCAGATATTGCTAAAACAACTAATAGCTCTGACATCATTGATCTCAGATTAGCTATATAAATATCTATAAACTCACCTTCTGATATTTCAAAGGGCTCCCCACGTTCATAAGCCTCTCTCTGTAATACTTGATAACGTTCTTTAGCAAGCTCTATAGCATTGTCACCAAATCCAGTTATAATTGACATTAAAAGTCTAGGCATTCTTTTGCTAAAAAGATCACCAAAAAATACCCTAAACTTTCCATAAGACCAAGTCTGTAACTCGTCATCCCACTTAAGCTGACCAGTTCTTTCTTCTACCATTTCCGGAATCCAACTTCTAAACTGCATAAGAGCAGATCCAAATAAAGTAGTTCTAATCCTATTAATATCGTCCCGGCTCTGGTTACCTAATATTCTTTTATTGACACCTTTAATCTTATCCCTAAAAGCAGCATAAGCTTCATCTGTTCTTTCTATACCAGGAATACTAAAGTTTCCATCTTTATCAAGAACACCTACTGATAACAAGCTTTCTTGTTCCTGAAGTTCTCCAACCTCTTTATCAATTTTGGCTTTAATCTGCTCACGCTGATCTGAAGGTAGATTATAAAAGTCGGTATAGTAGTTATACTTTTTCTTTACAAAGTCTTGTATGTTTACAATATTACCCGTCTCTTTATCAATCATATGCTCAAGCATCATGGCAATAGCAACAGGATACTGAACTGCCTTGTCAGATTGTCTCTGAATAAAGTAAGCGTTGTTTTTATTAAGTACTTTATCTCCAAGATGTAAGCTTAGATTATCTACAAATCTATCAGGAGCAGCTTCAAGAAGAATATTCAAATACCTTAAAGCTGCCTGTGCTTTTTTACTAGACGCTGTTAAATACATGGATCTCCCCCACGTCTTTTTAGTAAACACAATACCTTTTTGTGCTTGGAACAAGGCGTTACCGGTACCCCCAACAAACTGAGCAGTACCAGATATAAGGTTAAGTCCTAACGTTTTTAAAGAAAAGTAACTAACTGCAGCTTGAATACTTTTAAGAGTTGAATATTCCTTTCCTTTTATTTTAAACTTAGTATCTTTTGTTCTTCCACCAATCTGATCATATAAATAAAAGTTTACAAACTCAGAAAGTAGCTTTGCATTAGCGTCATTGGTATCAGTTGTTTTAATCCTACCGTTTTCAATTACAGGATTTCCAAAAATAAAGTCCACGACAACAGACTTTTTACTTTTTTCTGCTTCTACAAGCATAATAGAAGCATCTTCTATGCTTTGCATGGCCTCATAGTTATACATATGTTTAGACCACACTGCAAATACTTTAAATAGATCTCTAGATTTTTTGGAGTAGTCCATGGTTCCATCTTCCTTCTTTACTCCAATATCGTTTGTAAAGTAAACTGGTACTCTGTTAATAATTGTTCCGTCTGTAGGATCAATCTGAGGGCTATATTGGTTACCTGCGTCTACTTGTAGGTCATCAAATAGTCTCATAGGGTTTGAAAAACCTTTGACATCACCAAACGAAAGGCTTTCTATCTTAGTAGCATACATAGAAGGTATAAACTTAGGTGAGTAGCCATCTAGCATTCCTAAGTTTTCAGCATATCTTAGTGTACTTTGAAAGTAATCATATACATCTTTAAGTGGTTTGTTAGACGGATCTATTAACTTATTCCATTTATCACTAAGCCACTCATCATTAGGACGCAAAAACCTGTTCTTTGAGTTTAAGATTGCATCCATATTTACTTCACCATTAGCATCAATAACCTGATGTCTGGTTTTCCACTCAGCAATTTTTTTAGCTATAGTCTCATCATTCTCTTTTTTATCGTATGAATACAAAACAGACTTAAAGAATTCTATTTGTTTTTTCTCAGCTTCCCTATATGCTTTCTCATCGTACTCCATATTTTTACTTACCCACAAAGCATCTCCAGATGCTATAGCTTTCTTTCGTAATTGATAGAACTCAGGCTTGTACTTGTCTAAAAAGTTACCATTCCAGTTTCCTTTATCATCTACTTCCAGCATCATTTCCATAGCGGCTGTAGTACTAAGACCTTTTGAACTAGCCCATTTTGTAAAGTTCTCTTTAAGAGATGTTAGCTTATCTACAGAATCCTGAAATCTAACATCACGATCATTTTGTGCCTTTCTAAGAATGCTACTAAAAACTCTAAAAGCTTTCTGCTTAATATTACTAAGTGCTTGAAAAGTACCTGCAAAAAAACCAACAGGTTCTTCAGGATCTAATAAGTTCATTATGCCTCTTTTTTCACCAAGCTCTTTGGCCTGCTGATCTCGGTATTTTTTCATATCCTGAATCAACTTAGATACCTTTGAAGTCATCATCAAAAACTTCTTGTTCATCTCTTCATAAGTAGCAATTGCTTTCTTGTCACCTTTCTCCTTTATTGTTTCATAGTACTCTTCACGGAGTTCATAAAGCATAACACCACTTTCTCCAAACACATCTAGTATCTTAATACCTTCCATTAAATCCTTACCAGTAAGCGTCTTGCTTTCTAAAAGGTCACTATACTTTTTATACTCCAAAAGTCCTAGATCTACTAGTCTATCAATTCTATTGCGTAGCTGAAGATCTCTTAAGACTAGTCGGAGTTTACCAAGTTCTTCTCTTTTCTTATATACTTCTTCTTTGCTATACTTAGTATTCTTAATCTTATCATAGATACCGTTGAGCTTTTTAATAAGCTCATCAAGCTGCTCGTTACCTGTACTCTCATTTTTTAAAGTAACAGGTAGCAAATAATTCTTATCTTCTGGGATGAGGTTAGGATCAATATCACCTATCTCTAAAGTCTTAAGTCCATATATAGAGTTATTCTTGTATATAAACTGTGTTTTAATAGGTATTGCACGAACCTTTCCAAAGTTTTTAAATCCATATTGCAGCTGTAATATTTTTCTATAGTTCTCAAGTTGTATCCGATACATGTCCTCTTTATAAGGCTTGAGATCATCTTGTCCTCTATATATTTCCTGACTTTTCCAATCATATATATCAACAACACCATCTGGTTGTACTACTAACAAGTCAATACTGCCCGCTATTTTAGTCTTTTGATCAAAGATCTTAACCTCGGAAAGAAACACAGTATTTCTTTCATACTGATTCATAAGTGATTCTACATGACGGTTAAGCAGGTTGTATAGACTAGGATTAATTTTTGGTTTGATAGGTGTCTGTGTAGCTTTTTTAGTTCCATCTGGGTTAGTCCAGCTTTTGATAATATCCTGCATCTGCTCGTGGATAATATCTCCGTAGTCCGCTTTAGCTAGGTCTATTAACTTTTGAGTCTCAGAACGTTCATCAGATCTGAATATACTCTTTAACCACTTGTCTACATAAACACTAGTAACAGAGCCTTTTCCCTGGATACCATCATAATAATAGATATGTCTTTTCTGTCCAGTGCGTGGATCTATGCTATTATCAAGAGTAATTCTATTTTGATCCTGCCGTAAAGAACCCATGGGGTCTTCATACTGATAATATTCTTCCTCACTAGGATTCAGCTCAAGACCTTCTATATCTATATTAAGAATCTTTTGAGCAGATTGTTCAAATGGATTTACCTCAGATTTATTAAACACATCTGTGATAAACTTCCAAAGCTTTTGCCACCAAGTCAATGCTTCAGCAACACGTCCATTTGATTCATCCCCATGGTTGAGCTTTATAATGTGTTCAGCAATAAGCTTTCCTATAGCTTCCTTCTTCAACTTATCAAAGTTGATAGTACCATCCATGTTCCTATAGGACTTAAGATTTTTATACTTATCAACTACAGATGAATAGATTTTATAGTCTGTTATCTTTCTAAACATCTCTTTATAAAGAGGATGTCCAGGACCTAACATCTCTACAAAGAAGTGGGCAGCTTCTTCAGGTAGGGTATCTATCTGTTCTTTACCCTGAACTACTTCAATAATCCGGTTTAGCATATCCGCTTTAGCATTTGCGGATAGTTTATTTCCATTAGCGTCTCTTATTACATCTACACTTTGTATAGACACACCTATGCTTTCTAAAAAAGAAGTAACACGGCTGTTTATCTCCTGATCAGTTGGCTGAGCAGCAACAGGTTCTATAGTCTCAGGAGCAACTGTAGTTTCTATTTCGGCCGGCTCAACCTCAATAGTTTCCCCAAACGTTTCTTTATCATTAAGTAACTCATCAAAGCTTGTTTCAGTGTCCTTACCAGCATTGTTTAAAACATATTCATCAACAATATTGGAGTAATCTTCAAACAAGGGCTCTCCATTGCTGTCAAGCTTTCCGATAGTTTTCTCATCGTTTACTTCCCAGTCTCCAAATATACTTTTGAAAGTATCTGTATATGCAAATGCCCATGCCTTAAGAGACTCTTCTTTGTCTTTCTGCTCAAAAGAGTCTAATATAGAGTTAAATAGAATTGACTCCTCACCATTAGGTGCAAGTACTTTACTTACCTCTTTAGTTTTAGGATCACGTATAATAGTACAGATTGTCATAGGGAATTATTTCTTATTACACTTTTTAGACTCTTCTTTTTTACGATCAAGAACTTTACGGATGTCTTCACCGGTTTGCTTAGACTCTTCTATTAACTTTCTGATAGAGTTTAAAGGCTTATCATCTTTAAATACTTCTTCTTTCTTAACATCCTTATCCTTTTCTTCAGTCTGATCCTCTTCCAAGTTTTCATTTTCTTCAGCCTTAGACAACTCAGGAAACAAATCTGATGCTTTAGTCCAGCCACCGTTCTTTTTAGGTTTAGCTTCAAGAGTTAGCTTGACAACATTAGACTCAATAACACTATCTTGTTCAGGGTCAGTATATATTTCAACCATACGGTTTCCAGCACCTAACTTATTAATAGGTAAGTAAAGTATTTTGTCTCCATACTTTCCTCCCATTTGATCTGTTCTTTGAAACAGTATAGAAACATACGCCTCGTACCCTCTTCCTTCTTTCTTTAGTGTTTTGATCTCATCTCTTGTCAGATTAGGATTGAGCATATTCTTAATATAGAAGTCTTGTTTAGAAGCAGAACTGAGCGGGCTGATTTCAAGAACACCGTCTTTCATTTTAATCCAAGAAGGAGCTTTGGGAACTATACCTTTGTTATACCAGTTATTCTGGTGAAAAGTTTTCCATACCTGATCTACATCTATTTCACTTCCACTGTTTATAAACGTTTGGAATACATCTTTTAGTAAGTCAGAGTAAACTTCAGTACTTAGAACTTTTTTATAGTCCATGTAGCTACTGTTAAGACCCGACTGAAGTATACTGAACTTAGCCAAATCTAAAACAAAATTATCTAAAACAACATCCCCAGTTTGCTGAGCATAACTTCTAAGATCATTCAAAGCTTCTATCACTGAGTTAATCTCAAATGTATCCAATCTTTGTCTTAGAAGCTTAACGTTGTTAGTATCTTTAATGTTATCACTCATCATCGGTAAAAGCTCTTTGATGATAAGGTTTTCTGAAATCTCTGGATCAGGGGATGTCTTGTAATCATACAGCTTAGCAGCTAAAGACTCCTCGCCAAAAAACATAGACTGGTACATATCATTTAGAGCGGTATCAGTATCTTCAGAAGACTTTGTTTTAGTGGTGTGTAGTATGTAATTAAGTACATGGTTTTGGTACCTGTTAACAAGATTAATACCATCTTCTTTAGTAAGGAATACGTCAGGGTCATCAATCTTACGGTATAGCGGTGCAAAAACCTCTTGTAAATCAGGGCTTAAAGCAATAAAGAAGTTTCTAAACATATTAAATATATCTTCCTTCTGCTCTTTAAGTTCTCCTAAGAAGGTATTCTCTAATATAGAGTTCGGATTTTCTATAAAGCCTTCTGATTTACTTCTCTCCCATTTAGATACCTGAAGCATATTTTCTTGAACAGTCTTTGTACGAGTAGTATCATACCCTATAGAAAGCATAAAATTAGTCATGCCTCTAGCCTGAGCCTCATATCTTAAGTAAGACATTAATACTGCAATCTGTAGTCTTGCATCAGCCGATGACCCATCTTCAACAGCCTGCTGAAGATCATCTATACTAAACTTTTCATAACTGTTGTACAGAACATTAAGTCTTTTAACAATACCGTTCTTTATACCCATTTCCATTGCGGTACCGTCAATACTTGTTACCAAAGTAAGTAGATCGCCTCCTGTGAGCTTATTGTAGTAAGGAGCTATAACCTTGTAGAATAAATCCTCTCTTGTAAGAGAGTCATTATTAACTTTTTTAAAGTTAGAGTCTCTTTTGTTAAGCTCTTCAAAGTAAGAGTCCATAATAGGCTGAGAAAATAAATAAGCAATTTGCTCAGCTGGAACACCCATGTGTTGTAAATAAAACCATACACCAGCAGACTTTAAAGATAAGTTTAAGTCAAAAACAAAAGGATCTTTTGCTCCATCTACGAAACCAGATGTAGACTCTGAGTTATTCTCAGAAATAAATCTACCAGAAGTATCCGTTCTGTAACCTATAGCATATGTTCCATCAGATAGCTTTGGATGATGATCTAGTTTTATGTCAATAGGCTCTCTATTAAATACAGCTACTATCTCTTCCTTTTTACTTTTATTCTTCTTGCGTTTTTTCTTTTCAATCAAATAGTTAATAGATGAGGTCTTATATGTACCTGTAAGCCTTAAGCCACTTACCTGTGCAATTGTATGAAAAGTAGTATGCTGAGCTGAAATACCAACCATACGTTTTGATGTAAGATATCTCTCCCTTGTTAATACAGAACCAACAAATGATCTTAGGTATGTAGCTGACTTTTCATCTTCATTATTTTTTGTACCTGCAGCTATCTTGGTGCGTTTAATTCTTTCTGCTAAAGTCTTAAGAGTTACTGTAGTATTTGGAGCAACAAGCTGTGCAAAGTTCTCAGGTCTTAAGATCAATTCACTCATTATAGATATGAGCTTATTCTGTAAACCTTCTGTAGTAGTATCATTAGGAGTAGTATACTTAATCTTCTTACTACCTTTGTACTGACTATTAAAATTGGTTAAAGACTTTTTGACTGACTGCAGATCTTTTAAGTTAAGATCTTTTAAAGTCTTAATAGCCTCTAAACTACTAGGGGCATTATATCTTGACCTTCCACTTTCTGTATAAGTAGATTGATTAATAAGAGCAAAATCTTCTGTACTAAGATTCTTAACAACACTCTTTGCAAAAGACTCAGTTGCTCCGTTCTCAATTAAGTTAGCCTCAAGAAACTGCAGAAACTCTTTTCCCTCATATGTAATACCTTCTATAGAGTAGTTTGGTATATATAGATTAAGTTTATCTATATCAAAGTCAGAACCTGCTTTTCCTACAATCTCAGAAGGCACTACTATCATATCACCGTTCTCAGCAGGAGTAAATCCTTTAACAACAATACTTTCAATAGAGTTAGGAGCTTGGGTAGGAATACGGAATCCTATAATATTAAGCAAGCTTTTATCTAGACCTGATATACCCTTATCAGGTATTCTGTATATACCATTAACTAACTTAAGACCAAGTTCTTCTGGAGAAATTCCTTTAAAGGGCCAGCTAATATATACCTCCATTCTCTGAATAGCCCCGTTCTCACTTCGGTAAAACTTCAGATCATTAGAAGCCATTTTGATAGTAGCCTTTTGTTCTTCTGTTAGCTTTTTAGGATCTTGTAGCTGAGTATAAACTCCATCTTTTAGGTATACAAAACCTCTTGGATTAGCCTCATATAGAGTACTTGCAACTTGAGGAGAAGACTTACCATGCATCTTTTCAGAGATTACACGGCTGTCTACTATAGAGTTAAGAATATTATCAATCTTATCTCTATTAATTAAAGTATCAAAGAAGTACTCAAGCTCTTGTGTATCAGATAAATAGTTGATAGAATCAATCATATTATCGGGCATATCACGAGCTTCTGCCTCTTCTCTTAATAGATTTACAAGGTTTCTAAGATCTTTAGTAATGTAATCACCGGCTTCAGTACGCTCAAGACCAAGCTCAACTAAGAGTTTTTGCTTACCAAGCTTAAACATCTTATTAAGTGTATCGTTGTAGCTCTCAATAAGTTCTGCAACCTCAGCATTTAAAGGAAGACCGTTTTCATAAAAGTTAGTCATAATTATCTTAGTAACCTGAGTACCTCTTACTACATAGTTCTTTGGCTTATTAGACTGCTCTACCTGTATTCCATAGAAACGGCTGTAGAGTGTTTGAACAGGTAGATCTGAAGGCAAAACAAACTTGCCGTCTTTCGTATCTACATTTACAGAACCATCTTCTTTGTATGCAGGTACAAACTCCCCATTATCTTTTGTGACATTACCAACTTTTTCTCCTGATTCAAAACCTATAATATCAACCTGTGCTTTCTGAGCTGCTATGTAAATCTTTTCAAACTGAGTACCTTCAACATGCCTAAAGAATTTTGGCTGCAAGGCGTGCTTTAAAAAGACTGTATGAGTAACATCTTTAGTGTTAGCATAGCCAAAGTATTGCGGTTTTAAAACCTGAAATACATGACCAGGGTTACCTTTCTGGTAAATAGCAAGAGCATCAGCTAGCTCAGAAGGCTTATATTTTTTATATATAGGATCTGTCTTCTTTACTGTTTTACCATCAGCTCTAGCAATTTCTCCAGATCTTACAAGCTTTTCGTAAGCTACTTCATAATCCCACTGTGCTTCATATTCTGGAGTTAGTTTAGAACTCATAAAGAGCATATCACGAATTAAGTCTGGCATACCCATTGCCATAGCATCTGCTTCTACCAGACTCATATAAGCTTTAACTGACCCAGTAAAATCATTCTTTCTATCCAAGATAAATCCTGTAAGCTTTCCGTTTGAGTCAAACCTTGCTCCAATAGAACGTTCAGCTTCTTCTGAAGAAACGTTAGACTCAAGCATTTGCTTAAACATCTTTTCCGCTATTTCTTTGTAGAATAAGCTTGCTACATTGACATCTTTAAAAGAAATCACATTCATAGTCTGAGACAACTCAGCTGATCGGATCTTACCGTCATTACGAGGCATGTTGTTATCAGCCCACTGAATAACGTCTGTATCTTCTACAAATGCTTCCTTAGTTGATGTAGAACCATTAGCACGTTTAGGAAGATCTTTATAAATTGCAGGATGCCCATATATAAGTTTATGTTGTTCTGTAGTGTATATATCTTCGTTTATAGCTAAAAGACCAGCAATTGTTTTTATCTGATTTTCAGTATATCCATCTCTTTCATTATACTCTCTGCCCTCCCTGTATTTAATCTGAGGAGGGTTTTCCATTCCAAGTAGCTTATTAAGTAAGTCATTGTCTATAGCATTACTAATAAATTTATCACTTGTAAATGATGCAGGCTTAACAAAGATGTCTTGCTTTTGTAAAAAGTCTACAGTAGAGTTTATTGAAGAGTTAATATACTTGCTTATGTCTTTTTCTAAAGCCTCTTTATTAGCCTCAATAAAATCTTCAAAGTTTACATCACCTTCTACAACTTGGTCTACAAACTTGCTTATGTTCTTAGCAGATATGATATCAGAAAAATGGCCAAGTTTTAAAACACCATCTTTGTAATACTGAATATTAACAGGATTTTCTGCTTGAACCTGAGCTGCATGCATCTCGTCAGCAAGATGAGTCATGTAGAGATCTATAATCTTTGTATCAGTTCCCGCTAAAAAACCTTCTAGATCTGCTCGTTGTATAATCAAATTCTTTCCAGGCATGCCTATTCCATACTCAGTGCTCTTATCAGAGTTAATTACAGAAAAAGGAATACCGTTAAGTAAGTAGTGTATCTTAATTGCAGTTCTTTCTGGTAACTGTAGTTTTGCTGTATTGGTACCATCTACTTCAGAAATACCAGTTCCGGATATAACTCTAAATGATAGATCAGCTCCTGATTTACGATTACCTTTTTTATCAAACAAAAGACCACCTTTCTTTAAAAGATCAGATCCTGTTTGATATGGATTAAGAACTACATTTCCAGATTCATCAACACGACCAAGCCAAGGGCAGGTTAAAACAAGCTCTTTAAGATTCTTAACTGAGTTAATAGTGTTGATCATATTGCCCCACAAAGAAGGTATCCCAACAGCAAACTGCATTTCACCATCACTGTTCAAATAGCTAAGGATATTGTCTTCTGTATTGTACTGAGCTTCAACAGACAATAGGGTATTTATACGACCGCCAATAACATTATTGCCATAGATATCATCAACTGTTTTAATATCTTCTCTTTCAAGGGCGTTTAATATCTGAATAGCTTCTGTTCTAATTGTAGGAGTTTTAGACTCTAATACACTAGCATCAGCAGAAAATCTAATTCCTAATTTTCCTAAAACGTATAAGGCTTCTTGCATGCCGAATCTGTTAGAACGGCTATCTTCTAAAAGATCAAGAAGTTGAAAGAAGTCCTGGCTGCTTTTACTAACAACCATCTCTCCTTTCTTATTTATTTTAAATAATCGGTTCTTACCAGAAAGCACCTGTACTTTAAGATTGTTAGCCCACTCACTCTTAATTCTATCCTCATTGATATTCATCAACGGGTTAATAGAATAGATATTACCTTCATCATTTACCAAAAGTTTGTCAGGTTGAAATCTAACATTACTAAATGACTTAGTAAAAGCTACTTGAAGCATCATCTCATCTTTAGTTAATGTAGATGATGGCACCCTGTTACCTGTGCTGTCTGTATACTTAAGTCTCGCTTTAAGATTCTGTATCCAGCCAAATCCCTCTCTGTATTCCCCTTGAGATGTAATATACTTATCATCAAGCTTGCTAAACATCTTATCAAGCTGGTTTTCTCTTACGCCATTCTCATTAATAATACCTACAGTATTACTTAATTCATTAAGTAGTATAGTATGAACTTTGTCAGGGTTTACCAGTTTTGGCTGGTTTAAGCTATTTCTAACAAGCTTTCTTTTATTATTCTCAATCGTTGTTTCAGGTAACGAAGCCAGTAGAACCATTACATTTACAGAGGTACTCTTTCTAGGATCTACCGTAATACTATCACGTATACCTAGAGTGTCTGTTATGTTTGACTCTGATGCCTCCTCTAGGTTTTCAAAGTTGACACCGTATCTTTTAAGGTTCTTTTTGAATAGCTCATATAGCTCAGTCCTATTTTGAGATATAATACTTGATACTCTAGGACTTACAAACTTTAAGTTATCAAGAACCTTATTTAAAGAAGACTCTATGTTTGCTTTAAGAAGTGAGTTGCTTTCCTTTTTATCAAGGTTATATAAGATAGCATTAATATTAGAACCTTTAGAAAGCAAATCAGTAAAGAAATAGTAATTAACTCCCTCAAGAATCTCACTAGTTTCCTTCTGAGTTAAACCTGTAACAGCACGATATGTTGGTGCTTTAAACCGATCATTCTCACGTATCTTTTTAATGTTGGCAAACTTGCCAGCCATTATTCCAGAGAACACATCATTTACTTTACTTTCCAGTTCGTTTCTTTCAGAACTATTAATACCAAACAAAGACTTTATAAACTCCCAAATCTTTTTAAATATGTTTGTAGTCTTTGGTGATACAGAACTCTTATTGTTTAGAACATAATCTCTAAACTCTTCAGCCAACATTTCTCTAACATCGTATATAGAAGCGTCCTTGTAGCTTTTAGTTATTCCAGAAAATACGTTGGTAAACTTACCATTACGGGATCTAAACTCATCAATAAGCTGAGACTGTTCAGCATCAGTAAGATAGTTCATCCAGACACCTTCAAAGGCTTCATGGAAACCAGTACCAATCTCGGCTCGCTCATAGATATATAAAGCATCGTTTTTAAACTGGCCCCAAGCTTTACCAGCTATAAGATGAGCCATACGTTTAACAGAAAACTGAGGAAGCTTTTCTTCCAAAAATGCTTTTAGCTTAGAAAAGTCTTCTGTCTTTTCTACCTCTTCTCTTAAAGCTAAACGAAACGGAGCTTCATCAGCACCAGCATTTAGCTGGCTGCCAAGCATTTTTCTAAGTATGTACTTACCTGCATTTAAGTTAGCAGCAGGTATACTTATAGTAGCCTGAGCAATTATCTTACCAGAATCTTTATCATATACCTCAGCAGAAAGCTTTCCGTTCTGTGGAGTAGCATTTAATACCGCTTCTTCAATAGAATAATACTTGTCAGTAGATGCAGGTGCTTCTTCTAGTTTTGTTTCTACATCAGAAACAGAGATATTTTTAGAAAGAGACCCAGGTCCATAGAAAGATTTAGAATCATATATTACATAAAAAGGATCTACTGATGTACCTCCAATAATATGATTTACAACCTTTACACCTTTTACTTGAGGGTTAGAGTTTTGGAAGTCATTGAACAAAGATATTATAGCAGGTTGCTCATTTGCTTTCTCAGTTCCATCATATTCTTTAGCAGGATCATTTTGTGTATAAGAACCTCTGTCTGGACTATTAAACTTATATCCTTTACCTTTAAGTTCTTCATATAGCTCTTTTTCAGTCTTATTAGCATCAATTACAATAAAATCAGAATCTCTAACTTCTCCTTGTATTGGCTGACCATATCTTTGAACTAAAAATGAAGTAGTTGTAGATGAGGCATTTAAACCATCACCAAACTGGCTAACTTGTTGTTTACCTCTTTTAAAGCTTCCAAAATCAAAGTCCTTTGGTTTTACGCTAGTGTGATGATAGACAGTCACTGTATCAGAAACAGGAGCTGCTGGAGCAGGGGCTGCTTGAGGGCCCTTGTATCTTTTAGCGGCAAACTTACCAGCCGAGACTTTCCATAAATCATAAGGTATTATCTTTTGATCCTGGCTCTCAGCAGCAGTTTTTAACTTGTTATATTCTGCCTGCAAATACTGCTCTAGAGTCTGAGAGCCTTGTGTCGCTGCCTGATTCTGAGCATTCTTCTTTTCTATTTCTTCCTTCTGTCTTTGCCTTAAAGTATCTATTACTTTATTACGTATAGACTTTAAAGAGCCATACTTATAACCTGTTATTTTTGCAATCTCTTGTAAGATAACACCTCTATCTTTTTGAATAGCATCCTTAGTAGAGTATATAACCGACTTACCACCCCTGTTCTTTTTGGGGTTGTAGTACTTAATTGAATACCCTTCATCAGACTGTTCAATTGAAAAACTTACGCCTTTAATCTTAATGCTACGCTTTCTTAGACTAAGAAGCTTATCTATTTCTTCATCTTCTTTACTAAACCTTACACTATCAAATAGAGGTTCTTTATCTTCTTCTTCAGAAGATTCAGGCTCTGCAATAGCAGGGTCTTTCCATATAACATATACAGATGAACGTTGAGGTGTTTTAGAATCGTATTTAGGTAAGGATGTATAAACAGGAGGAACTCCTCCGTCATCTCTTTTAGCTATAAGATATTCTTCATAGCTAGCCCATTTTTTGCCTATCTCAGCTTTACCTTGTTTAAATTTAATCTCAACAAAAGGCTCATTCTTACCCAAGTAAGTAGTATATACGTGATGCTTTGCCGTCTTAAGAAGAGCATCTCTATTTTTTAAAATAACTCCTTTCTCAAGCTTTATAACCTTATCCCCTCTATGCAAACCATTTTCTATCCAGAAATATTTATTACCACCTTTTTCTGCCTTGGGTTTCTTCCAATTCAGTACACCCTTTAAATAGCTCTGAATAAGAAGCAGTTCATTCTCTTCCTCTTCAGAAAGCTTAACTACTCTTTTCTTTTTAGTATAAGGATTAAGCTTATATTTCTTATTGAAAAGCTCACCAATACGAATGAAGGCATTCATTATGGTATCCTTTTCTTCCTCTGTAAAGTTTCTATTAAATACACGAAACAGCTTATCCCCATATTCTTTACGACCGTTGTTATTCTTATACTCTTGCATAACAATGCGGCCGGCAAGTATACCTGGAGCAATAGCACCATCAGCAGTAGCTACCCTAAGACCAATATTCATCTCAGGATTTATTACACTTCTGAGATCTGAGTAATCAGGATCTTCTGATATAACACGTCCTTCCATGTCAGCCATTGCAAACATGGTCTTCCCATCTTCGTCTACAGCTACAGTTCTTTCAATTTTTTGAACACCAGGAGATGTAGTAACTACGTCTAAATAAACTGGTTCCTTACTTGTTCTCTTTTCTAAATCTTTCTGCCACTCAATATGTGCGTCTAACGCTTCTTGTAGCTTTTCATCAGATGTAGCTGGGTTTACTGTATAGTCTTCTCTAATTCTATCTACATCCCATTTATTTCTATCCATTAGAGATCTATAGACAATGTTATCCTTGTCTTCTTGCCCAGCTGGAATTTCTTGATTATTTACATCTACGTAAACATACTTAGTTTCTCCAGTAGTATTGTCTTGTATCTTTTTTACAATGACAACCTTAATATCATCAGGATTGTACTTGGGTTCCCTTATACCACCAAACTTTGTATCATTGTTTTTTGTTATAACTTCCAGAGCATATCCTTGGTTTGCCATATTATGCTTGGCAGTAAACTGATAAAATCTTTGAGTACCACTTTCAGTATTAGGAATAGAATCATCAGGATCACGATATTGAAGACCAAATGTTTTATTAAAACCGATCTCTTCAAACTTAGGCTTCTTGTCACGGCTATAATCAGGCTTTTCATCATCTGATATTTCAGTGTCAGCTTCCTCAGAAGGAGTTGAATCTATTGCAGTTCCAGCACTAGTCTTTTTTACTTTAGGTTTTAACTCTGTCCATTCTTCATCTTTTAAAACTTGTGCAACTCTAGCAGCATCAAGTTCTACCGCATCTTCTTTATTTAGAGCAATTGTGATTGTTTTATCATCATCAGAAATGCTTACTATCTTAATACGGTCTGTCTTATTGTTTTCATTCTTTTTAAGATAGGTAGCTCCCTCAGTAATATCTAGTGACTGATCATTATTGTCTTTATCCTTATATGTAATAGTTGCAGTTCTACCTGTTACTTCCTCCTGAGAAACTGCCTTTACTACATCTTCATCAATCTTCTTTTTCTTCTCGGCTTCATCTAGAGCATCATTAACTGGTTTTACTATCCCCTCATTTACAAAGGCCAAGAAGTTAGACTTTCCAAGTTTTGTATCTGCATACTTAGCTATCTCAAATCCTGCCGTAGTAGCAGAGTTTAGTATTTCACCTTTAGTCTTTATCTTATCTTTATAAATCTTAACAAGAGGATCATTGTTTCTTCTTGCTTTCTGATACTTATAGAAACCTTCTTTGTCTTTTTTAACCCCTTTTAATGTTAGCTCATTTTCTTCAACAAGCTCATTAAGTTCAGATTGAAGATCAGAGATAAGCTGTTGCTGTATTCCTTCTAGCAGGGGACGTTCTTGCTTAGATTTCTTTATCTCTTCAATAACTTCATTAGCTGAATTAATTCTATACTGAAGTTCATTTAACTGATCAACTATGCTATCTGAAAGAGAAGTATTATTCTTATTACTTATTTTGTCATTAAGTTCTGAAGCCTCGGTTTCTACTTCAGAGGCAACCTTATTATACACAGCTTGTTTTGCTGCAAGATCACCAATGATAGTTTTTCTTGCACTGTCCTCAACACTACCATCAAATAATATATCTCTATTAATTAATTTATTTTGTTTAATGATAGTACTAGCCAGACCCATATAATCTCTAATCTGCTGCTCTGTATCTTTAGTTACATCAAAACCAAGATTAATTAAATCTTCTGGTTTGGCTTTTGCAGAAGCTTCTAGCTTTTGTAAAAGTGTATCTTCAATACCCGCGTCTATATGTTTTGAAACAAAGTCTGCAAATGCAGTATCTCTAAGTATACGCTGCCGCAAAAGATTACTTTCTTTTTCAGCAGCATCTACCATCTGCATATTAGTTCTAAAACCTGTAGTTATTCCATTTAGTTTTTCATCATCTACTACAGGCTTGTTTTGCTCATCCAGCACAAGCCTTTCTTGCTTTACAGTATTCCCTTTACTATCAGTTGTTTCAATAGTCTCTGACTTGTATATGTTTCCATATTTAATCCAGTTTTGCTGAGAAAGGTTAAGAGCTTGTAATGCTGATTCAGTAGTAAGACGGTTTGCCTTATCCTGTCTGATCTGACCAACACCACCAGGCAATCCTCCTAAAATACCGCCTATACCTATGTTCATTGCTGTTTCACGATTCTCAGGATCATCACTAGACCCAAAAACAGCTCCTACAGTTTGTTTGCCATACTGTTTAAAAAGATCATCAAAGTCTGAAAAGTTGGCTACTTTACCTGCAGCACCATATTGCTCATTCATACGCTGAATAGCAAGCTGCATGTTTTCTTCTACAAACCCTTCTCTAAGAACTCCTAAACCAGCTCCTTTTATAAAGCTTGAAGTAGGAGACTGTAAAAACTTATCAAGTTTACCCTGAGGAGCTAAAGGACCTTTAAACAAAGATCCAAGACCACCTGGCTGAGATATATCTGAAGCCAATCCAGTTGTTTTTCCAAAGGCTTTATATAAGTACTTGAGTTCAAACAAGTTGGTAACTCCTAGAAGAGCAGCATTAGACAAGAAAGTATTACGAGCAGCTCCTGCTATAATCCTTTGCTTTTCATCTTCAGGTAAATCAGAGTCTTTGAGAGCAAGCTCTACTGCATCTTTTACACCTTTAGCCTCAAACATTGATTCCGAAGCTGTAGCAAGTGCCCAAGTAGTACCAAAGTCAAAAGTCTTTGCTAGTCTTTGAGCACTGTTTAAATAGTTAGCAGCTCCTTCTAAACCACCAATTGTAGCACCGGCAGTTTCAGCACCTATACCATATTTAGAAAGACCTCTTGCTAACTTCATACCTAGACCTAGCTTGGATAAAGCAGCACCTGGTAAGTAAGCGGATGCTAAAAAAGCAGCACCATCTACTACATCTTCTGTCCAAAAATCTATATCTGAAACAGCTCTTGCCCAGAATCCTTTATTTCTGTCATCGGTTTCCTGAAAGGTCTTTGTCCATGAGAACTCATCTCTAGACCAGTCCTCCATGTTTTTAAAAACCTCACTAAACCCATTATCAGCAGCAGAAGCAAAGTATCCATCTGAACTAAACATGTTAGCTGGATTAAACAAGCTTCCGACAAAGCCAACACCTTGGCCAAGTTTTGCAACAGTATATAAAGGAAGTTTTAATAAACCACTTCCAACTTTTTCTAGCGTACTTTGACGTTGTGCATAGAAGTCCTCATTATCTGCTCCCCACATATATCCAAAGTCCTCATCTAAATACTTTTTTGCCTGGTCTAAAGGAACCCTGTTAGGCTCAGTAAAACCCGTACCATAAAAAGGATTTCTTTTACGAGAATCTGATTCTAAAACACTTATGGCTTGAGAAAAAGAAAGTGGTTTTTTTGGACCTGGTCCCTGTACCTTAGGTGCCCCTACTCCAGGATTTTGATCCAACCCTGGAAGGTCTAACTCATCTATTGGACCAACAGGACTCTCAATAGTTGGAGCCTGTGGTATACCAGATGTTTCAGGAATACCAAATTCAAAATTATCAGTGATAAGTTCAGTCATAGGATAAGGATGTCAGATTATTCACTCTTAAAGGTCTGATTTAAACCTAGTTCATAGTATCTGTCTGCTGCAGACTTAGCAATATCTAATAGATCTGTAAGGCTTGAACGACTTATAATTGGTTTGCCACCACTTTGATCATTGTATAAGTAATACATTTTATCTGTACCGCTGGTTAATACCTTATAATAAAACTGCGGTATAGGGTTTCCATATTTATCTGTAGTACGATCATTTGGGTAGAAATGTGGAGACTGGTATTCATGACCAGCTTCATTTTGACCAAACTGAATCAATCCTTTTTCTAAAGGTGTATAGGAATTAAACACATCAAGACCTAAGTTTAGTGTACTAAACCCAGGTTTTTCTTTAATATAAAAACGATTTATTTTAGCATCATATTTAGCTTCTATACCTAAAGATGTCAAAGCAGTTACAATATTAGCAGATTCTTTAGTTGCATCTTTTTTCATTGCCTCACTGCTAACAGTAAAGTAAGCATCGTTGTTACCTCCATAAATTAACCCCTGTATATTAGTTGGATCAAGTCCAGCAAGAGGAGAGATTTGTCCTCTGGTAAATACAGACCTTTTATCTTTTTCGTTAACTACAAATCCCTTTTTACCACTAAGCATATTATTTCCAAAGTATTCATTCAGTGCTTCTTGGTATCTTTTTTGACCGGACTTTCCAGTCATATCTACAGCCTTTTCGTAAAGATTAACTATAGGATCATCTCCAAATAGGCTTTTACTGCCTGATACAGTTCTACCATTTACTGTAATATCATATAAACCACTAATAGGTCTTCCAGCCTCATCTCTTCTCTGTACCATCTTAGCAGTACCTTTCAAGACAGCATCGTGCATCTCTTTTGGAGAGATACCTAGTACAGACTTTCCACGTACAAAGTTTTGATAATCAGCTGATAAATTGTTTACACTTGGACCAAATACTTTTTGATTAGCGTAAGACTCTGCAGATGCTATTTGATTTTTAAGCATGTCTTCTTTCAGTATAATACTTCCTATAGCCCTTTTATAGTTCTGATACTGCGGATCTGCCTTAGCCCTATCTGATTTTACATAGTCATTATAATCACGATCTGTAATTTCAGAAGGTTTTTTACCAAGCTGAGCTGCTACGTGATTTCTCATTAATCCTGCAAGCTGTGCATTCTGACTTTGTAAACCTTGTAGCTCAGCATTAATTGATTCAATACTGTTTTTACCATCTGCATTTGACCAGTCAGAAGGAAGAGATACTTGCTGTACTTGACCAGGAATACCTTCTATCTCCATACGTTTTCTAGCATCCTGCCTATCTTCACTATACACCAAACGCCTCCAAGTTTCTGCTTCCCTATATTTCATCATGGCAACATCGTCACCACTAATTTCTCTTTTGTACTCTTGCCAAGAAAGTCCTTTGGCAAGCTTGTTTACAGATTCATCAAAATATAACGAGAATGCAATTCTTTCAGCATTACTCTTAACAAATCCAACGTCACCCTTTTTTATACTTTCAAGGTCTCGGTTAAGATCATCTATTTTATCTTGATACTGTTTTCTTAAGTTACCTAACTGAGTTTTTTCCTGAGAGTTCTTTGTTAAACTAACTCTATTATCAATAGAACGTAACTCACCCTGTAAAGTATTAATATCTTTTTCTACAGCCCGAGTATAAAAAGGAAGTACCTGTTCTACATTGTCTCCAATACGTACAGCTGCTTCTATACGCATTTGATTTTTAGCTTTTTCAGAAGCAACAGAAGAAAAGAATAACTTTAGATCCTCAGAAGTTGCACCAGACTTTTCTTCTGTTATGTTATATAAACCTGCTCTTCGTTCTATAGATAGTTTATCTGGTTTATATGAACTAAACCATTCTTTAAATTCTTTATTCCAATCATAGTAAGGAGTATAACTTCGTCTGTTTCCATAATAGGACTTCCAAGATTCAGGAGTATCCATGGCATAAGCCATTCTTTGTTTTCTCACATACTGTAAGTTATCCTCACTAAACTCTTTACCTCCGTCTTTTAAACGAAAACTTTCTGCAATACTTTCCTGTTGATTCCAATGAGCCGTTAAAGCCATATCCCCTAGAATATTTGTATTCTTAGTAAAAGGCTCAAATACTTGGGATGCTGCACTAACATTCTGCATCTGGCTTAAGTCCATAGCTGAAAGATTCTTTAAGTTCTCTCTTGCTTGAGATAAGAACTGTTCTTTCTGTTGAGTATGAAGTGGATTAGTAGTTTCTCTGTTTACAAAACGATATCTATCAGCAATCTGAGAGAAGCCCTGGTTATACAACGCCTGACGTCTCCTAAGCATGACATCAATGAAATTAAAGTCAGGCCTATAGTTAGAAGGCTGAGGAAATACGTCAGTTAAATATGATGAAGTAGCCATAGGGGTACATTATAATATACTGAAAAATCTTTAAAGTTTATAGTTAAACTTCATAAGTTTATTCACATTTAAAAATTAAAAAGGGTATGCAGAATATCCACCATACATCATGTTCATACCTCTCATTGTAAATCTTTGATTGTCTACAATACCGTCTCCGTCACGATCAGTAACAGTTCTGCTTCCACGTATAAAATCAAAGTACTGACCAGGAGTTAAGCCGGGAAAGTTTTTTTGTGCTTTTAAGAATCCACTATTAAGGTTAGCCCAGTAGTTATCATCCATACCCGGCATACTACTTAGGGACTGTGATCCAAATCTACCAAGATCATTAAACCCAAAACCACCTTTAAATGTGACTCTACCAGACCAGGGATCTACTTTTAACATTGGTTGAGTAGCATTAAGCATTGCGTACTTATATCTATTGTCATACGCTTTTTCATAAGCTCCGACTTTATCAGCTAAAGAACCTCTTGCTGAGTTACCAAACCTTATATCTTCTTGATTATTTAAAGCTGCTAGATCAGTTGCTCGTTGAGCTCTTCCCATACGCTCCTGGTTTCTTATCTGAGACTTAAGAGGAGCAAAACGGTTAGCTTCTCCTACGTTTAAGTTGTTATACCTAGATAATATATTAGCTGCATTTTCTAATCCCTTAGACTGAGCAGAACTCATATTAGCCATAAAAGATCTAGGATCACCCATTGTACTCAAAGACTGACCTAAAATGTTCATCTGCTCAGCATTTGCAGCAAGCTCTCTTTCTGGACTATAAAAAGTAGGTTCTGGTGTTTCTAAAGAATAAGGTGCTATATACTGACTATACTTCTTTGGTCCATACATTAATCTTGTAACTACATTTAAAAAGTCAGGTGCAGTATATCCAAAAGGAATCTTTTCATTGCCTTTAAATGGATTTTCACCAGGGCCTTCATAGAAAGGAGGTTCCTCTTTTTTAGGAGGTTCCTCTTTTTTAGGCGGCTCTTCCTTTTTAGGTTCTTCTAAACCAGGTGCGTTAAAAGTGTATTCACCAAACTTTTTATCTTTTTTATTAAAAGCCTTATCACCTTGAAAATAGGAGTAACCGTACTTTTTAGCAAACTCCTCATCATACTTTGTCTGAAAATCTAAAACATCTTGTTCACTTACTGGATTCCATGATTGACGGTTTGCAAAATACCAAGGATGTCTTTTTCTAAACTCTTCTAGTTCATCCATTCTAATATCTCCATACAGTCCACTTTTCTGTTTTGGTTGTAAAAGAGGAACAGTGTTATCACCACTTTGCATTCTAGGAGAAACTATAAAGTTAAAGCCCTTATCTTTTTTAAGACCAGCAATAAAGTTTTGAAAATCAGGAGTAAAAATAACATCACTACCTTTCTGACCTGCTTTTTGATACTTTGGTAATAAATAACCACCAGATTGTGCCATTGGCATTACAGACGCAGCTACATCAGGTATACCTTGAGGAAACCCTTTCATTGACTCTTGAAGTAGTGCAAGCTTTGCAAGTTTATCCTTATAGGTTTTAACGATTAGACCTGCAGTAGCTTTCTGAATACTATCAGAATCAGGATTTTCCATTATAGCTTTAAACTTATTAATATCGTATTTTTTAGCAAGCTCTGCCGGAGTAGCTTTTTTCTTACCTCCTGCTCCAAAGTATTGAAGTGCATCTTGATCCTTAATAGTTAACTTCTTAGTATCAGAGTATATAAAGCTACCTTCAGGTAACTTAAGAGGTGTGCCTCCATTAGTATGGCGTTCTCCACCAATTACAAAATGTTCCATAGAACCGTCACCATCCATATCAGCAAGAACAGTTTCGTCTTTTTCAGCTTCTACATTTGCTTCTTCTCTTGGAATAGGTTGTAATCTATTAGAATAACTTTGATGAAAGTTTTCATCATCATCAACAAAAACTTTTCTCTGTCCTAAATCTAGTCCATAGTTAGACTGTCCTCCATACTCCATATTTTCATTTTCAGAAGAAGGAGTTGATGTAATACGTATTTTCATAGTTTCAAGTTTTTCACCACCGTCTTCAGCAGTATACATTCCTTTGTTTACAACCATTTGGTCAGGTCTAAAAGCACCATATGTAGTACCAGTTTCAACATAGTCTCCATCATCATCACTATTTACTACAGGCATTAAGTTATCAGTAAGACCCTCTAGCCTTTGATTGCTCATAGTATCTCTACGCTTATTATTAGCACTAATAACATCAGTTAAGGCTGACCCTACAGCTGCCCCAATCTGAACAGCTTTTGATATTGCACCTATTTTACCCATGGTATTTCTGCCTTTTTGACCAATAACCATCCCTGGAGCTTTTAAATCAGTACCATAGGTCTCATTAAAAGAGCTTATACCAGACTTTATATCTTTTGCAGAACCAGTATTAAAAGTGTTCTGTAAGTTTTTTACATCCCCAAAGATTGGATTCTGATTAGTAAACTTTAAGTTAGGATCAACAGGCTGAGTTTTAAACTTTGTCATTCCCTGATTTACAGGGTTAGCAGGAATAGGACCTGGTGTATAATTAAAAGCACTAGTACCTGTAGCATTAAGTTGAGTACCTGGGTTTGCTTGCACCGGATTGATACCCATCAAAATATTATACGTCTGCCTTTTCATTGCAGTTGGAGTAAGAGCTGGTGGCATACCAATAGGAGCTGGTCCAGAAAGATTAGATGTTGTATTAAACTTATTTACATCATCAGGAATACAGTTGCCATTCCCGTCATCTTTATACCCAGCACCACAGTTATTCTGACCGGCAAACTGATATTTCTTTAATGGATTTTTAGTAATACGTACACGCATGTTAATACATTTTATTCTGTTGTAAATTCAAAACCAGCTTCTCTTAGTGCTTTAGCTTGAGCAGGAGTTACTTCTAAAATATCTCCCTCTTCTATTTCTCCACCAGCTTTTTTTATAAGTCCTCTGCCTTGCTGTAATCTTTCCATAAAGTCAAAGTCATACATGTTCTTTTGAGGATCTAAAACCATCAAAGTATCTCCTTGAGGGAAATACTTACTAGTTAAGTCTCCAATGTTCTTAGGTCTACAATTTATACAACCATAAGAAGCATAGCGATCCTCAGGTGACATATTATAAAGCTTACCTCTAGAAGCAGGATCATATGTAGTATGTATAGCAACATTTTTAGAATTTGGTGCTTTCTGGTTAAATGCGGCTACAGGCTGCAAAAAGTATCCAGGTGCCCCATAAATGGTTCCTGATTTATTTCCTCTGTCTTTTCTACTAGAAGGAATCATATTGTAGGTTCCTGCTGGAGTTACTCTGTTACTTGGGTTATTATCTAAGTAAGCAACACTATATGGATTTTCTGTTCCCTCTGGATTAGATCCAGTAAGTACAGGAAATGACTCTTGAATCTTACCATCTTTTACAACATGACCCATATTAGTTCTCTTATCTACTACAAAACCTGACTCCAGCTGCTTATCACTATTCATGTGGCTTAAAACAGACTGTGTAAAGTTTATTGGATCAGGAGTAAACGTAGGTCTAGCTCTGAGCATGCTAGGAGCAGAAAGTAATTCTGAGGTTGACTTAGAAGATTTTACATTCTTTGAGCTAGGTGAATCTTTTAACTCTTGTCTAAGAGCTGCTAATAATTCTAAATTTTTATTAGCTGAAAAGTTATAATCTTTTATACCCATTTTTTCAGCAAGCTTCTTACGAGATTCTTTATCATAAGCCATTCCCTTGCTAGCTAAGTAGTCTACTATACTTCCACCTTTTTGATAGAATGTATTGTTATACCAAGTTGAGCCTCCGGATTTCTTAAAGTAGTCATAGTTTCCATAAGGACTTCCAGACTTCAATCTCCAGCCTGATGTTTTTTCATCATAACCACCCTGAGTAGTATCAATTAAATTCTGATCATATAGCTGTCTTACTCTAGGATCTGCGGTTGTTGTACTAATAAGTCTACCATCAGGAGTAATTAAATTAACTACTTCACCTTGAGGAGCTATACGAACCATACTAGTTCCACCGGGTATAAAATTATCTACAGCATTCCAAGCTCTATTAGATCTTCCTATGTCTACAAGTATGTTTGCAGGTACAGCAGCTGCTCTTGGTAGATTTGCACCAGCCTTACTTGTCATAGCACCAAAAGCCCTTGTAAATGGATTGACTTTATTATCAATCCATCTTTGTGGTTTAGTAAGAGTTATAATGTCTAATCCTTTACCTACTGCATTTGTAACTTTTTTAGTTTTTGATATAGCTTTAGCACCATCTGAAGCAAGACTTACTACTTTAGCACCTTTACCTATTTTTCCAATAATAGGTAACGCTCCAGCTACAGATAAAAATCTATCAAAAGCCCCACTATTAGGATCATTAAATGTTCTTGCTACATCGTCCCAAGAACTAATACCTGTAGGATCAAGCCACTCAGCGGCATTTTCTAAAAAGCTATCATCATCCGGTACAGATTCTCCTCCTTCTTGAAACCTTAGAGGAAGACGTTTCATAAACTTAATACTGTTTCTTAACCATGGAGTTTCCATAGCTGCGTTAAGACCTTCTTTAAAAATAGAAGTTCCTGCTTTTGTCTCAGATGCTATTGGTGCAAGCTTTGGAAAAGTAGGTACAGGTTTACCCCAGCGAACAGCTGCAGCTTTCTGTGCATTAAAACTTCTAAGAGCTTTGGCTTCTTCAGCTGCTTTCATGGCATCAAGAACCGCGTCTTCTTGTTTTGCTTCTTGTAGCATATTATATGCTTCAACGTTTTTAAGAGCGGTACCTGGCCTTGTGTTTGCAATATCCCCAGAGATCTCAGCTAAATCTAAACTTTTTAAAATGTTTTTCTGACGAGCGGGCAATGAGTTGTACCATTTAGAAACCTCTTTTACCTTTTCACCGCTAGAAGCCAAAGATTGACTTTTAAGACTATTAACAGCTTTAGTAAGTTTAGCTTTTGCTTTTCCAGAAAGATTATACTTACCCTCTTCAATATTACGAAGAGCTTGTCTAGCTTCAGCTATTCCAAGTCCTCCAATTGTAGCAAGCCCAATAACAGTTGCAGCTATCTCATTTACATAGTCGTCTTCAGTTTGAGTTTCAAGTTTTGGAGGAGCTGGGTTTTGTTTTTTAGGTTGAGGCTTAGGTTGAGTTTCTTGAGCCTCTGAAGGTTTATTATTATTGGTAGCACTTGCTACTTTTTTAGATCCTGATACAGGAGTATAAGTAGAAAGCTTATCTGGGCTACTACGTAACATGTCAAGCATACTTAAATTTTGCTCAGCAGTACCTCTGTAATTTTCTATACCTAAATCTTTAGCAAGTTGTTTACGACTGCTATACTCAGGAGCTTTCCCTTGTGTAACCATAAAGTCATAAATACTACTTCCTTCATAAGGCTTTAGTACAAAGGGAGATTTCTGATCAGTAGTTGGAGCTGCAACGGGAACCTGTTGTTGAACAACTGCAGCCGTGTCTCCTTGAACAGGATTAAGGCTTGCTAGATATTGATCTAATGCAGCAGCATAAGTCTCATAATCAGGAAAGTCTTGTTCTTTAGGAAGAAGCATCTTTCCATCTTGAGCTTGTGGTAAAAAAGGCTGACCACCATTTTCCCAAGTACCAAAACGCTTGTGCCAGTAAAGAGGACTAAATGGATCAGTAGCTTTAGAAGAGTTCTTTCCACCCATCCTGTTCCAGAAGTTTTCTTTGCGTTGTTCTGATCCATGCTGAGAAAAGTCTTTCATACCATCATATCCACCATGCACAACTTTATAATCAGATCCTTTCTTAGCTAATACCATCCACTTCTTACCAGGTCTTGTGCTGTTCTTCTTAACACCTACTTTGGTAAAGCCCATGTTTTTGTATCGCTCTGGAATACCTCCATCACGCATTTCTTCCATAGGAACTTCTTCTTGTGCACCAGTGGCCTCAGGGTTATACATCATGTAATCTGATACAGCATCTGCATAATGATCCATAAGAGTAAGCTTAGAGCTAACCCATGGTTCTAAATCTGAATCTGGCTGAATAAACTGACGTAGCTTTTCAAGCTTGTCCATAGCAGCATTTATCTGACCTAGTGCCATAGATCCATCTGGCTCACCACCTTGCTGCATCATCGGCATAGGAGGAGCTCCCATCAACATAGGTGCCATCTGCATAAGCATTGGCTTAGCTTCATCTATACGTTTTTTAATTCCAGGTAACATAAGACCACCAAAAGGCATTTTAGGTTTCTTACCAGCTTTTTTCATTGCTATAGCAATAGCAGCCTGCTGTGCAGCACCACCGTATCCCATTTCTGGAATATATCCTCCAAAAGCCATGCCGTCAATAATCTGCTGTTGCACCTTAGGAGGTAGTGCACGGAAGCCTTCATTATCTGGTATACCACCATCTTCCATATATGGTATTTCCATGCCATACTCAGCTTTACGCCAAGTACCTCCTTTACTCTTGTACCATTTAGCAGCCCAGCCGTTAGCATAAGCTGAAGGATAGACATCAAATTTCTGTTTAGCTAAAGACTTAGCTTTAGACCAGAGGCTCGGATTATTGGGTTTGTTTGCCATATCTTGTTCATTTGTTTCACCACCGTACTCTTTTCTACGATGCTGATAGTTTATACGTTCACTTGAAGTTTTAGATCTTTTAAATTTTTCACGCTCAGAGCTTGAAAGCTCACCAGAAGTTTTTGGAGTATCTTCATTTACTCTACGAGAGGGACGGCAGGCAGGGTAACTTCTACGTTTTTCTCCTTCTTGTCTGCCACATGCTTTTCCTGTCTTTACATCTACCCACTTCTCTGCAAACCATCTGTCCAGTCCACCATGTTGTCCCCCTGACTCAAAGTTTATACGAGCACCTATAGTTGGAACACCATACATATAGTTAGCAGACAAGTCAACTCTTGGAGTTTTGTATCCAACGGTTGCACCAAAGTATGGCTTACCTTGCCAAAAGTCAAGTGATGGTTCAGCATACATCCCCATTCTCTCACTATCTAACTTTGGCAGATTAAGATTAATCGGATACTCATCTACATATTGTGCACCTGGAAACTTATAGTTCATACCAGGCATCATAACTTTTGATTTTCCAAAGCTAGGTTTAGCTAATACAGGATACGGAACGCCATCCATAGTAATATTAGATCCAGAAATACGAGTTACTTTTCCAGGATGAGCCCACTGACCCCGATTATCTTTTATAATTGGTCCACCGGAAGCCTTTATATATTTAATCCAATACTCTAAATCTTTATTAGGCTTTAGTACATTATCTCTTAGATCAATAATGCGTTTTCCATACAAGGGATTCTTACGCATATCTATACCACCTGAAGGAATTGGAACACCATAGATGCTCTTCATTTTAAAACCGTGGTAATCTTTCTCTGTATCACCAGATATTCTACCCAACCCGTTATATACTTGCAACCTTGTATATGGATCAGTAATCCCCAAACGATCTGCTTCTTGCATCTTAGTAGCAACAGATCTAGCAAATGTATCATAAGGCTGAAACTCTGGAGAGTCATCTTCTGTAAACTGACTAGGAACCATTTTGTCTTGCCATTGGTTCATAAGTGTATGACCAACGTTTCCTGCTTTTTTTGATGTACCTAAACCGGTTTCCTGTAATTCAATAGCTAGTGCTGTATAAGGGTCTATACCATATCTCTTTGCAGCTTTGACAATATTATATATCCGATCTGAAGGATACTCACCAGTTACCAAATCTCTGTTTGGATCAATTTGTTTACCTGTGGTTAGACTTTTTTTCCTACCATCTGAAATCTTTATTTTTTGAGGCATAGTAAGAACTACCTGTTTTGGCTTTTCATCTTCAATGCCAAAAAGGTTTTTTAAGTCTTTACTAACTCTACTAAACCAGCCTGGTGTTTCTTGACCATTCTGTGCTTTAGGAAGGCCAGAGAAATAGTACTGCTGTAATATGGAGTCACTCCGTCTCATTATCTAGGACTTTGTAATATTTTCTGGTTTGATATTTTAAATAAGTATTTAGTATTATCACTTTTTAGCTTGCGAAGAAAGACTCTGATTGCGTTATGTCTAAACTTCTTTCTTTCTAAAGCAGACTTATTATAATCTATATACTGAGGATTAATATTAAACTGGTAACCGTCTGGGCTAGTATTAAACATTGGAAGACTAATATTCTGAAACTCTCCTCTATTTTTTGTTATATCCCAAAACTGATTAAAACGGTACTTCTGTTCTTCTTTAGAATAATTAATACCAATTGATTGAGATCTTATTTGAGGATAGGTTAAAAGAGTTAGAGGATTACTTTTAGTCTTTAACTCTAACTGAAGAAGACCAGATATTTGTTCTGAGTTATAGACAATAGCCTGATCAAAGTTTGCATCAAGTACATGAAACTTATCGCGACAGTCATTATGAGCATTGTAAGCTTCTAGTAGATACTCAACATTTCTCATAGAAACTGTTTGCTGTCCTGTAGCAGAAATAAACTCTACCTCAAATGGATAGTCTATACCATAGAAGTTAGTATACTTATCACAACGTATATTATGCTTCCATATAGAATTCATATTAACGCTCATAAAATGAGCCTTCCCAGGAATCAAAAAACTTGGTTTCCAATCATGAAATGAAATCCACGTCTGACTCTTTGGATCATAGCTTAGCGTCCAGCTTGCATCTTCAAAGTGGGTTTGATCAGTAAGAGGAATGTAAACTTTACCTGCAGTAGTTACCTTGTAAAAACCACCCGCATCATAGAGCAAGTCATTAACCTTAGGTTTATAGTCTTTTTTAGTAACATATAGTATCTCATGAGTGTTATCATATATCATCTGAACACCCACTCCTGATACTGGGTTATCATACAAAGGAAAGTTAGGATAAGCTTTTAACAGGTGACTTGGTAGATAGTTAGCAAACCACCACTTCATACCATCTCTAGAAATTTCTTTAAGGCCACCTGAATACTGAAATACCTTACCTTGATTTTGGCTTACCCAAAATATCCCATGAGTAGTTCCAGCAACAGCAAATTTATTTTGGCAGCTACCGTACTCGTAAGACTCATCAGTATTTATTATGTTCTGCAAAGGCTGTTGAAATAGTCCCCCATCACCTATTGTAATCTTTGTACCTATATCAGTTTGAAGTTGATCAACTCCTGTAAACTGAACTGGACTTTGATTATCCATCATAAATAGAGCACCAGTTTTATTAACTGGTTTAACAACAGTTACTTGACCGTTAAAGTCTTTATAGTTATTAGCCAAAAAGATTCTCCAGTTATCTTTTTTAAGCTCTTGATCTTGAGGTAAAGAATACAAAACTCTCTTTGGTCTATAAATGTAACAGGTGCTAGCAATAGCTGGATTATAATCTCTTGGATAAATACTTCCCCATGAAGAATAGTTATTAAATAGCTTTGATATACTCAAAGAGTAATCATACTTATAATAGTTGCCAGATCTAATGAAGTCACTTCTAAACATGTTAGGAAAGTCATTATACTCAATATGGTCATAGTGACGCTTTGACATATCATCTTCCCAATCACGATGAGCTAAATTTATTCCACTCTCTACATAGAAGTCCCTAATACCATTATAAAATAAATAGAAGTATCCTTGTTGTACAAAAAACACAGCGTTATCTACCTGGTCAAGATTTCTAAAATTTGCCACGTTTGTAAACAGCTTGTAACTCTGACGGGTTGAGTCCATCCAAAAACGTGGAAAAGCTATATTCATGTAGTTCCGATAGTCTATTTCTGTAAGATCAGGTTCTCCCATCAACCAGTTGTTAAAGAAGAAGAAAGAGTTCTTTTCTGTAAAACGGTTAATATAAACATCACCACCAAAAATTAGACCTGAGTTATATTTAAATCTAGCTACTGGATTTAGAGCTGGAAATACACAAGCACCAATAGGTATTTGTTTGATAGACTCTAGCTGTCCATATTGAGATGGAAAGGTTACTTTTAAAGCTCCATAGTGTGCAGATATAGTACTACTTGCTAGCTTTTCAAGTTTACCAATTTTAAAAAATCTAAAACGACTGTTATCAACTATAGCAGGATTTTGTACATCACGATGTGTTTTTAAAGCAACAAAGTTTGGCCTGTATAGATTATTTATAGTAAAGTTTGTATCAAAAGAATGTAGATTACTTCCTATATAAGCTGAGTTTTCAATACGAAACCTTCTGTCACCTTCTGGATTTACAACTCCGTTTTCATAAAAACCATGTGAGTCATACTGTAAAGCATTCTGACGTTTTGGAACCATCCCATAGATAATATTCATTATCTGTTCACCGACTGCTTGTGTCTCAATAAAAGTCATAGCTACTGCCATAACACCATTGAACACTCCAATTATAGTATTCTCTATAGCAATTACAGGATTTGGTACAGTAACCCCACTACCTAAAAAACTTGCCCCTACTTCATGGTTTGGAATCTTACTAAGAGTAAGTTTCTTGGTATATGGTAAGTCTTCTGTTCCTTGAAGGCTAAGATTAGAGTCATGAGCTATTGTACTAAGAATATTTCCGATACCAGTAAGAGTAGCTATAATGCTACTAAAAATACCACTAAAGTTTGTTAGAGTTTTAAACTTTGGATGCTTGTAGGGGTAATGAAAAAAACCTTGAGATTTTCCAGATACTTCTTGATAAAGCTTTAGTTCAGTAACCCCAAGAAACGGTTTAGTAAAAGTAGTTTCTGGGCTATGAAAAGAAAGATAGTTTTTTCTATAGTCTACTAAAGGACTATCTAAACTAGTTTCAGAGCTTCCTACATTTCTTTCATTAAGCTTACGCCTTTGCTCTCTAAGTTTTCTTTTAGCTTCTCGTCTATCTTTACGTCTCTGCTTTCTAGCCTTACGTCCATCCTCGTCATCATCATACTCATCATCAGCAAGGTCTGTAATATCAAAATTGTCCTCATCTAGGTCTCTGTATACTGATGCAAGGTTTGGGTCTATAAGACCTGCATTTGATGTAAGAAGGTAATCTGCAGATAAATCATTATAAGGATAGTTTTGATATAAACCGGTAACAGAAGTACCAGGAATATCATAAGCTCTCATGTTATTTAAAAGTCCCTTTGCTACAATAGATTTCTGACCTTCCCGTGAACCTCTTAAAATTTCATAACCAATAATAGATGAAATTGGATCACCCTTTTCATCTAATGGATGAGTAATATTTTCAAACTGAACACCAAGTAAAACAATATTCTTAGATACATTATTGTACTGTTTAAGTATATTGTTTACAGTCTCATCAGGCATCTTATGATGCCTAATTGGCTTTCCACAAAGAGTACCCCAAATATCGGGTCTATCTGCAGGATATAACTCCGTGCTCTCCCAGTATCCCATTCTTCCAGAGGCTGTAATTATACCCCCATCAGGAAGAGTAGAGGGAACAATAGAATCTACTATTGCAGTATTTTGAACCTGCCACCTTTGCCTTGATTGTATTGTAGAAGGATCACCAACTGTTTCAAAAGCATCACCTCCAACAACAGGTACTGTGTCTGTTGCTAAAGGTGCTCGTCCTGGTATATGAAATGAAGCAGATTTTTCTCCTGTATTGTATACCCATCTTATAAAGAAACTATATTGCTCATCCCTCATATAAGATGTCTTATTACCACCTTTATAGTAATAATCATTTGGATACTCTACAGCAACCCACTTTGCTGTTATATCATTAGCTTGTATCTGATAATTAAACTGATATTTACTATAAGAACCAACTCTAAGCAAGTACCCATTAACTGAGTACATTGAATCACTTTTTTCAATAGGTTCTATTCTTAAAGCTATTTGACTTAAAGGAACACTAGGAAGTTCAGGATTGATTGTATCTACATAGATAGTACCCTGAGCAGTAGAATATATTCCAAGCTTTTTAGCAACTGTTTGAGCATTGACTGTTGAAATAATAACCAGCTCAAATTCATCAAAATCTTTATCTATTGCTGTAATATTAACTTCTAAAGAACTATTAATATTATCATGAGTAAACAAAGACTGAACATTAGAAAGTCCTATATAGTCTGATATCTTAATTGCATTTATTGTATATGCAATGCAAACCTGGTATGATCCATTTGCTAGTGTTCCTGCCCCTCTGCCTCTTGACAATGATATACAAGGTTGATCTAACAGTGCGGCTAGTCTAATCTTCTCACAGTCAAGTTGAGTAGTATATGTTTTAATAACACATCCATTAACTACACTTTGAGTATACTTAAAAGGAGGGTTATCTATATCCATAAAACGATCCGGATTCAACCCATCTGACCAATATACAGGAAGAGCACAGTCAAACCTTCTTCTAGATACACCTGTAATAAGATTGGTAGTCTTAAAGTTTAAACAGCGGTCATTTACTTTTTTTGTATAGCTGCAATCTGACTCATCAAAAATTCCTATTTCTGAGTCTACGTTATTTGTAGTAAATATAGCCCACCGGTCATCTGTAAGATGTATACATCCAATTAGAGTATAAGGAAGGTTAACACAAAACAAATTTGCAGGCTCATTTCCTATTACACCAACCTGGCCGTCATGCGAGTTATTTACTGCATTACGAGCATGGGTCCACAGACCTTCACCTACAAAGGTGTCATTATAGTCTTTTACCATACCCTTAGTAAAGGTATTAGTAACAGCTCCGGGGTTCTGTGATTGTTCAGCCATGTTTTATCTGTAGCTTCTTCTTTTGTAAAAACTTATAAATCACTCCTGAAATGTGTCCTGCTAGCCAAGCCTGAGCCTCTTCATCTGTAATATCACGATCCTCAGTTACTCTTACCGCAGCATGAAATACTTCATGAGCTATTGTGTTATGAGTCAAGTAAGACTTATGCAAAAGAAGATAGTAAGTAGTGCTGTCAGGCATTACCAATGCTCCTTCTGCTTCTGAACCAAACTGCTCACTTAGATTGTACTTTTTATACAACCGTAAAGCTTCCGTAGAAACACTTTCTACCACACTTATTTTTAGCTCACAGCCATAAGTGGGAAGTTTTATAGTTGTACTTACTCTCATAACTAAAACCCTTCTGTTGATTTAAACATGTCATAGTACCTAGAATACTGGGCTTTTCTGTTAGTCTGCCACAGCTTGTACATCTCTGAAAAATCAGGGGTGTTAACTATTGTAAGAGCATTGTTACGAGCAGCTCTGAGACGCTGTTCTATTAACTGCATCTTTTGAGATACTTCTTCACCTGCGATATAAAGATTCTCTAGAATACGCTGTTTCATAGCATACTCATAATACTCATTGATCATTGGATGATCCAGTACTAAGAGATTACCACCATCGTCTTCTAGTGAACCTTGGTATGAAATAAAAAGCCTTCCCTCGTCCAAGTTGGTATATACAAAACCATTCTTTATATACCCAACCCTGTCTGTATCATTTGTAGCGTCAATCTTACCAGTAGATGTAGCAATACGTATAGGTTCAAAAGAATCATACGTACGAGTCTCGTACTTACGTTTCTCTACAACCTGTACATATATCTTCTCCCCGGTTTTACACTCAACAGTGTAGGTACGCTCACAAATACATTTAGGATCAGGATTACCGCACTTGGTACAAGCAGGGCTTAAAGTAACTGTGGCACAATCTGCAGGATCAAGAATCACGTTTTCAGTTTCACGACCTGCCATTACAGGTGTGGTCACCGTATAGCGTCCACACAAGTAAGCATAGTTCAGTACATAGAAGTCATCAGGAAGTTTAGTCTTTCTCTTTTCTATGTCCAGTATTTTTTCTTTTGTACCATGAATACGAAGACCCAGGTCATAGTTGACACGCTGGGCTACCTTGATCAGCTGACCAGGCTCTATCATTCCTTCATTACTGTAGGTAGTAAAGTCTGCAGAGACTTCATCCAACAGTTGGTCAAAAGTTCTATATTGAAGCTCTGTTTTCATTACCTAAGTGCATTTTGTTTGTCATTGGGCATATCAGTTGGCATCTGTGCCATACCGGCTAGGTCTTTAAAAACCTGAGCTTCTAGTTCTCCATGCAAGTAATCTGGAACATTAAAAGTTTCATCTGAACGAACTTTGCAGCTGTCTTCTTCACATGTAAACTTGGAGATGTCATCTTCAAACACACCTTCTATACGCACAGCATCCCAGTCAAGATTTGGGAAGTAGAGATAATCATCTAGGTACCAGAAGTACTTTGCTTTGTTATACTTAAAATTCTTACTACGACTCATAGCCAAGTAAGAGTTAGGATTGGTAGGCTGTAGTTCTTCAGAACCATCCAGACTAGCTACTGTACGAATAAGTGGTCCATAGTATCCCTGCATAAACACAGGCATCTTTTCTTTGGTACGCTTAATCTTGCAATCTGATGTAAGTCCTGTGCAGCATGCTTCTACTTTGTCAACTTCAATGAGTTCTACAAAGTCCATGGTCTGAACCACACCAGAAAATCCAAGAATACGATTCTTGCCATCCTCACGTTTCATTAACCACTTTGCATGCTTTAGTACAAACGTATAGATCACCCGGTCAGTCAGCAAGGCGTCCTGCCTTACCGCTTTTACCTGGGTGCGGATTCGTGAGAGTATATCTCCTATGGTAGATCTGGCCATGGTTGTTCTAGGTTAAACTCATCGTACTCTGGTAAGAGCTGTTGAGTTAAGTCTTGTTTATACTGTTTAAAACGTTGTTTACGGAATATCTTACTTACCCTGACGAGATTATCCACCATTACATACTTCTTCCACTCTTTAGGATAGGTTTTTCCAACATTCCTTTTGAAATCCCTAACACCGGTAAAGCCCCATAGATCATTGTGCTTAAACCGGTACTTGGTCTCGTAGTTTGTGTAGAATATCTTAGCAATGTATTGGTCAGACTCCCAGTTCTGGTTCTGGAGTTTTACTCCATAAGTCTGTGACTTATAAAAGTCTACATTACTTTTCTTGCGTGGACATGTACCTATGAAAATGAAACCAAGCTGCTCGGGCAGCTCTACTCCGTCTCTTTCTGCTACTACAGTTTCCCATATCTTTCCGTTAAAGGTGTTTATCACTTCTTTAAACTTATCCATGGAAAGAGAACTAAACTTGGGGTTGTCTTTTACAAACTGTTCAAAGAAAAGAACGTTTGTAAAGTTTAGCTTCTTTGGGCGGTAGCGTGGAGCGTTGAGGTCTGGTTTTTTATAGGGTTTGGCCACAATGTTCTACATTAATAATTTACGGAAAATCTGTGAGGTTTCCTAGCTAAACTTGTAGAGTTTAGGCATTGTAGGTAAACTCAGAAACCTTGCCTTTAGAGAAGTCATGCACCTCCATAACAGCTTGTCGCTTAGCTCCTGTGAACTTATTATGATAGTGCCAGTAATCAGACTTGGAAAGACTGGGTAGCTGCTTTATAGCAAAGCCGTGTACCTCATTCTCAGATACGTACTCTACAGTCTTCTTACGGTGCCAGTGGCCGGTGTAACAGGTGCGGTAGGTAGTAGACCCCCATAGTTTTGGAAACTCTGTAGCATATACCAGCGGGGTATTCTTTGAGCTAACATCCCCGTGCTCAAAAGCAAAAAAGTTACCACCATAAGTGATAACCTTTCTTTCTGCATATTCTACGTCAAATATAATATTAGAGTCTGCTGAGAAGCATTTAGATAAAGCGTGAGCCATATGGTATGAGCTTAACCTATCATGATTACCGGGTAGATAAACAACATGTAGATTATCACAGAACTGCTTTACATAGTTAATACTCCAATACAAGGAGTCAAATGCTTTCTTATAAGCATCCTGGGCTCTGAGCTCATTATCCACCGGTGTGCCTTTGGTGGTACTTCCATTGAACGTATCCATGTTCAACAGGTCCCCACCAAAGACATAGATAATCTTTTCTAAACGGTGGCTCTTGTAAGCTCTAAGTGTTAGGTTGGCAACGGCTTCACGAAAATCTTTTACGACACTATCATTACCTTCCTTACCAAAGTGGAGGTCCTGAATGCTCAAGACCCCCACGGTAGGAAACATAAACGTATCGTTTAAATGTACCTCTGCAACAGGTGTATAGTTAGGTTGGAAATTTTCTAGGGTTTCTTTAAGAAGGTCTTTTCCTTCTAGCATTTTTTGTGTAACCATGGCCGAAACAAGCCAGTAGTCTTTATGCTGTTTATTCCAATAGGATGAGAGTTTCCACTTAGTGGTATCTATCTTTAGAATCCTAATTATCTCTTCAGGACTCTTGGGCTCAGCAAAAGCCACACCCTTGATTTCGGCTGTACCGGCTTCAAGGTTTTCTTTGAACTCTACTACCTTTTCTTTTTGCTGATTGATAGCTTCTACAAGCTGGTCTTCCAGGTCTGTGATGTACTGATTTTTGATGGTTTCATCATCAATCAGATCTAGCATCCTTTTGCCGGCAAGTTCTACAAGACTGGTATCCAGCTCGTTCTGTAGAAGTTCTTTTGTTTGTAAAATTTGTCTCTTGATTTCTTGGTATTTCTCCAATGAAATACCTAATTTTGAGGCACAGAACTCATCAGTTTTCTTCCATCTGAGAGATCCATATACCTGGTGAATTAAACTCATAGGGTTAGGGTTGGGTATATGGTGTATAAAGTTAGCTCTATTTGTAGAGCTTTGCGGTTTTTTATACACATAATTTCAACAGTTCTACAAAATTAAGCCCCCGATATAGAAATACCAGGGGCTTTGTTATGTCAGGTGGAAACCAACAAAACCACTGACTTTTTATATTTTATTAGCAGGTATTGCCGGTGTAAGTTGTAACTACACCATTGCTGTTGACATTATATACATTACCATTATAGTCAGCTATCATTGTAACTGTTGTAATACCAGCACCACTTGAAGTATATAGCTGTACTCCTGTTGCAACATCTGTAACTCCTGAAACAAAGTAAACATCGTTTGCTGTCAAACCATTAGAGCTTGATAAAACGCAAGGATTATAATAAGAAGATATTGCGTTGTAACTACCGCCTCCGTTACAGATACTGCAGCTAGAATATGTACCTATTATATCATTTGTATTAGGTGTCAGAGTAGGTGAAATATTATCAAAACACTGTTCAGTATTTCCACAAGTAGCACATAGTGCTCTTACAATCTCTCCACCATTTCCAAGATTATTAATTGTTGAACGGAAAGAATTTTGAATGCTACCTCCACACAATAAGCCAGTGTAATAGTAATAGGTTGGTCCACTTGCCACACAGTTACCGACTGTCATTGATCCAGTTCCAGAACCAAAGCTTGAACAGTTTACCATGTTAACCTGAAGCTTATAAGTTCCAGGTGTTGTTATTGTATAGTTAGCAGGCGAAGTAGTTCCCTGGCTTGAACCAGTTTGAGTATAAGTAAAGTTCTGAATAACAGCATTACTATTATCTAAAAGAGCACCTGTAATAGTTCTGGTTCCTGTGCCAGAATAGAAATACCCAGTCATAGTGACTGTGGCATTATAACCAGAATTTAAAGTAAATGTACTAGTTTGACCGCTAGAGCAATTGGCTGTAGCAAGAGTAGTACCAGTTAAACAGCTACCGCCAAGATTAGCTCCAAAAGAACTAATAGAAGAATAGTTTCCACCACCACAATCAGCCTCTACAGTACCTGAATAAGAGTTCTGAGTTAATCCAGAAATAGTTACTGGAGAAGATGTGGGATTAGGTGATACTGTAGTTATATTACTTGGATTTGATGTAGGCCAATACTTTACCCTATACCCATTAGCAGGGGCAGGACTAGCAGCTGTAAATGTTATGGTTAATGTATTAGACATTGCATTGTGTTGATCTTGTAAACGAACCTCCAGTTACTGAACCATCTATAGCACATACTGTTTGAGGTGCACTAGAAAGATTATTTACATTTACAGGACTAGACTGCCCACAAGGAACATAAGTATATATTCCTGTATTTAAAAGCTGAAAAGTATAGCAAACTTCTGTTGAACCTGTTACTGAAAATATAATAGCATTACCAAGATTTCCTCCACCACAATCAGCTTGAATCGTTCCTTCAATATTAAAACATGCAGGAACTCCAGCAATAGTAATAGGATTTTGATTCTGAGTGACAGTATTCCAGTTTGTTTGACCAACTACTCTCCATTTGACAACATAACCGTTGGCAGGGGGGATAGAAGGTTCAGTAAAACTGACCTCTAATGTTTTAAATGTTGAACAAGGAAGTACAGACATAAATCATTGGTTTATACAATTGTACCTGTTCCAGATACTACAACAGGTGATCCTACAAAAGCTGCAAAAGTCTGCGGAGTACCAGCAACTACATTAATAGTAAAAATCTGATGATCAGTACCAGTACCTCTAATAACTGTAGCTCCCCCAGACAATGCTGTTGTAGGTACTGCAGAAATTACAAATGTTGTAGTATTAGTTACAGAAACCACAGTAGTGTTTGCCGCAAAAGCTCCTGTTCCTGAAACTACTTGTAAAGTCATACCTGCTACTAAGCCGGTTGTTGAACCAACTGTAATAGTTGTTCCAGAACCAGTAGCACCAGCTGCTGAAGTATACACAGGACCAAGTCCTAAATATGTTACTACAAATGGTGCAATTGGAGCGGTAGTAGCTGTATTAGTTGCAGTATGGTTAGCAATAGGTATAGGTGTAGCAAGTAAAGGATTGATCCTTTTATGAAGCTTAAGTAAAATAGTCTGCAGTCTATCACCATTCAATACTCCGAGAGCAGGAAGATGAGGCTTTTTATTCAAACTACTATTAGCTGAATTACCATACCCTACACACTGACTATCAGACACCTCTTCACAAACTTCTCCACCTGCACAGGTAGGATAAGTATAAGAGACCTCTGGAGGACAAGTGCAACAAGGGTTACAAGATGGAGTATGAGTGCATCCGCAGGACATATATCAAATATTTTATTCTTGTGGTGGGTCAGGATCTATAGTCGCTGACAAGTTTGTTGGTGCATTACAAGCAGGAGTAGCTGTTGTTGATACAGATGTAAAAGCACAGTCATTTTTAGAAAAGGCCCCAGCAGTGATCAATACTCTGATCTTATAAGCAGTACTTGCCGTAAGACCCGTAAATGTTCCAGACCTGGTAGTTGTACCAGTTGGAGTCTGACTAGCTACTTCTGTAGTACCTGCTGAATCAAAAAGTTTTACTGTATAAGCTGTTACAGATCCTCCTATTTCAGGAAAACTGTAGGCAATAGTTGTGTCAGAAGGTGTAGTACTTATAGTTGGACATATAATATTGATCTGCTGAGTAGTTGGACTAGCTGCAGGAGTTCCTCCAGGACAGTTTGTAACTACTCTAAAGTCATAGATCTGATTATTTTGAAGTCCGTTAATCGTAGAGGTAGTTACATTTCCAGCTACATTAACATGAGTTGTCCAAGTACTAGCACTAGCTAATTTGTATTGAACATCCTGTGAAGAAGCCCCACCTCCTGCTGTCCATGTAAGCGTTATATTCATCTTATACTAAAGTTGCTGTTACTCCTGATACAATTGGACAAGGAACAGAGATAGACTTGTTAATAGTTTTACTGCAAGCTTGGCCAGATTTAATAATATTACCTGTAATAGTAATTGTGTAAGGCTGTGAAGTATTGAGAGCTGACCCAACTACACTAGGTCCAGCTACAGTAGCGGTAAATACACCACTTGCTGCAAAAGTTACCAGATCAAGTGGGAAGTTCTTAGTTGTAGTTCCATCACTAATAGTAACTGTAGAACCAGCAGGACTATTAGCATATCCAGAAGGAATAATAGTTCCAGGGTTAAAGTCTAAAGAAACAACAGTACGATCATTGTTTGTACTAGCATCACAAGCCAGAATAAACTGAGTACAGTCTGATTGGCCGCAACAGTTTCTAAGATCTGCAACAGCAGCTCTCATATCGCAAACAGTAATCCAAAGATTTTGGAAAGCTTGAGACATATTACTCACCTGATTGTTCCAACCAGTAAGGCTAGACATAGTACCAGCTTGACTTAGTGCAGTTGCTGAATTAAGAGCAGCACACTGTTGAGCAGTTGCAGATGTAATCTGAGAGTTAGAACCAAGCACTCCTCTAAGCAAACAATATTCTTCTTCTAGTTTATCTAGAACTGTAGCCATCGCTGTGGGTACAGCTGGCAAAACACAGTTAGGAGTTACTTGTGGAAGTGTTACTCCGGGAGCATTCTCTAAAGCTGTAATACGAGTATTATGACTTGTAAGAGTAGCTGTATGCTGAGCAACCGTAGTGGTTAAAGAGCAGTGACTCTGAGCCAGTTTTAAAGTGTACTGGTTATGAATAAGCTGTGTTACAGTTTGACCAGTTACAGGATCAGGATACTGAAGACATGTAGGTAAAGCAATATTAGGTTCAGAATAATTAGAACCACCACCGCTACTAGGAATAGTGTCCTTCAGACAACAAATCTTCTTAATAATAAAATCCAGTACTGCCGACAGAGTTCTATTGTTTGTAGTTGGAGCAGGACCTACGCTAGAGCAAAACGTGGTCAGACAAGTAAGGTCCAAGGTGGACAACTTAAGCTCGTCCTTAATGGTACAGAGCTGTACTGCTACCTTGTAGACTACATCAGAAACAGTGTCACCGGTGCAGAGGTTTAGACAAGGCACATCTGGGCCCTGCCATACGACACAGTTAGAGGATACAGGAGAACAACCCTGTTCGGCAGTATTGGATTTCACAGGTAGCATAGGATATTGGATATCAATCAGTTATTAGCAATCAACCACGTTGGCAGCTCCAAAGAGCTCAACTAACTTGGCTTTAAGTTTACCATAGCCAAATGCAAAAATGTCTACATCTTCAGCAGAGCTAAGGTCAGGTACAATACGCTTATAGGTTACTTCTACGTCTTGCTCTTGCATCTCTGTACGAGTTGTAGTCTGTGTTACCTGAGTAGGATTACCATCCTCATCTACAGGACCAGGAACTTGAACTTCTTCCTGAATCTGTACAGGAACCATGCGTTTTTCTGTAACAGTAACATCAATCTCTTTAGTAAGAGATACCCAGAGATTATCTCCAATCTGCTGATTACGAGCACTCCCAGTCATAGGACCAAGCATGGGTCCTGTTAAAATAGGTACATCGGCCTGAGACTGAAAAATTTCAATACGGAAGTTAGCTGAGCCAGATTTAGAGATCTGATAGTCAGCTATACGCACATAAGCCTCAGAGGTAATTCCTTTGTCTGTACCAATCTGAGAAGTAATTTTAAGTGCCATAGGTTTATTATGAGTTTAAAGTTTATATACTCTACAATATAATATACTGAATTTCTACAAGAAAAACAAAAAACCACCCCGGGTTAGAGAGGTGGTTTTATATATATGGAGGGGTAAAGGGGAGCTTACTTAGCTGGCATAGGTACCACTGGGGTATCGTCAGCCTTGATCAGCTTAAAGAACGTTGCATAGTTCTCGGTAGTTTCTACCTTTTCAAAGTCCTCCAGTTTGAAGGGCTTGTACTCCAGCTCTTTTTCAGTCTGTAAAAGCTCATTAAACTCCTTTTCAAACTGCTGAAAATCTGGGTTAAGCTTTTTACGGATAACCTCATTTTCCTCGGCATCGGTGTCCTTGATAGGGTTTCCGTTAGCGTCTGTGTCATCAATAACCATAGGGATAGAGATTCCGCCACGCTCGTCCTCTTTACCATACTTTTTGATCAGGTCATTCTTAAGCTCTTCTACAGCAGCCTTTTCAGCGGCCACAGCTTTGCCCAGACTGGTCAGCCAGTATTTGGTAGTAAGAGGTAATTTTTCCTGGATTAGACCAGAAGCCAGTTTTTCACCGGTCTGCTGGTTGGTAAGTCCGTTGAGCTCTGCGTCCAGGTTATAGAACTCAAACAGTTTTAGGGTAATTTTTTCCATGGGTAATTGTAGATTAATCTGTTACGAATATACAGAGTTCTACAAGTTCTATGCCATATGACATATTAACAGATTGTGGATATCTCTAAAATTAAAGGCCGTCCCATGGATTAACATACCCAGTTAAATTAATATCATAAGCGGGTGCAGTAAATGTAATACTAGCTGAAGCTTCAGCGTTACATTTATAATCATAATTAGAATAAATTGCTCCAATAGTCAAATATTGTTGAGCAGTAACAGCAGTTACAGTGCATCCAGCTACATAATAAGCGTCTAATACAACTTGAATAGTATCTCCAGCAGAAAACGTAAAAGAGGACAAAGACTCACCAAATACAAAAGATTGAACCATTACTGTATTGTTTTTATATACAGTAAACTTTATTTGCTCAAAATAATTAGTATCCATTTTGGTGTTGGTTTGTGAATATGCAGTATATGTAACAGGTGCACCACCGCCACCACTTGCGGAATAACCATAAAACTCACTAATTGAGTCAGGAGTAGATTTTCCTGCTGTAGAACTAAGTACTCTAAGCCCATAGTTAGTTGCTGGAATATTACTTTCAGCTACAGTTAAAAGCTCAGTTTTTATCTGGCTCATTGATATTGATCCGCTACTTTGAAGAGGCATTTGTAAATCTTTTAGTGTAATGGATAAATAGTATCTACAGCATTATAGTTATTCTGATATAGATGTATGTTTACCGGATGTGTACGAGTGGGAACACTAGCTATCCAGTAAATAACTGCAGTAATAACGAGAGCTACTAAAATAGGTTTTAGTGAAAGCTGTTTAGGTTGAAGTACTAAGTTCATGTTTATTTATTTTTTAGTTCTTGTTTAAGTTCGTCAATCTGTTTTTGCTGTTCCTTGATAGCTTCAATCAGAACACCCACAATGTTTCCGTAAGAAACCCCGTAGTAGCCGTCATTGTCTTCATGAACAACCTCAGGCAATACCTCCAGAACTTCCTGTGCTATAACACCCATCTTTCTTTTCTTGTTCTCCTCATCTTTTTTGATGTAGGTAACACCACGAAGCTTTGTTACTTTATCAAGGGCGTTCTCTACAGTACGCACATCTTCTTTAACACGGGCATCTGAAAATGCTATAACATCAGCTGTAGCATAGATGTCCCCGGTTACATTAAATATATAAGACCCCTGAGAGCTTGAGTTAATAGATACTGAACCATTATCATCCCAGCGGTGGAAACGGTTTGTAGAGCCATCATAGATCTTCATGTAAAACCCACCTATGTTATAGATGTGGCACATGTCAGATGGTGAAAGCTCTCCTTGCTTATACGCTATTAAAAAACTTGCACCATATGCGCTCCACCCCGCACTAAAAGCTTGTGCAGTTTGACCAGAACTTATTGATCCAGTATGCGTAGCGCCTATACCATTAACAGCAGAACCACTAAAGTTTACATCAAGTTTTCCAAATGATACAGTATCTGTTGTTCTAACATACTGATTCATGTTAGATGGATATGGGTCAGTCTGCGTGCCTAATGCTCTGCTCCAAGAAGCAAATGTTGGAGAAGTACCCCCTTGATAGCTTCTAAACCAAAGATTACTATCGTAGTAAGACATACCAATTTGAAATCCGTGACCATTAGCAGGATTACTATGTCTTACGTTTATATAGTTAAACCAAGTACCAGTTGGGTTACCAGATCCATTATAGTTTTGATAAAATCCACTAGGTACTGCTGTACCTTGAGGAGCATAATCATCAATAAGGTTTGTTGTATTTAACCATCCTGCAGGTTTGCTAGATACGTTACTCCAAGCTACTCCAGATGCTGTGGTTGCTGTTGCAGCATTACCTGTAATACTTATACCCCATGTACCAGTATTTTTTACAACCTGAGTTCCGTTTATATAAAGTTCTTGATTAAAATAGAAACTTTTATCAGAGTATATATGAGACCAGCTTCCGTTTGCAGGTCCAAATTGGATATAGCCATTATCATTAACTACCCTAAAACCCCAATCTGAATTACCTGTTAAATATGCATTATTAGAGGAATTAGTAAAACGAAACTGTGGAGCACGCATAGAGTTACTTCCATACACATCATATGCTATGAAAGATTCATATCCTGAACCCGGATTATTTCTAATAGCAATACGCCCACTTGACTCCATCATTATACTAGAAGCAACAACTCCTGACCAATGAAACGCAAGTTGTGGTGCATATATCTCATTCGTATTACTACCGCCTCCAGAATTTTCTCTTACTTGATAATTAGCAGTATATGAAGTTCCTGAAGAAGTGCTTTGAATGTATGAACCACCTGCACCATATAAATTTGTTGCATTTGTAGCAGTAGTAGCAGTAGCAGCATTACCTGTAACACTTATACCCCAAGTGCCAGAGGCTCCCCCACCTGTAAGTGTAGGAACCCAGCTATTATAGTTGGATTCATGTAGTATTCTTCTCCAACCAGAGTAGTTATCATTACCCCATTGTGTTTTGAATGTAAGGTCTCCTGTATGAGAAGCGTAAAGCTGGAAGCTATGGTTGTTAAGTCTCCAAGAAAGTACACCACCGTATGTATAGACGTTAGGAGGATAATTACTATGTGCACCGCTTGTTATATTAAGAACCTCGTCTACTCTGAACTCTCCAACGTCATTGGTAAAATTCTGCCAGTTACCATCACTCTGACCCATGTATACTTTAGGTTGGGCCCAAGTGGTATAATTACTTGTATCTAAAATAGTAGCAGACGTACCACCACCCTGTCCGTTTTTATGAACATATCCAGTACCATTCTCCCATCTCATTTGCCAACCATAACCTTGACGATAGAATCCACTTTCGTTTGAGTTAACCATCAAGCTAGTTCCTGCAACAGTAAAGTATATTCCGGGCCAGCCATTACGAGAACTTGTTATTTGAAGTGCACCGTAAGAACCACTTGTATTAGGCTGAAGGTGTACGCCTTGTCCACCACTTTCTAAATACATAGAACCCACATAATCTACGGAACCTCCATTCATATTAAGACTCTTACTTCCGTACATTTCTACATAAGAAGAACCTGTCATTCTAAAACCACCACCATAAGACTCAAAGTATAAACCAGATGTTCCAGATACCCTTAACCAACCACCATCCGCATATATATCCCCTGCAACATGAAGCTTATACGATGGAGTGGTAGTCCCAATACCAACTCTGCTTGGGTATCCATTTGTACTTCCAGCAATATTTATCAATATATTTCCACCAGAATCTCTTACTCTTAATCCTTCGTTAGAGTGTGTACCTATTATAGTCCAATACCCATCCTGCATTATGTATTTATTCAGGTCTGAGTTATCTGTTGTTTTAAAGATTAACTTTCCGGTTGTACCACTAGTCCCAGATGTTAAAACTATATCACCACCATTATTTACAATTAATCTAGGCGTAAACGAAGAACCATTGTAATAACCTAGTTGAACACCATTACCTTGGAAGTGCCCATATAAAGAAGTATAAGCACCAGAAATACCTAATCCATATAGATTAGAAGCTCCCATTCCAATCAAACCAAGTGTCTCTCCTCCATTTCCTACATATATCCTACTTGTTGCACTTATAGATTGGGTTATAAATTTAGAATCAACTGGTAGTTGGTCTTTTAATGTATCACCACCAGATGGGAGAGCCCCTGTATATATCTGAACAGAGCTATCAAATCCTAATCTATTAACTCTTAAACTAGCTCCTAGTATTGTCGTTGTAAAGTAGACTTCTAAGAATGTATTACTAGCACCCCTTGTTATTCTTACCGCACTTGCTGGGAAGCCACCATCAGTTTCTACGGTAACCAGCTTGTCATTACCCCAATCACCATGAGCTAATATCTTCAAATAAGATGGATTATGGTTTCCTCCAGTTGTATATACTTCAACATAGTATGTTCCTCTTCCATCACTTCCTGTAGTGGCTACTCTATACCAGCCAGTTCCAGCAGTTGTAAAACTACCAGAGTTAGTATAGATTGAGTTAGATGTAGTATAGTAGGAGCCTGTATTTTGATACGCCATTGAGCCAAGCCCCAAGAAGGAAGCTACTGCTGTTGAATTATAACTTCTAACATAGTAATCACTAGAGTTAAAACCTGCTATATATCCAAGACCGGAAGAGTTTCTTTCAGATCCACCTCCAGATGAGTAAAAATATGAGTTTTGAATATAACCATTACTATCTCTTTGTACAATAGTATTTGCACCGCCAGTTTGGTTTCTACTATATCCTTCTAATGTATCAGCTGTATAAACTCTTACATTAGCTGGAGTTGCAGGAGAAACTTTAAACTGCCAATATGTACCATCATAGGTTAAGTATCCAAAGTATGGATTAGCAGCATCATAGTTATATGCTGAATCTGTAGAGTATAATCTAGCTGTACCCTGGTTAGCAAAACCAGTAATTCTAATACCCCAAGTTCCTGATGCATTCCCCCCGGTTAAGGTTGGTGAGTATGAGTTGTAGTTACTAGCATGAAGAACGGCAACACCATTATAATTAAAACCAGTAAGATTTTGTAATGACAAGACTCTGTCTTGCCCAATAAGCATTCTTGACACAAGACCACTATCAGCAGAACCTCTAGTATAAATCTGAAAATCTGTATAATATGCAGTAGATGTACTATAACCATTAAAACCAAGTCTACCAACTACAGTTCCATCTGGCTTTCTTTGGTCAATCCAAGAATCATCATCATTTGTAAATATTCTTATATCATTAGATGTCCCAGTATTTTTAATTACAAGGTCACCTGTCATAGTCCCACCAGAAAGTGGTAAGAATGAACCAGAAGTAAGGTATCCCTGACTTGTTACCCATGACTGTGTGGCATAGGTAGCAGTATCTACTGTAATAGAACCATCACTATTACTTGTCTTTAAAAAGCCATTACTTGTATATGCAGGAAGAATTATAGTCCGGCCTGGAGCTACTTGTAACCATGTATTTAATGAAGCTGAAGATCCATTTGAAATACCAAAATACAGGTTGCTTCCATTATGACCAATAGTCCAGTTATGATTAGTTGCTGCACTACCACCTATACCTTTAGCTCTCCAACTGCTGTCTCCAACATTACCAACTACAACTGAATTGGCATAACTAGCCGGATCTATACTTACGGCAGTAGAGATCTGTAGTGTACCATTAACCAATGATGATTGTAATGAAGCCATATCTTAGTTTCTTTTTTCTAGTTCTTGTATTCTGGTTTTTAGTTCCTTCACTGATTCTATCAGCACTGCTGTTAGACGGGAGTAATGGATACCCACCGGCTCACCGTTATCATCACACAGTACAAATTCTGGGTATACATCAAATACATCCTCGGCTATAAGTCCAATCTCTTTGGTAACCGATCCTTTTTTATTGTAGGATACCGGCTTAAGCTGATCTACCTTTTCCAGGGCTGCTGTAACGGGAGCTATGTTTTCTTTATAGCGGAGAGCTGACTGTTCAGTTAATGTACCTGATATAGTTAGGTTACCACTTCTATCCAGTGTTAGTCTATTGGTATATGTACCACTACCATTATTAGTATATACATATAAGCCGGCTCCTGTAGATAATACTACTCTCTCATTATATCCAGTTACAACTTCAAAGTTATTTCCTGGAACAGATAAAGTAAGGGCAGCTGTTGAGTTAGTTCCAGCATTCCATGAAATATATCCATTAGTAAAACCATTAACAGATGCTCCCGTAAATATTATTTGAGGATTTGTACTAGTATCCCCTAATGCAATGTTTCCTCTTACATCAAGTCTATAATTTGGAGATGTTGTACCAACTCCTAAATTACCAGTAGAACCGGCTCCAGATGGCATCAAAGAAAAACTAGTATTAGTATACCAAGTAGATATCGTACTACTTTGATAGAACGCCATCACCTGTGTACCGTTACCAATAGCTATATCATTACCACCATATCCGGATGATCCTACTGAACCAATTTGTAATTTGTTGGCTGGAGAAGCAGTAAGTATTCCAATGTTGCCACCTCCTTGTATTCTTAAAAATGTTGTAGTACCATCAGCACTCCTTACCATAAAAGGAGAGTCAGCTGCTGATGTACCCGCATCTATAAATAACCCGTATGAGTTATTAGCTGTTAAAGACCCTTTAGCATAAATAGCCCAATCTCCAGAAGGTCCTTGTACTTGAAATCTATATGCAGGAGACGAGGTAGCAATACCAACATTTCCATTATTAAGAATCCACATGCGTCCTACTACACCATTAACAGTTAAATCTGTAGTATCAGGATTAGTTCCAAAAACTAAAGCTCCTGCTAAACCAGCAGAAGTGTTTCGTCCATGCCATATTGCCGACTGAACCCAATCATATCCTTTAAAAGCTATACCTGCTCTTGCTTGCTCAGTATTAGCACCTGCCCCATTTGTAACAGTAATTCCTGTAAAAGTACTAGCATTTAAATTACTGTAAACCTCTAATTTACTTACTGGAGAAGTAGTGTTTATACCAATATTTCTAGAACTATTAATATATATAGCACTACTATTATTACTTTTAAAATCTATATTATGATTACTGTCAGGGTACATACCAGTAGCGGTTGACCCTGAGTTTGTATAACCATATCCGTTTTGTACCCAAACATGGCCACTAATCACATAAGTAGTACCTGAAACATTAAGAGCAAAACCGTTGTAGTTAGTGTTTATAGATACGTTACCGTTTAAATAAGTTGTGCCTCCTACCTCTAACTTAAATGTTGGAGCAGAACTATTTATACCAACATTTCCATTATTTAAAATACTTACTGCGTTAGTAGCAGCAAAAATATCATCATTGCTAGCATTGACCCAAAAACGCATACCGGCACTAAAGTCATATGCTATACCGCCCCACTTTGTTCCATTACTGTTAAATATAAGCCCTGGATAAGTAGCAGCTAAAGTTGCTGTTTTATTCCAACTTCCTGTACCAGTAGGACCGCCTAAAACGTGCAAAGGAGTAGCTGGTGTAGTAGTACCTATACCAACATATCCACCTGCAGCGTTTAATAAAAGATCCATTGTAGAAGCTCCAGCTCTTGCTTGAATTGCTGCTTTACCACCTTGAGCTTCTATATTAACATCGTTACCATTAGCAGCATATCTAAATGTAGCTATTTTAGCATTAAAAGGAGAGCTATCAGCTGCCGATACAAAAAATCCATCTTGGTTTGAATTTGCTACTACATGTAACTTAGCAGTCACTGAAGTAGTACCAATACCTACTTTACCATCACTTTTTACTGTAAATAAAGCATTTGAATATTGAGCGGTATCTTCAAAAGATGCTGCTGATGATTTTCTAGCAATAACAAAACCTCCAGAAAAATCAGTATAAGGAGTACCTATAAACCAATTTGAGTCTACACCTGTCAGGTGCATACCAGCCCCTCTATAGTTGTTATGAGAGTTTAACTTAAGCCTTGATGCTGTATAGTTAACACTACCATCTGCTTGAATAACTAAATCAGGACCTACTGTAATAGAAGTATTTGTACTTGCCCCTCTTGCTGTAACAGTAGCTAGAGTATCTGATTCAGCTGTTAAATAACTACCAGCAGCTTGATACTGAGGTATGTTAAGAACACCGCCACTATATGTAGCAGCTCCTGATGTTCCAGTTGTAGTAAGAGTTATAGCTGCACGAGCTCTGGTGTCTGTATAGTAAAGGTTAGTACCCTCACCTATGTTTGTGGTAGTAAGAGTTATTACTCCAGTAAGTCCGTTCACAGAAGCTACTGCATCTGTAGTATCTGATTTTTCCCAAACTGTTCCATTATAGATTACGTAGTCTCCTACATCAAATGTTATAGAACCACTACCCAGGTTTCTTGTACCTGCAGTTGATACACGATAAACATCTCCAGTATCACCAGTTCCATCAGCAAGAGTAGGACTATTTGTAGATGCATTCCAGGTTCCTTTATACTCCATTATAGAAGAAGGAAGCTGAGCAATAGGTACTTTACCCGCACCATCAAGTGAGGCATACCCGTTAGCTTGGCCTTTCTGACTAGTAGACTGATACGTAGTAGAGTCTACAGATCCATCAGCTTTTAAGAACTGACTAGATGTTCCTCCAGATTTAATAATACTACTTGCTGTAACAGTACCCGCTATTACAGTATTACCACTTGTACCAACAGTAATTAGATCTGTTATAGATACAGGCCAAACAACTGTGCCATCTGATCCAGTATTAGATAATACAAAACTTGATCCTTTTACACCAATGGAGTAGTGAGCATAAGTATCATTTCTAAACTTAAACCCTGCTCCATAAGATGCATTAGACCCAGGCCAAACAATTACGTTACCTGTAAGGGTGCCTCCACCAATTGGTAAGTAGTTAAGTGCAGGAATATCTGCAGCTAATAAAGAAGCTCCGGTAGTTACTCTACCTTTTGCGTCAACTGTTACCTTAGTATAAGTACCAGCTGCAACACCTGAGTTTGCCAAGGTTACAGTAATAGCTGTAGCACCTGATCCAGTAGCATCTCCTGATAGAGTTATAGTCTGGTTTCCAGTTAAATATGTAGCAGTATCTACAGTAAGTGTACCATCTCCTCCACTTGTCTTTAAAAATCCATTAGAAGTAAGGGGAACTAGTCTTATTGTACCAGTAGGCCCAATATTTATTCGCGTAGTATAGTTGGTCTGAAGTCTAAGATTTACACTGCCTTTTGTACCGACATCAGCATCTGTAGTATTGTTAGAAGGTGTACCAAAAAATAGCTGATCTGTGTCAAAACTAATATACGCTTGATTTGCAGCTGCAGCTTTAGCTATTCTTATTACAGAACCACTGCCAGAGTTAATAGAAGAAGTAATATTTAGTCCTGTGCTACTTGTAGCACCAGTCATATTTATACCACCATTAAAGTTTGAAAGAGTAGTGGTGGTAGCTCCGCGTCCAGTTACTGTGGCAAGGGTGTCTGTTTCGGTATAAGAAGTAAGATATACGCTGGAGTCTAAAGTACCATTGGCTTTTACAAACTGTGCAGCAGTACCAGTAATATACGATACCTCAGCACCGTTCATTCTTACAAAACCAGTACCATTAAGTCCAGTGCCAGTAGCACTAATAGTAACATCCCCGGTACCAGAATCGGCACCGGTAGATGTAATACTAATATTAGTACCAGCTATAATTCTTGCGATCAGTGCAGAACCAGCGGTAGAAGTGTTAATGTCTGACCTAGTTATGTCACCGTCTAATACTTGTCGTCCTCGTAGTCCGGTTACAGGCATGCTGCTTTATTTATCTAAGATTATTTCAAATAAGATACTCTCACAACGTCATTTGTTTGTGGAATAGCACCAGTCAAGAAAGTAATAGTTGCACCAGAAATAGTGTAGTCATTACCAGTTCCAGGATTCTGAAGAACACCGTTCACAAACACATGCTCAGTTCCACTAAGAGGAGTAAATGCAAGAGTAAAAGTTGCGTTGGTACCGTTTACTGTACCAGTTGGAGTTTCCCTTACTACAAAGTTTGAAGCAAGAACAACACCGGATGCACCAGTTGTAACCGCCAGAGTAATTGATCCAGAACCGTTGGTCACAGAAATACCTGTGCCTGCAGTTATTGTTGCAGCAGTGTAAGTAGTTCCGTTACCGATAGGAATCTGTCCATTAGAAGGAGTAGTTGTAATACCAGTACCACCGTTTCCTACGGCAAGAGTACCTGAAATATGTGTAGTCAAACCAATCTTACCCCAAGAAGGAGCAACACCTACACCGCCAGAGATAAGTGCGTTACCTGTAGCTACATCAGCAAGTTTAGCAAGAGATGTAGTAGTATCAGCATAAAGCAAATCACCGACAGCATATGAAGTCTGACCAGTACCACCAACTGTTGCTGCAATTGTAGAAGCGGCCCAGGAACCAGAAGTTACTGCACCGTCTTTACGTACGCCAAATCTTGTAGTACCGCCAACTTCTAAATCCAATAAGAGTGAAGCTGCAGCTGAAGCGGTATCAGTAATGTTTATTTTAAAACCTTCAAATGCTACAGCACCTGCGTTCCAAGTCTGAGTCATGCTCAGTACAGGGGTACTTGTTGTTTGTGTACCATCTGTAAGAGTAAGACGTGCAAAGGTTGGTGTAGCACCAGTATGAATATTCTGAGGAAGAGATAATGTTACAGAACCAGTTGAAGCAGATGCTGTAACTTGGTTTGTAGTTCCTGCAATTGCAGTAACACCAGTATTTGCAATGGTAATAGTTCCGCTAGCATTTGTAACGCTTATTGCGGTACCTGCTGTAAGTGTAGCAAGAGTATATCCTGTGCCGTTACCTATCAACAACTGTCCGTTTGTTGGAGCTGTTGCAAGTCCTGTACCACCACGAGCAATTGGTAAAGTTCCACTAGTAAGTTTATCTGTACTGTGGTTAGGAATATCAGCAGCTACAAGAGCTCTGAATGTTGGGTTACCAGCTGCACCATCAGGAGCAGCATATACTGTATTAGCAGTTTGTGAACCAATTGCAGAGTTAATAGTAGATACACTGGCGTTAGCTACACCTGTGATACGACCATAAGAGTCTACGTCAAACACACGAAGAGCTGAGCTAGAGCTTCCTACTGATACAGTAGCAAGGTCAATGCTGTCTGCATTAGCTACGATACGACCAGCAGTACCAACTACATTAATAGTGTTACCACTTTTAGTCAAACCATCACCTGCAGTAATCTGACCCGCACCAGAAAACTGGGTAAAAGTAAGAGCAGTAGTATCAAGAGTAATTGGCTGGTTTGTAGTAAGTACAAAACCATTATCTCCGTTAGTAGTACCTTCTTCTACAAACACAAACATACCGGCTGTTACTTCAGCAGAAGTGTTTGCATCATCAGATCTTGACCAGGCACCGGCTGCAACAACGTAAATACCATTTTGAGAACCAGTAGACTGATCTTTTACAAGGACCCTATCACCAGCTACTACAGTTACACCATCAATAGTCTGAGTAGCAGACAAAGTAATGTTGGCAGTAGTAGCCACACGAACAGAATCCTTGATGTCAAGGGCTTGTTTTACTGAATCCACATAGGCCTTGGTAGCTGCATCTTGAGCTGCCGTGGGGTTGGCCAGGTTGGAAATTTTGAAGTTCTGAAAGTCAACATTGTCGGTGACTAAGAACTGCTGTTTGGAACGAACTTGAGTTACGGGCATTTTAGTAAGATTTTATATGTTATGATTTAATATAGTCTACGGTTATAAGATCTCCTGGATCAGGAGCATTGGTAAATACAATCTGATTATTATTAGCTTCAGTATAATCATAGCTAGCTCCAGGAGTAAGTCGTATACCATTTACATAAACTCTGGTGGTTCCTGCTATGAAGTTGTTTGAAAGAGTAAACACTTTATTAGTACTGTTTATGGTACCCGTTATATTGTACGCATAGTCAGATTTAAGTTGTGCCTGCACATCAGCTATAAGCTGAGCTCCGGTGCGGTATTTAACCACACCGGAGTCAATTACTATAAATTTATCCGTGTCTGTAGTAGCGTTGGCTACACTGTTAAGCGTAACTACCCCATCTACTACCAGACCAGCTTTTGCTAATATATCTGATAGAAACTTCATTCAGGAATTTGAATTACTGTTCTTTAACTAATATCCTGTAGTTACCATTAAGTGAAGCATTTAATGAGCTATCCCATGAAAAACCAAGTGTTACCACGTTGGCACTCGTGCGGGTCACATCACAAAGAACAGTTTCACCTGAAGGATTAATTACCTCAACTTGTACATCTGTATTGTTGAGGTTATGGGTAACAGTATAAGATCCAGAACCAGTTACGTTAACAGTTGCTTTATAACCACCTTGGTATGTATCCAAGAAGGTCTTTAATTTCAAAGGCGTTACGATACGCTCATCATCAGTACCAGCATCAACTTCAGCTTGTGTAGCAAGTTCTGCAATACCCGTTCTGGTTTCAGTAGCAGTACGTCCAGCAAGTTTCTGAGGAGTTACAATGTCTGTGTCGTTAGAACCATTATTAGTCTCAGTCTGAGTAGCAATAGCTGCAACACCCATTACTGTTTCACTAGCTTGGTCACGGTTAGATTCTAATCTAATCCAGTCTGCTTTAGAGCTAGTAGATGCTGAGGCTACTTTAGCAACGATAACATCACCAACATTAAAAGGCTCACCATCAACTGTACCAGCAACAGTTACATACCAGTAGTCTCCTACTTTAGTTCCTGCACCGCTTACGTTAAGACCAGTAGGTGTAGAACCTACAGGAAATGCACCAGTTGAGGCGTCCCAGCCACCTTCCAAGTTACCAAGACCAACAACTTTTGTGTCTACATAATCTTTAACAGCCTTGCTTGTAGGCATGTTAGTATCAGAAGCAGTATTGTCAATAACAGTCTTAATATCTACTTCCTGTACATTAGCTGCAGATCCAGTTACGTTTGCAAGAACTTTAAGACTTGCAATCTGCTGAATCTTAGCAAGAGTAACTGCGTTGTTGTTAATCTTGATTGTAGTTACAGCAGAGTCATTCAACTTAGCTGTAACAATTCCTAGATCTTTAACACGTAGCGTGTCTGCATTAATTTCAATTGTTGCGTTATCTACGTTTACATCTAAAGTGTAAACATCACCTGCTGCGTCAATGGATCTTGATAGACCACTGCCAGCAATGATATCTTTGATGTTACCAGAAATATCTACCCAAGCACTGCCATCCCAAAAATAAATACGGGAGTCCGTTGTGTTAAAGTAGATCTGACCGGCAACTGGTGAGCTTGGAGCCGTACCCAGATTCTGCAACGCAACGTTCAGTATCTGGTTTTTGGCGAGGTCCAAACTAGTTAAAAACTTTTTTGCCATCGGGTTTAGATTTTATATTAATTAGTTTATGAATGCTTTTCCACTAAATGCTGCTGAAAACTTTATTACCAGCTGTGTATCATTAATATGCTCTACTTCACCAATAACTTCTGTGTTTGCTGTATCAACCACACTGACTGAAGGAAACTTACCCAGGTTGTGGGTAACGGTCCACTGTGCAGAAGCACTTGGCTGGTTATGAATATGAGCATACTTGTATACATCTGCTGTAAAAGTTGTGTCTCTATAGTTTAATGTTACTGTTCTATCTGTGTTTGTGCTTGTCACATCAATACTCATGACTGAACGATCATAAGCTTCTTGTAACTTTTGAAGATCTTCTTGATCAACACCTACCTGTATCCACAGATTACCGTTCCATACATAAAATGTATCTACAGTTGTATCGTAAACCACTACTCCTTCATCTTGTGAATTATAGCCGGATGCAAGAGCATTTCTTTCTAATGTTGTTACAGGATGTAGACGAGCATTTAATAACTGGCCTGTAGCCAGATCTATATCGTGATAATAAACGACCGATGTCGGTATAACAGGTACTTCTTCTGGCATTATGATAAATATGCTTTACCCGCTACAGGGATGTTAAAATAAATCTTGATACGATTGTTGTCTATCACATCCAGAATACCTACTATATCGTTACCTAAAGCATCTTCTGTTGTTACATTAGGAATCATGTTCATACCGTGCGTTATATCCCACATAGTAGCAGGTGTCTGCTGAGTGTAGACAAAAGAGCTGTTCTGATTAATAGTAATAGCAGGATTTAGATTAATCCTGGTAATACATCCTCCAGAGTTAATCTCAATAACATTCTGACCTGACTGCTGCTGACCCATGTAGTTTAGACCCATAGATGGAGCTTTACCATCATCAGAAATAATAAAACCCGTACCCCCTTTTGAGTACAGAACATCATCATACTTAACACCCAACCAAGTCTTAAACTGAATTTTAGTTTCAGAAAGAGCTCCATCATCTTCGTTAGCTTCCCACTCTACAAGTTCCTTACGCATTGACACAAGCTGATTATTGTAATCAGGCTTGCATGATCCTATACCATACCGCATCTGTTTATACAGACGGTGCATGGCATCAGCAAACTGCTTATTATACTTAACTCTGTTGGGTAGATACGTTCTCATTTTGGGTTTGGGTCTGGTTAGCTAGCTGCTGTTCGTACAGAGCTACGCAGTTTGAGCATACTTTAGCACCGTTTGAAGCCACCCTGTCTTGACATCCACAGGTAATTTGGGCTCCACAATTAGGACAATTTCTCATGGTTTTTTTGGTTTTTATGTGATCTAACAAGTTGAGCAGCTGTCGGCACAGAGGTTATTTGTAATCTTATCTAACCTCTTTTTTGCATAAAGCAAAAGTTCCATACCTGCTTCAGGATCATGGCAGTATTCTACCTTAGCCTTTGCAGCATCTATGAAACTTTTAATAAGCCTTAATTCAGCAAGCTTTTCTTTTACATCAGCATCTGGCTCACATGCAGCCATTTCCAACTCACAAAGAAGATTGTAATATCTGTTTACGGTTTGTGTTACACGAAGGTGGTTGTACTCCACAAATACGCTGGTATTAGGAGATACAGAATAACGGATCACATAGATACCGTCAGGAAGGGGTTGAACAGCCTCAGAGCATCCGGTCTTTTGTAGACCTAAAGTGCAGGCAGTAAGTGTAGAATTAAACCCAGGCAAGATCTCTATATTCACAGGAAGATTAAATCCTGGAGAAGTAATACTCAGGATACCACAGTCTTTTCCAATACCATCAGCATAGATACTGGTGTCAAATATGCGTAAAACCTTGATATTATTGGTATCAGGCAGCTCTAAACTTAGCTGATGTTTGCTTGCCATGAGCGTAAACTTTTAGAATTTATAGAAGTTAGAACACAAAGGTTCTCAATAATAATATACAGATTTTTTAGGAGTTCTCCAAAAACAAAAAGGGAGGGACCAGACGGTCCACTCCCCTTTGTTTTATAGAGCAGGGATACCTTTAGAGAGACTCCAGAGATACTGCGTTTCCTGCAGCTGAGCAGCTATTCACAATGAAGTTAGTGATGCTGGTAGTAGCAGTTCCGGCAGGAACGTTAATTACCAACAAATACTGATCATTGTCAAAAGTGCTAGTTGGGTTGTTGAAACGAGGTACGTTGTGAAGGATCATAACTTGATCATACAAACCACTGCGGTTTACGGCAGCAAGAGCAGGATCAGCTTCAATCTCACGCATACGCAAGCTATCAACACGGCTGCTGTCAGGATAAGCGTTTTGAGCGTAACGGCCAGAAAGGATAAGGTCACGCAAAACTGACTCACCAACACCAGAAGCCTGAGCAGGAGCTTGTACTTCAGATACTGAGATACACTCTACTTTGCAAGGCTCACCAGACTCGTCAACTACAGAAGCGTAGATAAACAAAGGCTCAAGATCATACTTGTCAGTAGGAGTGAATGTACAGTTACCAAAAGTAGTGTCTACATAAGCGGCAACGATGTCCATGTGAGAGTTTACACTACCCAAGCTAGAAGTAGCAGGAGTGTAACCAGCAGTAGTTTGTGCAGTAAAGATTGCTGCGTTACCATTTGTAGAACTAACTGCAGCAGCAGAAAGAACTACGTTTGTGTTACCAGAAGAAGCTGAATCAGCAGCACCTACGCTTACAACAAGGCTATTTGGAGCCAAAGAAGCGTGAACTACTTTTTCACCAACTTGGAACAATGCAGCGTCTGCATTTGCTACAGCAATAGTAGCAGAACCAGCAGTAGGATCAATAGCTACAGAAGCTGTAGTCTCTTTCCATACTTTAGCTTGTACGAAGTCTTTCAACAAAAGAGCTTCATTGATCTGATCAGCCCATTTCAAAAGAGCCACAGTTTGGTCAATAGCACTGTTAGAAGCATCACAGCAACCTGTGTAAGCATCCAAAGTCTTGTACAACTGGTGGTTCAAGAAACGGAGAGCAGGAGAACCTTTAACATCCAAACGCAGACGGATTGTGCTGTCACAGGCAATACCTGCACAAG
>Ga0315904_10000496_pt1 | contig 62797 bp, 61 predicted proteins | sample LakEriMetagenome_6_FD_203529 | JGI IMG/M metagenome (GOLD analysis project Ga0315904, IMG submission 203529) | Freshwater fungal communities from buoy surface, Lake Erie, Ohio, United States - Buoy 12 MA120 | ecosystem: Environmental > Aquatic > Freshwater > Lake | place: USA: Lake Erie, Ohio...
GACCGACAACGACACCGCGAACGCCGGTTCAGGCTTGACTTTCAATGTTACAGGCAAGATCTCCGGCGGTTCGGTCAGCAACGCCGGTGTCATCGTGATCGAAGGCAACACCGCCTCCACCTCGATCGGGCAGGGCGTGACCATCACCATCACCCCGACGTATAACACCGGTTCGGGCACGATCACATGGTCGTGCGCCGGCACTCCAGCCAAGTACATGCCTGCCACCTGCCGTTGATCCGGCAAGCCGCCCAGCAAAAGCCCCTCGCGAGAGGGGCTTTTTACTCGATTTCGGTTTTTCCGGTGGGTAACCATCCACGGGCCGGATCGGGTGCGTTGCAAGCCTGACCCGGATACGGCCCTGCCGGCCGGGGCGGCGTGATGTCGAGCCTGGTCGGCCCGCGAACTGGCCGCTGGTCGGCGGCGTTGACCGTATTTCGCACCTATCGGCCGGCGGACATCGGCGGCCCCCATGCCCCCGTGCGCGCACCGGCGCCTGGTGGTTCCGGCCGATACGCCGTTTGCGTGATGAATAGTGTCATTTGCTAGCTCAAGATTGGCATTTTCGACGCCGTTAAGAACGTGATGTTTCATGCAAATCAAACGCCTATGCGTTGGCACATGTCTTGTATCATGACATAGGTATAATCGATATCGCTTCACGGGCTTACCCCTTCACCGGAGAAAACGCAAATGACCAAGACCCAATTGCAAAAAGGTTTTACCCTGATCGAACTGATGATCGTGGTGGCGATCATCGGCATTCTGGCCGCCGTTGCGCTGCCCGCCTACCAGGATTACACCGTCCGCGCCAAGGTGTCGGAACTGATTCTCGCCGGCAGTTCCTATCGCACCGCGATTTCCGAGAAGTTCCAGACCGACAACGACACCGCGAACGCCGGTTCAGGCTTGACTTTCAATGTTACAGGCAAGATCTCCGGCGGTTCGGTCAGCAACGCCGGTGTCATCGTGATCAACGGCAACACCGCCTCCACCTCGATCGGGCAGGGCGTGACCATCACCATCACCCCGACGTACAACACCGCTTCGGGCACGATCACCTGGTCTTGCGGCGGTACTCCGGCCAAGTACATGCCCGCCACCTGCCGTTGATCCGGCAAGGCGCATGGCGAAAGCCCCTCGCGAGAGGGGTTTTTTTTTGGTTTCTGTCCTTTTCACCTGGCTTCGGTTCGCAAGCCGCCGGCAGGTAAGTTGGCGAGCCCATGCTGAGATCGCTCTACCGGCATTTGCGCCGGCCGGCCGTCGCAGTTGCGGAAACCCGCACCGAGCTTGACCTGCTCGGCGCGCTGCTGCGCAGCGGAAATGTGGCGGCAGCCCTGTCCCGATTGGACGAGCTGGCGGCGCGCCATCCGGAAGATGCTTATTGTCTGCATCTTCTTGGCGTGGCCCGACTTCAGGCAGGCAATCCGGGCGCGGCGGTCCGCGCGTTGAGCTTGGCGATCGAACTGGCGCCGGATGAGCCGGTCTTTCGTGCCAACCTTGGTCTGGCGTTGTGGCGTTCCGGCGACCTGCATGGCGCCCGGATGCACCTCGAGGCGGCTGTCGACGCCCAGCCGGGGATGGCGTCTGCCGCGCTCAATCTTGCCAACGTGCTGATTGAAATGGGGTACCCCGGGTCGGCCCAGTCCCGCTTGACGGCCGTCATCGAGAGCGGGGCTGTGACGGATGCCGCCGAGGCGGCCCAGCTATGGGTCGCGCTGGCCGGCCTGGAGCCACTGGTGCCCGGCATCGACGGGCGTCTTTGTTTGCAGCGCGCCCGCAGCCTGGCACCGGATGCGCCATGGCTGCCCCTCCTGGGCTACATGTCGTTTGCCAACCGTTGCGACTGGTCTTATCCGGTCGCACAGTTATGCGATTACCTTGAATCCCACGTCTGCAGCGACCCGCCGGCCGGGTCGCCGGTGTTCGCGCCGGCGATTGCCGATTGCGTGCCGGTCACGCCGGCTGCACGCGCGGCAGTGGCGCGACGTTACGCACGCATGGTCACCGCGCGCATCGCCTTGTTCGATCGCGAGCTGCCCGCGAGGCCGCTGCCTGCGCCGGACGGGCGGATTCGACTGGGCTATCTGTCGGCCGATTTTCACAATCACCCGACCATGCACCTGCTCATGGGTGTGCTGGCGGCGCATGATCGGGACCGCTTCGAGCTTCATGCCTATTCATACGGTCCAGACGACAGCACCGGCGTGCGCCAGGCTGCGGTCGCCTGCTTCGACCGTTTCACCGATGTCGTGGGCGAAGCGCCGCTTGCAACCGCGCGGCGGATTGCGGCCGATGGCATCGATGTGCTGGTCGATCTCAAGGGGTTCACCGGGTCCGCGCGGCCGGAGATCGTGGCGTTGCGCCCGGCGCCCGTGCAGGTCAACTTCCTGGGCTATCCGGGCAGCATGGGCGCTGCATTCGCGGATTACCTCATCGCCGATGCGGTGCTGGTACCGGACCAGGCGCGTCACTTCCACGGCGAATGTGTCGTGCGCATGCCGCACAGTTACCAGCCTACCGACAACACGCAGGCGCCTGTGGAGCCGCCGCCGCATTCGCTACGCCAGGCCGCCGGCCTGCCTGCGGACGCGCCGGTTTTTTGCTCGTTCAATTCCTGCTATAAGATCGATGCCGTCATGTTCGACCTCTGGATGGCCATCCTGCGCGAGGTACCGCAGGCGGTGATGTGGATTCTCGCCGACCGCACGGACGCGCGGGAAAACCTGCTGCGTGAAGCCTCCCGTCGCGGCGTCGACGCGCAGCGCATCGTGTTTGCGAACAGCCTGCCGCGCGCGCAGCACCTGGCGCGCATGGCCCTGGGCGACCTGTTCCTCGATACCCGCCTGGTCACGGCGCATACCACCGCAAGCGACGCGCTATGGGCCGGATTGCCGCTCCTTACCTTGAAAGGCGACGGCTTCGCGTCGCGCGTCGCGGCGAGCGTTCTGGCCGCCGCGGGGCTTGGCGAACTGGTCTGCGATGACATGGCACGCTATCGCGCGCTTGCCGTCGCGCTTGCGCGGGATCGGGACCGACTGCGCGGATTGCGCCAGCGGTGCCGGGCGGCGCGCACCGCGAGCGCGGTGTTCGACACGCGCGGATATACCCGTTCCCTCGAGGCGGCGTATGCCGAAATGCACCGGCGGCGGCTCGCGGCATTGCCGCCGGCCGCTTTCGATGTCGCACGGCTGAGCGAGGGGGCGGCGTGTTAGGACGCATCCTCGGGGGGCTGCGCCGCCAACTTGGCCGCGGGCAGGCCGCCGAAGATCGCGCCGCCGTCTCGCGGCGCTGGGTGGAGGCGGGCATTGCCCACAATGCGGCCGGCGCGCTAGCCGACGCTGCCATCTGCTTCGAGCGCGCGCTGGCAGCCGACCCGGCGTCGATCCCGGCGCTGCACGGGCGCGCCGCCATGCACTACTTGGCCGGCGAGCACGACGAAGCCGTCGCCCTGTGCGACGAGGTCCTCGAGCGCGCGCCCGGGCATATCGACGCGTGGATCACCCGGGCTTTCGCGGCACGCGCCATGGGCGACCTGGAGGCCGCGCTGGCGGGCTTTCGCAAGGCGGTGCAGATCGAGCCGCGCTCCGGGCTGATCTCCTGCGTGGGGGGCGTGCTTTTCCAGCAGGGGAAGCTCGATGAGGCGCTCGCGCAGATGGAGCGGGCCATCGCCGTCGATCCCGACAACGATACGGTGCATAGCAACCGCCTGTTCATCCTCAATCATGATCCACGGCGCAGCCGGGAGGAGATCGCGCGCGCGCACTTCGATTGGGGGCGCATGGTGGAGCGGCGCGCGGCGGCTTTTCGATACACGCATGCGGCCGGGGGCGGGCCGGACAAGCGCCTGAAGATCGGCTATGTATCTGCGGACCTGCGCACCCACTCGGTGGCGTTTTATCTGGCACCGGTGCTGGAATCGCATGATCGGCAGCGCTTCGAGATCTTCTGCTACGACAACAATCTGGGCCCGGGCGACAGCTTTACCCGGCGCCTGCAGCTGCTGGCCGAACACTGGGTTCGTGTGGCCAAGCTCGATGATCGGGAGTTCGCGGCGCGCGTGCAGGCCGACGGCATCGACATTCTGGTCGATCTGTCAGGGCATACGGGCGGGAACCGCCTGCCGGCCTTTGCCTTGAAGCCCGCGCCAATACAAGCCTCCTGGTTTGGCTACATGAACACGACCGGCTTGTCGACCATCGACTATCGGATAACCGATGCCGGCTTGTGTCCGCCCGGTAGCGAGCCGTTCTACTCAGAGACGCTGTTCCGCTTGCCCTCGACGGCCGTTTGGTCGCCGGCGCCGGGTTCTCCCGAGCCAGGCCCGTTACCCGCACTGCGCAACGGCCATGTGCGTTTCGGGTCGTTCAACAGTTGGGCCAAGGTTTCCGACGAGGTGGTTGCTACATGGGGCCGCCTGCTAAATCGCTGCCCGGATGCGCGCCTGTGCATCATCGCTGCCGGCGGCCGGGACGATGCGTTGCGTGCAGCGATCGCGCAACGCTTTGCCCGCCACGGTATTGCGGCCTCGCGGCTGGAAATACACGGTAACCTGCCCCTCACCGATTTTCTTTCGATGGTGGCTTCGGTCGATATTGCGCTCGACCCGTTTCCGTACAACGGTGGCACGACAACCATGCACACCCTTTGGATGGGGGTGCCGGTGGTCAGCCTGTCGACTGCCGAGGAGGTGGGCCGCGTCTCCTTCGGATTGCTGCTGAGCGCAGGCATTCGCCATCTGTGCGCAGACACCACGGACGCCTACCTCGACGCTGCTGTCCGCCTGGCGGCCGACCTGGATGCATTGGCACGCTTGCGCTTCGAATTGCGTCCTCGGCTCGCGGGTAGTTCGCAGATGAACGGCAAGGAGATGACGGCTAACCTCGAGAGAGCGTATCTATGCATGTGGCATAATCATCTGGACTATAAAAAATCACGTATAAGTTTATGATTTTTATGAATTCATCGAAAATTCAAGGGGTTTGTTGTGGCTGACATCCAGCAATTCATCGAGCAGTTTCAGACAGCGGTCGATTTCCAGGAAGCCGTCGATATCAAGCCCGATACCGAACTGGGCAGTCTGGCGGAGTGGGATTCCCTCGCAGCACTCGGTGTCATCGTCATGTTCGACATGGAATTCGGAAAGACCGTCACCGGCAACGACATCAAGGGTTGCAAGACCATCAGCGACCTGTTTGCCCTGCTCGGGTAACACCATGGGCCTTTCGACTCTGCACAATGTGCGCTATCGCGGCATGGCAACCTGTGTTCCCAGGCGCAAGGTATCCAACCTCGACTGTCCGCCGCACCTGAAGCAGGAGCGCGAGCGGCTGACCCGCAATATCGGGATTTTCGAGCGGCGCCTGTGCCCTGTGTGGCAGTGCTTTTCCGACCTCGCGTTCGAGGCCACCGAGCGGCTCCTGGCCGACCTGGAGTGGCAGCGCGACGAGATCGATGCGTTGATCGTGGTGACGCAATCGCCGGATTACCTGATTCCGGCCACCGCCATCATCCTGCAGGACCGGCTGAAACTGTCGCATGCGACCATCGCCTTCGACGTCAATCTCGGCTGCTCCGGCTATCCGTTCGCGTTGCAGATTCTCGGTTCGATGATTTCAGCCGGAACGGTGAAGAAAGGGCTGGTCCTGGTGGGCGACCGCTCCGCATCGGAAAGGGAGCCGCTGTTTTCGGACGCGGGTACGGCCACTGCGCTCGAGTACGACCCAGACGCGCCACCCATCCACTTCGACCTCAACAGCGACGGCAGCGGCTACCGTGCGATCATCCTGCCGGTTGGCGGGCATCGTGAGCCGCCAAGTTTCCAGCACTTCATTCCAACCAAGGACGAAGACGGGTACTGGCGCACACCCTACGACCTGCAGCTTGACGGTACGGCCGTGCTGAGCTTCTCGACGCAACGTGTTCCGCCCGCGGTCAAGCGCCTGATGGAGTACGCGCAGGTCACGCCGGAATCAATTGACTTTTTCTTGTTTCACCAGGCCAACCGGATGATCAACGAGACCATCCGCAAGAAACTCGCCCTGCCGCCTGAAAAGGTGCCGACCACACTGCATGATTTCGGCAACACCAGCGGCGCTTCGATCCCGGTGACGATGACCGCCCGCATACGCGAACCTCTTCTTGCAAAGCCGAGCCGCCTGCTCATGTGCGGCTTCGGTATCGGCTTGTCGTGGGGCACGGCGCTGGTCGATATTGACGGCGCGAAATTCCCGGAACTGATCGAGGCATGAGCTTCAATCCGTTCAGTCTCGCGGGCCGGCGGGTGCTGGTCACCGGCGCATCCTCCGGCATTGGCCGGCAGATCGCGATCAGCTGCGCGGAGATGGGTGCGGCGGTGGTGCTCACCGGCCGCGACGCCAACCGGCTTGAAGCCACGGCGGCAGGCTTGCCGGGCGAGGGACATCTTGCGGTCGCAGCCGACCTGCAGAACCAGGATGACCTTGCGCGCGTCGCCGGCGCGGCGGGGGAGCTGCATGGCGTGGTGCACGCGGCCGGTATAGCGAAGCTGGTGCCTTTCAGGATGATCAACCAGAAGCACATGGAAGAGGTGTTCGCGATCAACGTGAACGCGCCACTGCTGCTTACCCGTGCCTTGCTGGCCAAGAAATGCATCGCAGCGGGCGGCTCCATTGTCTTCATCGGTTCGGTGGGTTCGCATATCGGGCCGGTTGCCACCTCGGTCTATTCGGCCAGCAAGGCGGCGCTGCTCGGCGCGATGCGCTCACTGGCGCAGGAAGTGATCAAGCAGAAGATTCGCGCTAATGTGATCGCGCCGGGCTACATCCGTACCCCCATGCTCGACCAGCTGGGCGCGGCGGGCGCAATGCTCGATTCGCTGATCGACTATGCGCCACTCGGGCTGGGCGAACCGGAGGACGTCGCCAATGCGGCGGTTTTCTATTTGTCCGACGCAAGCCGCTGGATGACCCGTACATTTTTCATCATCGACGGCGGCTTGACCGTGCAGTTGAGCATCTGAGGCAGCATGACAAGCCGACCCAACCCGTTTTCGCTTGCCGGCAAGGTGGTGCTGGTCACCGGAGCGTCTTCCGGCCTCGGCCGGCAGATCGCGATCTCCTGTTCACGCATGGGCGCGCGCGTGGTCGCGACCGGCCGCGATACCGCGAGGCTTGCCGAAACACTTTGCGCGCTCGAGGGTGATGGCCACACGTCCTTTGTCGCCGATTTGCGCGAAAGCGCCCAGATACACGCGCTGGTGGACGCCGCGGGTACGGTCGACGGCGTGGTTCACAGCGTGGGTTTACAGCGCCTTGCGCCGATCAAGATGGTGAGCGAGAAGCTGCTCAACGACATTGTCGGCACCAATTTCATCGGTCCGGTGATGCTTACCCAGCGTCTGCTCTACAAGAACGCCCTGGCCGATGGCGGCTCGATCGTTTTTTTATCGTCGACGGCTGCGCATGTGGGCACGCCTGGCGTGGGGCCATACTCGAGCATGAAGGCGGCACTGCATGGTTTGACACGCTGCCTCGCGCTCGAGCAGGCGAAGCGGCGCGTGCGGGTCAATTGCATATCGCCATCCGCGGTCGAAACACCCCTGTGGGACAAGGACCATCTTGAGTCGCAGCGCGCACGGCATCCGCTTGGCTTGGGCACGCCGGATGATGTCGCCAACGCGACCATCTACCTGCTTTCGAACGCCAGTCGCTGGGTCACAGGAACGACCCTGGTGATGGATGGCGGCGTCATGTAATTAAGACGGCAACCTGACGGGAGGCTGAAATGATCGATGTGTACATCGTGGGTGCGGGCGGCTACGGCCGCGTTGTGCTGGGCCAGATGCTCGACGACATCGCATGCGGCAAGGAATGGCGGGTGGCAGGCTTCCTTGACGAACGCCAGAACATACTCGACGGCTACAACTACGAGGTCGGCATCGTCGGCGACCCGATGACCTATATGCCCAGGGCCAACGACAAGTTCGTTTGCGCGCTCGGAGCACCGGCGCATCGCAAGACCTATGCGGCGCCGCTGCTCGCCAAGGGCGCGAAATTCATCAACATCCTCACCGAAACCTACTTCGGCCGCAATGTGAAGCTGGGTCAGGGGTGCTTTTTCGAGCGCCGGGTCGGCATCGGCCCGGACTGCACCATCGGCGACTTCGTCATCATCCATTCGCTGGCCATCCTCGGGCATGACATCACCATCGGCGATTACTCGCACATCAGCTGTTTCAGTTTCGTCGGCGGCGGCGCAAAGATCGGCGCAGGCGTGACGCTGCATCCGCATGCCACCATCCTGCCCGGCATGGTCATCGGCGATGGCGCCACCATCGGCGCAGGCAGCGTCGTGGTGAGCAACGTACCGGCGGGCATGACGGTTTTCGGCAACCCAGCCAAGCGCCTCCAGTGGTGATCTGCACAAGGGGAGCAAGGCCATGAAATCCCGCATGCAGCCCCGACACTACCTCTCCCAGGAGGTGTTCGACCGGGAACGGGAGAAGATATTCCGCAAGTTGTGGGTATTCGCCGGGCTGCGCACGATGCTGCGCCAGAACAACGACTTCATCACCCGGAGCATCGCCGGCATTCCGGTGGTGATCCAGAACATCCGCGGTGAACTCAAGGCATTCGAAAACGTCTGCCTGCATCGCAGCGCGCGGCTGCAGTCCGAGCCCGCGGGACGACGCCCGCTGGTGTGCGTCTATCACGGCTGGAGCTACGACGCGTCCGGCGCGCCCTCCAACATCCCGCTGCATGATGAGCTGTATCGCTACACCGCAGAGGAGCGCGGTGCGATGCGCCTGCGGGAATTCGCCTTGCGGCCGGTTGGCAACCTGCTGTTCATCAACCTTGATGAGAATCCGCTGCCGATCGAGGACCAGTTCGACAAGTCTTTCATCGACCTGCTGGAGTCCAGTTCCAGCGCCTACGACAGCGAGGTGATGACCACCACCTTCCATACCAGCCTCAACTGGAAGCTCGGGTACGAGAACCTGCGCGACAGCAACCACCCGGCCTTCGTGCATCCCAATTCGCTCACACGCAACGTCTCGTTCGTTCCGGTCCTCGATGAAGCCCTGCATGCCGAAGCGGCGGGCGAACTCCCTGCCTCGCTCGACACGGCTGGCCGCCGCGAGATCCTGCGTCGCTTCAGCTATGGCGGCGCCGAGGGCACGTTCAAGAATGTCACGCGCTACGACTGGCAGTCTCTGGTGGAGCGCTGGGGCGACCAGGATTCGTATTTCAACTGGCTGGCGTATCCCAACCTGCACATCGCCTCCAGCGACGGCGGCTTTTCCTTCACGATTGAGCATCACGTGCCGGTCGCGCCCGGACGCACCGACCTCGAGATTTACTGGATGACCGCGAAGAAGCGCCAGCCGTATGCGTTTTCCGGCACCGTCCTGCGCTCGCTGATGCAGGGTAGCAGGCTGGTGGTTGGAGAAGACATCGTAGTGATGGAGGAGGTTCAGGCAGCCTTGCACGACGATGCGCCGGTGCCGCGCCAGGGCGACTACGAAGGGCTCAACAAACGCGTGGAGCGATGGTATGTCGACGTCATCGATGGCAATCGTGAAGTCTAGGGTCGTTGTCGGTTCGGGCGACATGCTCGACATTGCCTGGCATGCCTGGATGGCTTGCGATGGCGAGGGTGATGACGTGACGCGACTGGAGATAGCGCAACGTGCCGATTACTCGTTCGATCTTTCTGTGCTCGACGGACTTGATCCGGGCGCGACCTCGCTTTTCGTCGCCTTCGATGAGCGCTTCGGCAATTTCAAGCGCATGGAACTGATGCAGGCGGCGATGAGTCGGGGATTTCGCCTGGCGTCACTGGTGAGTCCGCGTGCTGTCGTGGACAAGAGTGTCCGCATCGGGCCGAATGCGTTCGTCGGCGACGGTACCATCGTCAGCGCGGCGGCGGTTCTCGAATACAACGTAGTGGTTCATGCCGGTGCCCTGGTAGGACATGGTGCGAACATTCGCGCTTCCTCGTGGGTGGAGGGCGGCGTGATTCTCGCGCCGCGCGCCGATATCGGCGCGCATTGCATTCTGCGGGCAGGCGTGATTGTCGCACGCGGCGTCCGCATCGGACGCAATTGTGAACTTGGCATTCCCGGCGATTACCGCAAGGATGTGGCGGCCAAGACCGTGTTTGATCCGAGTTATGACGAGCCGATTCGCGTGTATGGTGGCTGAAGTTCGCCGGCGTGTTTGCCTGGCGAGGGCGATTTAAGGGAGCGAAACATGCGAGCACTCTCACCCGGGGATATTTCGGGCCGGCTGGAAATCGGTGGCACACCGCTGCGCGACGTGCTTCGTCACGCGGTTGGGCTTTTTCGTGATGACCCTTGCTTCGCGATGCCTGCCGCCGTACGTGAGACGGCGCTTGACGATTGCGAAGTGGTGGTCTTCGGGACCAACCAGTTCTCGCTGACCTGGATCGAGGCCGCCAACAAGCGGGGTGTGCGCGTACTGGCCGCCGTTGACGACTTCCGCCCAGGGCTCGAGTGCGGTGGCCACAAGATAATTTCCTCGCGAGCCTTCCTGGAATTGGCCCGCAGGCACCCCCGTTTGTTGGCGGTGAGTGGCGCACGCTACGACAAGGCGGTAAGGCATTTTGATCGCCTCGCCGATCAGGCCGGCGTGCCCGTCATTTCGTTCGAGCAGGGGATCCGCCGTTTCGAACTTTCCGACCTGATCGACTATCGCCTAGCCGATTGGGGCCCGTCTATCGCGGCCCGCCTTGATGATTATCTACGGCTCGAGGAGCATGCTGCCGACGAATCCACGCGCGAGACGCTGCATGCGGTGCTGCTTTTCCATCTCACTGGTTCGATGGAGTGGATACATTCGGTGTACCGACCCTATCCGACGCTTTACTTCCGAACCGGGTTGTATTCCCCCAGGCGCAACGAGCGGTTCGTTGACTGTGGCGCCTCGATTGGCGAGTCCACCGGGGGGTTGCTCGCGCTTACGCACAACCAGGTCGAGCGCGTCTGGATGATTGAACCGGATCGCTACAACCAGGCCAAGCTGCGCGGACTGATCGCCGAACAGCAGCCCGAGTTGCAGGACAGGCTAACCCTGCACGATGTCGCCGTCGGTGCGCAAGCAGGCGCCATGCCTTTCAATCATGTGGGCGGGCACGGCGGGTCGATCGCCAGTCAAACGCATGCCTATGGCGAGATCGGCGAGGTGAAAATCGAGCCGGTCGACGCCATCGTCGATCGTCCGCCGACGCTGATCAAGATGGATATCGAGGGTGCGGAACTCGATGCGCTCAAGGGGGCCCGGCGCTCGATTATCGAGGGCCGCCCGGTAATGACCATTTCTGCCTATCATCGGGCCACCGATCTGATCGATTTGCCGGACTTCGTCCTTGGTCTGGATCGAGGCTATCGTATCGGTCTGCGTCATCACACCGAAGAGCGCTGGGATACCTGCTTGTATTTTCTTCCGCAATAGTTGGGCAGGCGAACCTGTGGCTGTGCCGTGATCCCGGCGCTTGACGTTTTCCCGGAGCGCATCCCGTGTTTGGCCGGCTAATCCAGAATCTCTTTGCGCGCCGTTCACCGGGGAGTGCTCCTGCCACCGTCCCGGCCGAAAGCGGGTCTGACGTCTACTTCGCAGGATATTCCGACAATCTTTTCCGCATCTTCGCCCCCGGAATCTTCAATGTCATGGGCGGGCGTGTGGCAGGCGTCATTACTGATTCCGACCTTGCGGATCGGGCGCAATTGAACCTGTGGGACAAGACGCTGCCACTGGTGTCGATGGCAACGTTTCGTGCGCAGGCGGCGCTGCGGCCGCTGCATGTGGTGCATTTTTTCGAGCAACGCGAGCAGTTCCGCTTGCTCGCGGAAATCGAGGGCGCCGGCCGGGTAGAAGCGGTTGATTTTCTCGGGGTGCTCGATGCGCTGGGTCTTTCGCATACCTACCGCCCGATGCTGGAGGAACGGGAGTGGTGGGCGGAACAAAGCGCCGAACGTATAGCTGATGTCGCTGCGCAGTTCGGCGACGATCTATCGCGGCAGACCTTGGCGGCGCGTATTGCGACGATTGCGGGCGGCGACCGTCGTCCGATCATCGCTGTGGCGCAGCCGGGAGCGGACGAATACTTCAACTCCAGCGATACCCGTCGCAGTCTGGTGCCCGGGCAAAGTGAAATCTATGTGGACGTTGGTGCCGCGCACGGCGATACGCTGGAAAAATTCATCGCCGTCTGTGATGGCAAGTTCGAACGTATCGAAGCCTTCGAACCCACGCCGGGACAGTTCGCAGGCTTGTCGCGTCGCGCCGGCGTCGATCCGCGAATCAGAGTTCACCAGGCGGCAGTAGGCGATGTTGCCGGGCCGATACGTTTTTTCGACGATCTAAACAACCCATTTGGCGGGAACGCACTTTTCTTCGCTAGCGGCGCGTCGACAATCGAGGTGCCCTGCGTCCGGCTCGACGACGTTGTTGACCGCTGCACCCTGCTGAAAATGGATGTCGAGGGTTTCGAGTGCAATGTTCTGCGTGGTGCGCGCCGGCTGGTTGCTACATGCCGGCCGGACATGGCCATCACCTGCTACCACTATCCGCAGGACCTGTTCAACATTCTCGAACTGGTGCAGGAGATCCACCGCTACAGGCACGTCGCGCTGCGGCACTTCGGCCCCAGCCTCTACGATTCCATCCTGCTGTTTTCGGACCGCCAGTCGTTTAACTGAGCGGCGCTGCGCCGGTCAGTCTTGCGGACCGACCGCGCCGGCGACGGCGCCGCAGATTCTGCTGATGGCACCGTCATCGAAATGGTTGTGGAAGGGCAGGCCGACCAGGTCCTGCGCCACTTCGAAAGCGCACGGGGTATGCCCGGCACGCGGCAGTTCCGTGAAGCCGTCGTGCTGCTGAATCAGCGGCAGATACCAGCGCCGGGTTTCGATATTTGCGGTGCGGCATGCCAACTCGATGGCTTCCCGCATGCCCGATGAGGCGACGCGAAAGCACAGCAGCGTACGCGTCAAGCCTGGCGGCGTGGCCTGCCAGCGGGCGTCGAGCCCCGCGATTCGCCCGATGGCCGCCGAGTAGCGCTCGAAAAGCGCGATGCGCGCCTGCGCCAGTGCCGGCCACCTTTCGAGGTTGGCCAGGCCGACGGCCGCGTGGTATTCGGACAGTTTTGCGTTGGTGCCCGGGAGGTTCACCTGACCCACGGGCGTGGCATCACGCGGGTCGAGGTTGATGCCAAAGTTCGATAATTGCCGTACCCGTGCCACCAGCGCCGCGTCGCGGCTCACCACCAGGCCGCCCTCGCCGGCGGCGAACGACTTGGTGGCGTGCAGGCTGAACACCAGTGTCGCGTTGCCGGTTTCCCACTGGTTGCCGAAAGCGCCTGCCGCGTCGATCACTACCGGCGCACCGGTCTCGGCAGAGAAGGCATCCCAGCCACCCATGTCGTGCGGGCAGCCAAATGTCGCCACTGGCATTACCGCGTCGAACTTTGACAGGGCACGCGCCGCGCGGGCGATCGCCGGCGTCAGAAGCCAGGAATGCGGATCGATGTCCGACACCACGGGCACCAGTCCGGCACGCGCCACGGCGGTTGCCGTGGCAACGAATGTCAGGGCAGGCAAGAGGACCCGCGAACCCGGTTCGAGACCGAGCGCAGTCAGCGCCAGTTCCAAGCCAAGCGTTGCGCTGCTCACGGAGCTGAGGTGAATCGGCCGCGGATTGCGGGCAGCGAACATCGCTCCGAGCCGGTCTTCGAACTCGCGGCACAGTGGACCGAAGTTCGAGTACCAGCGTGCCTGGTCCATGCGCTTGAACCATGGCACGAGTTCCTCCGTACAAGGCATGTCGGGGACCAGGAGCTGGATGCGCGCCGGTTTCATTGATCGCCGACGGCCGAGCGGGCGGGCAGGTCCGCCGAGGACGGGTGCTGTAGCTGCGGGCCGATCATTCAGCCGTGAAGCTGCCCGACTTGCCACCATGCTTCTCGAGCAGGCGTATGTCGGTCATGCGCATGCCGCGGTCGGCGGCCTTGCACATGTCGTAGATGGTCAGCAAACCCACCTGCACCGCGGTAAGCGCCTCCATTTCGACTCCGGTGCGCCCCAGGGTTTCCACCGTTGCCGTGCATTGCACCGAAGGCGGTGTCGCGACGGTCTGGAATTCAACGGCGACGCGCGTCAAGGCGAGCGGATGGCAAAGCGGAATCAGGTCGGAGGTGCGCTTGGCGGCCTGGATGGCGGCAATCCGCGCGATGCCGAGCACATCGCCCTTTTTCGCGCTGCCGGACTCGATCAGCGCGAGGGTCGATGCCAGCATGTGTATGCTTCCGGTAGCCGTGGCCCGGCGCTGGGTCTCCGCTTTGGCGCCCACGTCGACCATGTGCGCCTGACCGTGGTTGTCGAAATGCGTGAGCGGCGAATTCGGCGGATTCATGCGGTAACCGGGCTCCAGAACTTGTAACTTGCAACAATTTTCCTGCGGGCTTCGGAGAAAGCCGGGAACCTTGTTTTTGGGTGGGTATCATAGCACCCATGAATCGCCCTTCCCGCGCCCGGCGCGCCCTCGCATTGCTGCTCGCGCTATCGCTTGCGGCCGGCCCCATGGGGGGTACCACGGCGGGCGCGCAGAACCTGCCTGATCTTGGTGACGAATCCGCAGGCACGCTCTCACCGCAGATGGAGCGGCGCATCGGCGAATCCTATTACCGCGACCTGCGCCGCGACGTCGCTTACCTGGACGACGCCGAAATCAAGGCGTATTGCGAGGAACTTGGCCGGCGCCTGATCGCCGCCGGCCCCGACCCCGGCATGGAAGTCGAGTTCTTTGTCATGAAGGATCCGACCATCAATGCGTTCGCGATGCTTGGCGGCTACATCGGCGTCAACAGCGGCCTGCTGATGGCGGCGCAGAGCGAATCGGAGGCCGCCAGCGTGATGGGCCATGAGCTGGGGCACCTGACCCAGCGCCACATCGCGCGCAGCGTCAGCGCCGGCCAGCGCAACTCGATGGTGTCGATGATCGCCATGGCGCTGGCCCTGCTGGCGGCGCGTTCCAACGGCCAGGCCGCGGCCGGCGCGATGATGGGCGCCCAGGCGTTCCAGGTGCAATCGCAGCTGGCCTACTCGCGCGATTTCGAGCGCGAGGCCGACCGCGTCGGGTTCGACACCCTGCACAAGGCGGGTTTCGACGTCAGCGCCATGCCGGCCTTCTTCGAGCGGCTGCAGCGCGCGGGCCGGGCCTACGATTCCAGCGCGCCGGTTTACGTGCGCAGCCACCCGCTGACGACCGAGCGCATCGCCGATGTGCAGAACCGCGTGCAGTCGGTGCGCTACCGGCAGCATGTGGACGGCCTGGCATTCCATCTGGTGCGCGCCAAGCTGCGCGCCACCGCCGATGCCGGCCTCGACGGGGTGCGCGACACGCTCAAGTTCTTCAACACGCAGTTGGCCGAGCGCGCCTACAGCAGTGAAGCCGCGGCGCGCTACGGTCTCGCGCAAACCCATCTGGTGGGGCGCGACGTCAAGGCCGCCGCGCAGGCGTTCGCGCTCATCCCCGCGAGCGCCGCCCATCCGATGATCGATGCGCTCGGCGCGCGCATCAAGGCCGCGGCCGGCGATGCGGCAGGGGCCGTGAGCGCCTACAAGGCGGCGCTCGCCAAGTACCCGCGCACCCGCTACCTTGAACTCGCGCTTGTCGATGTCCTGCAAAGCGCGGGCCGGCATGCCGAGGCGCTCGACCTGCTGGCCGAACAGGCGCGGGCTTTCCGCTCCGACCCGCGCGTTTTCGAACTGCAGGCGCGCAGCTTCGCCGCCACCGGAAAGACCGCGTCCCAGCACCAGGCCCTGGGCGAGTACTACGCGCTGACCAGCAGCCCGCAGGCCGCGCTCGAGCAGTTCCAGATTGCGCGCTGTTCCGGCGGGACGGACTTCTACCAGTCCTCGATCATCGATACGCGCATTCGGGCCATGTGGGAGCGCATGATCGCCGAGCGTGCCGACCGCGGCGAGTCCGACAAGGGCCCGCCCGGCGGGCGCGGGCGCGGCCCGGGCCAAGACCAGGCGCCGCTGCGCTGCCCTTAGGCCCCGCGCCTGTATGCGCAGGCTCAAGCCTGCGGTGTCTCGAAGTAGGCGTCGTAGAGCAGATCGAAGGTTTTTTCGGTTTCGGCGAACAGGTGCTCCTCGCCGGTGGCGCGCCGCTGCGCGCCTTGCAGCAGCGTTTCCACGCCCGCGGCTTCCGGAACCGGTTGGCCGCCGATATCGAGCGCGTGGATGATGGCGGCGATGCGCGCGAGCGCCGGGTCCTTGGCCAGCCCGAAGGATTCGAGCAGGACCTCGTAGGTCACCTGCGTGGCGGTATTGCAGAACATGGCGCCGTCGAAACCGAAGGTGACCGCGGTTTCCGGCGGGCTGTGGTCCCGATCGCCCCAGAAAACCTTGCCTTCGGCGTCGATGAAGCGTCGGATCAGCCACGCGCTGGCGAGGCGATCGGCCCACAATGGGCGCCGCGTCACCCACACACGGCGGAAGAACTTCTGGCGCTCCCGCAGCTCCTGCGTACTGCTGATGTCGTGGTCGCCGGGGAACAACTGCTTCCTGACCTCTTTCTCCATCGCCTCGATGGCGGAACTGGCCCGATCCCTGACCTCGCTGGGAAAGAAGTCCAGCGCGGCGATGGATTCGAACTCCCGCCTGAGCTTGATGAGCGTGCGCGAAAGGGTGGTCGGGTCGGAAACACCGAACCCGATGCGCAGCGACTCGATGTTCTTGACCAGTTCGCGGTAGCGGGCGCCGCGGTCGAACAGGGCGGCAAAAGCGAGTTTCTGCGCGGCATCGGCGGTGACGTTGAGCAGGTGGCATGTGCCGCCGCTGGCCGTGGCATGGACTGCCAGCCGCGTCATGCCCTGGCGCGCTGCCGGCGTGTCGGGGAGGATATAGGCGCCACCGGCCAGCATGGCGCAGCCCAGCGATTCCAGCGTGCGCAAGATGCGCATCCGCGCCGAGGCATCTTCGGGCAGGTGCGCCACGAGTACAAGCCAATTGGAATTGCCGCCGACCGGCCCTGCCGCCATTTGCTTCCCCCGTTTCCCCGGTGTCCACTGCAGCATTATGCCGTTTCCGCCGCCGCCGCGGTCGGGCCCGGCACCGGGTGGCGCGGCCCGGTTGACACGCTAAACTAGAGGAATTCGCGCCGCTCGGCGTGTCAGGAAACCTTAGCCATGACCACGATGAATTTCGACAAGGAAATCGACACGCGCGGACTGAATTGTCCGCTGCCCATCCTGCGCGCCAAGAAGGCGCTCGCGGACATCGACAGCGGCCAGATCCTCAAGGTCACCGCAACCGATCCCGGCTCGGTACGCGATTTCGCCGCCTTTGCCAAGCAGACCGGGCACCCCCTGGTGGGCAGTGCCGAAACGGGGCAGGAGTTCGTGTTTTTCCTGAAGAAGCGCTAGGCGCAGGCCCGCCACGGCCGGCGCGGTGTATCCCCGCCCCTTGAGGGCTGACCTTGCCCAACCGAGCCTAGCCTAGCTGACTCAACTGCTCCCTGAGTTTGGCGAGCGTGGCCTCAAAGGCGGCGACGCGATCGCGCTCCTGTTGCACCACCGCAGCGGGCGCGCGGGCGGTAAAGCTCTCGTTGGCAAGCTTGGCACTGGCGCGGGCGATTTCGCCGGCGATGCGGTCGACCTCCTTGGTCATGCGCGCGCGCTCGGCGGCGACGTCGACCTTGATGTCGAGCATCAGTCGGGTGTTGCCCGAGATGGCAGCCGGCGCCGGGCCGGGCGGCAGGGTGTCGACGATCCGCACTTCGGAGAGCCGGGCGATCGACTGCAGCGCCGCGGCGCTGCGCGCCACCAGGGCGGTGTCCCCCGCGGCGATCAGGGCGAGCTTTTCGGCGGGCGAAACGCCCGACTCGCCGCGCAGGTTGCGCACCGTGTTGATGATGTCCTTCAGGGCGGCAATTTCGGCGTCGGCGGCGGGGTCGATGCGTTCCGGTTGCGCACGCGGGTACGGCGCCATGCATATGCTCGCACCGTCCTTGCCGGCCAGCCCCTTCACCGATTGCCACAGTTCCTCGGTGATGAAGGGGATCACGGGATGGGCCAGGCGCAGGGTCGCTTCCAGCACGCGGATCAGTGTGCGCCGGGTTGCGCGCTGCACGGCTTCGTCCGCCGAAGCCAGTTGCGACTTGGCCAGTTCGACATACCAGTCGCAATACTCGTCCCAAACGAAGCGGTAGATCGCGGTTGCGACGTTGTCGAGGCGATATTCGGCGAAGCCGGCGGCGACCGCGGCTTCCGCGCGCTGCAACTCGCCGATGATCCAGCGATCCGCAGGCGAGAGGGCGGCAGGCAGGCGCTCGTCGAGACCCACGTCGCGACCCTCGCAATTCATCAGCACGAAGCGGGTCGCGTTCCACAGCTTGTTGCAGAAGTTGCGGTAGCCCTCGCAGCGCTTGAGGTCGAAATTGATGTTGCGTCCGAGTGTGGCGTAGGCGGCCATCGTGAAGCGCAGCGCGTCGGCGCCGAAGGCCGGGATGCCGGCGGGGTACTCCTTGCGGGTTTTCCTGGCGATCGATTCGGCCTGTTTCGGGTTCATCAGGCCGGCGGTGCGCTTGGCCACCAGGTCTTCGAGGGCGATGCCGTCGATCAGGTCCACCGGGTCCAGGGTATTGCCCTTGGACTTGCTCATCTTCTGGCCTTCGGCGTCGCGGATCAGGCCATGCACGTATACATGCTTGAACGGCACGCGGCCGGTGAAGTGGGTGGTCATCATGATCATCCGCGCCACCCAGAAGAAGATGATGTCGAAACCGGTCACCAGCACCGACGACGGCAGGTACAGGTCGTAGGCGATCTTGTCGTCGCCCTGCGGATCGGGCCAGCCGAGCGTGGAAAAGCACACCAGGGCCGAGGAGAACCAGGTGTCGAGCACATCGTCGTCGCGGCGCAGGCCGCCCAAGTAGCCGGCAGCGGCGGCCCGCGCGCGGGCCTCGGCTTCGTCACGGGCGACGAAGATCTGGCCGGCGTCGCCGTACCACGCCGGAATGCGGTGTCCCCACCACAACTGGCGTGAAATACACCAGTCCTGGATGTTTTCCAGCCACTGGTTGTAGGTGGTGGTCCAGTTCTCGGGGAAGAACTTCACCGCGCCGTCGGCCACCACGTCGAGCGACGTCTGGGTGATGCTCTTGCCCGAGGGGCCGGGCTTGGTCATGGCCACGAACCACTGGTCGGTGAGCATGGGCTCGATGGCGGCGTTGGTGCGGTCGCCGCGCGGCACCATCAGCTTGTGCGGCTTGACCGATTCGAGCAGGCCCAGCGCCTCCAGGTCGGCCACCACCTTCTTTCGCGCCACGAAACGGTCCAGCCCCCGGTAGGCCGGCGGGGCGTTGGCGGAAATCCGCGCGTCGAGCGTGAGGATCTCGATCTGCGGCAGGTTGTGGCGCTGTCCCACGGCGTTGTCGTTGAAGTCGTGCGCCGGAGTGACCTTCACGCAACCGGTGCCGAACTCGCGGTCGACATAGTCATCGGCGATGACCGGGATCTCGCGGTCGGTCAGCGGCAGCTTCACGTTCTTGCCGATCAGGTGGCGGTAGCGGTCGTCGTCCGGATGCACCATCACTGCAACGTCGCCCAGCATGGTTTCAGGCCGGGTGGTGGCCACCGTGAGGTGGCCGCTGCCGTCCGCCAGGGGGTAGCGGATATGCCACAGGCTGCCGTCTTCCTCCTCGCTCACCACCTCGAGGTCGGATACGGCCGTGCCGAGCACGGGGTCCCAGTTCACCAGGCGCTTGCCGCGGTAGATCAGGCCCTGCTCGAACAGGCGCACGAACACTTCGACGACCGCCCCGGAGAGCTTGGCGTCCATGGTGAAATACTCGCGGTTCCAGTCGCAGGAATCGCCCAGACGGCGCATCTGGCGCGTGATGGCGCCGCCGGACAGTTCCTTCCATTCCCAGACCTTCTCGACGAATTTCTCGCGGCCCAGGTCATGGCGCGTGACCTTCTGCGCATCGAGTTGCCGCTCCACCACGATCTGGGTGGCGATGCCGGCATGGTCGGTGCCCGGCAGCCACAGGGTGGGCGCGCCCTGCATGCGATGGTGGCGGGTGAGTGCGTCCATCACCGTCTGGTTGAACGCGTGGCCCATGTGCAGCGTACCGGTGACGTTCGGCGGCGGCAACTGGATTGAAAACGGCGCCGTCCGCGTGGCGGAAACCGCTTTGCTGCCCTCGCGGAAATAACCGGCGGCTTCCCAGACCGGGTACCAGCGTGCCTCGATGGCGGCGGGGTCGAAGCTCTTGCTCAATTCGTTTTGCGACATGAATGCTCAGCGGGCTCGATGGGTGACGAACGGCAGCGCAACAAACCGCCGGGGCGGGGGCGGCACCGCGGCACGCGGGGCATAAATGAAACGCGTCCGACGTGAGTGCGCATGCTGCGCTGCAAAAAGGTGGATTCTACCTGCTGTCGGGCGGGTTCAGGTCATAGCGCAGCGCCACCATGGTGAGGGCGCCATCCCGGCCGAGGATGCGGATCTTGGCCGGTAGCCAGCCGTGCTCCGGCGAGAGCCAGACCTGGATGCCGCCACTGCCGTCCGGGCGACGGAAATCGTAAAAGCGGGTCACCCGCGGCCCGGATTCCAGCGCCAGGCTTTCCTCCCGTTTGGCGACCAGGCGGATTTCCTCGACGGTATCGCGGTTGGACAAGGTGAACGGGGCCCCCACATTGATGTCCGGATTGAAGGCGAGGTCGTAGGTCAGGCTCATGATGTCCGCAGCCTGCCCGGCCAGGGCGAGCGTCTTGCGGTTGCCGTTGGCCTCCTCGACATAGGCGGTTTTCTCGTTGGCGGAGAAGTCCACGGTCGTGCGGCGCTTGTTGCGTTCATCCACATAGCGTTCCGGACGAAGCCCATCGGCCGACACCACGCCGCTGCTTTCGAGGACGATGGAGCCCAGGGTGAAGAACAGCGCCCTCGCCTCGGCGGTCAGCAGCACACGATAGCGGCCGTCGGCCATATCCCACTGCTGCGTAGCCCACACCTTGTAGTTGTTGGATTCGAGGGTGAGTTCCAGCGCGATGGTGGCGCGGCGCGGCAGCGGTACGGCTTTGTGGGCTCGCGCGGTGGCTGGTGGCGGCGCAGGCGCCTGCGCAGGCACGGTTTCGTTCGCCACGGGTACAGGCGTTGCTGCAGGCGCGGGTGCCGCAGGGGGTTGCTCCGCCGGTGCGCTCGACGCGGCGGTGGCCTGTGCGAGCGCAGGTGCTTCAGGGGTTGTCGCCACGGGCGCGACCGGTGGTTTTTCAACCGGCCTCGCCGCAGGCTTCTTGATGACCTTGGGCGGACCGGGGGCCGGGGCGATCGGGGCGACGGGCGCGGCCGGCGCTTCGGCGAGTCGCGCGCGCACCTGCATCGGTACGGGTTCGGCGTTGCGGGTCCAGTGGAACACATCGGCCAGGCCGCGCATGGCGCCGCTGACAAACAGCACATGCACACACAAGGAGCTGGCCACGGCGATCGAAAAGCGCACCGCCAGGCGCGGCAGTGTCGGTGTGAAGGCGTGTTGCGTCATGCGCGGCGCCTAAGCCCGGCCCATGGCGCGTTGCGGCGTGGCGATGTTCATTACAATCGCCATCATACTGACAAAGAATGCGAGATACCGCATGACGAGCATTTACGAGCAGGGTCTTCCTAGAACGCCGGCCAATCATGTCCCGTTGACGCCGCTTTCGTTCATCGCGCGCACCGCCGCGGTGTATCCCGGGCGCACGTCGGTCATCCATGGCGACCTGCGCTTTAGCTGGGCGCAAACCTACGCGCGCAGCCGGCGGCTGGCATCCGCCCTGGTAGGCGCCGGTATCGGCCCCGGGCAGACGGTCGCGGTGATGCTGCCCAACACGCCGCCGATGGTGGAGGCCCATTTCGGCATTCCCATGACAGGCGCCGTCATCAACGCATTGAACACGCGCCTGGATGCGTCCGCCATCGCCTTCATGCTCGACCACAGCGAAACCCGCGTGGTGCTGGTCGATCGCGAGTTCTCCGCCACCATGAAGGCCGCCCTCGCGCAGGTCTCCGTCAAGCCGCTGGTGATCGACATCGACGACCCTGAGTATCAGGGCGCGGGCGAGCGGATCGGCATCTGCGAGTACGAGACCTTCATCGCCTCGGGCGATCCGGCGCATGCCTGGCGCCATCCATCCGACGAATGGGAAGCCATCGCGCTGGGCTACACCTCGGGCACCACCGGCAATCCCAAGGGGGTGGTGACCCACCATCGCGGGGCCTATCTCAACGCCACCTCGAACATTGTGGTGTGGACCATGCCGCATTTCGCGACCTACCTGTGGACGCTGCCGATGTTCCACTGCAACGGCTGGTGCTTTCCCTGGACCCTGGCGGAGATCGCCGGCGTCAACGTCTGCCTGCGCAAGGTCGAGGCCCGCGCGGTGCTCGATGCCATCCGCATCCACAAGGTCTCGCATTACTGCGGCGCGCCCATCGTACACAGCACCATCATCAACGCCCCGGCGGAACTGCGCCAGGGCATAGATCACAAGGTCAGCGCCATGGTGGCCGGCGCGGCGCCGCCGGCGGCCATGATCGAGGGCATGGAGCGCATGGGCTTCGACCTCACCCACGTGTACGGCCTGACCGAGGTGTACGGGCCCGCCGCGGTATGCGCCAGGCAACCGGAGTGGGCCGAACTCGGCATCAGCGAACGGGCGCGGCTGATGGGGCGCCAGGGTGTGCCCTACACCTTGCAGGAGGCGGTCGACGTGCTCGACCCCGCCACCATGACCCCGGTACCGCGCGATGGCGAGACCATGGGTGAAATCATGTTCCGCGGCAACATCGCCATGAAGGGTTACCTCAAGAATGAAAAGGCCACCCAGGAGGCGTTTGCCGGCGGCTGGTTCCATACCGGCGACCTCGCCGTGGCGTATCCCGACGGCTACGTGAAGATCCGCGACCGCAGCAAGGATGTGATCATATCGGGCGGCGAGAACATTTCCTCGATCGAGGTCGAGGACGTCATCTACAGCCACCCCGCGGTCATGGCGTGCGCGGTGGTCGCGACGCCGGATCCCAAATGGGGCGAGACGCCCTGCGCCTTTGTCGAACTCAAGGCGGGGGCCGCCGTGACCGAGGCGGAACTCATCGCGCACTGCCGCGCCGCACTGGCGCATTTCAAGGCGCCGCGCAAGGTGGTGTTCGGTGAATTGCCGAAGACCTCCACCGGCAAGATCCAGAAGTTCGTCCTGCGCGACAAGGCCCGTTCGGCCGCCGCGATCGAATAGGGAGACCATGTTCATGAATGCACCGGCAACCACCGCCTCGCTCGAGCAGGCGTTCGTATTGCGTCTTGATCGCGATGGCGTCGCCACGCTCACGCTTAACCGCGGCGACCGCCTCAATCCGCTCTCGTCGGCGATGATCGCGGCGCTCACGGCCGAATTGAAGGCCATCGCCGCCGACCCGGCCGTCCGCGCTGTCGTGCTGGCCGGCGCCGGGCGGGGCTTTTGCGCAGGGCATGACATGAAGGAAATCCATGCGCATCCCGATGCCGGCTGGCAGCAGGGCCTTTTCGACGACTGTGCGGCGATGATGCAGCTCATCGTCGCAATGCCCCAGCCGGTGATCGCGCGGGTGCATGGCGTCGCGGCGGCCGCGGGCTGCCAACTGGTGTCCATGTGCGACCTGGCCGTGGCCGTTCCGGAGGCGAAATTCGCTCTTTCGGGCATTCACAACGGCTTGTTCTGCTCGACACCGGCCGTGGGCGTGGCGCGCAACATCAACCGCAAGCGCGCGATGGAAATGCTGGTCACCGGCGACCTGATCGATGCCGACACGGCGCGCGCCTGGGGGCTGGTCAACCGCGTGGTGCCGGCCGACGCGCTCGATGCCGAGGTGGCGAAGTTCACCGCGGCCATCTGCGCCAAGAGCGGCGCCGCAATCGCCATGGGCAAGGGCGCTTTCTACCAACAGGTCGATCTCGGTCTGGCCGACGCCTACGCGCTGGCCGGGCGCACCATGACATGCAACCTGCAATCGCCGGACGGCATCGAAGGCGTGGACGCGTTCGTCAGCAAGCGCAAGGCGGTGTGGCAGGGCGGATGATCGCTTCGTGCTCAGGCTTCGATGCCGGCGTCATCCGGGTGCGTGGTCAGGGTCGTGTCGCAGCCGCTGCCTGCCGAGATCCAGCGCCGCGCGAGACGCCCGAACAGCGGGGCGAGCGGGCGCAGCACGGCCGGCAAGACCGTGGCGGGCGCGCTGACGGCGCCGCAGGAATAGCGCGAACCGGCCGGGTTCCAGCGCAGCGCGGCGCAGGCACCCCGGCGCCTGGCCGACAGAATCATGCCCAACGGGCAGGGCTCGGTGGCGCAGCAGACGCCGCAGCCGTTGCAAGCGGCGCCGAACGGCGGTTTTGCGGCCGCGCCGGCGTGCAGGTGGATGACTTTCCAGTGCGAAGCCACGGGCTGCGCGCGCGGCATGTCTACGGCTGCGTCAGCGGCGCCAGATACCCGGTGAGAACCGCTGCGATCTCGTCTTCCAGCGGATAGCCCGGCAGGCGGTGGGCGAACAGGATGGTTCGCTGCAGCAGACCTTCGACCGCGGTTTCGACGGTGAAGGCGGCGTGTTCGAGCCGCACCGGATCGGCGATCAGGTGCGCGAGCGCGTCGCGCAGCAGTTCGGCGGCCGAGAATGAAACCTTCTCCATGTGCCGCCATTGCGCCACCCGCGTCATGCTGGCGATGAGGATGCGGTTCAAGGCGAGTTCCCTGTAGTGCGCCTCGATGGCGGTGCGGGCGATGGTGCGCACCACGGTGTCGAGCGGCGCGCCGCGCACCGCCGCCAGCCGCTCGCGCATGAGGCTCAGCATGTACTCGACCTGGCGTTCAAGCAGCGCCAGCAGGATCGAGGCCTTGTTGGGGAAGTACTCATAGAGCGAACCGACCGACACCCCGGCCAGTTCGGCGATGCGATTGGTGGTGGTGTTGGGGTAGCCGTCGCGCACGAACAGCCGCCCGGCGGCCTCGAGGATGGCATCGACGGTCACGCGCGAGCGCCCCTGGACCGGCTGCTTGCGCGGGCGCAGGCGGCTCTCGCGGCTTGAACCGGCCGGCCGGGATGGGGTCTTCCGGGAACGTTTTGCGGTCGAGGCCGGCATTGCGTGCAATCCGAGTCGGCGTGGATGGTGTTTGCCGCCTATGATAGCGGCGATCTCGATATTCAAAGGAGCGAACAGCATGTTCACCCAAGGCCTTTTGGCGGGTCAGCGCATTCTGGTCACCGGCGGTGGCACCGGCCTGGGCCGCGCGATGACCGAAAAATTCCTCGAACTCGGCGCCGATGCGGTGATCTGCGGGCGGCGCCGCGCCGTGCTAGAGGAGACCGCCGCCGTGCTTGGCGAACGCCATGGCCGCGCGGTTGCGACCTACGCCGTCGATATCCGCCAGGCTGCGGCCGTCGACGAGATGGTCGAGGACGTATTCGCCCATGGCGGGCTGACCGGGCTGGTCAACAACGCCGCGGGCAACTTCATCAGCCGCACCGAGGACTTGAGTCCGCGCGGCTTCGACGCCGTCGCCAACATCGTCATGCACGGAACCTTCTACGTGACCCACGCGGTGGGCAGGCGCTGGATCGACGAGGTCAAGGCGCAGGGCGGCTGGAAGCCCGGCATGCCCATGAAGAGCGTCATGTCCATCATCGTCACTTGGGTGCTCAACGGCGGGCCTTTCGTGGTGCCCTCGGCCATGAGCAAGAGCGCCATCCATGGCATGACCATGTCGCTGGCCAGCGAATGGGGCCGCTACGGCATCCGCATCAACGCCGTGGGCCCCGGAGAAATCCCGACCGAAGGCATGAGCAAGCGCCTGAGCCCCGGCGAGGTGCCCGGCGCGCGTTCGGCGAAGGCGAATCCGCAGTCGCGCGCGGGCGAGATGACGGAGTTGCAGAACCTCGCGGCGTTCCTGATGAGCGACGGGTGCAACTGGCTTTCCGGCCAGTCGATCATGATGGACGGGGCTGCCCACCTGGGCATGGGCGGCAATTTCTACGAACTGCGCCACTGGCAGGACGACGACTGGCGCGCCGCGCGCGCCGCCATCGAGACGCAGAACGCTAAGGACCGCGCGCAGCGCGATTGAGGGAAATCGTCATGAGCTACGAATGCTTTGAGGTCATCCGCGAAGGCGGGGTGGCGCGCGTGCACCTGAATCATCCGGAGCGGCTCAACAGCATGGTGCCGGCCTTCTGGGCCGAGATTCCGCGCGTGTTCCGCGAACTCGACCAGGCCGGCGGCACACGGGTGGCGGTGATCACTTCGGCGGGCCGGCATTTTTCGGCCGGCATGGACCTGGCCGTGTTTTCCTCGCCTGACGTGCTGGGCACGGAGAGTGTCGACGCGCGGGAGCGCTTTCGCCAGCAACTGCGCAAGCTGCAGCAGTCGTTCAATGCGATCGCGGAGGCGCGCTTTCCGGTGATCGCCGCCGTGCAGGGCGGATGCATAGGCGGCGCCGTCGATCTGGTCACCGCCTGCTGCCTGCGCTACAGCACGCGCGACGCGTTTTTCTGCATCCAGGAAATCAACCTCGGCATGATGGCCGACGTCGGCACCATGAACCGCATGCCGCGCCAGATTCCGGAGGCGGTGATGCGCGAGCTGGCCTATACCGGTGACCGCCTCGGCGCCGAGCGGGCGGAACGTCTGGGCTTTGTCAACGGTCTGTTCGACGATGCGAACGCCCTGACGGAGGGTGTGCTCGCCGTGGCGAAAAAAATCGCCGGCAAGGCGCCGGTGGCCATCACGGCGAGCAAGGAAATGATCGGCTACGCCCGCGACCACTCGGTGGCCGAGTCGTTCGCCTACCTCAATGCCTTGCAGCCCGGGGTGTTCAGCCCGGAGGATATTGCGCGGGCGGTGGCGGCGCAAAAGGCCGGCGCTGCGGCGGCGTTTGCGGACCTGGCGCCGTTGCGGCCGCCGATGGGCTGATGGACGAGGTACCGGCTCCCGCCAGCGCCGCCGTACGCAGCCGCGCGCGCGTACTCGACCACAGCGGCCTTAAGCGGCTGATCGGCTACAACCTGCGCCGCGCCGAGGTGGCCATGCGTGCCCGTGTCGCGCAGGTGCTCGGGGAGGACGGCATCCGCGCGGTGGAGTACTCGATTCTGTGCCTGGTCGGCGACAACGCCGGCGTCACCCAAAAAGAACTCAGCGAGGCCCTGGCGGTCAAACGCCCGAACATGGTGAGCCTGATCGAGCGCCTGGAAGCTCGCGGCCTGATCGTGCGCGCAGTGATGGAACGGGATCGCCGCAATCATGCCTTGCGTCTGACCATGGCGGGCGGGGAGATGCGTCAGCGCCTCGACAGACGGCTCGATGCGCTTGAGGCGGTCGTTTTCAGCCACTGGTCCGGCGCCGAGCGCGCTGCGCTCATCGCGCTGCTGCAACGCATTTACCCGGGATGATGCGCGCGACCTCTTGCCACCGGGCTTTTGATTATGTAACATAACCATTTGACGGGTGTCGCAGGCCGGGTCCGCTGGCGCCTGTCATTGAACTGCCGCTTCACCATCTCAATTCGGCTGCCGGAACTCAGAGGTGCAGTCCGTAAGTGCAGTCCCAGTGCGTAAGTGCAGTCCGTAAGTGCAGTCCCAGTCCGTAAGTGCAGTCCCAGTGCAGCCCCGCAAAAGTATGGTCCCATAAGTGCACCGCAGGAAATGCTGATTGACCAGCGCTGATAACCAGGAGACAACCATGCAGACGAACTTCACCCGCAGGAAAATGATCGCCGCATCCGCAGGCTTGGCCGGACTGGGCGCGTTGCCCCTGGCCGGTCGGGCCCTGGCGCAAGGCATGCCCGAGAGCCTGCGCATCATTTGCGGCTTTGCCCCGGGCGGAACCTCGGACACGATCTCGCGCCGCACTGGCGACCGGCTCGCCGGAACCTACGCCAAGTCGGTGGTGGTGGAAAACCGTGCCGGCGCCGGCGGCCGCATTGCCATCGAGGCGGTCAAGGCCGCCGCTCCGGACGGCGCCACCCTGCTGCTCACGCCCGGCTCGATGCTGTTCATCTACCCGCACATCTACCGCCAGCTCTCCTACAACCCGTTCACCGACCTCACTCCGGTTTCGACGGCGGCCAACATCGTCCACGGCCTGGCCATCGGACCGGCGGTGCCGGAGACGGTGAAGACGGTGGGCGAGTTCATCGCCTGGTGCAAGGCCAATCCGGGCAAGGCCAACTACGGCTCGCCGGCGGCGGGATCGACGCCGCATTTCATCGGCACGATGATCGAAAAGGCGGCCGGCGTGCCGATGACCCATGTCGGCTTCAGGGGCACGCAACTGGCCATCGCCGACATGATGGGTGGGCAGATTCCGGCGGTGATCGGACCGGACGGCGAATTCCTGCCGCACATGAAGTCGGGCCGGGTGCGCGTGCTGGCCACCTCCGGTCCGCGTCGTTCGCAATACCATCCCGATGTGCCCACCTTCGCCGAACAGGGCATCAAGCAGATCATGGTGCAGGAGTGGTTCGGCTTTTTCATGCCGCCGAAGACGCCGGCTGAGATCGTCACCCGCGCCGCCAACGGCATCCGCTCCGCGCTGCGCGCGCAAACCGCGATCGACGCGTTCAACCTGATGGGCCTGGAGGCCGCGTCCTCCACGCCCGCCGAACTGGCGGCGCGCCTTAAATCGGATTTCGATTTCTGGCAGCCCATCGTCAAGGCCACCGGCTTCACCGCCGAGAACTAGGCCAGCCCCGGGGCCGCCGCCCACCCCGCCGCGGACGCGGCGGCCCGCAATCCATCCGCAAAGCACCGTCCATGGCCACCCGCGCTTCCAAGACACAGGCTTCCAGGCCGACCAAGCCGGTTACGGTCCGCCGCGACGGCGATATCGCCATCGTCACCCTCAACCGGCCCGAGAAGCGCAACGCCCTGGGCGATGACATGGTGGCCCTTATCGACAGGTTCTTTTCCAACCCGCCGGCCGATGTGCGCGCCGTGGTCATTACCGGGAGCGGCGATCATTTCAGCGCCGGGCTGGATCTGTCCACCCTGCGGGTACGCGACGTGGTCGAAGGCATGCACCATTCGCGCTCCTGGCATGCGGCATTCGAAAAAATCCAGTTCGGCCGCGTGCCGGTGGTGGCGGCGCTTCACGGCGCGGTCATCGGCGGCGGACTCGAACTCGCTGCCGCCGCGCATGTGCGGGTGGCCGATGCGACGGTGTTCTACGCCCTGCCGGAAGGCCAGCGCGGCATCTTCGTCGGCGGCGGCGGTTCGGCGCGCCTGCCGCGCTTGATCGGCGTGGCCTGCATGACCGACATGATGCTCACCGGCAGGGTCTACAAGGCCGAGGAGGGCGAGCGCCTCGGCTTCGCGCAATACCTGGTGGCGCAGGGCGAGTCGCTCGCGAAGGCCATCGAACTGGCGCGCAAGATGGCCGGCAACGCCGGCATGACCAACTATGCGGTGATGCACGCCCTGCCGCGCATCGCCGATGCCAGCCAGGACATGGGGCTGTTCACCGAATCGCTGATCGCCACCGTTGCATCGAGCGCGCCGGAGGCCAGGGAGCGCGTGCAGGCCTTCCTGCAGGGCCGCGCCGCCAAGGTGAAGGCGGGCTAGGGCATGCCCGTCGCGCCCGCGTTCAAGCGCGCCCCTTTCCGCGCGGTACGCTTCGGCCCCGCCGATACCGTGGTTGAACGGCGCGGCGACGGCACACTGACGCTCAAGTCGCCGCATGCGCTTCCCGGCTATGCCCGCTGCGTCACCGAGCCCCTGGCGCACTGGGCGGCGCGGCGTCCCGACCAGACCTACCTGGCCGAACGCACGGCCGCCGGGGCATGGCGCAAGCTGACCTATGCCGAGGCCTGGTCGCATGTGCGCGGCATCGCGGCCGGCCTCCTGATGCGCGGCCTGTCCGCCGAGCGGCCGCTGGTGGTGCTCTCCGGCAACGATATCGAGCATGCCCTGCTTGCGCTGGCGGCCATGCATGTGGGCATTCCATTCGCGCCGATCTCGGTGCCGTACTCGCTGGTGTCCAGGGATTTCGAGAAGCTGCGCTACATCTTCGACCTGCTGCAACCCGGCATGGTGTTCGCGGCCAGCGGCAGCGTGTTCGCGCGAGCCATCGAGGCGGTGGTACCGCCCGGGGCCGAACTGGTGGTCACGCGCGACGCGCCCGCGCACCGCAGGGCAACGCTGTTCCACGACCTGCATTCGGCGATCGGCCCGGTGGTGCAGGCCGCGCATGCCGCAGTGACCCCGGACACCATCGCCAAGTTTCTCTTCACGTCCGGTTCCACCGGCCAGCCCAAGGCGGTCATCAACACGCACCGCATGATGTGCGCCAACCAGAGCATGATCGCCGCGGTGCTGCCTTTCCTGGCCGACGAACCCCCGGTGCTGCTCGACTGGCCGCCCTGGAACCATACGTTCGGCGGAAACCACGATTTCAACATGGTGCTGTTCAACGGTGGCACCCTGTATATCGACGAGGGCAAGCCGCTGCCAGGCCAGATCGAGAAGACCGTCGCCAACCTGAAGGAGGTGTCGCCGACCTTCTACCTCAACGTGCCCAAGGGCTACGAGGCGCTCCTGCCCTATCTCGAGAAAGACGCGGACCTGCGGCAAAACTTCTTTCGCAAGCTGAAGCTCATGCTCTACGCCGGCGCAGGCTTGTCGCAGCATGTCTGGGACGAACTCGAGCGCCTGGCCTTCGAGACCACCGGCGAGCGCATCTGCATGGTCACCAGCCTCGGCTCGACCGAAACCGCGCCGGCCGCGCTGTTCGCCAACTGGGCCATGGAAGGCGCCGGCAATGTCGGCCTGCCGGTGCCGGGCGTCGAACTCAAGCTCGTGCCCAACGGCGACAAGCTCGAGATGCGGGTGCGCGGTCCCAGCATCACGCCGGGCTACTGGAAGCATTCCGAACTCACCCGAGGCGCTTTCGACGACGAGGGGTATTACATGATGGGCGATGCCCTCAAGTTCGCCAATCCGGCCGACCCGGCCGACGGCCTGTTGTTCGATGGCCGTGTCGCCGAGGATTTCAAGCTCGCCACCGGGACCTGGGTCAGCGTCGGGCCGCTGCGCCAGGCGGTGATCGGCGCGGGCGCACCCTACGTGCAAGACGCGGTTATCACCGGCCATGACCGAGACGACGTGTGCATGATGGTGTTTCCGGCGATCGATGCCTGCCGCGCGCTGTGCCCCGGCCTGCCGGCGGGCGCGCCGGCGGCCGAGGTGCTGGCCCGGCCCGAAGTGCGCCAGGTGTTCCAGGCCGTGCTCGACCGGATGGCGGTGGCCGGCACCGGCAGCGCGTCGCGCGTGGCCCGCGCCCTGCTGCTGGAGGAACCGGCTTCGCTGGATCTCGGAGAGGCGACCGACAAGGGCTCGATCAACCAGCGCATGGTGCTCAAGGCGCGCGCCGCGCTGGTCGAGGAACTCTATCTCGAGCACGCGAGCGCGCGCACCCTGGTGGCGCGCGCCTGAAGGCGGGCAGGTCCACGGCGACCGGCTCCGGTTAGCATTGGCGAACCAATTCATTCAAAGCGATCCTATGCCCCGCACCGTCAGCACCGACTTCCTGATCAACTTCGGCGATTGCGATCCCGCCGGCATCGTGTTCTATCCCAATTTTTCGCGCTGGATGGACGCTTCGTCGCTCAATTTCTTCGTTGCCTGCGGCATCCCGATCTGGAGCGAACTGGTCAAGACCACCGGCATCCTCGGCACGCCGCTGCTGGAGATCAACGTCAAGTACGTCAACGCCGCCAAGTATGGCGAGACCATCCGCGTGACCACCTCGGTCGACGAGTGGCGCGAGAAGGTGTTCGTGCAGCGGCATGTGATCACCCGCGGCGATACCCTGATCTGCGAGGGCCGCGAGGTGCGCGCCTTCATCACCAAGCATCCCGACGACCCGGCTCGCATCAAGGCCATCCCGGTGCCGGCCGATATCCGCGCCAGGTGCGAATGAGCCCTTCGCGCCCCGCATAGAGAACGAGAACGACCGCATGGACTACCAGCCGCGTGCCGAAGAAATCCTCGCGCTCCTGAAGCACGCGGCGGGGCTCGACGAGGCGCTCGCCGCCTTGCCGGTGTTCCGCGAAGCCGACCCGCCCCTCATCCAGCAGGTGCTCGAAGAGGCCGGCAAGTTCGTCGGCGAAAGGATCGCGCCCTTGACGCGGGTCGGCGACGAGACCGGCGCGCGGTTCGCGGGCGGGCAGGTCACCATGCCGCCGGGTTTCCGCGCGGCCTACCAGGCGTTCTGGCAGGGCGGCTGGCCGGCGCTCGCGGCCAGCCCGGCGCACGGCGGCCAGGGGCTGCCGGCGGTGCTCGAGTGCGTGCTCTACGAATGGCTGTCGGCGGCCAATCACGGCTGGACCATGGCGCCGGGCCTGCTGCACGGCGCCTATGAGTGCCTCAAGCATCATGCCGGGGCGGACCTCCAGGCCCGCTACCTGGAAAAAATCGCCACCGGCGAGTGGCTTGCCACCATGTGCCTGACCGAGCCGCATGCCGGCAGCGATCTGGGGCTGGTGCGCACGCGGGCGCTGCCGCAGGCCGACGGCACCTACCGGCTTTCCGGCACCAAGATCTTCATCTCCGGCGGCGAGCACGACCTCACCGACAACATCGTGCATCTGGTGCTCGCGCGCCTGCCCGATGCGCCGCCCGGGCCCAAAGGCTTGTCCCTGTTCGTCACTGCCAAGTTTCTGCCGGATGGCGCGCGCAGCGCGGTGCACTGCGAACGCATCGAGGAGAAGATGGGCCTGCATGGCAGTCCCACCTGCGTGATGCGCTTCGACGAGGCGGTCGCCTGGATGGTGGGCGAACCGGGCCGCGGCCTGGCGGCCATGTTCGTGATGATGAATTCGGCGCGCCTGCATGTCGCGCTGCAGGGCATCGGCCTGCTCGACGCGGCCTGGCAGAAGGCCGACGCCTATGCCCGCGAGCGGCGCCAGATGCGCGCGCCGGGCGCGGCGCGCGCGGGGGAGGCCGCCGATCCGATCATCCGGCATCCCGCGGTCCGGCGCACGCTCGACACGCAGCGTGCCTGGGTGGATGGCGCGCGCGTGCTGGCCTACCGCACCGGCATCGAACTGGACATCGCGCAGCATCATGAGGACGCCGGCAGGCGTGCCGCCGCCGAGCGCTGGTGCGGTTTCATCACCCCGGTCCTCAAGGCAGCCTGCACCGACCAGGCCTTCCATGGCGCCAGCGAATGCCTGCAGGTGTTCGGCGGCCACGGCTATGTGCGCGAATGGGGCATCGAGCAGGTGGTGCGCGATTCCCGGGTGGCGATGATCTACGAAGGCACCAACGAAATCCAGGCCATCGACCTGCTGGTGCGCAAGGTGCTGCCCGACGGCGGCGCCGGATTTCGCGCCTTCCTGGCCGACCTCGGCCCGGCGTCCGTTGCGCTGGCCGAGCGCCTGGCCGCCCTGGGCCGCAGCGCTGCCGCGGTGGCGGCCGGCGCCCGGTCGGCGCCCGAACTGCCGTACTGGATCGCCGGCGATTTCCTGCGCGCCACCGCGCTCGCGCTCCTGGCCTGGGGCTGGGAGCGCATCGCCGCCGCGGGCGCACTGCACGGCGAGCGCTGGACGGCGCCTGCGCGGGCGCTCGAGGCCTGGGTGATGCCGGAATTCGCAATGCGCCTGGCGATCGTCGAAGGCGGGATCACGCGCGCCGAAACGCGAACGCCCTCGGCCGCCGCACCATGTTGAACACAAGGGAGTCTCACCATGTCGAAAATCGATGTAGACGCGCTGGTCGCCATTGACATCCATACCCATGCGGAAACCTCCACCCGCATGCTGCCCGACGAGGCCGAGGCCGAGGCCCTGGAGGCGCGCGGCCGCTACTTCCGCTATGAGGTAAAGCATCCCACCATCGCGCAGATGGCCGCCTACTATCGAGAGCGCAGGATCGCCTTCGTGGTGTTCACCGTCGACCATGAGCGCGGCATGGGCATCCGCCGCATCTCCAACGAGGAGGTGGCCGAGTCCGCGGCCGAGCATGCCGACATCTGCATCCCGTTCGCCTCGATCGATCCGGCGCGCGGCAAGATGGGGGTGCGCGAGGCCCGCCGCCTGATCAAGGACTTCGGTGTCAAGGGCTTCAAGTTCCATCCCATCATCCAGGGCTTCGCGCCCAACGACCGTGACGTCTACCCGCTCTACGAGGTGATCGCCGAGGCGCGCCTGCCGGCGCTGTTCCATTCCGGGCAGACCGGCATCGGGGCGGGCATGCCGGGCGGCGGCGGCCTGCGCCTCAAGTACGGCAACCCGCTGCTGCTCGACGATGTGGCGGCGGATTTCCCCGACATGCCGATCATCTCCGCGCATCCCGGCGTGCCATGGCAGGACGAACAGCTTTCGGTGGCCCTGCACAAGCCGAACGTCCACATCGACCTGTCGGGCTGGTCGCCGAAGTACTTCGAGCCCAAGCTGGTGCAATACGCCAACACGCTCCTGCGCGAGAAGGTGCTGTTCGGCAGCGACAATCCGGTGATCCTGCCGGACCGCTGGCTGGCCGACTTCGACAAGCTGTCGATCAAGCCCGAGGTCAAGCCGCTCATCATCAAGGAGAACGCGGCGCGCCTGCTCAAGCTGCGCTAGCGGCGGCGCGCGCGCCGCCGCGCGACGGAACTCAGGTTCTCTTGGCGGACGTCTTCTTCGCGGCCGCCCCGGGCTTGCGCGCGGGCTTGGCGGCCGCCTCGAACTCGTCGACCACTTCGGTGGCGATGCGGAATCCCTCGATGCCGGCCGGCACGCCGCAGTACACCGCCACCTGCAGCAGCACTTCCTGGATCTCCTTGGGCGTGACGCCGTTGCGCAGCGCGCCGCGCACATGGGTGCGGAATTCATGCGGCCGGTTGAGCGCGCAAAGCATGGCCAGATTGAGCATCGAGCGGGTCTTGCGTGAAATGCCGGGCCGGGTCCACACGTCGCCCCAGCACCATTCGGTCACCAGCTTCTGCATCGGGGCGTTGAATTCGTTCATGGTCGACAGGGCCCGGTCGACGTATTCGGCGCCTACCACCGCGGTGCGCACGGCGCGCCCCTTCTTGAAGAGCGCGGTGTTCATGTCGGGAAGCTTTGCCATGGTGTTGTTCCTGTCGTTCACTGTTGGGGGATCTTCGAGTCGGAGATGACCTTCTTCCAGCGCGCCAGCTCGGCGGCGACCCGGTCGCGCAGTTCTTGCGGCGTGGAACCGCGCGTCTCCGCGCCGAGGGTGTCGATGCGTGCCCGGACTTCGGGCAGCTGGAGCGCACGCTGGATTTCCGCATTCAGGCGTTCGATGATGGGGCGGGGTGTGCCGCCGGTGGCGGCCAGGCCGGTCCATGAGCGCACGTCGAAGCCGGGCACGCCGGCCTCGTCCGCGGTCGGCACCTCGGGCATCACCGACCAGCGCGCCCCGCCCGAGACCGCTAGCACCCTGAGCTTGCCGCCCCTGGCCTGCGGCATCACCACCGTGGGCGTGCCGACGGCCAGCGGAATCTCGCCACCCAGCAGGCTGGTGATGGCGGCGGCATCGCCCTTGTAGGGCACATGCAGCATCGGCACGCCGCTCATCTTCGCCAGCAACTCGCCGGTGAGGTGGTGGGTGGAGCCGATGCCGGCGCTGGCGTAGGCGATGGCGTCGGGCTTGGCGCGCCCGGCGTCGAGCAGGGCGCGCAGCGTCTGGTACGGGGAATCCGCGCGCACCACGAAAAGGAAGGGAAACTGGGTGATCGTCGAGATCATCTCGAAACCGTCGACCGGATCGTAGGGCAGGTTCCTGTAGATCGCGCCGGACACGGTATGGCCGCCGGTGACCAGCAGCAGGGAATAGCCGTCCGGCGGCGCCTTGGCGACCGTCTCGGCGGCGAGGTTGCCGCCGGCGCCGGGCCGGGTTTCGACGACGACCGGCTGACCGAGGGTCTTGGCGATCTCGTTGCCGATCAGGCGTGCGATGGTGTCGGCGTTGCCGCCCGGACCGAAGCCCTGGAATATGCGGATGGGGCGGCTGGGGTAGGCCTGTGCGTTCCCGCGCCCGGCGGCCGTGGCGAACGGAAGCGCGGCGGCTGCGCGCAGCAGGGTTCTTCGTTGCATGGTGGTCTCCGTACTTTGTTTCGCCCCCGCGTCCTCGAATCGTCGGGGTGCGTGCATGGATGCGTTCGGTCTAGTTCCAGGGGCCCAGGAAGGGTTCACCGATGAAGGTTTCCGGCAAGGCCTCGACCGTGTCCGGCCAGTTGGCATTGTCGATCACCGGGCGCAGCCCGGCAGGGCGCGGGCGCCCGTCCCAGCCCACCTGTTCCATGGCGTAATACAGTTGCACCAGATGTCCGTCCGGGTCGCAGGCGAAGGCCGAGTAGTCGATGCCGGGGAACAGTTCCGGTGGCAGCTTCCGGATGGCCACGCCGTGCTCGCCCAGGAAGCCCAGCGCGCCCTTGAGCTGCGCGTAGTCGGCCACCTGCATGCCGAAGGAAAACAGGGTGGTGTCGGGATTGAGGCCCAGCTCCGCGCGCAGGGCGGTGGGGTACAGCGCCAGCGAATGATGCTCGGTGTTGGCGCGCAGGAACACGCAGCGGTGCCCGTTCCAGGTGATTTCCTCGGTGACGGAGAGTCCCAGGACGTCGCGATAGAACGCCAGCGCGCGGTCGAGGTCCTTGATGAACAGGCGCACCGGTCCGACCCGTACCACCTTGAAGGGGCGCGCCAGCAGCACGCCGCCCACGTCGTAGGTTTCCGCGAGCGGCTCGACCTGCCGCCAGCCGGCATTCGGATCCACGCCGCGCGCGTGCCCGGCGACGACTTCGGCGTACTCCGAGCGGTGCGGCAGGCCCGGGGCTTCGGTATAGCGGAACTCGTGCATGGCCATCGGCTTGGAAAGTCCGTCCCAGCCGATCTGCTCGATGCCGTAGTAGACCTCGTTGACATGGCCATCCGGGTCGAACGGATAGGTGTGCCAGTTGGAGCCGGGCGAATCGCGGCCGGCGCGATGGATGCGCAGCCCCAGCTTCCTGAAGTACTCGAGGCCCTCGACCACCTCGCGCAGGCTGCCCACTTGCCAGGTGATCTGGTTGGTGGTGACCTCCGGGAATTCGCTGGCGTGCTTGTAGTTGGCCGACAGCGCTTTCCTGGGAAAGAACACGAAGGAATGGTGGTCGGTGCCGTGGCGGGTGAAGTAACCCACCATCGGCCCCATGCTGGGCACGTCCTCGGGCTTGAATCGCGCGGTCAGGTCGAGCTTGTCGGAGATGCGGAATCCCATCAGGCGCTCATAGAAGCCGCGCGTGACTTCCGGATCGGCGACATTGACGCCGAAGTGCCCGAGGCGGCGGATGCGGAACGGTCGCGGCAGGCGGACGCCTCCGACGAGGTAGCCGCCGGCGGAGGCGGACGGGGGGATGGAAGTCATGGGGTCCTCGCTGGTATGCGGTCGGGCCGTGTGCCCGCCCTCGCGGTCTTGCGTGTGCGCCGGCGCCGCTTCCCGGGCAGGCGGCCGGGCATCATTCTATGCAGTCGGGCGCGTTGCGTTCACGCATGACGGATGCGCGTTCAGCGTGCGCTGATGCCCAAGAGTTCCACTTCGAAATTCAGCGTGGCGTTGGGCGGGATCACGTTGCCGGCGCCGCGCGCGCCGTAGGCGATGCCCGGCGGGCAGACCAGCTTGGCCTTGCCGCCCACCTTCATCATCTGCACGCCTTCGGTCCAGCACTTGATCACGCCGTTCAGGGGGAATTCCAGCGGCGCGCCGCGCTTGTAAGAACTGTCGAACTCGCGGCCGTCCGGGAAGGTGCCCTGGTAGTGCACCTTGACGGTGTCGGTGGCCTTGGGGCTGGCGCCGCTGCCGTCCTTGAGCGAACGGTAGATCAGGCCGCTGGCGGTGGTGGTCGCGCCCGGCTCCGACTGGGCCGACACCGGAAGGGCCAGCGGCAGGGCAAGCAGGGCGGCAGTCGCGAAACGTATCAAGGTCAGTCTCCAGCTTCGGTTAAAGGTGCCATTATGCCGCCGCCTGTCAGCCGGCGAAGCCCTTGCGAAAGCCGTCCCACACGCTGTCGTAGTCGGGCTGGCGTTGCGGCGCGGCCAGTGCCTGGCCGGTCGGGCGGAATACGTGGCGGCTCTCGAACATGAAGGCCATGGTGTTTTCCACCTTGTGGGGCTTGAGTTCGGCGGCGCTGGCACGCTCGAAGGTGGTGGCGTCGGGCCCATGCGGCTGCATGCAGTTGTGCAGGCTGATGCCGCCGGGCACGAAGCCCTCGGCCTTGGCATCGTAGACACCCTTGATCAGGCCCATCAGCTCGCTCATCACGTTGCGGTGGAACCAGGGCGGGCGGAAGGTGTCTTCACCTACCAGCCAGCGCGGCGGGAAGATCACGAAGTCGCAGTTGGCCACGCCCGGAATCTCCGAGGGCGAGGTCAGGACCGTGAAGATCGAAGGATCCGGGTGGTCGAAGGAGATCGTGCCGATCACCATGAAGCGCGCCAGGTCGTACTTGCAGGGCGTGAGGTTGCCGTGCCATGCCACCACGTCGAGCGGCGAGTGGCCCAGCGTGGTGGTCCAGTTGTGTCCCTGGAAGCGGTTGACCACTTCGACCGGTCCGTCGTGGTTTTCGTAGGCTGCCACCGGTGCCAGGAAGTCGCGCGGGTTGGCCAGGCCGTTCGAGCCGAGCGGCCCGAGTTCCGGCAGGCGGAACCCCGCGCCATAGTTCTCGCACATGTAGCCGCGTGCCTCGGCTTCCAGCAGTTCCACACGAAAGCGCAGGCCGCGCGGGATCAGGGCGATCTCGCCGGGTGCCACGGCCAGCCTGCCCATTTCGGTGTGCAGGAGCAGCGCGCCGGCCTGGGGCACCAGCAGCATCTCGCCGTCAGAATTGACCAGGTAACGCCGTTCCATCGAGCGATTGGCACGGTACACATGGGCGGTGACGCCGGTTTGCGACGCCACGTCGCCATTGCCGGCCACGGTGAAGATGCCATCGATGAAGTCGGTGGGGGCCGTCGGAACGGGCAAGGGGTTCCAGCGCAGCCGGTTGGCCGGCACCTCGGCGTCGTTGATCGGACTGCTTTTCCAGGTGCCATCGTCGCCGCGCCGGTAGGCCGGCTGCATGGCCGAAGGGCGCATCCGGTACATCCAGGTGCGATGGTTCTGCGCGCGAGGTGCGGTGAATGCGGTACCAGACAGCACTTCCGCATACAGGCCGAGCGGCGCCCGCTGCGGCGAATTGCGCCCCACCGGCAGGGCGCCCGCAACGGCCTCGGTGGCGAAATGGTTGCCGAAACCGGATTGGTATTGCAAAGCGGAGGCCGTCGGGTCGGTCATCTTGTGGGTCCTGGGTTGGGCGGTGCGAATGCCGGGGCGAGGCGCGCACTTTAGCGCAACCGGCGGGAACCGCAGACTGCCGGGGAGGCATCGCGGCGCACTCGGATTCCGCATGCCGTCAGGAGAAGGGCGCCCGCGATGAGTACGGTTGTTGCGGTGCGGCGGCGGGCGCCCGTTGGCCGGGCCGGGCTCGGATTCGGGGGCTTTGTCACCCGCGCGATAGCGGCCGTATCCCGCAGTTCACCTATAATTTCAGGGTTTTCCGTTTGTGCCGGGCCAATTGTGCCGCCTTAGTTGCGCCACCCCAGTTGCCCTACTGCAGTTGCCCCACCCCATTTGTTCCGCCCATTCCCACCTGCCGAGACCCTATGAAAGTCCTCGTTCCCGTAAAACGCGTTGTCGACTACAACGTCAAGGTGCGCGTCAAGGCCGACCAGACCGGTGTCGAGACCGCCAACGTCAAGATGTCCATGAACCCCTTCGACGAAATCGCCGTCGAGGAGGCGGTGCGCCTGAAGGAAGCCGGCGTCGCCACCGAGATCATCGCGGTCTCGTGCGGCATCGCCGCCTGCCAGGAAACCCTGCGCACGGCGCTCGCCATCGGCGCCGACCGCGCCATCCTGGTCGAGTCCGACGCCGACCTGCAGCCGCTCGCCGTGGCCAAGCTGCTCGCCGCCGTAGCCAGGAAAGAGGCGCCCGGCCTCATGATCCTGGGCAAGCAGGCCATCGACGACGATTCCAACCAGACCGGCCAGATGGTCGCTGCCCTGCTTGGCTGGCCGCAGGCCACCTTCGCCTCCAAGGTGGTGATCGCCGAAGGCCGTGCGCAGGTGACCCGCGAGGTCGACGGCGGCCTCGAAACGGTGAAACTCGGCATGCCGGCGGTGGTCACCACCGACCTGCGCTTGAACGAGCCACGCTACGTGACCCTGCCCAACATCATGAAGGCGAAGAAGAAGCCGCTCGAGAACGTCAAGCCCGCCGACCTGGGTGTCGATGTGGCGCCGCGCCTGATGACCCTCAAGGTGACCGAGCCGCCCAAGCGCAGCGCCGGGATCAAGGTGCCGGACGTGGCCACGCTGGTGGCTAAACTCAAGAATGAAGCAAAGGTGATCTGATGGCCTGCCTCGTACTCGCGGAACACGACAACGCGTCCCTCAAGGGCGCAACCCTCAATACCGTGGCCGCCGCCGCCAGGATCGGTGGCGACATCCACGTGCTGGTGGCCGGCGGCAACTGCGCCGCGGCCGCGCAGGCGGCCGCGCAGGTGGCCGGCGTGTCCAAGGTGCTGGTGGCCGATGCGCCGTATTTCGCCGACGCGCTGGCCGAAAACGTCGCCGCGCAGGTCGTGGCGCTGGCCGGCGCCTACTCGCACATCCTCGCGCCCGCCACGCCCAACGGCAAGAACATCCTGCCGCGCGTGGCCGCCCTGCTCGATACCCAGCAGGTCTCCGAGATCGTCGCGGTCGAGTCGCCCGACACCTTCGTGCGTCCCATCTACGCCGGCAACGCGCTGGCCACCGTGCGCTCGACCGATGCCAAGAAGGTGATCACGGTGCGCACCACCGGGTTCGACGCGGTGGCCGCCACCGGCGGCGCGGCCGCCATCGAAAGCGTGGCCGTCACCGCCGACGCCGGCCTGTCGGCCTTCGTGTCGCGGGAAGTGGCCAAATCCGAGCGCCCCGAACTGGCCGGCGCCAAGATCATCGTCTCCGGCGGCCGCGGCCTGGGCTCCGGCGAGAATTTCAAGATCCTCGAGCCGCTCGCCGACCGGCTCGGCGCCGCGATGGGCGCCTCGCGCGCGGCGGTGGACGCGGGCTTCGTGCCCAACGACTGGCAGGTGGGGCAGACCGGCAAGATCGTTGCGCCGCAGCTCTACATCGCCGTCGGCATCTCGGGCGCCATCCAGCACCTGGCCGGCATGAAGGACTCCAAGGTGATCGTGGCGGTCAACAAGGACGCCGATGCGCCGATCTTCTCGGTGGCCGACTACGGCATCGTAGGCGACCTGTTTTCCATCGTGCCGGAACTGGTCAAGGAACTCGGGTAGTCTTCCGGCCCGCGCAGCATCCGGAGGGCGCAGCGTTGCGCCCTTTTTTTCGAAATCCGCAGGAGCATCGCCATGAGCTACGTCGCACCGGTCAAGGACATCAAGTTCGTCATCAAGGAACTGGCGGGGTTGAACACCATCAACCAGTTGCCGGGCTGCGAAGATGCGACCGAGGATACGGTCGACGCCATCCTCGAGGAGAACGCGCGCTTCTGCGGCGAGGTGCTGGCCCCGCTCAACTGGAACGGTGACGTCGCGCACAGCGTGCGCAACGCCGACGGCAGCGTCACCACGCCCGAGGGTTTCAGGGAGGCGTTCCGCCAGTTCGGCGCAGGCGGTTGGCAGGGACTGCATTTTTCTCCCGACTACGGCGGACAGGGCCTGCCGAAGCTGGTGGCCACCACCGGCATCGAGATGATCAACAGCGCCAACCTGTCCTTCGCCCTGTGCCCGCTGCTCACCGACGGCGCCATCGAAGCCATCCTGCTCACCGGCACCGATGCGCAGCGCGAGACCTACCTGCACAACCTGGTGTCGGGCAAGTGGACCGGCACCATGAACCTGACCGAGCCGCAGGCCGGTTCCGACCTGTCCCTGGTGCGCTCGCGCGCGGTGCCGCAGCCCGACGGCAGCTACCGCGTGTTCGGCCAGAAGATCTACATCACCTACGGCGAGCACGACATGGCCGAGAACATCGTCCATCTGGTGCTGGCGCGCACGCCCGGCGCGCCCGAGGGCGTGAAGGGAATCTCGCTGTTCATCGTGCCCAAGTTCCTGGTCAACGACGACGGCACGCTGGGCCCCCGCAACGACGTGTTCTGCGCCTCCATCGAGCACAAGCTGGGCATCAAGGCCAGCCCCACCGCCGTGCTGGTGTACGGCGACAATAAGGGTGCGGTGGGGGAGGGCGCGATCGGTTATCTGGTGGGCGAGGAAAACCGCGGCCTGGAGTACATGTTCATCATGATGAACGCCGCGCGCTTCGCGGTGGGCGTGCAGGGCGTGGCGGTGGCCGAGCGCGCCTATCAGAAGGCGGTGGGCTTCGCCCGCGACCGGGTGCAAAGCCGCGCGGTCGAAGGCTCTCCGGCCGCGGTGACGATCATCCACCATCCGGATGTGCGGCGCATGCTCATGACCATGCGCGCGCTGACCGAGGGCGCGCGCGCCAGCGCCTATGTCGCGGCGGCGGCGGCGGATGCCGCGCATCATCACCCGGACGCCGCGGTGCGCGCCGACAACCAGGCCTTCTATGAATACATGGTGCCCATCGTCAAGGGGTTTTCCACCGAGATGAGCCTGGAGGTCACCTCCCTGGGCGTACAGGTGCACGGCGGCATGGGCTTCATCGAGGAAACCGGGGCGGCCCAGTACTACCGCGACGCGCGCATCCTTCCCATCTACGAGGGCACGACGGCGATCCAGGCCAACGACCTGGTCGGGCGCAAGACCGCGCGCGACGGCGGCAAGACCGCCCGGGCCATCATCGCGCAGATGCGCAAGACCGAAGCCGAACTGGCGGCGCGCAGCGCTGCCCGGCCGGCCGCCGCGGGCAGCGCGGACCTGGCCGCCTTGCGCGCCCAGTTCAATCTGGCGATCGCCGCCTTCGAGGACGCGGTGAGCTACGTGGCCGCCAACGCCAAGACCGACGTGCGCGCGGTCTATGCCGGCAGCGTCCCCTACCTGATGCTGGCCGGCAACGTGATCGGCGGCTGGAACATGGCGCGCGCCGCCCTGGTGGCGCAGGCGCGGGTGGTCGCGGGCGATACCGACCCCTTCTATGCCGCCAAGATCAAGACCGCGCGCTTCTATGCCGACCATATCCTTACCCGCTGCGTCGGATTGCGTGCGGCCATCGTCGGCGGCGCCGAAGGCGTGCTGGCGCTCGACGCAGAGCAATTCTGACCCGCGCGACCAACGCCGGCGCCTGAAGGCGACGGTCGCGCCCTGACACCGGATCGCGCATGCCGGCGAGTGTCCGCACCGAAAGCTTGCCCGAAAGGTTGCGCGGCCTGCCGCCGGCGATCGCGCGCGGCTGCCGGGTGCTGGTGCTGGGCAGTTTCCCGAGCCAGGCCTCGCTCGCTGCGCGGCAGTACTACGCCCATCCGCAGAACCGCTTCTGGACCATCATGGGGGAGATCCTCGCCTCCGACCTGCGCGCCCTGCCGTACCGGCGACGCATCGCGGCCGTCAATGCGGCCGGCATCGGCATCTGGGACGTATACGCTTCATGCCTGCGCGAGGGCAGCCTGGACGCGGCCATCCGCGAGCCGGCGTTCAACGACTTCGCATCGATCCGCCGCCGCGCACCCGGCATCGCCCGCGTATGCATGAACGGCGCTACCGCAGGCCGCGCCTTGCGCCACCTCGAGGCGCTCGGGTTCGAAACCCGCGTGCTGCCTTCGACCAGCCCGGCCAATGCCTCGCAGAGTCTTGAATTCAAGCTGGCGCGCTGGCGCGAGGCCCTGCAGTGAAGCGGCCGTTCGGCGAATTCTTCGGGCGCCGCAGATCCGCCGAAATCAGCCTGTCCGAAGAGGCGGGCATCCGCTTTCTGCATTTCGGCTCGGTATGGATACAGGGCGCCATGCGCATCGGCGACCCCTGGCGCCTCGAACTGGAATACACCCGCGAACTGTTCGCCGGCCTGCTGTTCCAGCCCGCCCCCGGAGCCTTCACCCTGGTCGGGCTGGGCGCGGCCTCCTGCACCAAGTTCGCGTGGAAACAGTTTCCCCGCGCGCGCGTGACCACGGTGGAACTCGATCCGGCCGTCATCGCCTGCGCCCGCGCCCATTTTGCGCTGCCGGCGGATTCCTCGCGGCTGCGCACCCTGTGCGCCGACGGCGCGACGTACATGCCGGCGCATGCCTCCTCATGCGACTACCTGATCGTCGATGCCTACGACGCCGCCGCCCGCGGGCCGGTGCTGGCCAGTCCGTCCTTCTTCACCGACTGCCGTGCCGCCCTGATGCACGGACGCGTGTCGGTGCTGGCGGTGAACCTGTTCGGCAAGCATCGTTCCTACAACGCCGCCATCGCCAACATCGACCGCGCCTTCGACGGGCGCATGCTGGTGTTGCCGGCCTCCGAGCGCGGCAACGTCATCGCCTTCGGCTTTGCAGGACCGCCGTTCGAGGCGTCCGTCGCCGACCTGCGCGCCCGCGCGCATGCCCTCAAGGAGGCGACCGGGCTGCAGTTCCCGAAGTTCCTGGCCGGCTATCGAGCCGCCAACCGCATCGAGGGCAGGACCTTCAGCGTCTGACGCCGGCCCGGACGAGCAGGAAAGCAAGCGGCGCCAGCAGGCAGAACATGCCCTGGCTCGCATAGGCGAACCCCCATGCGGCAGGGCTGGCGTTGCCGCCGGCCAGGTCGAGAATCCAGCCGAACATGGTGGGGGAGATGATGCCGGCGCCGAATCCCAGCGTCGAGTGCACCGCGAGCGTGATGCCGCGCTTGTCCGGCGCAGCCGCCGCGATGGTGCCGGCGGTGAGCGAGGATGAATCCGCCATCACCAGCATGGTGTAGACGGCCAGCAGGGTGGCCACCAGCAGCCATGGCAGCGAGGCAGTGAAGCCGACCATGGTGCTCGCCGCACCCGAGAGCAGCATGCAGGTGAGGATCAGGCGGACCCGGCCGAAGCGCATCGCCAGTTCGTTGCCGAGGATGGAGGATGGCATGCCGAGCAGGTTGATCACCGCGGCGGCCACCGCCGGCGCCACCGGCGGGGTTCCGCCCGACACGCTGGCGGCAAACACCAGGAAGGCCACCAGCCAGGAGCGGCTGCCCAACAGTTCCCAGCAGTGCGCGGTGTAGGCGAGGATGTAGCCCATCGCCGGCCGGTTGGCCAGCACCGGGCGGAAATCGAGCAGGGCGGTTTGCGGGCCGGTCGGGGCCGGACCGGCCGGCAGCGGCCTGATGCGCCACACCATCAACGCCGCCAGGAGCGGGCCCAGGCCGGTCATGGCGAAGGTGCCGCGCCAGCCTGCCAGCGGCATGATGACCAGCGGCAGCAGGAAGGAGACCGAGGCGCCTACCGTGAAGCTGGTGGTGTAGAAGGAGATGTAACGGCTCTGGCGCGGCCCGGCGACCCGGTCAGAGAGGATCTTCAGGCCCGGCATGTAGGTGCCGGCCAGGCCCATCCCGACGAAGGCCTGGAAGACCGCCGCGGTGAGGAAGTCGTGGGCGAGAAAGGCGAAGCCGAAGCTGCCGAGCGCCGCCAGCATGCAGGCGAAGATATGGATGCGGCGCGCGTCGATGCGGTCGGTGAGCGCGGTGAGCAGCGGCACGGCCAGCATGTAGCCGCCGAAATAGGCGCCGCTGACCACGCCGGCCTCGGTATTGCTCATCTGCCATTCCGCCTGCAGCGTGTTGAGCAGGGTCGGATAGGTGGCGTACCCGAGCATGGTGCCCACTTCCGCCGCGCACAGCCAGGCGGTAAAGCGCGCAGGCGAGCGGAATTGCATCAGGCCGTCCGGTGCCCGGACGGCGCGCGTTTCATGAGGAAAGCGCTAGGCATGCGCTGATTCTAGTCAAGGATCTCCCGTGTGACAGGCTGGGATTGCGCGCGGAAGCGCCCGCCGCTCCAGCCGGCGCAGATCGCCGATGCCGTGCGCGCCCTGCAGCACGTCGGCGCGCAGGTGCAACATGGCAACGTGCCGGGCCTCTTCGATGCGGCGGCGTTCCCAGCCGGCATCGCGATAGATCGCATAGTGCTCGGGCGAGAGGATCAGCATGGTGTTGGTGTACTGGCACATCTTAAGATTGCCCACCGCGATCAGCGAATTGGCCAGCGAGAAGGTGAGGTCTTGCGGCGTGCGGCGATCGGTTCCCGCTCGGCGTCGGTTTCGTCCTCGGCAAAGCAGAAGGTGTACTTGCCCGGGCCGCCCAAGGTCGCGCGGCCCAGTTGCCCCGGCACGCCGCCGCCGACGTTGCGGATGATCAGTTGCAGGGCGCGGCCGATGGTGGCGTTGGCGCGGTTGCCCTGGCCCAGCGCATTGCTGCCCCAGTTCATGCCGATGCGCCGCGCGATCGGCCCGTTGATCACGATCACGGGCCCCGGCAACGCGGGTCGTGCACAACAGGCCTTGCATGATGAAGATCGGGTCAAGCGCGGCCGCGACTGCCGCCGGCAACAACGGCATGATCAGGTAGCTGCGCGCTTCAGGTCTTGATCGCGTCCATGAAGCGGATGCGGATGCGCGACGGGTCGCGTTCGGTCACACCAGCGGGCGGCGCATTGTCGGTGCGCGCGCCGACGAACATCGGGCCGCAGCCCGTCAGCGCTTCACCGACGAGCGCATCGAAATGCGTTTCGTCTTCCGCCCAGGTACTGCGGGCAATGCCTGCGCCGCGCGCCATCGCCACCAGGTCCACCGTGGAGGCGGTGAGCGTGGCTTGCGAGCCGGTGATCTGGTAGGCGCCGTTGTCCCACACGAAGATCGCCAGGTTGGCGGGCCTGACGCTCGCCACCGTGCCCAGCGCGCCCAGTTGCATGAGCAGCGATCCGTCGCCCTCGAGCGCGATCACGCGGCGCTTCGGCTGCGCGATCGCCACGCCCAGCGCGATCGGGATGGCCAGGCCCATGCTGCCCAGCATGTAGAAGTTGTGCGCCCGCTGGCCGGCGGCCCACAGGTCGAAGTGGGTGTTCCCGATGCCGCCGACAACGGCTTCGTCGGCGAGCTTCGCGGTAAGGTGCCGGGTCAGCGCCGCGCGGTTCATCACGGCGGCGGATGCCCGGCCGAGGGTGCGGAAAAGCGTGTCTTGCATGATGCGTGCCTTCAGGCAGGTGCGCCGGCGCGGTTGGTCAGCAGGGGCGAAAGGATCATGGCGGCCTGGGCCTGCGTGGCGAAGGCCTGCTGGATCATGCGGTCGGCGACAAACTCCAGATCCTCACGGCGCTCGATGGCGAAATGCTCGATCCTGAGCGCCTCCAGGATCGGCCGCAAGGTACTGCACACGATGGCCTGGCCCAACTGGTGGTCGCCGAGCGTGCCGCGCTCGGACACCATCATCAGCAGCGGGATCTGGAACGGCAGCGCCAGCGAAGCCAGCACGTTGGGCAGGGTGGCGAAGCCGCTGGTCTGCATGAGGACGATGCCGCGCACGCCGGCCAGGTAGGCGCCGGAGACGATGCCGACTGCCTCTTCCTCGCGCGCCGGGTTGATGACGGTGAAGTACTCGTCGGCATGCAGGCGGCGGATCAGCGGGGCCAGCACCTTGTCCGGCACGTAGGTGACGAGGCTCACCTTGTTGGCCTTCAGGATGCGCACCACGGCGGCGTCCCAGGTGTCGGCGGCTGCAACCGCTTCTTGGATCATCGGGGCGTTTCCTGTTCACGAATGGCGCGGCAGACGCCGCGAAAGGCGAACATATGTTACCCGCGCCTAGGCTGGCCGCGTCCGGTGCGCGCGCAGGAACGAACGGATCTGCCGCACGGCCAGCGGAATGCGTTCCGCGGGGTCCTTCCAGGGAAACATGCTCACCTCCGCCTGCGGCGCCAGCAGCGCCGACTCCATCGCCACCGCGTACGGATGGGGCGGGCTGTCGTCCGGCAGGATCAGCACCGGCGTGCGGCACTCGCGCACGAAGTCGCGCGATACCGTGAAGACGAAGTCGGCGCGGGCACGGTACATATTGTGCAGGTAGGTCTCGATCGCGTCCATGCCGATTTCCGGCCGGCGCGCATGCAGCGCCGGGCCCCAGCCCTTGATGTTGGTTTCGAAGAACTGGTCCGGTTTTTCCGGGCGGTGGCCGCTGGGTTGCGCCAGCACCCCGGCGATCACCCGCCCAGGCGCACGCTTGATCAGGTTCCAGATGAACGGCCCGCCGATGCAAAAGCCCAGGACCAGAAATCTGTCCATGCCGAGGTGGTCCATCAGCGCCAGCTGGTCGTCGCTGCAGGCGTCCCACGGGCGGTCCGGCTCGAGCGGCCCGCTGGACTGGCCGCCCGCCGCATTGCGCAGATCCATGGTGACGCAGCGGTATTCGTCGCTGAAGGTTGCCACGGCGTCGAAGGGCGAAGCCGTACTGAAAAAGGCGACCGTCGAGTTGAGCCCGCCGCCTGGCAGGATCAACAGGGGCGGACCGGAGCCGGCCTCTTCATAGCGGATGCGCACGGACCCCTTTTCGAAAAACGGCATTGCGGTTCCTTGTCCCGCGTCGGCGGGCGGTTGGGTGGGTTGAATGAATCACGGATTATGCCGGTGGCGGGCGCGCCATCTCCTGCATGCCGCGGATGCGATCCTTGTCTGCTTTTGCCGGAAGCCCAGAGATTTTCCGCAGACAAGAACATGAGGTTGAAGAACGGCGGCTTCCAGCCAGCATCGCCGGTCGCCGGCGTTTCAATGGTCATTTCCCACATGCCAGGGGATAAATCCTGCGCGATCGGTGGGCGGCCGGCGTTGGCGCGCGAAACCGCATGCGTGCCGGCCCGCAATCGGCGCCTCGGTTCGGGATGCGTTAATCTATGCGCCTGGATGCCGGTTCGCGGCCCTACAGGTACGCCCGCTGCGCATCTCGGCGGCGATGCAGCCTGCGGTGCATGCCGGCAGACCCTCATGACCACAAGAAACGGGAGACAGCATGAAGAATCGAATGTTCAGGTGGGTCGCGGTCCTTTCCGCGGCGCTGTTGGTCGCGGCGGCCGGGCCTGCCGGCTCGCAGCAAAAATTCACCATCAAGCTCGGCTTCGTCACGCCGGAGAACCCCCAGGACCCCTACGCGGCCGGCGCCATTTTCTTCAAGCAGACCGTGGAGCGGCAGTCGGGTGGGCGCATCGAGGTGCAGCTGTTCCCCAACCGCCAGATCGGCGACGAGAAACCGATGCTCGAAGGGCTGCGCTTCGGGACGGTCGACGCGGCGGTCATCACCAATGCGGTGATCGGGCAGATCGAGCCGGCCTTCCAGGTCAACGACCTGCCTTTCCTGTACCGTGACGAAGCGCAGGCGCACAAGGTGCTCGACGGCAAGGTCGGCCAGCTGCTGGCCAAGAAACTCGAGGCCAAGGGCATCATTTCGCTGGCCTATATGGAGGGCGGTTTCCGCCACATGCTCAACAACGTGCGCCCGGTCAACAAGCCGGAGGACGTCAAGGGCGTGAAATACCGCGTGATGCAGAACCCGGTCTACATCGAGATGTTCTCCTCGCTGGGCGGCAATGCGGTGCCCATGGCCTGGGGCGAGACCTATACCGCGGTCCAGCAGGGCACGGTGGACGGCCTGGAACTGCCGATCGGGCCCACCGATTCGCTCAAGGCCAACGAGATCGCCAAGTTCATGTCGCTGACCAACCACACCTATTCGATGATCGCCCTGCTGATGTCGAAGAAGACCTATGACAAGCTGCCGGCCGACCTCAAGGCCATCGTGCGCGAGGCCGGCAAGAGCGCGCTCGGGCCGCAGCGGGCGGCCACCGCCGCCAATGCCAAGATGCTGCTGGTCGGCCTGGAAAAGAAGGGCCTCAAGATCAACACCGTTGCCGACATGGCGCCCTTCCGCAATGCGGTGCGGCCGATGTACAAGAAGTTCGAGCCGGCTATCGGCGCCGACGTGATGAACGAGGTGTTGGCTGCCGTCAAGTAGGTTCGGTGCGGCGGGTGCGGCGGCATGCCGCCGCACCCGCCGCATGTGCAACCCTCGATGCCTGCCACCTGGTGCGCGCACTGGTACGCTTCAACCACGCTGCCGCCCGCGTCATCAAGGCGCTGGTAGTGGTGATGGTCATCGTCATGCTGGGTGTGCTCACCGCGCAGATTTTCCTGCGCTACCTGTTCAACATCGCCTTGAGCTGGAGCGAGGAGCTGGCGCTGGCGCTGACCACCTGGACGGTGCTCCTGATGGCCGCGCTGGGGGTGAAGGAATCGTTTCACGTGCGCATGGCGCTCCTGGTGCGGCGCCTGCCGCCCGGCTTGCGCCTGCGCGCCGAGCAGGCGATCAGCCTCGCCACGGCCGTGGCGGGGGGCTTCATCGCCTGGTCGGGGTGGGCCTATTTCGTCGACACGCGCGGCATGACCTCGGCGGCCATGGGCTATCCGAACGAGTTGTTGCACGCCTCCGCGATGGTGTGCGGGGTGCTGATCGCGCTGTTCGCCCTGGAGGCCATGCTGGAAGGCCGCATCCCGGTCGACGAAGGCCAGGGCGAATGAGTTGACCGCCACCGCCTGGATCCTGTCGGCAGGCTTCGCGGCGCTGCTCGTCACCGGTTTCCCGTTCGCCATCGCGCTGGTGCTGACCACCGCCGCGGCGCTGCTGGTGGCCGATATCGACCTGATCCTGCTGTCGCAGACCCTGATCGCCTCCACCCAGTCTTTCAGCCTGCTGGCGATTCCGTTTTTCATGCTGGCCGGCGAGATCATGAGCGCCGGCGGGCTGTCGAACAAGCTGATCGGCGTGGCCAACGTGCTGGTGCGCCATCTGCCCGGCGGCATGGGCCATGTGACGGTGCTGTCCGCGTGTATTTTCGCGGCGATCTCCGGCTCGGCGCCGGCGACCACCGCCGCCATCGGCTCGATCATGATCCCCGCCATGGTGTCCAAGGGTTACGGCAAGGGATTCGCCACCGCGCTGGCGGTGAGCGCCGGCGTGCTGGGCCCGCTGATTCCGCCCTCGATCGCCGGCGTGATCTGGGGCGTGATCGCCGAACAGTCGATCGCGCGCCTGTTCATGGCCGGGGTCGGCCCCGGCCTGCTGCTGGCGGCCGGCCTGATGGTCATCACCTGGGTGCATGCCTTGAAGCACGACATACCGCGCGAGCGGCGCGCCACCTTTGGCGAGATCCTCGCCGCGCTGCGCAGCGGGGTGTGGGCGCTGGCCGCGCCGGTGATCGTGCTGGGCGGCATCTACGGCGGCGTGTTCACGCCCACCGAGGCGGCGATCGTCTCGTGCGTCTACAGCCTGCTGGTGGGCGTGTTCATCGAGAAGAAGATGCGCTTCGCGGATCTGCCGGCGCTCGCGGTCAACGCCATGCGCATCACCGCCATGGTGATGTTCATCGTCGCCGCCTCCGCAGGTTTCGGCTGGCTGGTGGCGCAGGGGCAGTTCGCGGCGAAACTCGCCGGCTGGCTTTCGCAGGGCATCAGCGAGCGCTGGCTGATGCTGCTGGTGGTGAACCTGTTCCTTTTCGTGATCTGCTCGGTGATGGACGAGATCGCGGTGATGGTGATCCTCGGGCCGCTGTTCATCGCGCTGGCCTCCAAGTTCGGCATCGACCCGATCCACTTCGGCGCCATCATCGTCACCAATGTGGCCATCGGCATGGCGGCGCCGCCGATCGGCTACTGCCTGTTCGTGGGCATGTCCATTTCAGGCCTGTCGCTGGCCGCGGTGGCGCGCGCGATCTGGCCGATGATCGTCTTGATGTTGATCGTGCTGATGCTCACCACCTACGTGCCGGCATTCTCGCTCTGGCTGCCGGGGCTGGTGTATCGCTAGGGCGCCGACGCCGGCGGCGGCTTGCGCCGCGGCCGATCCCGGCATTAAGATTGAGCGGTCCGCGGGCGGACCGCACGGTGGCCCGCGCACCATGAACGCGGAAACAGGGAGACCCGAAGCCATGATGATCGAAGTGCTCGAACCGCAAGGTCAGATACAGAAACTCGCGCCGCTGCAGATGAACGCGGTGCCGCCGCTGGCCGGCAAGCGCATCGGCATACTCGACAACGTCAAGCCGAATTTCCGGCTGCTGGCCACCCTGTCGGCGGAGAAGCTGCGCGCCGAATTCGGCGCCGCCAGCATCGAGTATTTCAGCAAGGACAACGCCGCCGTGGGCGCGACGGCCGAAACGCTCGACAAGATCGCCCATTCGACCGACATCGTCCTGACCGGCTCGGCCGACTGAGGGTCCTGCTCGTCGTGGAGTCTCCACGACCTGTCCGAGCTGGAGCGCCGCGGCGTCCCGACCGTGGTGCTGACCTCCTCCGCCTTCTACGCGAAGGCCCTCTATGACGGCCGCACGCTCGGCGTGCCCGAGCCGCGCCTGGCTGTGTTCAAGCATCCGCTCGGCGGGCTGACCGAGGCGCAGGTCGCCGAACGCGCCGAAGCCATGTATCCCAGCCTCACCGAGGCGCTCGCGCGCACGCCGCCGCCGCCGGCCAAGCCGCCCGTGGCCGTCGCCCAGCGCGTGACCGCGCCGGCCGATCCGGCCGAGTTGCAGGCGTGGTACGCCGAGCGGCGCTGGAGCGAAGGGTTTCCCGTCATCGCGCCGACGCCGGAGGCGGTGGCGCGGATGGTGGCCGGCGCCGGCCGGCCCGGCACCGATTTCGTCGGCGTGGTGCCGCCGCGCGGCGGCGTGGCCACGGTCGAGCAGGTCGCCGTCAACGCGGTGATGGCCGGCTGCCGCCCGCAGCACATGCCGGTGCTCATCACTGCGCTCGAGGCGATGCTTGAGCCGCAGTTCAATCTCGCGGCGCTGCAGGCCACCACCCATCCGGTCGCGCCGCTGGTGATCGTGCACGGCCCGATCGCCGCGCGCCTGGGCATCAACGCGGGGGCCGGCGCGTTCGGGCCGAGCGCCATGGCCAACGCGGTGATCGGCCGGGCGATCCGGCTGATCCTGTGGAACATCGGCGGTGCCCTGCCGGGCGATGTCGACCGCTCCACCCAGGGCGCGCCCAGCAAGTTCAGCTTCTGCATCGCCGAGAACGTCGCCGAATCGCCGTGGGGCTCGTTCGTCACCGATCGCGGTCTTGCCGCCGATGCCAGCGCCGTCACCGTCTACGGCGGCGAGCCGCCGCACAACATCAACGACCACGAACACGGCGACCCCGAGGGTCTGTTGCGGGTGGCGGGCGACGTGTTCAAGGAACTCGGTCACAACACCTGGTTCCTCGCCTGGCAGGGCCGCAAGGAACTGCTGCTGGTGCTGGGCCCGGAGCATGCGGCCAGCATCGCCAGCACCGGCTGGTCGCGGCAGCAGGTGCAGGCCTTCCTGTTCAAGGCCATGAGCCGCAAGCGCTCGGAACTGGTCATCGGCGGCATGTACGGCATGCGCGACTGGCCGCCGGAGATCGACCGCCTGCCGATGGATGCGCTGATCGCACCGGTGCCTTCGCCCGAGGACATCCTGATCGTGGTGGTGGGCGGTACCGGCAAGCATTCGGCGGCGCTGCCGAGCTTCGGCCCGACCGTGTCGGTGACGCGGCTGATTCCCGGGGCCTGAATCTCCGCCGCCTGGGCCGCCACGCCATCTGTGCCGATGGCGTGGTCGGTGTGCGCCCGCCAGGGCATCGCGGCTCCGGCGGCAAGTCAGGACGCTTCCGGCCACACCTCGAATCGCGCGGTATCGGCACGGTACGCGCGCACTTCGCCGCTGTCGATGTGATACACCCACCCATGGATGGCGAGGCGCTGTTCAGCCAGCGCCCGGCGCACCGACGGATGCGTCGCCAGGTTGTCGATCTGGTTTAGCACGTTGAGTTCGGTCAGGGTGCGCAACTGCGCCTCCTCCGGCATGGGCGGATGCTCTTCCAGCAACTTGCGGCGGGCCTGCGCGCCGAAGCGCGACCAGCGCGCGACCGCCGGCAATTCGGCCAGATGCTCCGGGTGCAGCAGCGCCTTGACCACGCCGCAGTCGGTATGGCCGCATATGATCACGTGCTGCACTCTGAGGACGGCGACCGCGTACTCGATGCTGGCCGATACGCCAACCGATTCTTCGCTGTAGATCGGCACGAGATTGCCCGGATTGCGTTCCACAAACAGGCGGCCCGGCCCGGCCTGCGTGATCAGGGCCGGCACCACGCGCGAGTCGGCGCAGGTCAGGAACAGGGCATCGGGATGCTGCGCCGTGGCCAGCTGCCTGAACTGCGCCTGGCGCGCCGGAAACACATGCCGGCGAAATTCCAGCACGCCCGCCCTGAGCGCATCGGCGAACGTATCGCCCGCCGGCTTGGCGTGGTCGTCACACATGCGCCGTCCGACCGTCCTGGTCCAGCGCCGCGGCGAGCACGCGCGCCACGTGCACCGCCTCGCGCCTTGCCCCATCGGCAATCTGATGTCGGCAACTGGTTCCGTCGGCCACGATCAGCGTATCCGCATCCGCCTTGCGCACCGCGGGCAGCAGGGCCAGTTCGCCCATCTTCATCGAAGCTTCGTAGTGTTCGTAGCCGAAGCTGCCGGCCATGCCGCAGCAGGACGACTCGATCAGTTCCACCTTGAGATCGGGCACCAGGGCCAGCACTTTCTGGATCGGGCTCACCGCATCGAAGGCCTTCTGATGACAGTGGCCGTGCAGCAGGGCCTTTTTTTGCGGCAGCGCTCCGAACCTTGCCTTGAAGCGGCCGGCGTCGATTTCGCGGGCGATGAATTCCTCGAGCGTGAAGGACTCCAGCGCCAGGCGGCCGGCTTCCTCGCCCAGGTTCATGGACAGGAATTCGTCGCGCAGCGAAAACAGGCACGAAGGTTCGAGGCCGACCACGACAGCGCCTTTGTCCACCCGCGGCATGAGGTGCTCGAGTGCGCGTCTGGCCTCGGCGCGCGCTTCATCGACCTGCCCGGTGGACAGGTAGGTGCGGCCGCAGCACAGCGGGCGTTCGCCCGGCGGCGCGCTCAAGGCCACCGTGTAGCCGGCTGCTTCGAGCACCCGTTTCGCGGCGGCAAGATTCTCGGGCTCGAAGTAGTTGTTGAAGGTGTCCAGCCACAGGATCACCTCGCCCGAAATGGGGTCTGACCCCATTTTCTTGAAGGGGCGACGGGCCCAGCGCGGCAGCGTGCGCCGGGCGGAAAAGCCGGTGACCTTTTCGGACAGCGTGGCCAGGCCCGGGACGCGGTCGCGCAGGTTCATCGCCCAGCCGAAACTCGAGGCCAGCGGCGCGTAGCGCGGCAGGTTGGCGATGAGCCTGTCCCCGAGCGTGAGGCCGTGCTTGCGGTTGTAGTGGTGGAGATGCTCGATCTTCATCTTCGCCATGTCCACGCCGGTGGGGCAGTCGCGCCTGCAGCCTTTGCAGGAGACGCACAATTCGAGCGCGTCATGCACTTCCTGCGAGGCGATGCCGGCATCGCCCAATTGGCCGGAGAGGGCCATGCGCAGCGTGTTGGCGCGGCCGCGCGTGAGGTGCTGCTCGTCCCTGGTGGCCCGGTAGCTCGGGCACATGGTGCCGGCGTCGAACTTGCGGCAGTGGCCGTTGTTGTTGCACATGTCCACCGCCTTGGCCAGGCCCTGGGCGGGGTCGTGGCCGGTGCCGGGCGCGGTCTCCACGCCTGTCAGCGGGTCGCGCTGGACGTCATGCACGCTCCAGTCCAGCGCGGTCTTCAAGTCCTGCACCCGGTGGCCAGGCTTGAAGCGGAACAGCGTGGCGTCGTCCATCTTCGGCGTGTCGATGATCTTGCCGGGGTTGAACAGACAGGTGGGGTCGAACAGGTTCTTGATCTCGCGGAAGGCATGGTAGAGCCTTGGGCCGAATTGCCATTCCACCCACTCGCCGCGGCACAGCCCGTCGCCGTGCTCGCCGGAGTACGCGCCCTTGTACTCGCGCACCAGGGCACTGGCCTCCTCGGCGATGGCGCGCATCTTCGCGGCGCCGCCCGCGTTGCCGGGGCGGCGCATGTCGAGGATCGGGCGCACATGCAGCGTGCCCACCGACGCGTGCGCATACCAGGTGCCTTCGGTGCCGTTCTTGCGGAACACCTCGGTGAGCCGGGCGGTGTAGTCGGCCAGGTGCTGCAGAGGCACGGCGCAGTCCTCGATGAAAGACACCGGCTTGCCGTCGCCCTTCATGCTCATCATGATGTTCAGCCCGGCCTTGCGTACTTCCCATAGCGCCTTCTGCGGGCCTTCTTCAGGCATTTCCACCACACTGCCGGGCAGGCCCAGGTCGGCCATCAGCTCGACCAGCTGCTTCAGCCTGGCCAGTTGTTCGCCGCGCTCCTCGCCGGCGAATTCCACCAGCAGGATGGCCTGCGGACCGCCGCGACTCATGTCGATCAGCGCGCGGTCGATCACCGGACGGAAGGCAGGATTCCCGCGTGCCAGGTCGATCATGGTTCGGTCGACCAGTTCCACCGCCACCGGTTTCAGCTTGACGATGTGCTGCGCCGTCTCCATCGCCTTGTAGAAGGTCGGGAAGTTCACCACGCCCAGCGTCTTGGCCTTCGGAAGTGGCGCGAGCTTCAGGGTGATCCTCCGCGTATACGCCAGCGTGCCTTCCGAGCCCACCAGCAGGTGCGCCAGATTCACGCTGTTGTCGGGCGTGTAGGGGCGCTCCGACATGGGGTGGAACACGTCGAGGTTGTAGCCGCCCACCCGGCGCAGCACGCGCGGCCACATGCGCTCCATCTCGTCTGACTCGCGCGTGCCGATGTTGAAGAGTTCCGAGACGATGCCGCTCATGCGCGGCGACAACTTGTTGTTGGAATCCGCGCCGAAGTGGCCGAAATGCTCTTCGCTGCCGTCGGCCAGAAAGGCGTCGATGGCCAGCACGTTGTGCACCATGTTGCCGTAGTGGATGGATCGGCTGCCGCAGGAGTTGTTGCCGGCCATGCCGCCCAGCGTGGCCTGCGCGCCGGTCGACACATCCACCGGGTACCACAGGCCGTGCGGCTTGAGCCAGGCATTGAGGTGATCCAGCACCATGCCGGGCTGCACGGTCACCGTCATGGCCTCGCGGTCGAAGGCGACCACCTGGTTCAGGTACTTGCTGTTGTCGAGGACCAGGCATTCGCCCACGGTCTGGCCGCATTGCGAGGTGCCGCCGCCGCGCGGCAACACCGGCACGCCGAGGTCGCGCGCGATCGCCAGCGCCATGCGCACATCCTCATCGGTCTTCGGGAGTGCCACGCCGACCGGCTCGATCTGGTAGATCGACGCATCGGTGGAGTAACGTGCTCGCGAGGCGGCGTCGAACAGGATCTCGCAGTCGGTGTAGCGCTTGAGCAGGCCGCCCAGTTTGCTGCGGTGGAGAATCGCGCCCGATGCGACGGGCTTGAAGGCATCTCGGGACAAGGGGGCGTTCATCTTCAGCCGATCGTTTGCCGCGCGCCGCGCGGCGGGTTGCTAGTCTTCCTGAGCCGCCTCTTCGGCCTGGCGGATGGCGTCCAGGATGGTGTGCGGTTCGTGCGCGCCCGAGAGCGCCACACGGCGATTGAAGATGAAGAAGGGCACGCCTTCCACGCCCATGCCGCGCGCCTCCTCGTCGGCGCCGCGCACTTCCTCGATGGCACCGGGGTCGTCCAGGCGCGCTTCCACGGCGGCCCGCGGCAGGCCGGCTTCCACCGCGATGTCGATCAGGTTCTGGCGGCGGGTGAGGTTGACGTTGTCGACGAAGTAGGCGTTGAAGAAGGCCTCGACCACGCGGTCCTGGGCCTCGCCGGGTTCGGCCAGGTCGATCAGGCTGTGCGCCGCCAGGGAGTTGGGCTGCTGCTCGATGCCGTCGAAATCCATTTCCAGGCCTTCATCGGCGCCCACCTGCGCGACGCGCTTGTAGTTGGCGCCGCCGTTGGGGCCGAACTTGCGGCGGATGTATTCCTGGCGCGGAATACCCTCCGCCGGCAGGTCGGGATTGAGCTGGAAGGGGCGCCAGCGGATTTCCGGCGGCGGCTCGTCCGGGTTGTCGATGGCGTATTGCTCCAGCGCCTGCTCGAGCCGGCGCTTGCCGATGTAGCACCACGGGCAGACAACGTCGGAAATGATGTCGATGGTCAGGGGCATGGCATTTACTCGAGGAAGGTGGCGTAGAGCCAGGCGGTGACCGCCCAGGCGGAGATGGCCCACACGGCCGCGTTGAGAAGGTTGTTAAAGACCTTGATGCTGCGCGGCAGTTCGCGCTCGACGCTCGCGGGGTGGCGGCTGGTGAACAGCCAGGCGAAAGGAGGGATGAGGGGTTTCATGTCAGGCTGCCGCGTCCTGGGGGCGCGCTGCAAGCTCCGCCATCAGGGTACGCCGTTTGTTGTGGAGATGGGTTTCAAGGAGCGCGCGCAAGGCGGGACCGTTGCGCGCTTCCAGCAATTTGAGCATGTCAGCATGTTCCGCCACCGCCTGGTCCCAGCGCTCGGTGGTAAGGTTGGAACGATAGCGGGTCGCGAACACGCGGGTGTTGAGGCGCTCGAAGGTTTCCGCCAGCACCGGGTTCCGCGCGGCGGCCATGATGCGTGCATGGATCTGCATGTTGGCGCTGAAGTAACCGGGCAGGTCGCGACGCGCGTGGCTGGCCAGTATGTCGTACTGCAGGGCGCGGATTTCCGCCAGTTCGGCGTCCGTGACGTTCTGCGCCGCCAGTTCGCCGGCCAGGCCTTCCAGGGCGGCGATCACCTTGAAGGTGGCCTCGACCTGCTCGGGTTCGAGGCGCGCCACCACCGCGCCGCGGTTGGGCAGCAATTCCACCAGGCCGATGCCGGCCAGCATCTTGAAGGCTTCGCGCAGCGGGGTGCGCGAGACCTCGAGTTTTTCGGAGAGCACGCGCTCGTTCAGGCGCGCGCCGGGCGGCAGTTCGCCCTCGATGATCATGGCCTTCAGCCGTGCCGAAACCTCCGCATGCCGGGCAGAGCGGTCGAAGCTGGTCACGGTGGCGTCAGTCATGCCGGTATTGTATGCAAAATCATGCAAAAGTCAATGCATCAGACATAAGTACGGCATTGACAAGGGGGCACAGTCGATGTAAATTGCATACAAAATAGTTGAATGTGGCTGTCGTCACTGCCTGAGAGACCCTTCGGAGAGCTTCATGTTCAAATACAGCAACGCCAAGTCCGGCCGTCATTTCCTGCAGATTCCCGGCCCCACCAACGTGCCGGACCGCATCCTGCGCGCCATCGACCGGCCCACCATCGACCATCGCGGTCCCGAATTCGGCGTGCTGGGCAGGAAGTGCCTGGCCGGCATGCAGGCGATTTTCCAGACCACGCAGCCGGTGGTGATCTACCCCGCCTCCGGCACCGGCGCGTGGGAGGCGGCGCTGGTCAATACGCTTTCGCCGGGCGATGCGGTGCTCATGTACGAGTCGGGCCACTTCGCCACCCTGTGGAAGAACATCGCCGTGAAAATGGGATTCAAGCCCGAATTCATCGAGGGGGACTGGCGCCACGGCGCCGTGCCCGAGGCGATCGAGGCGCGCCTCGCGGAAGACAAGGCGCACACCATCAAGGCGGTGGCGGTGGTGCATAACGAAACCTCCACCGGTTGCGTCTCGCGCATCCCCGAGATCCGTGCCGCGATCGACCGTGCCGGGCACCCGGCGCTGCTCCTGGTCGACACGGTCTCCTCGATCGGCTCGCTCGAATACAAGCACGACGCGTGGGGCGCGGACGTCACCGTCGGCGGCTCGCAAAAGGGGCTGATGCTGCCGCCCGGCATGTCCTTCAACGCCATCTCGGCCAAGGCGCTGGCGGCGGCGAAGAATTCGAAGTCGCTCAAGTCGTTCTGGGGCTGGGAGGAAATGATCAGCATCAACAAGAACGGCTACTTTCCCTATACGCCCAACACCAACCTGCTCTACGGGCTTTCGGAGGCCATCGAGATGCTGGTCGAGGAAGAGGGCCTGGAGAACGTGTTCGCGCGCCATCACCGTTTCGGCGAAGCGACCCGCCGCGCGGTGCGCCACTGGGCGCAGGGCGGCGCGATGGAAATCCTCTGCCAGGACGAGCGCGAGCATTCCGACGCGCTCACCGCCGTGCTGCTCACGCAGGGCCACAACGCCGACGCGTTGCGCCGCGTCATCCTCGAGAACTTCGACATGTCGCTCGGCCAGGGCCTCGGCGAGGTGAGCGGCAGGGTCTTCCGCATCGGCCATCTGGGCGACTTCAACGACCTCACGCTGATGGGCACGCTCGCGGGTGTCGAGATGGGCTTCGAGGTCGCAGGCATCCCTTACAGGAAGGGTGGCGCGCAGGCGGCCATGGATTACCTGGCCGAGTGCGCGAAAAAGCCGGCGTTGAAGGCGGCGGCCTGAATCCGCATGGCCGCGCAGCGTGCCACGGGCAGGCCGGCCGTGGCAAGACGTTCCGGTATCCTGGTGCGTGTTAGTCCGGACGATGATCAGGTCGAGGCCGCCCTCGAGGCATTCGCCCGAGGGACGGATTTCGCAGATGCCCTGCATGTCGCTTCGAGCCGCGATGCGGTCGAGGCCGATTGGGTTACATTCGCGCCTCACCACAACGACGGCGGGGAGCGGCAGCTTGGAGGATCGCGCGACACTCTTGTCGGTGCGTGGCGTCGGGGTTCGCTTCGGCGGCATCGTCGCGCTTGATTCCGTGAGTCTTGATGTGCCGCGCGGCATCGTCTGCGGACTCATCGGCCCGAACGGTGCCGGCAAGACCACGCTGTTCAATTGTCTGTCGCGCCTCTACGAACCGAGCGTCGGCGACATCCTGCTCGACGGCCGGTCCATCCTCAAGCAACCGGTGCATGCCATGGCCGGGCTGGGTATCGGCCGTACCTTTCAGAACCTAGCGATGTTCCGCACCCTTTCGGTCCGGCGCAACATCATGGTCGGCGCGCACAGCGGTTCGCGGGCGGGCTTTCTAGCCAGCGCCTTGCGCCTGCCGCGTGTCAAGGCCGAGGAGACGCGGCTGGCGTCCGAGGCCGACCGCATTCTCGAACTTCTCGATCTCGTCTCCGTGGCGGAGCGTCCGGCCGGCGATTTGCCGTTCGGCATACAGAAGCGGGTGGAACTCGGTCGTGCGCTGGCGTCGCGCCCCAGGTTGCTGTTGCTCGACGAACCGGCGGCAGGTCTGAACCATGAAGAACTCTCCGGCCTGGCTGAGACCATCATCAACCTGCGCAACAGCCTTGGACTGACCGTACTGCTGGTGGAGCATCACGTGAGCCTGGTGATGGCGGTGTCAGACCATGTCGTCGCGCTCAATTTCGGCCGCAAGATCGCCGAGGGTAGCCCGGCGGACATCCAGGCCCACCCCGAGGTGATCGCCGCATATCTCGGCGCGCCGCGTGACAAAGCGGAGCCCCATGGCGCGGCTGCTTGAGGTGCGCGGCCTTACGGCCTTCTACGGCGAAACGCAGGCCCTGTTCGGCATCGACTTCGACCTCGAGGAGGGCGGCATCACGGCGCTGCTGGGTGCCAACGGCGCGGGCAAGACAACCACGCTGCGCGCCTTGTGCGGGGCGGTGAAGATGCGCGGCAGCGTGCGCTTCGCCGACCAGGCCATCGAAGGTCGCGCCACCGAAGACATCGCGCGCATGGGCGTGGCGCATGTGCCGGATGGCCGCGGCACCTTCAGCGCCCTGACGGTCGAGGAGAACCTGAAGCTGGGCGCCTATACCCGGCGCGACCGCGCGGGCGTGGCGGCGGACATGAAGCGCATGTATGCGCGCTTTCCGCGCCTGAAGGAGCGCCGCGCACAGCAGGCCGGCACCCTGTCGGGCGGCGAGCAGCAGATGCTGGCCATCAGCCGCGCCCTCATGCTGCGCCCGCGCCTGCTTCTGCTTGACGAGCCGAGCTTCGGCCTGGCGCCGCTGATGGTGGGCGAGATCTTCGCCATCCTGGGCGAGATCAACAGGGAGGAGGGCGTATCGATGCTGCTTGTGGAACAAAACGCGTCGCTCGCGCTCGAACTGGCGGGCCATGCGTACCTGCTGGAAACCGGTGCGATCGCGCTGTCCGGCCCGAGCGCCGCGCTGCGCCGCGACGAGACGGTGCGCAAGGCCTACCTGGGGTATTGAATGCGCACAGCCACACGCATCTGGAGCCGCACGCCATGGAAGCGCTGATCCAGCAGGTGGTCGCCGGGCTTGCCAACGGCGGCATCTACGCCTCGATGGGGCTGGCCCTGGTGATGATCTACCAGTCCACCCACCACATCAATTTCGCCCAGGGCGAAATGGCGATGTTCTCCACCTTCATCGCCTGGGCGCTGCTGCAGGCGGGCTGGCCCTACTGGGGCGCCTTTGGCGCCACGGTGCTGATCTCCTTCGCGGGCGGGCTGGCTATCCAGCGCATCATCCTGAAGCCGGTCGAGAAGGCCCCGGTGCTGACCAACGTGATCGTCTTCATTGGCCTTCTGGTGATTTTCAATTCGCTCGCCGGGTGGATCTTCGATCACACCATCAAGCCTTTTCCGAGCCCTTTTCCCAAGTTCACCGGCGCGGGCAAGCTGATCTCCGGGCATGATCTCGGGTCGATCGCGGTCATGCTGGTGGTGCTGGCGCTGCTCTATTCCTTCCTGCGCTTCACCCCGGCGGGCCTGGCCATGCGGGCGGCGGCGCAGAACCCGGAGTCGGCGCGTCTGGTGGGCATACGCGTGTCCTGGATGCTGGGCGTGGGCTGGGGGCTGTCGGCCGCCATCGGCGCGGTGGCCGGCATGATGGTGGCGCCGGTGGTCTACCTCGACCCCAACATGATGGGCGGCATCCTGCTGTACGGCTTTGCCGCCGCGTTGCTGGGCGGCATCGACAACCCCTGGGGCGCGGTGATCGGCGGCTTCATCGTCGGCGTGCTGGAAAACCTGCTTGGCGCCTACGTGATCGGCACCGAACTCAAGCTTACCGTGGCGCTGGTCAT
>Ga0315904_10000500_pt1 | contig 62470 bp, 49 predicted proteins | sample LakEriMetagenome_6_FD_203529 | JGI IMG/M metagenome (GOLD analysis project Ga0315904, IMG submission 203529) | Freshwater fungal communities from buoy surface, Lake Erie, Ohio, United States - Buoy 12 MA120 | ecosystem: Environmental > Aquatic > Freshwater > Lake | place: USA: Lake Erie, Ohio...
CAGAACCTTGACTTCCCGTCGAATGCCGGGGCCTTTGGAGTGGTAGGCTTTTTGAAAGTCGTACTGGGCCTGAAGGCGGATGAGAAAGTCTCCCGGAGTGCCGAAGCAGGCTTGAAAGCGCAATGCGACGGTGGCGCTTACGCCCTTGCGCTGCCGGATGACATCGCTGAGTTGGGCGGCGCTGATGTTCATGGCGCGCGCCGCCTCCACCTGGGTGATGCCGTGATGTTCCAGCGTGTCACGGATGACGGCGGCAGCGGGATTGGAAAGGGGCTTGGGAACCTTGGCGGGATCCCGCAGGATGGCGGCTGGCTTGGTTTTCATGCTGGTTTGTTTCAGTGAGTGTCTTCGATTTTGACGAGCAGGACGTCTTTCATTTCGGCGTTTTCCCAATGGAAGGTGATGCGCCAGGAGGATTTGCGGGAATCCGCATCAATTGAATACCGGGTGGTGCCTTTGAGTTTGTGGTAGTGGAGGAATGGGGCCATAAGGAGGGCTTTTTCATCCGCCTCATTGAGCATGGAGAGACGCTCATGCGCTTTGATGGGATTGAGACCGCCGAGTTTCCGGGATTCCTTGCGGCTCAGTTCACCACCAAGGAAAAGTGTCTCCGTGGTGGAGTCCGCAAAGCTCTTGATCACGATGAAGAAAATACACGAAAAGGCGAACGCGGCAATCCTTGAATTCGCCTTTTTATGGTTTTGAGGCGCCTCCACCCTCATTCTCACGAACGAGTCCAGGATTCACTGTTTCACTCCCTGTTCACGGAACTGTCCGGGCGTGAGGCCCTTCACATCGCGGAAGACGCGGGTGAAATAGCTTTGATCGCAGAAACCGCAGCGGTCGGCGATGGTGGCGAGCGTGTCCTCGGAATGCAGCAGCATTTCACAGGCGAGGTCCACGCGGCACTGGCGCAGCAGTTCGGTGAAGGAGCGACCGGTGCGTTCCTTGAGCAGGTGCGAGAAATGGCTCGGTGAAATGCCGGCGTGCTGTGCGGTTTCATCGCGCGTGATCTCGCGGTGCAGGTTGGAGCGCATGAAATCCAACGCCTTGCCGATGAGCAGCGGCGGCGTGAAATCAAGCTGCCGCTGGATGGTGGATAACAAATGGTCGAAGGCCTTGCGCAGCCAGGCGGCGAGTTGCTCGTCGTCGTCGATCTCCGCCAGCTCGGTGAGGATGCGGAAGTTGGTGCCGAGCACCTCGTGCTGCATGGCCCCGGCCTCGATGGCGGCGCGTGAAATCATGACGACCAGTTCCAACAGAAGCCCCTTGAGCAGGTCGCTGCGTTCCTCGCCCGCGCTGTAGATGTGGACGAGCACGTGGTTGATGATGCGCATTGCCTCGCCGCGGTCGCCACGGCGCATCGCCGCCAGCAGCGCCGGTTCCTGATAGAGATAAAACTCGCGGATCCGGTCGTAGGGCCGGTGATCGAGCAAGGGCACGGCGGGGAAATCGTTCATGGCAGCATCAGGTGCTCGACGTAGCGGTCCTCGAATCCATCGGCAAGGTTGAGTTCGATCACCCGCACCTGTTCGCGCAGTGTTTCCATTTCCGCGAGCGTGGTGCGGTCGATGAGTGCGAGCAGCGCGCCGGCCAGCGAAGTGTTGCCGACCACGCGGACCTGTTCCTGCGAGAAGCCCGGCAGCAAGCCAATGGCGATGGCGTTCGCGACATTGAGATGCATGCCGAATCCGCCCGCCAGATAGACGCGGGAAATTTCGTCCGCGCGGATGCCGGCGGTTTCGAGCAACGTCTCAATGCCCGCGCCGATGGCGGCCTTGGCCTGGAGCAACACGGCAATGTCCACCTCGCTGATGCAGGGCGACACGGCGCCGGCAAGCGAGATGGCGCGCTCGTCGTCATCGGTGATGCGGAATTTTTCCGGCAGGGCGGCCCATGCCTCGGAAATGAAACGTCCGGCATGACCTAACAACCCGCAGCCTCGCGCGCTGGCAAGGAAGTCGATGTAGGCCGAGCCGCAAATGCCGGTGGCGCGCGCCGCAGGAATGTCGCCGATGGTTTGCGCGTGGATGGCAAACGGCTCGCGCGTGATGCTCAGATCGCTCACGGCTCCGTCGCGTGCACGGGTGCCACAGCGCAGGCCGCAGCCTTCAAAAGCAGGACCGGCGGCCGTGGCGCACGCGGTGAGCACGCCACCGTGCTGCAGGACGATCTCACCATTGGTGCCGATGTCCACCAACAGGCTTGGTTGCGCATCGAAGACCATGCCGGTGGCGTAAACCCCGGCGGTGATGTCCGCGCCGATGTAAGCGGCGATGGAAGGGAGCAGTTGAAGCGGCGTGTCCGGCGCGAGTCCTTCCGCCGCGAGATGGATGTCCGCCGCAGCCATGGATTTTCCTGCTAGAAACCGTGCGGTAAAAGGCGCGATTCCGAGCGAGGTGGGATCCACGCCCGCGAGCAGGTGCAGCATGGTGGTGTTTCCGGCTATCGTGCCACCGGCGATGCGCGAGGGTTCGCGGCCGGCGCGTTCGCAGGCCTGGATGAGCAGGGGACTTATGGTTTCGTTCACGACGGCCTGCTGCATGGCGGCGATGGCTTCCGGCGTGCGCGCGGCGTCGATGCGCGTCAGCACGTTGTCGCCGAAACGGATTTGTTCGTTGAAACCACCGGCGCGGGATAGGACTTCGCCGTTTGTAAGATCAATCAGCAGCACGACCACGGTGGTGGTGCCGATGTCCACTGCGAAGGCGGTGTCGCGCGTGCCGGTCACGGGGAAAAGCGGATCATGCGCGCAGGGCACGGCGATTTCAAAAGTCTCGCCGACCTGTGGTTTGTGCTCGATGCGCGAACGTGCGGGGATGGTGATGCCGACCGGGCCGTGCAGTCGTGCGCGGCAGGCGCGCACTGTCACTGGCGCTTTGATTTCCGCGTTGCCTATCATCAGCGAGCCTTGTTGGAGAATGATCTCACAGCCATGGCAAAGCCCGCGCTGGCCGCAGCGGGTGTTGAGCGGGAAACCATGCTCCGCAAGCACTTTGGAAAGCATGTCCGCGCCCGGACCAGCGTGGAGGATCGTTCGCTCGCCGTGTTCGGGCTCCACCGTGATGGCAATCCTGCGGCTCATGGTTTGGTAATGGTTTCCGCGCGCAGGACGCGTTCGTCGGGCGAGTGGCCAAGCGCCTCGCCGGGCTGGATGATTTGAAACCGTTCGTCATCCCAGCGGCCTTCCAGCAAATCGCGCAGCAATTTTGGATCACCATGGATGCGCTCGAATTTCCAACCGAGCGAATCCGCGCATTGCCGGGCATAGTCCGCCTCGGATTCGGCCTCGGCGGTGCCGAGATCGATGTAGGTGGCGGTGTCATGCATCGCCCATGTCGCCTTTTCCGACTCGATGAGAAAGTCCACGTCATCCTCATCGAAGCTGGCGGAATATTCCTCCTTCATCGCGGCGATCTTGTCCGGCCCCGGCACGCGTCTCGCGCGGTTCCAGCCGGGAGTGTAGTAGTAACAGGTCGGGCAGCCCCGCTGGTGCGCGGCATAGTGCTCCTTGCTGCCGAGAAAAACGGTGATGCAATCGTGTGCGCGCGGCAACACGAAGGGATGCCGGCCGGCTCGCAAGCCGGCCGTGCCGCGCCCGCAAAGACCATAGGCAAGCACGATGGCGTCGATGTCGTCACGCGCATCCAGGGAGAGGATCTCGCCCTGCAGTTTTTCACGCAATGTGTCCGGACGGTCGTGCAGCGCGATTTCGTAAAATCTCGTCTCCCGGATGTGTGCCGCGTTTCCAGCCCACAGCGCGATCTCGCGCTCGAAGACCGCGCAGGCAAGAAGTGCGATGTCGGGATGCATGGAAATTAGTCCGGGGACGGCTTCATTTATTCAACCTTCACCTGACTGTGTAAAGGGTGGATCACACCGACACGATGGTCGCAAAGGCTGTTTTTCAGAGGGGAATCGTTGAATAAATCAATATATGCGGAACGAAACGGAGTGGCATCCGGTAGGGTGCATCGGTCGGCATGCCGCATCCACAACCCGTTCTTATGACGACGATGAATCCCATGACCCCACGCGAGCGCGTACGCGCCGCCATCGAACACCGCCAACCTGATCGTGTGCCGGTCGATTTCGGCAGCACATTCATCACCGGCATCCATTGCAGCGTGGTTGCCGCGCTGCGCGACCACTACGGGCTGGAGAAGCGGCCCGTCAAGGTATGCGAACCGTATCAAATGCTCGGTATGGTCGATGAAGACCTCATGGACGCGCTCGGTGTGGATGTCGTGAGTATTTTCCCGCGCTACACGATCTTCGGCTTTCCCAACGAGAACTGGAAAACATGGCGCGCCCCATGGGGCCAGGAGTTGCTGGTTTCGGAGCATTTCAAAACCTTTGAAACGGACCAGGGAACCTTCATCCACCCCAAAGGCGACACCAGTGCGCCGCCCAGCGGCCACATGCCCAAGACGGGTTATTTCTTCGACACCATCATCCGCCAGGAACCGATTGACGAAGACAATCTCGATCCAGCTGACAATCTGGAGGAATTCCAAGTGATGAGCGAGGATGACCTGCAATACTGGCGCGACGAAGCAGCCCGCTTGCGCGGTAGCGAGCGGGCGGTGGTGACCCATCTCAACGGCACCTGTTTGGGTGATATCGCGCTGGTACCCGCCCCGTTTCTCACCCATCCCAAAGGCATACGCGACGTGGCCGAATGGTATATGGCCACCGCCGTTAACCAGGGGTATGTCGATGAGGTGTTTGCAAGGCAGTCCGAGATCGCCATCCGCAATCTCGAACTTTTACATGAAGCGGCGGGCGACGTGCTTGATGTGGTGGTTGTTTGCGGAACGGACTTCGGCACGCAGGAATCAAGCTTCTGCTCGACGGATACCTTCGATCACCTCTGGCTGCCGCATTACAAGAAGATGAACGACTGGATCCACCAGCATACGACTTGGAAAACCTTCAAGCACTCGTGCGGCGCGGTGGAGGAGTTCATTCCGCATTTCATCGAAGCAGGCTTCGACATCCTCAACCCGGTGCAATGCTCCGCGCGCGGCATGGACGCGGAAATCATCAAGGCAAAACACGGCGACCGCATCACCTTCTGGGGCGGCGGGGTGAACACGCAGAAAACCCTGCCATTCGGCACACCCGGGGAGGTGCGTGCTGAGGTCACCCGGCGCTGCGAAGTGTTCTCAAAAGGAGGTGGATTCGTCTTCAACTCGATTCACAACATCCAGGCACTCACCCCGGTGGCCAATGTGGTGGCAATGGTCGATGCCATCCGCGACTTCAACGCAAATTCCTGAACCGTGACCTCATCCAGCACGACCAACCTCGCCTACCTCCTGCCTGTCTGCCTGGTCGCCACGCTCGGCGGCTTGCTATTCGGCTACGACACCGGAGTGATCTCGGGCGCGATCGAACCGATGACCGTGAAGTTCGCACTCGGCGATTTCATGAAAGGCTGGGTTTCCGGCTGCGTGCTCGTCGGCTGCGCCGCGGGTGTGCTGTTGGTCGGGCCGATCTCCGACCGCTTCGGCCGCAAGATCGCAATGTTCCTCGCAGCCCTGATGTTCCTCGCCTCCGCCATCGGAACGGCGGTGCCGGATGACATCGTTACCTTCATCATTTTCCGCATCATCGGCGGCATTGGAATCGGCATCGCATCGATTTCCACGCCGATGTATATCGCGGAAATCACTCCCGCCCATATCCGCGGACGCATGGTGGCCGTAAACCAGATCGCCATCGTCACCGGCATCGCGGGCACGGCGTTCATCAACTACCTCATCGTCCGGGCAAACGGCGATCCTTCGCTGCCAGCCAATCAGGCGTGGATCATCGAAACCGGCTGGCGCTGGATGTTCGCTACCGGCGTCGTCCCCTCGTTGTTGTTCGCAGCACTGCTCATACCCATTCCCGAAAGCCCCCGCTGGCTCATCGAGCGCGGCCGCGGCGAGAAGGCGCGCCGGATTCTCGAAAAGGTCGCCGGCCCCGCGTTCGCCGCCAGCGAACATGATGCGATCAAGGCGGCACTCTCGCAGGAACAAGGCACATGGTCGGAGCTCTTCTCGCGCCGCCTGCGCCTGCCGCTCGCCATCGGCATCCTGCTCGCCACCCTCCAGCAGATCACCGGCATCAACGTGTTTCTCTATTTCGGAGCCACCATCTTCAAGACGCTCAGCGCCAAAACCGGCGTGGATGCCGGCCTGTTGACGCAAATCATCATCAACGGCTCATGCATCGTCTTCACGGTGATCGCCATCGCCACCGTGGACAAATGGGGCCGCCGGCCACTCATGCTCATCGGAGCCGCGGGCATGGGCATAAGCCTCATCGGAATGGGTCTGATGGCACAACTTCTATCCGATCCCACTTCCGCCAGCATGGGGATGCTCGCGCTCATCATTCTCTACATCGCCTGCTTCGGCTTGTCGGTAGGACCGGTGGTCTGGGTGATCCTGTCGGAAATATTCCCCACCGCCGTGCGCGGACGCGCTCTGGGCCTTGCGACCTTTTTCCTCTGGACCGCCGACTACGCGGTGACCCAGACATTTCCGATGATGGATGCCAAGGATTCGTGGTTCGTGAAGCATTTCAACCACGCGTTCCCGTTCTACACCTACGCGTTTTTCTGTGGCGTGCTGATCTGGGTCGTTTGGAAACTGGTCCCCGAAACCAAAGGCCGCTCCCTTGAGGAAATCGAACGCGACTGGGGCCGCTGAATAGGCAGCCGGATCGGAGGCGGAAAATATGGGATCCCGCCGCCCTTGACTGCGGATATTCACGCGGCGGCCTGATCCGGCTTGCGCACGAACACGGCATCAGAAATGCTCCGGGCACCATCGGATGGATGTTTGATGACGTCATCCGCTGGAGGAATCACACCACGGTCGGCCTCCCTAAATCGTCTCTCCACCCAGCAACCATGCCCGCGAAAAAATCCACCGCCCGCGAACTGCTCTTCGGCGATCTCTGGGAATTCGATCCAGCGCCCGAATCCGCGCCCGCGCATATCGAGCCGCGTTACGGAGTCTTCATCGGCGGCAAGTCCGTCGCGCCAAAATCGAGGAAGTATTTCGACTCCATCTCACCGCGCGATGGGAAAAAACTTTCGGAAATCCCGCTTGCCGGCACCGCCGATGTCGATGCCGCCTATCAAGCCGCTGCGAAGGCTTTCAAGTCATGGAGCAAACTTCCCGGTGCCAAGCGTGGCAAGTATCTCTTCCGCATCGCCCGCCTCTTGCAGGACCGCGCGCGCGAGTTCGCCGTGGCGGAGACGCTCGACGGCGGCAAGCCCATCCGCGAGTCGCGCGACTTCGACGTGCCGATGGCCGCCGCGCACTTCTTCTATCACGCCGGCTGGGCGGACAAACTCGACTACGCCGCGCCCGGCCGCACGCTCGCGCCGCTCGGCGTGATCGGCCAGGTGATCCCGTGGAATTTCCCGCTGCTCATGCTCGCATGGAAGATCGCACCCGCGCTGGCCACCGGAAACACGGTGGTCATCAAGCCCGCCGAAACCACATCCATCACCGCGCTCAAGTTCGCATCCATTCTAACCGATGCCGGATTGCCGCCCGGAGTCGTCAACATCGTCACCGGTGCGGGTGAAACCGGTGCCGCCGTGGTGAACCATCCGCTCGCCGCCAAGATCGCGTTCACCGGCTCCACCGAAGTCGGGAAAATCATTCAGCGCTCGCTCGCAGGTGCCGGCAAAAAGCTGACTCTCGAACTCGGCGGCAAGGCGGCCAACATCGTCTTCGACGACGCCCCGCTCGACCAAGCCGTCGAAGGAATCATCAACGGTATCTTCTTCAACCAAGGCCATGTCTGCTGCGCGGGCTCGCGTTTGCTGGTTCAGGAAAGCATCGCAAAAGACATGCTTGCGCGCCTCAAGCGCCGCATCGCCACCCTGCGTGTCGGCGATCCTCTGGACAAAAACACGGATATCGGCGCGATCAACTCGAAGGAGCAGCTCGAAAAAATCCAGCAACTCGTTCAAAGCGGCATCGAGGAAGGAGCGGAGATCCACCAACCCGCGTGCAAGCTGCCGCGCAACGGTTTCTATTTCCCGCCCACGCTCTTTTCAAACGTCTCGCAAAGCCACCGCATCGCCAGCGAGGAAATCTTCGGTCCGGTTCTATCCATCCTCACCTTCCGCACGCCGGAGGAAGCGATCGAGAAGGCCAACAACACGCCCTTCGGCCTCAGCGCCGGCGTCTGGACCGACAAAGGCTCCAAGATCCTCATGATGGCGTCCCGCCTCAAAGCCGGCGTCGTCTGGGCGAATACTTATAACAAGTTTGATCCCAGCTCTCCGTTCGGTGGCTACAAGGAATCCGGCTTCGGAAGAGAGGGCGGGAAACATGGCTTGTTGGATTACGCGCAGATCAAATAAGTCTTATAGGACCCATACGACCTATACCCATCATGTTAAGAATCACCAAAACCCCCAAGTGCTACGTCGGCGGAGCCTTCATCCGCTCCGAGTCCGGGCGAGTGGCTCCGCTCAATGACGCTGCGGGAAATTTCCTCTGCAACATTCCGCTCTGCACCAAGAAGGATCTCCGCAACGCCGTGGAAGCCGCCGCCAAGGCAGGCTCCGGCTGGGCGAAACGCACGCCCTACAACCGCGCACAGATCCTCTACCGCCTCGCGGAAATGCTCGAATCCCGCGCTACGGAAATGGCCGCAATCACCAGCACCAAGGAAGTCCGCGCCGCCATCGACCGCACCGTCCACTTCGCCGGCTGGGCGGACAAATACGAGCAGGTGCTCGGCAGCGTGAACCCCGTTGCCACGCCGCATTTCAACTTCACTGTCACCGAACCCGTCGGCATCGTCGGCATCCTTGCGCCGGAAAACGCGCCGCTGTTGGGTTTGCTCACTCTCATCCTGCCCGCCATCACCGCAGGCAACTCCGTAGTCGCGCTCGCCTCGCGCCAGTCGCCTTCTCCGTCCATCCTGTTAGGCGAAATGCTCGCCGTGAGCGACCTGCCAGGCGGCGTGGTCAATCTCCTCACCGGCGACCGCAAGGACATGCTTCCCACCTTCGCCACACACGAACACATCCGCGCCATCGCCGCCGTTGCGGACAAGGCGGATGCCACCGCCCTCCAGCAAGGAGCGGCGGAGAGCGTGAAGCGCGTGAAGATCCACAGCCCGGAAACCGACTGGTTCTCCAAAGAACACGACTCGCCCTACGCCATCCGCGATTTCACCGAGGCCAAGACCGTCTGGCATCCCATCGGAGCCTGAAAGAAGCGCCCTTGCGCTGCGCGTATTCTGCCACGGAGTCGATCCACAAGATCGGGTTACGATGGCATATCCCCTACGAGGCTGGCTGACCTGCATCACACTGATGTTTGTCCGCCCATTGCCCGGCAAATGCCGCCATCAATCCCTCCTGCACGCGCTCGCGGGCCTTCTGTCCGCAGTGCTGTCCGCCCTCCCGTCGGCAGGCGCTTCAATCCGTGACGATGTTCTCGCCCATGCGCCCGGCCTGCGGGAAATCGTTTTCGCCGTCCGCAAGCCGGGCAAGGACGGCCACTGGTACGCCAACTTCGGGTATTACGGCCCCGACGAAAACCGGACCGCCTACCTGGATGGTGGCAGGCTCTGCAAACTCGATCTGCAAACCGGCAAGGTCACCGATCTCATCAACGACAAGGCGGGCGGACTGCGGGATCCGGTCATCAATCACGATGCCACGCGCATCGTGTTTTCCTGGCGCAAGGACGGCGGACCGAACTATCACCTGTGGGAATGCGGGATCGACGGCTCGCGGTTGCGCCAGTTGACCGATGGCCCGTGGGACGACATCGAGCCATGCATCCTGCCGGACGACTCGATCGTCTTCGTTTCATCCCGCGCCAAACGGTGGGTCAACTGCTGGCTCACCCAGGTGGCGACCCTGCACCGTTGCGATCCCGACGGCGGCGGAATCGAATCGATTTCCACCAATATCGAACACGACAACACGCCATGGCCGCTTCCCGACGGACGCATCCTCTATCAACGCTGGGAATACATCGACCGCTCGCAGGTTGATTACCACCACCTCTGGAGCACGAATCCCGACGGCACCAACCCGATCAACTTCTACGGCAATCAGAGGCCGGGCATTGTCATGATCGACGCCAAGCCGGTTCCTGACAGCGAAGGGGATGTGCTCGCCATCTTCTCTCCCGGCCACGGACAAACCGAGCATGCCGGCAGAGTGGCGATTCTTCATCCGCGCTTCGGGCCGGATGACCCCGCCGCGGTCCGGATCTTGGCGGACGCGCCGGTGTTCCGCGATCCATGGTCCTTGGCGGGCGATGCCCTGTTGCTTGCAAGGAAGGCGGAGCTGTTAGTCATGAACGGTGAAGGGAAAAATGAAGTTCTTCATGCGCTTTCCGAATCCGACAAACGGGAAAAATTCGAAATCCACGAGCCCCGCCCGGTGATGAAGCGGCCCCGCGAAAGCATCATCCCTCCACGCACGGATGCCGCGAAGTCCACAGGCAAACTGATCCTCACGAATGTGCTCGAAGGCAGGAACATGCAGGGCGTCAAGCCCGGGGAAATCAAGAAGCTGCTGGTCATGGAGCCGCTGCCCAAGCCGATCAACTACACCGGCGGCATGGATCCACTCAGTTATGGCGGCTCCTTCACGCTGGAGCGCATCGTCGGCACCGTGCCCGTCGAACCGGACGGCTCGGCCTACTTCGAACTGCCCGCCCGCCGCAATTTCTTCTTCGTGGCGCTGGATGAGGACGACCTCGCGGTGAAACGCATGCAGAGCTTCACCAGCGTGCAGCCGGGAGAAACCACGAGCTGCGTGGGCTGTCATGAACAACGCACCCGGACCACCCTGGCGTGCGATTCCCTCCTCGCCCTGCAACGTCCGCCCACCAAGCCCGTGCCGGTATCCGGCGTGCCGGAGGTCTTCGACTTCCCCCGCGACATCCAGCCGATCCTCGACAAGGCATGCGTCAACTGCCACGGCTATGACGCCACCCCGGATGGCGGCCCCATCGCAGGCGGAGTCATTCTAACCGGTGATCGCGGGCCGATGTTCAGTCACAGTTATTTCACGCTCACCACCCGCCAACTCTTCTCGGATGGAAGGAATCTCGCACGCAGCAACTATCCGCCGCGCAGTCTGGGCTCGTCCGCTAGCCGCCTGCTGAAGCTCGTGGATGGCCCGCACTACGGCGCAACGGTCACGCCGTTGGAGAAGAAGAAACTCCGCCTTTGGATCGAAGCCGCGGCCACCTATCCCGGCACCTATGCCGCGCTCGGCACGGGCATGATCGGCGGATACGAGGAAAACGTGCAGGTTCACACCGACTTCGATTGGCCTTCCACCCGCGCCGCGGCCGCGGTCATCGACCGCCGCTGTGCCTCATGCCACGGCGGTGAAAACGGACCGCCGCCGATTCCGCGCGCCCTCTCCGACGAGCGTGGCATTTCCTTCTGGAGGCCCGGAATCCCGCATCGTTCCCACGCCACCAGCCGCCACATCGTTTTCAACCTCTACCGGCCCGAAAAATCCCTGCTTCTGCTCGCACCACTGTCCCGTGATGCAGGCGGCCTTGGGATATGCCATGGCCCTGCAAACGCCGTCTTTCAGAATCCATCAGACCCGGACTATAAAACCCTGCTATCCATGGTCAGCGCCGGCAGGGATTTCCTCAACACCATCACCCGCTTCGACATGCCCGGCTTCAAGCCACACCCGGCATACCTCCGCGAGATGAAACGCTTCGGCATACTTCCAGCCACGCTGGCACCCGGCTCCACCATCGATCCCTACGCCACCGACCAACTCTATTGGGAGTCTCTCTGGCATCAGCCTTCACGATGACCACGATGATGCTCAATCAGTCAGCCTCGGGAGATCCCGTTCAACTCCGCTTTTCCCGCACCCATCGCGCCATGCCGAGCAGGCGTGTGACACCTTCCTGGCCCTTGGCGCCGGTGAGGGCGGACGCGTGATTGGCGATCTCGATGCGGCGGCCCTGCGGCCACAGCCCGGTGCGTTCGATGAACAAACCCAGCGCGCGTGTTTCATCCGCGGTGAGCGCGACCGGCAGGGGCAGCGGCGGCACCATTTCCACGGGGGCGATGAACGGCTGGGGCGGCATGCGGTCATAAACGACCACCGTGCCCGCCGCGAGATCGCCCAGCCGCTGGAAGCGCGCCGATGCGAGGCAGCTCACCATGCCGAAGGCATAGGTATAAAGCGGCATGCTGTCGATAAAGCGGAGGAAATTGCGGACCACCGCCTGGCCGAAGGTGATGGGCGAGCCGCTGGCCTGCACCACGCGCAGGCCCATGAAACGCTTGCCGGGCGTGGCACCGCGCCGTCCCGCCTCGAACACCACGGGATACAGCCAGTCCAACATGAACCACGCGAGCAGGATGAGTCCGTTGGCCACATTTTCGCCAAAAGCCATGCCCGTCACCAGGCACAGGATCACGCCGCAGACGAGCAGCAGAACGCGGATCAGGAAATCGATGAGATATGCGCCAGCCCGCGGCAGCGGACCGGCGATGCGCAAACGGATCTCCACGCCCTCGGCGAGTTCCACCAATTGCAGGGTGTCGAGTTTCAAGGCCTGGTCCATCGTTTCACTTCTTCAACAAAGCGTCGAGCATCCGCAGCGTAACGCGGATGGAGATATCAAGCGAGTCCGCGGAGATGATTTTCAAGTTGTCGCCGGGCTGGTGCCACCATCCGCTGCGCGTGAAATCGCCGATCATGTCCACCGTGGGAATGCCCGCGAAGTTAAGTGGCACATGGTCGTCGATGATCGGCCCCGGCGCCATGCCGAAGTGGCTCTCAACGCCCTCGTCGCGGGCGGCGGCGAAGACCGCCTCTTTCAAATGCGCGGGCGTGTCGGATGGCAAACGGATCGAGAGGTTTTCATGGCCAATCATATCCAACAGAATCCCGAAACGCGGCTTGTCGTCACGCGCCCGCCATTGGTTGGCATAATGCCGGCTGCCATAGAGACCGTCCTGCGGCGTGATGTTTTCCTGGAACGCCTCCTCGCCGTCGAAGAACACGAGTTCGAGTTGCAATGCCTGCTCCGGCCTCTCCCTTGCGAGATACTCCGCGATCACCACGATGGCGGCGCAGGCGGAAGCGGCGTCATCGGCGCCGAGAAAGTGACGGTCCTTGTAAAACTTCGAGTCGATGTGCGCGCAGAGGATTCCATTCACCGGGCGTTTCCATGGATCGTCCTTGCCGGTGGAAAACCGTGCGCGCACGTTTTCAAAAGTTACTTTGCCCACCGGCGTCATCTTCTCGAAGCGCTCGCCTTGCGTGACCCAGCCGGATTTTTCCAACTGCGCGCGGACATGACTGCGGACGGCATCCAGCGCGGGCGATCCCGGCGGACGCGGTCCCTTCGCCAGAATCGCCGCCGTCTGATCATATGCGGCCTTGCCGGGTTTCGGCGAACTTTTGTCATGCCACAACCAGGCAGCCGCGGCGGCAGCGGCGAGTGCGACCAGCAGGACAAGCAGCCAGCGTGATTTCATGCCGGAGAATGGAAGCGCGGAGCGGGCCTTGGAAAGCGCAAAGGCTTGTCATCACTTGGTTGCCAGCAAATCGCGGCTCGCCCACAGATAATGCCAGCCGGAGAGCAGGGTGAGTCCCAGCGCGAGCCACATGGATGCCGCTTGCAGCCATCCTTCGGGATCCGAGAGATATTGAATCAGGCGGACGAAGGAATTTTCCGGATCAAGCGGCTTGAAGGCCAGCCATACCAGACAGGTGATGCAAAACGTCAGTTGCAATCCGGTCTTCCATTTTCCCAAACGATCCGCCGCCAGCACCCGGCCCGCCTCCACCGCGATCTGCCGCAGGCCGGTGACGAGAAACTCGCGCGCGAGAATCAGCACCGTCACCCACACCGGACAGAAACCCAGGGCGCTGAGATAAACGAACGCCGAGCAAACCAACACCTTGTCCGCCAGCGGATCGAGCAGCTTGCCCATCGGCGTGACCAATCCCATCCTGCGCGCCAGGTATCCGTCCAGAAAATCGCTGATCGCCGCCACCACGAAGGAAACCAGCGCCACCCAGTGGCCGGCGGCGCTTTCAAACGAAGCGCCCGCCACGAAGACGCCTGTTAGAAAAAGCCGCGAGACCGTGATGGCGTTGGGAACGTTCACGCGGCCAATGTGGGCAATCCGCCACCGGATGGCAACACGCGCTTTTCCCGGTCACGCGACCGCTCCGGAATCGGGCCGGGAGCGCGCCATCAAGATCAATGGTATCCCGGAGGGGGAAGCGGATCGTGTTTCACGCATCGAACGAACTGCAGGCAATTGGCGGACAAGTGCGGGGCTCGCAGGCATGTAGCGAGGCGGACCAGAAGGCAGGACGATGGATTTCAGGCTCGTAGCTTCATGATGGTTTGGGGGGGTAACAGAAGCAGAAACCAATTATGACAAAGCATATCAAGATATCGTTTCAATCCTGCCGGCAGTGGTTCAAAATTGGAAATGTGAGAGCCGGACCACGAGCGATGCAGGGACTGATTTGCCTTCGGCCATGCGGAGCGCGCTTGGCGTTGAGTCTGCGCCGCAACAAGCGGCCCCGGCATTCACGGGCAGTCCGCGAGAATGGAATGTGAATGAGGGGTCGATTGGAATACCTGTGTGACTCCTCATCGGAACTCGCAATCTCCGCCCATTCGCCGGACCGCCCGGAGTGTCGGAATCCTAAGATTCCACCTCACCAAAGCGGCGCGCGAGCAGCTCGCGGCGGTAGCGGAAGATCCATTCGAGCTTGCGCCGCACGAAGAGCGCGTGGGCGATCGCGCCGAAGGGACCGAAGGGCAGCGCGTAGTGAACCTTGTCGCGCATCCGCACGCCGCCGGGAACTTCCTCGAACTCATGGCGGTGATGCCAGAATTTATAGGGTCCGAAGCGCTGCTCGTCCACAAACGCGCGGCCTTCCTCGACGCACTTGATTTCCGTGACCCAGGTCACATGGACCAGCGGCGCGACGCGCACGCGGTAGGTGATGATCTGGCCGTCGAACATGCGCCCGGCAGGCCGGCTGGTGATCTTGAAGCCGAGGTCATCGGGAGTGATCTCGTCGAGGTTCGCGGGCGATGAAAAAAAGTCCCATGCCTCCCCGAGGGTGACTGGCAGGGTCTGTTCCTGTTCAAGGGTGTGCAGCGTCACTTGGATGCCTCCTCAAAGCGTTTGGAAACAGCCGCCCAGTTCACCACGTTCCACCACGCGGCGATGTAATCCGGACGCCGGTTCTGATAGTGGAGATAATACGCATGTTCCCAGACATCGAGGCCGAGCAGCGGCGTGCCGAAGTCGGCATCGGGCACCAGGCCCTTCATCAGCGGGTTGTCCTGATTCGGCGTGCTGGTGATCTTCAACTTGCCGTTTGATAGAACAAGCCACGCCCAGCCGGAGCCGAAGCGTTTGGCGGCGGCCTCGTTGAAGGCTTTCTTGAAATCGTCCATCGATCCGAAGGCGGCGTTGATCGCCGCGGCGAGTTTTTCCGAGGGCGCGCCGGAATGCTCGGCAGGAGTCATGATTTCCCAGAACATCGTGTGATTCCAGTGACCGCCGCCGTGGTTGCGCAGGGCGGTGCGCACCGACTCGTCCTTCACCGAGGGAAGATCCGCCAGCAGACCATCAAGTTCCAACTTGGCGAGGTCCGGGGCTTTTTCCAACGCGGCTTTGAGCCCGGCGATGTAGGCGGCATGGTGCTTGCCATGGTGGATCTCCATCGTCTTCGCATCGATGTGCGGTTCCAGAGCGGCGAACGCATAAGGCAGCGCGGGAAGAGAAGGCGATGCGGCGGACGCTCGGCCCGGAAGTGCCGCGGCGCCGGCGGCGGCGAGGGTTGCAAGCTGGACGAAGTGGCGGCGGTTCATTTCAACGGGTGTTTTCATGATGGAGGACCTCCTATGCCGGATGCGACGGATTGCAAATGGAAACATACCGCTGCGGGAGTCCATCCCAAAGCTTGACATCGCGGGCGCTCCTCCGCGATTACCTGTTGCAATTCAACCCACATGAGCAAACCCGGCCTATTCACTGGACCAAGCGGCAAGAACCACGCCGTCACATTCATCCTCGTCACCACCCTGTTCCTGCTGTGGGGCTTCTGCAACAGCATGATTGATGTGATGGACAAGCACTTCCAGGACATGCTCCATCTGACCAAGGCGCAGTCCGCGTGGGTCCAGTTCGCGCACTACATGGGCTACACCATCATGGCGCTGCCGGCAGGATTGCTCACCCGCCGTCTCGGCTACCGCTGGGGCATCATCTTCGGACTCGTCCTCGTTTCGCTCGGCGGCTTCTGGTTCATGCCCGCCACCCAGATCTCGCAGTTCTGGGCTTTTCTGTTAGGCGTCTGCCTGATCGCCATGGGGCTGACGGTTCTGGAAACCGTGGCCAACCCCTACACCACGGTGCTCGGCCCGCCGGAACGCGGCTCCACACGCATCAACCTCGCGCAGTCGTTCAACGGCGTGGGCTGGATCGCCGGCCCCATCGTGGGCGGTTACTATTTCTACTCCGACAAGGGAGTGGAAGTCGCGCACGGCCAGCTCTACATCCCGTATCTCGGCATCGCCATCGTGGTGCTCGTGCTCGCCGTCATCTTCTTCTTCGCGGACGTGCCGGACATCAAGACCGAGGACGCCTATCACACGGACGAAGCTGGCGACGGCTCGTCCGGCAATCTTGAAATGCAGTGCGGACGCGGCCTGATCTTCCTGCTGATGGTGCTCAACGTCTGCATCATCGGTTTCGCCACCTACATGATTCTTCATTTGATTCTACCCGCCTGCAACGTCAGTGCGGCGACCGCGGACAAAATCATCCCGTACATCGTCGGAATCCCGATCCTGCTGGCGGCCGTCGCACTCCTACGCGCTTCGCAAAAAATCGACGCCCACAGCATCTGGGCGCATCCGCACTTCAGCTCGGCCACCATCTGCCAGTTCTGTTACGTCGCAGCCCAGGCGGGCATCTTCAGCTTCTTCATCAACTACATGATCGCCGAAGTGCCCTCCATCACCAAGGCCGCCGTGGACGGATGGCTGGTGAGTGGAAACGCCACGCTGCGTGACGGCGCCTGGTTCATCAATGAAAAGGGCGCCACACGCATCCTCGGCTTGGTGGGCTTCGTGCTTTTCTGCGTCGGCCGCTTCGTCGGCTCGGCCGTCATCAACCGCAATCCCGCGCACAAGGTGCTCGGCACCTACGCGCTCATCAACGTGCTGCTCTGCGGCGTGGTCGTAATGAAACTCGGCTGGCCTTCGGTGATCGCGGTGCTGCTGAGCTTCTTCTTCATGTCCGTGATGTTCCCCACGATCTTCGCGCTCGGCATCTTCGGCCTGGGCGCACAGTCGAAGAAAAAGGCCGCCGCATTCATCGTCATGTCCATCACCGGCGGCGCGCTGATGCCCAAGGTCATGGGCCACCTGGGCGATGTTTACAACATGTCCGTCAGCTTCTGGATGCCGCTCGTCTGCTTCGCATTCATCGCCGCCTACGGTTTCTTCTGGAGCAAACTCAGCGGTTCCGCAGGCGTGAGCGTGGATGCGAACCGGGGCCACTGAGAACCCACCCTGCCTGTGACCGCAGCAGGTAGCGGTGTGACTGTCGTGGCCAGCAACCGCGCAGTAGAGCCCCCGGTTTTTGAATCAAGGCGGAGAGAAGATCAGCAGGCGGCACCTCCTGCTACCTCACTTCAGAAACACCTCGCGCGGTTTCGCGCCGTCGCCGGGGCCGACGATGCCGCGTTGTTCGAGGATGTCCACCATGCGGGCGGCGCGGGTGTAGCCGAGGCGCAGGCGGCGCTGGAGCAGCGAGGTGGAACACTTGCGCTCCTGGCGGGCGACTTCGATGCACTTGAGGATGAGTTCCTCGTCGGCTTCGGAAACCTCCTCCTCATCGTCGTCATCGTTGCCGTTGAGCGAGGCGTGGATGTCGGTCTCGAAGTTGGGTTTGCCCTGCTTGGCGCAATGATCGATGATGCGCTCGATCTCGGCGTCGGTGACGTAGGCGCCCTGCGCGCGTTCGAGTTTCGCGGAGCCGGGCGGCAGATAGAGCATGTCGCCCTTGCCGACGAGTTTTTCGGCACCCTTGGTATCGAGGATGACGCGCGAGTCGAGTTGGGATGAAACCTGGAAGGCGATGCGGCACGGGATGTTGGCCTTGATGATGCCGGTGACGACATCGGCGCGCGGCGTCTGGGTGGCGATGATGAGGTGGATTCCCGCGGCGCGCGCCTTCTGCGCGATGCGCGCGATGCACATCTCGACATCGGCGGGCGCGGTCTGCATGAGGTCGGCCAGCTCGTCGATGAGCACGACGATGTAGGGGAAACGCTCGGGAATCTTGTCCTCTTCCGGCTCGTAGTCTTCGTCGTCCTCACCGGCTTCGGGCGCGAGATCGCCGGATTCGAGGGCGGAGGCGATGGATTCGATCTGCTCGTCGTCCACGTCATCAAGCGCCCACGGCGGAGCCTGGTGGCTGGCGGGAATATCGGGATCGAGAGCGGTTTCCCCGTCGGACGTTTCGGCCTCTTCTCCGTCAATCTCTTCGTCTTCAATTTCTTCTTCCACTTCTTCAACTGCCTCTTCCTCCTCCGGTTCCGGCGCGGGGGCGGCGCGGTCCTTCTTCGGCCGGTTGTTGAAGCTGTCGAAATTTCTAACACCCTCCTTGGCGAAGATGCGGTAGCGCTTCTCCATCTCGTTGACCACCCACTTGAGCGCGGCCACGGTTTTCTTCGGATCGGTGACGACCGGCACGACGAGGTGCGGCAGCCTGTTGTACATTTGCATCTCGACCACCTTGGGATCGACCATGATGAAGCGCAGTTCGTCCGGGCCGAACTTGAAGAGCATGGATGCGATGATCGAGTTGATACAAACCGACTTGCCGGAGCCGGTGGCACCGGCGACGAGCAGGTGCGGCATGGCGGCGAGGTCGCCGATGACGGTCTTGCCATAGACGTCCTTGCCGAGTGCGAGCGGGATTTTCTTCTTGGCGGAGCGGAACTCGGGATCGTGGAGCAGCTCGTGCAGCGGCACGGCGATTTTCTGCGTGTTGGCGATCTCGATGCCGACGGTGTCCTTGCCGGGAATGGGCGCGAGGATGTTGATGCGCTCGGCACACGTTGCGCGGGCGATGTCCGCCTCGAGCTGCGAGATGCGCGAAACCCGCAGACCGGTGCTCGGATAGATTTCGTAACGAGTGATGGTGGGGCCGCGTGTGATGTCGCCCGGCGTGACTTCGATGCTGAAGGCTTTAAGGGTTTCAATGATCAGGTCCTGCGTGTGCAGGAGCTCGCTGCGGTTGGCTTCCGGCGCCTCGATTTCCTCATCGGCATCGAGCAGATCGAAACCCGGCAGCTCGTAGTCCGGGTAGCCGCCGGTGGAGAGGAACTGATGTCCGGTTTTCTTGCGTTCGAAAGGTTTGGTGCCGGGCACCATCGGTTCGGCAATGCGGCGTTGCGAGGCATCAATGATTTGCGGCGCGGGCGTGTCGCGCAGAGGCAGCAGTCCCTGTGGATCGGCCTCCGCTTCCTCGCGGGCGCTTGCGGCTTTGGCGGCTTCGCGTTCGCGGCGCCGCTCCTCGCGCTGGCGTTCGCGCTCGGCCAGCATTTCGGCTTCGCGCGCGGCGGCCCGGCCCGCGTCGCTGCGGCTCTCGCGCCAGGCGGCGAATTTAGCCTTCGCCAGTCGATAGCATGCCTTGGTGAAACGCACGGGTTGCTGGCCGGTGAGCGATATGAGCGCCACCAGATAGACTCCGGTTGTTAGTACAAGCGTGCCCGCGCGGCCGATCAGGTTCATCAGCACGAATCCGCCGAGGCCGTGGCCGATCACTCCGCCGGGGCTTGGCAGGTGGCATCTTTCCGCCCACTGCGTGAAGAAATAATCCGCGGCATGCAGCCAGGCGGAACCGGCCAACAGCAAAGCCGTGAAACCCAGCACCGGAAGCGGCCAGAGGCGCCCGTTGAAGGCGAGTTTCACCACGCCGAACCAGATGAAACCCACCGACACCAGAAAGGAGGCCGCGCCGAACAAGAGGATTTGCAGAAAGCCCAGGATGCCACCCACCGGGCCTATCAGATTTTCACCAGCCGCTTTGGACTCGGCGTGGAAGTCTTTGAAAATCCCCCACTGAGGCAGGTCGGCGGGGCTGTATTTCACCAGCGACAGGAGCAGGAGCAGACCGCCCGTGATCCACAGGATGCCGGTGATTTCATTGCTCCAGCGCGATGATTCGGATACTTCGCCGCGCTTTTTGTTGTCCCTGCCTGCCATGATTTCCTGCGCAAGGAGCTTCTCCCGTCACGCCCCCGGCGGCAAGATTGTTTTCTTGGCCGGAAAATCAGGAAATCCAAAACGAACAGCGGCTCGCCCGCTCAAGGACGTTCGGTTTCCTGAGTCTCAATGACCGCCGGCTGGCTGCCGGGGTTGTTGCCGAGGCCGGGAATCACGCGGCGAACGAGCTTGAGAAGGCCCTTGTCGGCGGCTTCCAGATCGGTCTCGGCCTGGCGCTGGGCCTTTTCCCATGCGGCGGCGAAACCGGGTGCCTGCTCGCGCATGGTGCGGAGGGCGGCCTCGTAAATCTGGAGCTGGCGGGCTTCCGCGCGGCCGGGTTTCTGTTGGAGAGAGGCGTTGCTGACGCGCAGGTTTTCGTTCTGCTGGCGGAGCGCCGCCAACTCGTTTTGCAACGACTCATTGCCGCTGGCGTTGATCTTGAGCTGGGTGTTGAGGTGGCCTTGCAGGTCCCTGAGTTCGGCGCCCAGACGCTTGATCTCGGCCGCGTCGCGGCGGCTGCGGGAGAAGCCGGATTTCCATGCGAAGGCGGCGAGCAGCAGGCCCAACAGGAGGCCCCAGGTGAAATGCTGTTTCAAGGCTTCGAGAATGAGTTCCATGGCGGTCAATGGGGCGCGGGCTTGTGGTTGGTGGTGGTGGCGGACGGGACATCCTTGCCTAGAGCGGTCTTCACGGCATCGGTGAGGTCTTTGGCGTTTTTCTGATAGAGAATGAACGGCAAGCCGGTGTTGCTGTTGCCGCTGCTGTCGATCACCAGCGTGCAGCCGTGGACGCGGGCGGTGCGGCCGGCCACCTCCATGATGCGGTCGAGTGACTCGCGCATCGCGGCGATCATGCGGCGGTTGATATCCTTTTCCCGCTCGAGGCGGAATTTTTCGAAGTCATGCTGCAGTGTGCCTGCTTCCTGACGCTTCATTTCATAAGTGCGTATGAGATTGCGGGCGGACTCTTCATCCAGCGGCTGGGTTTTGTCGGTCAGGCGCTTTTTCATTTCCTCAAGCTCGCTTTCGAGACCACTGATGGCGTTGCGCAGGATTTCGGCACGCGGATCACTCATGATCCCGTCGCGCTCGCTTTTGTATTTTTCCCCAAGCTCCGCGGTGGAGGCGAGATTGCTGTAGATGTCCATCACCCGGACCACGGCGATCTGCGGCGCGCCGCCCCACACGGGCAGGGTGGCGGCAAGCATCAGCAACCATACGGCGAGGCGGCTCATCAGGGGCGGAAGATGGTGCGGACCGACGCCCGTGTCGATCACCGATCCGCTCCGCCGGCCTCTGGTGAACCGAACTCAAACATGCGCCGGCGCTCCGGTGTCAGGGGAAAACGCCCGCCCGCCGCGTGACGCAGCGGATCGAACACGCAGTCCATGCCGGTGGCCTTGATTTCAAAAACCTGCGCCATCAACTCGCCGAGCCTGCCCTTCGGATAACCGCGCTCATGAAACCATGCGAGGTATTCGATGGGCAGGTCCATGATCGGCACCCCCGCGGGCGGATACTCCTTGATGCCGAACTTGCCGAAGGGCATGCGCGTTTTCGCGATCTCCATGAGAAGATTGCGGAAATCCTCGCGATCGATCTCGGTGAAGTCATGCATCGGCGCTGGGATAGCCGTCTTCATCGGGCGATGAAAGAGCGAATGCGCTTCAATCAACTCCGCGCTCGCCACGCGGCCTGACGCCCGCTTGATTCCGCGTGCCGATGGCATCGCAATTCTCCTTCGACTCCCTGAACCAAGCGCAGCGCCAGGCCGTGGGCGCTCTTGATGGCCCCGTGTTGATCCTCGCCGGAGCGGGCACCGGAAAAACACGCACCGTCACCTGCCGCGTCGCCCACATGCTGGAGAAAAAAATTCCAGCCGATGAAATTCTGGCCGTCACCTTCACCAACAAGGCCGCCACCGAAATGCGCGAGCGCATCGGCGGCATGGTCAGCAAGAAGGCCGCGTCAGAAATGACCGTCTGCACCTTCCACTCGCTCTGCGTGCGGCTCCTGCGCGGCGGCATCGACAAACTCGGCTACAAGAAGAATTTCTCCATCTGCTCCCACTCCGACCAGGTGGGCCTGATGAAACAACTTCTTGTTAGAAAAGGCGGCACCGATGAAAAGGTGAAACCGGAAACCGTGCTCGGCGCGATCTCCAACGCCAAGAACAAGGGCATCGATCCCGCGGAGCTTGAAGATGATTTCTTCGCGCATCTCGCCGTGGCCTATCAGAACGAACTGCGCGCGCAGAACGCCGTGGACTTCGACGACCTGCTGCTCTTCGGCGAAAAGATCCTCCGCGAGCACGAGGATGTTCGGGACATGTTCCGCCAGCGCTTCACCCGCGTCACCGTGGACGAGTTCCAGGACACCAACAGCCTGCAAATGCAGCTTCTCCAGCAACTCGTCGGCCCGCCGTATCATGTCTGCGTCGTCGGCGATGACGACCAGTCGATCTACGGCTGGCGCGGCGCGGAAACCGCCAACATCCTGGAATTCGAGCGCTTTTTCCCGAATCCGAAAATCATCCGGCTGGAGGAAAACTACCGTTCCACCCACGCCGTATTGCACACCGCCAACAGCCTGATCAAACACAACCTCGGCCGTCGCGGAAAAATCCTGCGATCCACCCGCATGGGCGGCGAGAAAGTGCGCGTCGTCGCCATGCCCGGCGATGACGAGGAGGCCGAGTTCATCTCCGAGGAGATTCTCGCCGCCAAGAGCGCCGTCGGCCGCAAGTGGGAGGACTTCGCCGTGCTCTTCCGCACCAACGGCCAGAGCCGCAAGCTCGAACTCGCGCTGCGCGAGCGCAAGATCCCCTACCGCATGGTCGGAGCGCAGAGTTTCTACGACCGCCGCGAGGTGCGCGACGTGCTCGCCTACGCGCAACTGCTGGCCGCGCCCGACACCGATGTCCCGCTGCTGCGGATATTAAACGCACCTAACAGAGGCATCGGCCAATCCACCGCCGTGCTCGCCACCGATTGGAGCCGCGAGCATCACGAGTCCGTCTGGCAGGCGCTTTGCGATCCCAAATTCACCGCCACCATCGGCCCGAAAGCTCGCGCCGCCATCGAATCCTTCGTCGCACTCATCGCCGGCGCGAAAAACCGCATCGACCTCAATCACGAAAACCCGGCCGATGTCCTGCATGGCTTGATCAAGGAAATCGAATACCCGCAATGGCTCGAGCGCGGTTGCAAGACCGACGGCGAGCGCCAGCAGCGCGGCGAGGGCATCCAGATGGTCATCGACAGCCTCCGCGCCCATGTGGCCAAAGGCAGAAAACTCCAGTCCTTCCTCGACGACAGCGCTCTGGCCTCCGACCGCGAGGACGAGGATCTCGAAAAGAAACAAGGTGCCACACTCATCACCCTGCACGCTTCCAAAGGTCTGGAATTCCCCATCGTTTTCCTCGTCGGCCTTGAAGAGGGTTTCCTCCCCCACAGCCGCAGCGTGGCGGACGGCACCAAGGACGAGGAGCGGAGATTGTTATATGTCGGCATCACCCGCGCGCAGGACCAACTGACGATGACCTATTGCTCCAGCCGCATCAAATGGGGCCAGCAAACCGCCTGCCAGCCCAGCAGTTTCATCGGCGAGCTGGACGGCGAGTTTCTCGAGCACACGAGTTATGACGACATCCTCGGAGCCGAGGCCAGCAGCGACGACCTCGCCAGCTTCTTCGGCAACATGCGGGGAATGCTCGACGGGATTTGAAGCTTCACAAGGCGGGGATCGCGGTGCTACAGGAGATCACCATGAAAACTCCCAACGCCCTGTTATGGACGGTGGCCTGCCTCATGTCGCTGGCCGGCTGCAATACCCCGGAAAGTCTCGCAAAGAACCAAAGCGCAGCGCATGAGTGGCTGAACCTCCAAACAGCAAGCGCCGGCATCCGGGTGGAGGGAAACTGGTTTGCCGAAGGATGGGGACGCGCCACGCTCAAGCAGTCCGGCCGCCAAATCACCGGCACGATTGATACCTATGAAGTGAAAGGCGTGGTCAGCGGCAGGAAGGCATATCTCACCACCTGGGATTCCGGAAAATGCTATTATGCCATCATCCTGTCCCGGAAGAGCAACAACGTGCTCACCGGCACCTACACCGACGGCCCGGTGTTTCTCGATGATCCCGCCGAACAGCGGCCCATTGAGTTGCGCCGCTCGTTCTAGTCCGTCGTCGCAAGAACAGGAATCACTTCAGCTCCTTGATCCTCAAATTGCGGAACATGTAGGTCTGGCCTTTTTCTCCGTGGTGCTGGATGCCGATCGGACCCGAGGCGTCCTTGTCGTCCTCGATGTCGGTGGTGACGACTCCGTTGACCTCGATGGTGATTTTGTTGCCCTTGCAGGTGATTCGGTATTGGTTCCAGTCGTCGCGCTTGAAGGCGTCTCCCGCACGCTTGCGGAAGGCGGCCACGCTTTCCGCGTCCGTATTGACCGGGCTGATGAACCACTTGCGGCGGCCCTCGTCGTAGAGTCCGCCCGACCATTTGCGTTTGGCGTCGCCATCGACCTCGGCCTGGTAGCCGAAGACTTTGCCGGGCTCGACATGGGCGCGGAACATGAAGCCGCTGTTGGCTTGTCCTTCGGGCAGTTTCACTTCGCCCTCGAAGACGAAGTCGCCGTAACTTTTCTCCGTCACAAGAAACCATTTCTTGTCGCCCTTGAGATGGATCTCGCCGTTCACGATCATCGCCTCGCCCCACGTGTAGGGGTTCTTCCATCCGTTGAGGGTTTTACCGTCGAAGAGGGCAACAAAGCCGTCGTCCGCCGCCTGAAGCGTGACGAGTGAAATGGCTATGGCGAACAGGGATGCGGGGATGGTTTTCATGGTTGGATGGATAACGGGTTGTGGATGGGGATTTTGCAAGCTTCCAATGGATTCGGGTGCGCCTTGGCTCAACTTGTCACTTCGCTGGAGATTTCCGCTCTGAGGATGGAGGTTTCGCCCGGTTTGAGGACGGTTGCGTTCTCCTTCACGTTGCCGGATTCCACGCAGAGCATCCGCAGGTATTCGTCGTCGCCGAAGTCCGGCATGCGCTGGGATTTGGCGATCCATGGATTCCAGACGACGGTGGACAGCGAGCCGGACTTGCGGACGCGGATGATCCGGCGCAGCACCGGATCGCGGATCTCCACTCCGGCGCTGCTGTTCTGATAGACGCGGTCCGTTTCACCGGTGAAACGGATGGTTTCCTCCGCCTCGGTGAATTCCTGCGAGACCAGGGTATCGAGATAGCGAGCGCCTTTGAGACCGGCGATCTCGACCTGATGGATGTCGCCGATTTGAAAATACGTGTGCAGGCAGGATTCGAAGCGGAAATCGGAGCGGCCGGTGTTGGTGACGCTGAGTTCCATCGCAAGCGTCTCGCCAACGGTGACGATGAAGTCGGTGTCAAACATATCATCATGAGGCAATCGGAAGTGCAGCATCACGGAGCCATCCGGCAGAAGCTTGCTGGTCACGACATTCCATTCGGCGAGGCGCGCGAAACCATGCATGGGCATGCCATCACGCGCGCCGAACCATGGGAAAACGATCGGCACGCCGCCACGGATCGGCTTGCCGGCCTCGAACTCGCTTGCCTCGCTCATGAAAAGCAGCGGCGGCTCGTTTCTCCGTTGGAAATGGCTGACGTGCGCGCCGTGATAATAAATTTCCGCAGAGCTGGCAGCGCTCTCAATACGGATCAGCGGCAATCCGCCCTTGCCGGTTTGCAGACTCACGCTGCCGGGTATTTCGAAGTGGTTTGAAGGGTTCATGAGGCGGGTCGTTTCTTGCGCGGGAAGGATGGGAACACCGGCGTCGCCATCGAACACATCCCACTGCGCGCATCGGAATCGGATACCGCGCGGGCCATCCAGTCAATTCAGACATTCAGGAATCGGCCGGCCGGTTCATCTTGGCCGGCAGATCGCCGCATCCGACGGATCAGCTTGTCCGCGCACTCAGGGCGATGGCCTGTTTTTTCATCCTTGAGTCGGGAGCGACGGGCTTGCCGCCCACCTTGGTTCCATGGCCGGTGCGTCAGGAGGCATCGGCGGTGATTCCGGATTGCCATGGCCGGGAGATTACAATGCGGGATGCCATGTTTCATTCATGTTAAATTTTAAATGTCATGTTACTTCATAAATTATGATTTTGATGTAATTTTCGCTTGATTGAGAGTTGCGAAATCTGTTACGGCGCAAACAAGACAAGACCGCTAATCAGACAGCCCCCACCATTGAAGGTTCCCGACCACGGCATGTCATGCCGCTTTCAATAACGGGATCAAAACCCAACCAGAGAAACAGCCATGAAAACGAAGTCATACAATACGAACCGGCGTGATTTCATCAAACTCGTGATGGGCGGAAGCGCCGGACTGTTCTTCCCGTGGAAAGGCGGCTCCGGCCGTGTTCTCGCCGCGATTCCGGGCGGAACACTTTTGCCTGCGGATATCCCGAAATTCATGACTGGCATGCTGATCCCGCCTGTCATGCCCAAGGCGGGGACCATCAAGCGGCAGGGCGGGATGAATATCGACAGTTATGAGATTTCGGTGAAGGAGTTTTTCCAACAGATCCTGCCTCCGGGATTTCCCGCCACCAAGGTTTGGGGATATGGGGCGGTCCGCGCGGAAAACAAACGCGGACTGCTGGTTCACAACGCGCCCTCGCTCACGATCGAGGCCTCCTGGAACCGTCCCGTGCGGGTGAAATGGATCAACGGCCTGGTCGATGCCTATGGCAATTGCTTGCCGCACCTGCTGCCCGTGGATCCGACCCTTCACTGGGCCAACCCGCCCGGCGGCATGGACGGGAGGGACACCCGGCCGCAGTTCGCTTCAACCCCCGAAGCCTATACGGGACCGGTGCCCATGGTGACACACGTGCATGGAGCGGTCGGTGTGGGTGACGAGAGTGATGGCTATGCGGAGGCGTGGTATCTGCCGGCTTCGGCGGGCATTCCCGCCGGCTATGCAAGCAAGGGGACATGGTATGATTTCTTTGCCAACAAGGCTGCCACGAAGTTCGGCACCCAGTGGGGGCCCGGTTATGCCACGTTCCAGTATCCCAACCATAACCGCGCGTCCACGCTGTGGTATCACGACCATACCCTTGGAATGACACGCCTCAACGTCTATGCGGGTCCTGCGGGCTTCTATATTGTCCGGGGCGGCCCAGACGGGGATAATGCTGTTTTGGACAGCAGGTCGGGCACCGTGGCCGTGTTGCCGGGACCGGCACCGCAGGCGAATGACAAGTTCCCGCCTAACAAGACCTACCGCGAGATTCCCATCGCCATTCAGGACAGGGCATTCAACAGCGACGCATCGTTGTTCTATCCAAACACGCGGGAGTTTTTCGACAGCATCGTGGCTCCGCTGATTCCCGGCGGTGAATTCTCCCCGATATGGAACCCCGAGTTTTTCGGCAACTGCATCATGGTGAATGGCAACACATGGCCATTCCAGGTTGTCGAACAGCAGCGATACCGGTTCCGTTTCCTCAACGGCTGCCAATCGCGCTTCCTGATCCTCGACTTCGCCCAAATCCCCGGAGTGGAAGTCTGGCAGATCGGAAACGAGGGCGGCTTCCTTGCCGCGCCTGTCAATCTCACCGCGCTCAACAACAACCGCCTGCTCATGGCGCTGGCCGAGCGGGCGGATGTGATCGTCGATTTCACGAATGTTCCGGTCGGCAATTATGTCCTCGGCAACCTGGGTCCGGACGAGCCGTTCGGCGGCGGCGTTCCGGGCGTGGACTTCGAACCGGCGGATCCCGCTTCAACCGGCCAGGTGATGCAGTTCCGCGTGGTGCCGGCGGCGGCGGTTGATACGACGACCCCGCCACAGTTCCTGGTTTTGCCTGCGGTGGCTCCACTCCCCACTGAAACGGTCACCCGGCAATTGAGTCTGATTGAGATGATGGGGATGGGTGAAGACGCGGATGGCAACATGGTGGACGGGCCGGTGGAGGCGCTTCTTGGCAATGTCGATGGCGACGGCTATGCGGTGCCGGCGCTCTGGATGGATCCGGTCACGGAAAACCCCGCCGTCGGCACGACCGAAGTCTGGGAGATGTTCAACACGACCGGCGACGCGCATCCGATGCATGTGCACGAGGTGGTGTTCGAGGTAGTGAACCGTGAGGGATTGGTGTTGGACGCGAACGGCGATCCGGTCCAGCCCCTGCAATTGACCGGTAACATCACTCCGCCGGAACCATGGGAAACCGGGTTCAAGGACACCGTCATCGCCTATCCGGGCGAAGTCACACGCATCAGGGCGCAATTCAACACTCCCGGTCAATTCGTCTGGCATTGCCATATCGTCGAGCATGAGGACAACGAAATGATGCGGCCATTCCGGATCGGACCGGTTCAAAACGGACAGCCTATGCAGATGGTCCACCCGCCTGGTGGAGGAGTATATCCGCATTAGTTGCACTACTGGCTTGAGGGACTTGCAGTGTGCCATCCCCTTCTTCCTTGGCAGCGGGAAACCGGCGCTCTATCCCTCTTCCACGATGTCCGGAATTTTCCGCTTTCTCATGTGGACCGCGGTCGCCGCCCTTGGCGCCATGGCGGTGGCCGTGGCTGCATTCCAGCGTGGCGAACCCGTCAACGCGCTCTGGCTGGTGATCGCCGGGGTCTGCACCTTCGCGATCGGCTACCGGTTTTACAGCGCGTGGCTGGTCGCCAAAGTCCTCACCATTGATGAAACCCGCGCGCCCGCCGCGGTGACGAAGGCGGACGGAAAAGACTTCGTGCCGACGCCGAAGTGGGTCGTCTTCGGCCATCACTTCGCGGCGATCGCGGGTCCGGGTCCACTAGTTGGGCCTGTGCTTGCCGCGCAGTTCGGATACCTGCCGGGCACGCTGTGGATTCTGATAGGCGCCACTCTCGGCGGCGGCGTGCACGATGCGGTGGTGCTCTTCGCAAGCATGCGGCGCGGCGGGAAATCGCTGGGCCAGATGCTCAAGGAGGAGGTCAATCCCTTCATCGGCCTCGTCGCCATGATCTCGCTGCTGGCCATCATGACGATCCTGTTAGCCGTACTGGGACTGGTGGTGGTCAAATCCCTCGCAGAGAGTCCGTGGGGCTTGTTCACCATCGCCGCCACCATCCCGCTGGCGATGGTCATGGGCATCCTGCTGCGCTCCGGGTTGATGAAAGTGACCGGTGTTTCCATTCTCGGGGTTGTCGGTTTGTTTCTCGCCGTGGTGGGCGGAAAATATCTGCCCGCCAGTTGGAACGAGGCTCTGAGACTAGATTCGCCGACGCTTGCATGGGCGATCATGATCTATGGCTTCGCAGCCGCCGTGCTGCCGGTTTGGCTGCTGCTCGCGCCGCGAGATTACCTCAGCACATTCATGAAACTCGGCACGGTGGCCGTGCTCGCCGTGTTTATCGTCATCGCCATGCCGCCGCTGCAGATGCCGGCCGTCACGCAGTTCATCGATGGCAGCGGCTTCGTCGTGCCGGGACCGGTGTTTCCCTTCGTCTGCATCACCATCGCCTGCGGCGCGGTGAGCGGATTCCACGCGCTCATTTCCTCCGGCACCACGCCGAAACTGTTGGCCAGCGAGAAACACATCCGCCTCGTCGGCTACGGTGCGATGGCCACCGAGATGCTCGTCGCGCTGATGGCGATCATCGCCGCCGCCGCGCTGCCGCCCGGCCAGTATCTCGCCATCAACTCGCCCATCAACCCGCGCGATCCCGTGGCCGTGGAGGCGCAGATCGCGAAAATCAACTCCTACGGCCCCGTCTATCAGGTTACCAAACAGGAGATGGAGGACCTCGCCGCAAGGCTCCAGGAACCCACCATCATCGGCCGCACCGGCGGCGCGCCCACCTTCGCCGTCGGCATGGCCACCATGTTCGCCAAGGTGATACCCGGCAACACGGCGCTTTCGTTATGGTATCACTTCGCCATCATGTTCGAGGCCCTCTTCATTCTAACAACCTTGGACGCAGGCACCCGCGTCGGGCGCTTCATTCTCCAGGATTTGTTGGGCAACGTCTGGAAACCGCTCGGCGACACCGGCAACTGGTTCGGCAACGTCACCGCCACCGGCCTGCTTGTCGCCGCGTGGGGATACTTCCTCTATCAGGGAGCCATCGATCCCGAGGGCATCGCCAAGAGCCTGTGGCCCATCTTCGGCATTTCCAACCAGCTGCTCGCCGTGATCGCCTTCTGCCTCGGCACCACGTTGCTGATCAAATCCGGCAAGGTCCGCTACTGCTGGGTCACGCTGGTGCCGCTGGTCTTCCTCGCCTCCGTCACCTTCGCGGCGGGATGGATGAAGATTTTCTCGCCCAAAGCCGCCGGGTTCCTTCCCGCGGTGCGCAAGCTCGAAGCCCAGCTCGCCGCCGGCGTTCCCGCGGACAAACTCAAAGCCGTGGAAACCGCGCTCTTCAACGCCCGCCTGGACATCGTGGTGGTAACGGCCTTCCTCACCTTCGTCACCATCATCATCATCGGTTGCGCATTGGAATGGTGGCGCATCCTCAGCGGTGCGAAGAAAGCGATGCTTCGCGAAACGCCTTATGTGCCGCTGGGGCCGACCGAAGCGGCGCGGTCGTGACAACTGATGACATCCTTGATTGGCGGGCCGTCTCGCACTACCGCATTCCAGGAAGGCCCGCCGCCACATTACTCTTCCAATAACGCCCGCACCATCTCCGGGCTGAGTTTGTTGGTGATGTCCGCGTCCGCGAGCAACCCGGCGGCGAGTTTGGCTTTTTCCTGCTGCATCTGGTGGATGCGCTGCTCGACGGTGTCCTGACAGAGGAGCTTGTGGACGAAGACGGGGTTGGTCTGGCCGATGCGGTAGGCGCGGTCGGTGGCTTGGGCTTCGGCGGCGGGGTTCCACCAGGGGTCGTAGTGGATGACGGTGTCGGCGGCGGTGAGGTTGAGGCCGGTGCCGCCGGCTTTGAGGGAGATCAGGAAGAGCGGGATTTTTCCGGTTTGGAAATCCTCGACGAGCTTGCCGCGGTCCTTGCTGGCTCCGGTGAGTTTGAGGTAAGGGATTTTTTCCTTAACAAGATGCGCTTCGATGAGCGCGAGCATGGTGGTGAACTGGGAGAAGATGAGGATGCGGCGGCCTTCCTCGATGAGCACGGCGAGCAATTCGGTTAGAAAATCGAGTTTCGCGGATTCATGGATCGTGTTGGCGAACTCGTCGGGCAGCAGGCGCGGATCGCAGCAGATCTGGCGCAGCTTGAGCAAGGCGTCGAGGAAGACCATCTGGAAGTCGCTGCCGCCGCGCGCGGCGATGGCTTCGCGGACGCGCTTGTTCATCGTGGCGCGGACGGTTTCGTATAGGTCCTTCTGCGCGGTGTGGAGTTCGATGAGGTGGACGAGTTCGGTTTTCGGCGGGAGTTCCTTGGCCACCTGGTCCTTGGTGCGGCGCAGGATGAGCGGCGCGAGGCGTTGTTTGAGCGCTTCGTTGCGTTCGGGGTCGCCGTGGTTCTCGATCGGTTTGCGGAAGTGGTTGGAAAACTGTTCCTCACTGCCGAGGAAGCCGGGGATGAGGAATTTCATCAAGCTCCACAGTTCGCCGAGGTGGTTTTCGACGGGCGTGCCGGAAAGGCAGAGCCGGTGGCGCGCATCGAGTTTGCAGGCGGCTTGCGCGACCTTGGCGTGCGGGTTCTTGATGTTCTGCGCTTCGTCGAGCACGACGAGGTGGAAGGGATGCTCGCGGAGTTTTTCGATGTCGCGATGGAGCAGGGCGTAGGAGGTTAGAACGAGATCGGCGTGCGGAATCGAGCGGAGGTATTTGCGGCGCTCGGGACCGTTGAGGACGAGCACGCGGAGGTCTGGTGTGAATTTTTTCGCCTCGGCCAGCCAGTTCGGCACCACCGAAGTGGGTGCGATGACGAGAGCGGGTTTGCCCTGTGTGTGGCCGGATTGTTTTTCGGTTAGAACGTGGGTGAGCGTTTGCAGGGTTTTGCCGAGGCCCATGTCGTCGGCAAGGATGCCGTGCAGACCGTGGCGGGCGAGAAACTGCATCCAGCGGAACCCGGCGAGCTGGTAGTCGCGCAGTGTGGCGTTGAGTCCGGCGGGTGTGGCGACGGTCTCGATGCCGCGGAAGTCGCGGAGTTTCGAAGAGAGTTCGGAGAGTTCCGGCGGAGCTTCGATGCCGATGCCGACGAGCGAGGCCGCATCAAGCGCGTGGAGTTTGGTGCGCTCGGGAAACTTCGGATCGATTAGCGAGGCGAGGTGATGCAGGATGCGGCGCACGCGGCCGATCGGGAGTTTCAGCGCGTCACCATTGGGCAGCGGCGCGTAAACGTGTCCGGTGTCAGGGCTGTGCAGGGTTTCCTCGAGAAAGCCGCCTTCTAACAAATTGGCGAGAATGGGCAGCAGGTCATGCCGTTCGCCAGCGACATCGAAGCCGACCGAAAGGCTGAACCACCCGCCGGCGGCGGCGGTGAGCGAACTGTCCCACTGCGAGGGATCGGCATCGAAGACGCGGTGGCCGACGTTGTCGTCGATGGTGATTTTCCAGCCGAGGTTTTCGAGCCGGTCCACCATTTCGCCGCGGAACTGGTGCCAGAAGTGATCGACGTCGATGCGCGAGGGATCGGGAAACCAGCGGTCGCGCGGCTGGGTGCGTTTCGTTTCGCGGGATTTCAGGTTCAGGAGGAAGCGCCAGGCGGAGTTCGACTGCAATGATGAAAGGCCGGTTTCGGAAAGCTCGCGGGCGGCGCTGTTCTCCGCGGCGGCGGAGTGTTCGAGGATTGCGGATCTGCCATCCGCGAGATGTATGCGGCTGGTCCAGTCCGGCATGGCGGAGCGCAGCGGGCTACGATGTCCGTCGTAATTCACTGTGGCGTCGGCGGCGATCCAGTATTCGGTTTCCGGCTGGCCGAGTGACTGGAGCAGCAGTTTGAGGCTGCGGTCCGCCGGTTCGCGGGTGACGTGGAGTTCGAAGACCGGTTCGGGCGAGATCTTGGGCAGCCCGGCGGGAATTGGATTGGTTATAACAGTTTCCTGCGGCAGCACTGAAGCAACGGCATCCGCCACGCTGCGGCCGCCAAGACGCGATGGCTCCTTCTCCGCCTTCATCATCAGCGCCGCGGCGTGATGACAGAACGAGCCGATGTCGCAGGAGCAGAAAGTTTCGAATTCCCAGCCGCCCTCCACCGGCCAGAAACCGATTTCGGCTTCTTCGGCGGCCACGTTTCCACATAGCGAAAATGACGCAGCGACAGGCTCGTCAAGACGCATGTCCCGCACTTTGGAAACGAGGCTCCGCGCGGCGGTGAGAATCTCCTCATCGAACCGGGTCTTCCATCGGGAATCCCGGAAAAATTCTGAGGGTGTGGGATCGGGCGGCACGTGCATGCAGGTTTGCGGATGGATGCGCGCCGTCAAGGATTCGTGCCCTCACCGTGTTTCGAAAACAATGCTTTGCGCGGCGGTGGAGGGAATCATACTCCGTCATGATTTCCAAGGTTCTTCGATTAGCGTTTATTTGCGTGATTTCCCCGCTCGCCGCGCAGCAGGTCTATCCGACACCCGCGGGTGAGGATGCGGCCGGCTTCGAATCCATTTTCGACGGCAGGACGCTCGACGGCTGGGAGGGCGATCCTAAATACTGGCGGGTGGAAAACGGCTGCCTCGTCGGCGAGATCACGCCGGAGACGCTGTTGAAGCGGAACTCGTTCATCATCTGGCGCGGCGGCACGACAAGCGACTTCGAGTTGAAGGTTGAATACCGGGTTTCTGACAAAGGCAACAGCGGGATCAACTACCGCAGCGAGGCGGTCGAGGACACACCCTTCGCGCTGCGCGGCTATCAACTCGATATCGATGGAGCGAACAAATACACCGGCCAGAACTACGAGGAGCGCGGCCGCACGTTTCTCGCTTTGCGTGGCGACATCGCGCGCGCCGATGCCGACGGCAAATCGCGAATCATCGGATCCGTCGGCGAGAAGGACGCGCTCGCGGGCTTCGTCAGGAAAGACGATTGGAACGAAGTCCACCTCATTGTCAGAGGAAACACGATGATCCACATGGTCAACGGCCATGTCATGAGCGTGGTGGTGGACGACGATCCGGCACGCGGTAAAACCAACGGTCTGTTAGGTGTGCAGGTCCACGTGGGACCGCCGATGAAGATCGAATACCGGAACTTCCGGCTCAAGAAGGTCGTCGAGGCTAAAACCCGGTGATCAAGACTGCGTGGCGGGGGTGCAGAGTTCCACGGTGATGCCATCCTTGTCGCGCACGAAGGCGACGATCTGCCCCCACGGCTTGGCGGCGGGCGGGCTGATGGCGGTGGCACCGGCGGCCAGCGCCTTGTCATAGGCGGCTTGCACGTCATCGGTGACGAATGCGATCTCGAAGCCGCCCGGCGGGCGCGACGGATCGTTTTCCTGGAATCCGCCGGGCAGGTTGGACTTCGCCAAACCATTCGCCACGAAGGCGAGGGTCGTGGCACCGCTGTCCATCTCGGCATACATGCCCGCCTCGTGAACGAAACGGCGGCCGATGCCGAAGGCGTCCTCGTAAAACGCCACGGAGCGCGGGACATCCTTCACATACAAAATCGTGTAGCCGAATTTCATGGATGGGGAGGTAACAAAAGCCGGCCCGGGGCGACAAGCAAAGTCATTGGATGGGCGCGAACAATCGCGCCGCGCGGCAGGCGGCGCGGAACAGGAAGGGCCTGCCGGTGAAGTCGCCGATGTTCGCCTCGCGCGCCTGTTCGAAATCGCCCCGCAGCATCTCCGTGATTTCGCGCACGAAGGTCTTGTCGGTGGAGAACGCGGTGATTTCGAAGTTCAGGCGGAACGAGCGGTTGTCGAGATTGGCGGTTCCGACCGCGGCGAGGCGGCGGTCGATTAGCATGACTTTCTGATGCAGAAATCCGAGATGGTAGCGGAAAATCCGCACGCCGTATGGCAGCGAGTTTTCATAATAGGAAAATGCGGAAAGCCATACCATGAGATGATCCGGGCGTTCCGGAATGAGGATGCGCACGTCCACGCCGCGGATGGCGGCGGCCTGCAGCGCGGTGAGCACGCCCTCGTCCGGCACGAAGTAGGGCGAGGCGATCCACAAGCGTTCGCGCGCCGAGTTCGCGGCCTCCGCCACGATGAGCTGCCATGAGTCCGCCGGGTCCGCGGGTCCGGTGGGAATGATCGCCGCAATCTGGTCGGCGGCTTCGGGCTGGGTTTCCCAGCGCAGATCCGGCACATGGTTGGCGGCCCAGAACCAGTCCTCCAGAAACACCATCTGCACCGCCTGCACCACCGGACCTCGCAGTTCCAGATGCGTGTCGCGCCAGATGCCGAATTTCGGATTCTTTCCGAGGTATTCATCGCCAACGTTGAAACCTCCGATCAATGCGGTTTCGCCATCGCTCACGATGATCTTGCGGTGGTTGCGGAAATTGAGCTGCAGGCGCGACCACCAGTAACGGTTGATGCCGAACGAATGACACTCGACTCCGGCGTCGCGCAACTCACGCAGGTAACGACGCGGCAGTTTGTGCGAGCCGATTTCATCAAACAGGAAATACACTTTAACTCCGGCGCGCGCCCGCTCGATGAGCGCCTCCTGGAAACGCGCGCCAAGCGTGTCGTTCTTCACGATGAAGAAATTCACGCACAGATAACTCTTCGCTCCGGCGATGACCTCGAAGATGCGCTTGAAAGTCTCCTCGCCATTGATCAGCGGCTGCAGCTTGTTGCCGCGTGTGAATGGCAGTCCGCCCAACAAGCGCGCCGCGCGCTCGAAGGCGTCGTCCTCGGGAATCTCCACCTCCAGTTGACGCAGCCGCTCGTGCATCAAGGTGGCGAGCTTGGCGAGGCGGACGTCCTTTTCCCTGCGGCCGCCGACGTGTCCGGAAAAACGCGTGCGGCCCAACAACCAATAAAGCGGAATCGCGAGAAACGGCACCGTCACCAGCGAGATCACCCAGGCGATGGTGCCCTGCGAGGTGCGCACGTTCATCAGCGCATGGAGCACGTGAAGGTAGCCGACGATGTAAAACGCGGCCACCAGCAGCGCGCCATGCCACGTTTCCGTCTGAAACTCACCGGGGAACATGACGGCAGCCTAGTTTCCCGCGAACCGGATCACAAGAGCGCCTTGAGGATGGCATGATGGATGTCTTCGGCGCTTGTGATATGCTGGTCCGAGCCTAACAGAACCGGGCGCAGTCCGTCCGGCACGCGGTCGCGCCCGTGCGAGCCTTTCACCAGTGTGGCATCCAGCGGGATGACTTCGAGCAGACCGCGCAGGCCGATTTTTTTCTTGAGCAGGAACTTGGCGATTTGAAGTTTCGGCAGCCTGAGCGCGGGATCGATGAAGAGTTCGCAGGGATCATAGCCGGGCTTGCGGTGGATATCGATGGTGCGCGCGTAGTCGGGCGCTAACGCGTCGTCCTCCCAGAAGTAATAAGTGAACCACGCGTCCTGCGCCGCCACGGCGATGAAGTCCCCGGCGCGTTCGCTGGCGACTCCCCCGCCCCAGATGTCCTGTGGTGCGCGCACTTCATCCACGCCCGGCGTGTTTTCCAACAAGCCGCGGACTTCGGAGAGAAGCGAGCGGTCGTTGACATAAACATGGGCCGCCTGGTGATCGGCCACGGCGAAGACACGACAGCCGCCATAATCGAGTGTTTCGCGGCCGAGTTCGTTCTTGAGCGAGAGCCAGCCTTTCGCGCGGAACAAGCGGTTGAGATGGACGGGCCGTGAAACAGCGCCGATGCCATACTCGGAGAGGATCATCACGCGCACTCCGCGGCTTTCATAGTAGTAGATCAGGCCGCTTGCGACGCGATCGATCTTGCCGAGTTCAGCCGGAATGTTGGGCGCGTCCGGCCCGTCTTTCTGGAGCGGGTAGTCGAGATGCGGCAGGTAAACGAGGCTCAGTGTGGGCGAATGTTTTTCCTCCACCCATTTCGCGGAGGAGGCGATCCATTCGGAGGAGGCGATGCCGGCGGCCGGACCCCAGAAGGAAGGAAAAGGAAACTCGCCGAGGTCGCGCTTGAGTTCGTCGCGCATGCCCATCGGCTGGGTGTGGACGTCGAAGACCTTGCGGCCGTCCGCCGGATAGAGCGGGCGCGGAGTGATCGAGAAATCCACACTGGCGTGCATGTTGTACCACCAGAAGAGTTTGGCGCAGGCGAAGCCGGGGATTTCGCGCCGCAACTTGTCCCACAATTTTTCTCCGCGCACGATGTGGTTGCTTTGTTTCCAGAAGCGCACCTCGGCCGACTCGCGGTCATACCAGCCGTTGCCGACAATGCCGTGGCCGCCGGGCGGCGTGCCGGTGACGATCGATGATTGTGCCGTGCAGGTCACAGCGGGAAAAGCAGGCGCATGCGACTGGATGCCATGTTTCCGCGCAAAGGCACTGAGACCGGGCGTGTGAGTTCCCAGCAACGATTCCGAGAGACCTACGATGTTCAGAACGGCTAACCGCATGGACGAGAAGTGGCCGCATGGGCGCATGTTTGCAACCCTTTGCGTCCGGTTATGGGAACAAGTGACCGAAAATGGAGTTTGAATCCGCCTGAATTTTCAGATTATCTAATGATTCGCAACCAGCCTCATGCGAGTCCCCGCAGTCAGATTTCAGTTGATGGCGCCGAAGCCAAGACGCCTTGGCCGGGGATCTTCACGCTCCGGCATGACGCTCTTGGAAATGACCGTGGTGATTCTGGTGCTGATGTCGTTGATTTCCCTTATGTTCATCGGCACAAGGGCGTGGAAGCGCGGCGCGGACCGCGCGCAATGCATCATTCAGATCCGCAACGTGCAGAAGGGCATGCGCTGCCACGCGAACTACCATGGCCTCGACCCCGGCTCGACGACGACGAACCTCAAAGACCAAGTGATCGGATTCGGCCGTTACGTTGAGACAACCCCGCAATGCCCCGGAAGCGGAGTCTATCAATACGGGACAATGCATGGCATCGACACGATCCCGCCGCTCGGAGTATTATACATGGATTGCTCGCTGGCCGGCAGCCGCGACCACGTTCCGGAAGAGAACGCGGACTGGTGAAACGACCGTTTTCACGGGTTGTGCGGCTCTGCGAAAACCATCATGCCTCCCGCAGTGTGGAGCGTGCTGACGACGATCACATCCACCGTGGTGCCGATGCGCGCCACCGCGTGGTTCACGACGATCATCGTGCCGTCCGGCAGGTAGCCCACCCCCTGATGCTCCTCCTTACCGGTGCGGACGAGGGCGATGCGCATGCGCTGGCCGACTGCAACGGCCGGCTTCAACGCGTCATCAAGTTCCTGGATGTTGAGCACATCGACACCTTGGAGTCTCGCGACTTTGGAAAGCGTTTCGTCGGAGGTCATCAAACGCGCTCCTAACAGACGGGAAACTTCGATGAGTTTCGCATTCAGCGTTTCCGCCTCCTGCGAAGTGCGCCCGTCATGGATGGTAACCTGGATATCGGACGCCTTCTGCATGTTGTCGAGACCATCCAGTCCGCGCTGGCCGCGCTGGCGGTCGTTGTTCGCGCCGGAGGCCGCCATCGCCTGCAACTCGTCGAGCACGAAGCGCGGCACGATCAACCGGCCATGGAGGAAACCGGAGCGCAGAATCCCCGGCACCCGGCCGTCGATCACCGAATCCGCATCGAGCACCACCGGCAGGCCGGACGACGCGTCCTGGCGGAAGCGCACATAGGGAATGATGAATGCGAAGTCGTCGCGGTTGCCGCGCAGGGCGAGCATCGCGCCGAGGAAACCCAGGCTCGCAAACAAAGTAACATCCAGTGCGAGCCGCAGCGCGTTGACCAGCACCTCGCTGTCCGCTTTGGATTCGAGCCGGTCGCGGAAGGCGATCTCCAGCAAATTGGAAATCTGCACGCGGGTCAGCAACCATGCGCACAACAACCCGACGGCAAGTCCGAAAGTGGCGGTGGAAAACCCCCGCAGCGTGAAACCCTTCATCAGGGTCTCGATCCAGATGAACAAGGCCGCCACGCCGAGGCCGGCGATGATGCCGGTGGAGAGCGGCACCTCGAACATCGTGCCCTTGGTGCTCAGCGCGATCGCCACCCCCGCCGCCTCGCAGACCAGCAGATAAGTGAGACGCGCGACGTTGACGGATGGAATCGATCCCATGGCAGGAAAATGACGCCGCCACTTTTCCCGAGGCGACAGGCACGGGCAAGACGAATCCCCGGCGGATTTATTCTTTCAATCCCAACGCGTCACTCCCCGAAGCGGATCGTTTGTGGAAATCCATCGAACTGGTCGCCGGGCTTCGGTTTTTCCGCATCGAAGAGGTAGCGCCACATCTCGCAGACGGCGGATTTGCGATCCGGCGCGATGATGACGATGCCGTGGCCGGAGCCTTTGCGCATCGCGACTTTTTCCGGCGGATCGGAATCCTGCGGGCGCAGTTTGTTGCTGCCTTTTTCCGGGTTGGCCGCGGAGAGCACCGAGAACTTGTTGCCGAAAGGATCCGTGAAATTTCCGGTAATCGTGCCATCCTCGGGCCACCATGCGCGCGGCCAGCCGTTGGCGGTGCCGGGCACCATGAAGGCCCACGGGCCATCGTTCCAATCATGGATGCCATGGCGCACGAGCAGCCCGAGGTGTTGGTCGCCGTGGAGCATGAGCGTGCGGTTGCCAACGAGTGGTTCGAGCGCGCGGCGGCGGCCCGAGCGCGGCCAGCCGTTGCTGTCCCAGTCGAGATTGTTGCGTTTCAAATCCGGCCCGCTGTGGGTGTGGCCCTTGCAGAAAATCGTTTGTGACAGCACGAGGCGCAGCGGCTCGTCCCTGGTGGCGGCGGACCATTCGTGGAGAAACTTCTCCTGCCGTTTGCCTAACAGACTGGCGCCGGGCGGATCGGCTTCATCCGCGGGTAGATCCTTGCTGGCTTTGGGCATGACCTCGTGGGGACCGGACTTCCACTTGCGGTCTTCAAGAATCGCCATCGGCACGCCGCCCCAGGTCATTTTGGTGAACCACACGCCGATGCCGCCCGCGGTGGGCGCGGGATCGACGGGGTCGGGAAAATGTCCGGTCTGCGTGCGCTCGACGGCGTTGACCCACGCGACCGGCATGATGTAACCGCCCGCTTGCTCGTGTTTTGCCGCGCGTCCGCCGCTGCCCCAGAGGTTGCCTTGGAAGACATCGTGATCGTCGGGAAGAATGATGCTGGGTTTGTCCTTGAGCAGGTCGCGCCAGGTCCAGCCGAACTGATAGAACTTGCGCAGATAGTCGAGCATCGCCTTTTCGACCGGCGCTCTAACAATCCCGAGACCGCCATAACTCTCATAGATCTGATCGCCCGCGAAAAACAACAGGTCGGGATTCTGAACCTTCACGTTGCGCACCATCGCCGGCAGTGGAAACGCATAACCATTGTCGCAGGAAAACACGCCGATCTTCAATGCGCTGCCGGACTTTTCCGGATCCGCGGCAAAGGTGCCGGACCATTCCGTGTCCCGGCCCTTCCATGGATAGCGCACGCGGTATGCCACGGCTCCCGCGGGAACTTCCGCGCGGAAGAGGGCGGTGCGCGAGAGCGGATCGATCACCGCCGCGCCTGCCTCGCGCCACCCGTTGTTATGTTTCAGATCGAGTTTCACCTCCTTCGCATCGGCGCTGCCCATGGGTGCCATCTGGGCGGAGAGTTTCACATGGTTTCCCTGCCGTGTATATTGGGTCCACAGGATGGGACCGAAGGGTTCGACGCCGGTGGTGCCAATGCCTTCGCCTGCGATGCGCCAATTTTGAAAACGAGCGCGGATTTCCCCGCGCTTGTCATTCGGCTGGCGCGATGATGTGGCGGCGAGGCAGAGGTTTCCCGTGAGATCCTCGGGCTTCACCGGGATGCCGACACTGGCGGATTTGCCATTGCGGCTTGCCTTCAACTTCAACGATCCGTCTTTGGCCGTCAGTTCGAGTTCGACCGGCCCTTCGCCTGTTAGATAGTCTTCAGACACCGCCTCCGGGCCGAGCGCGACACGGCCATCGGCGCGGAGAACGGCATCAATGCGCTGTTTCGGCCACACCGCGACATGACGCGGATCGTCCATGATGCCTTTAACTCCCACCGCCATGCCGGCACTCACGGATGCCGGATTCGCCACCTTGCCCTCGAACAGCAGTTCCACCGTGACACTTGCCTGGAAGCCTTTCTGCGGCTCAAGCGGGCGGTGGCTCAACAGATGAAGCAAGCGGTCTTTCGCCGCCACAGCGATCACCGCGCCATCCTCGGTTTTCCAATCATAAAGTGGACCCGCCCAGTATTCAGGACCCACCCATGGCCGGGTCCCCTGCCAGTCGGAAAGAAACTCCGCAGCAGCGAGCGGCGACACGAGGAGAACGGCGAGTGCGATGGGTTTCATGAGGAGATCATCCTCACAAGCCGCTGTTTGGGAAGTCAACCCCGGCTCTTGAAAGATCGCACAAGCCTGCGGATGAGACCTGCGATCGAACCGGTCACAAAAACCCCGGCACCGGTCAGGTAAAAGATGGAGGCAATGCGCGAGTGAAATGCGTAACGCGCCGACATTTCCGGCGTCGGGTCCTGATAGGGGATGCCTGCAAACATCACGTCATAAACCAAGCCGGATACGACCAGAAGCAGGCCAACAATGATCAGAGTAAGCGGCCATGCTTGTTTCATGCCTCACTCCAACTCCTTGATCCAGATGTTGGCGAAGTCGATGGCGCTGCCATGGTGTTGCAGGCCGATGGGTCCTTCAGCGGGGATGTCGGGAAGTTCGGCGTTTTCGATGACGATTTGACCGTTGAGCATGACGGTGAGGCGTGCGCCCTTGAGTGTGATCATGGTGCGGTTCCACTCGCCGGGAGGGAGGTCGGCGCGGGTTTTGGGCGTGACGCCGGCGAGGACTGCGGCGGGCATTTTGCCATCCTTGCGGTAGCCGTAAACTTCGCCTGAGCCGACCGGCCAGTTCCAGAGGTTGACCTGGCTCTTGGTGTTGCCGCGCAAGTAGATGCCGCTGTCGAATTCCTCGACTTCGGCTTCGCCTTTTTCCGAACCATCCGGCTGGACGAGCGGACGCTTCATGAGCGGACCGCGGCCGCTCCAGCGCCAGTCGAAGACGAGCATGAAATCGCGGTAGGATTTTTCAGTCCACAGGTCTTTGATCGCTCCGGGTTTGCCATCGTGCTTGAGGATGCCCTGGGAGGCGAACCAGTTCGTGGTGTCGGGCGTGTGTCTCCATCCGGTGAGGGTTTTGCCATCGAAGATTTGTTTGAACCCGGCGGTCTTGACGCTTTCTTCGTTGGCGGCGGGTGGCAGCTCGCCGATGTGGATTTTGCGGAAAGCAACGCGGTCGCCATGACCTAGGAAGGCGATGTGTCCCGCGCGGCGTTTCACGCCCTTGTGATCGGGATGCTTGGCGGCGAGATCGTCGAGATTGGCGCGCAGGACGAGCTGGTCGTTGACTTCCACTTTGACTGCGGGACCCATCACTGTGACGCGCTGTTGGTTCCACTCGCCGGGCGGCTTGAGCGCGCCGCGTTTGGCGGGCGCGAGCGTGTAAAGCGAACCATGAAACTGATAGTCCTTGAGATCCTTGTACTTCGGATGGGAGTCTTCTAGAATCTGGATCTCCATGCCGGTGTAGGCTCCATCGCCGGTGCCGGGGTAATGGATGCCCAGGCCGTTGTTGGCTCCCGGCGCTAACAGAAATTCGAAATCGAGCACGTAGTTGGCGAAGGTTTCCTCGGTCATGAGGACCTTGCCCTTGGGGGTGCAGACGATGCTGCCTTCCTCGACCACATAGCCATCGCCCTTCCAACCGGTGAGGTCCTTGCCGTTGAAGAGCGGGCGGACGGACAGGACATCGGCGGCGAGGGCGTGTGCGCCCAGCAGCGCCACGAGGGGAATGATGCGGGTCATGAATTTCATCGGCGCGATGCAATCAATTTCCGGCAGTCGCGCCAAGAACGATTCCGCGCGCCTCGCGGGTGGCCGCGCAAACATCGGGTGCCGCCAGCAAATCGGAGACGATAACGACGCGCCGCGCACCGGCGGCGAGCACTTCGCGGAGATTCGCGCGCTTGATGCCGCCGATGCAAAACGCGGGGATTTTCGAGCCGACATTGAGTTCCATCGCGGCGATGTCCTGCAAGCCGATGCCCGGCCGGCCGGGTTTGGTGGGCGTGGGAAACAGCGGTCCGAAGCCGATGTAGTCGAAACCCTCCGCCAGCGCCGCGCGCGCCTGGTCCAGCGAGTGGGTCGAGCGGCCGATGAGCTTGCCCGGGCCGATGATTTTTCTGGCGTGGGAAAGAGGGCCGTCGTCCTGGCCGATGTGTACGCCATCCGCACCGAGTTCCGCGGCGAGTTCAGGATAGTCGTTGAGGATGAATGGGACGCCCGCGACTTCACAAAGAGGGACTAAAGTTTCCGCCACACGCCGGATGGTGGCGGTGTCATGGTTCTTGGCGCGCAGTTGCAGGATATCCGCGCCACCTTCCAACAACTCTGCGGTGACGCGGGCGGCGTTGCCGATGGAAACGTAGCCAAGATCGAGGATGGCATAGAGGCGCGCGGTTTTCATTGGCCCTATAAGTCTTATAGGTCCTATGATTCAACCTTTCTTCTCTTCCAGATACCTCCCCACCCATCCAATATCATAGTTTCCGGATATGAAATCCGGATGATTGATGATCTCCAATTGGAAGGGGATGGTGGTCTTGATGCCGCGGATGGTGAACTCGCCGAGCGCGCGTTTCATCCGCGCGATGGCGATCTCGCGGGTGGAGGCGGTGACGATGAGCTTGGCGATCATCGAGTCATAGTGCGGCGGCACGGTGTAGCCGCTGTAAACGTGGGTATCGACACGCACGCCCTTGCCGCCGGGCGCATACCACAAGTCGATGGTGCCGGGACTTGGCGCGAAGTTGTTATAAGGATCCTCGGCGTTGATGCGGCATTCGATGGAGTGTCCGCGCGGAGTGGCTTCCAGCACGTGGTGGGAAAGCGGCTCCCCGGCGGCCACGCGGATCTGCTCCTTGATCAACTCGCAGCCCATCACCTCCTCGGTGACCGGATGCTCGACCTGGATCCGGGTGTTCATTTCCATGAAGTAGAAATTCTCGCCCTTCTCATCGACAAGATACTCGATAGTCCCGGCGTTCTGGTAGCCGATGGCGCGGATCAGGCTGGCGGAAGCATCGCCCATTCGCTTGCGCAGCTCCGGCGTCAGCAGCGGCGAAGGGCACTCCTCGATGATCTTCTGGTTGCGGCGCTGCATCGAGCAATCGCGCTCGCCAAGGTGGATGTAGTTGCCGTGCGAGTCGCCGATCACCTGAATCTCGACGTGGTGCGGGTTGAGCACGAGCTTTTCGAGATAACAACTGCCGTTGCCGAAACAAACGATGGCCTCGCTGGAGGCGGCCTGGAAAAGCTGGATGAATTCCTCCTCCTTGAAACACGGGCGCATGCCGCGGCCTCCGCCGCCGGCGGTGGCTTTGATCATGACCGGGAAACCGATTTTCTTCGCTTCCTCAAGTGCGGTCTCGGCATCCGGCATGATGTCGGAACCCGGCGTGATCGGCACGCCGTTGGCGACCGCGGTGGCGCGGGCGGTGGCCTTGTCACCCATCATGGAAATCACCTTGGCGGAGGGGCCGATGAAGGTGATGCCGGATGATTCGCAGATTTCCGCGAAGCGCGCGTTTTCTGACAGAAACCCGTAGCCGGGATGAATCGCGTCCGCGCCGGTGATCTCGGCGGCCGCGAAGATCCGGTCCATCTTGAGATAGGATTCCTTGCTGGAACTCGGCCCGATGCAGACGGCCTCGTCGGCAAGCTGGACGTGCATCGAATCGACATCGGCCTCGGAATAGACAGCGACGGATTCGACATCGAGTTCGCGGCAGGCACGGATGATGCGGAGGGCGATTTCGCCACGGTTGGCGACCAGGACGCGTTTGAACATGGGGAAGAAGTGGATGGTTGATGGTTGAGAGTTGATGGAAAGAGGAGGAGTCGGCGGTTTCTGCCTATCAACTCTCAACCATCGACCATCAACTTACTTGATTCGGAACAGGACATCGCCGAACTGGACGGGAGTGCCGTCTTCCGCAACAACGGCGCAGACGGTGCCGGATTTCTCGGCCTTGATCTCGTTCATGACCTTCATGGCCTCGATGATGCAGATCGTCTGGCCGATCGAAACGCTGGAACCGACCTCGACGAAGTCCGGCGCATCCGGCGCGGGTTTGCGGTAAAAGGTGCCGACCATGGGCGAGGTGATTTCCGATCCTTCGGCCGCGGGAACAGGCGCAGCACCCGCAGCAGCCACGGCGGCCGGAGCGGCCTGCGGGATGGCGGCGGGCGCGGCGGCGGGCAGGCTGGAAAGCAGCGAACGGAGGTCATCGGCATCCGCGCCTTTCTTGAGCTTGAGATGAAAGTCCTTCTTGGTGAGGTCGAACTCGGTGAGACCATGTTCGTTCATGAGCTCGACGATGCGGCGGATTTCCTGGAGGTCCACGGTGCGGTGCGGGTTGGGTGTTCGGGATGGCGGAGGCGGCCAACGGGCCGCGCTTCACTCACGCACGCTAGGCGGGCGGGGGAAACAGCGTCAAGCGGCAAGACGGAGGGCGCCAAACCTGCTTTTTCACGCGCCACAGCATTTCTTGAATTTTTTACCGCTGCCACAGGGACAGGGCTCATTACGACCCACCGCGGGTTTCTCATCAGGCATCAGTGGAATGGCAAGGTCCGCATAAGACCGTGCCGGAGCGTTGTCTTCCGGTTTGTCCATGAAGTCTCCCAGAGCCTCGATCTTCGCACGAACGCGCCGGGCCTTGCGTTCGAGCTCATCGAGTTTGAGAACAATCCTCCTGCTGCGATCCCCTGCGAGCCAATCATGCACGACGAGTTGCTCGGTCAGTTCACCTTCCTCCCTACCCACGTAACGCCTTTGAATGGCCCGGGCGGCATCAATGCTTTCCGGGCTGCCATACAAAACGAGGGTTTCCGCAAGGTGCACCCGCAGGTCGGGTGCCTTTTCCTGATCTGCGAGTTTCCTGACTGCGGACTCGCAGGAAGCGAAGCGCGCGCGCTCGATCACGTCGGCCAAGTAGAGGCGCGGAGGCCATTCGAGTGTTGGATAAACCTCCAGCAGTTTGATCATGAGCGCTTCGTCCGCCCGTTCCTGAAGCATGCGGTTCACCCGCTCATTCATCCACTCCCAGTCCACGATCAGCCAGTTGATGAGTGATTCGAGCGGCACCGGCGCATCGCAGTGACGCAGGATTTCCACCGCAGCGCCCGCATACCAATCGTCGGCGGGATCGCGATCTTCGGGATCCTCCTCCGGGTCCACCTCCAGCCACTCCTCCAGTGTTTCTGCGGGAATGCCGTTGCGCTTGCCGAGTGCTTCACAAATATGATCGAAACGACCTATCACATGGGATGGAAAATCCTGACTCAAGGTGCAATCCGCAATCGCTTCCCCAAGTTGCTGTTCCAGATAGTCAAGCGAGGCGGACGCAAATCCGATTCGCTCTTTGGCCGGCTCCAAGGTCATGTCCATGGGGCCGCTGTATGAAGCAACCTTGAGTGGCCCGCCCTCCGCCGCGAGGTATGCCTCATAGGCCTTGGACACCCCCTCGATTCGGGGTTCCAACAACGCAACCGGCGCTTTGCAGAACCATGGCAACAGGAAACGCAATCCCGGATCCGGTTTCCCGGAAGACGCCTCCAGGTTCCGCATCAAACGCTCCGTCACCCAGCCCATGGACGTTTCATCATGCGGAAAATTCTGAATCTGATGGCTGAACTCGTAGGCATCATCCCAACCATCGGCATCGATCCGCGCCATGACCCGCGCCAGCGCACCTGTCGGCGGATTCCATTCACGGCAAATCACGTTGAGTGCGTGCGAACGTACGACCTTGCGGTCATCGTCAAGCCCGGCAATCCAGAAATCGGCAAGCGGCAGTCTCATGGCCGTTGAGATTGGCGCAACGGCCGCCGGTGACGAGTGCTTTGTTTCAGATTGTCTCGCGGTTTCCAGCCCCCCGCTCCCAGTAGGCGAGAAATGTGGTGGCCGCGGCGGGATCGTTGAGGAAGCAACCCGGCCCCGTGGCCAGCTTGGCGATTTCCTCCGCCGTCATCGCCGGCTTGCGCAGGATGCGCAGGCAGCCGCCCTGGTGCGAGGGATCGCGTTTCATCCATTCCCATGCGATGCGGCCCATCGTCATGCGGACGTTGAGCTCCACCACCGGCTTGAGCGCGAGCGAACCATCGCCACGCCGGTGGACCATGGCATCCACGCACAGCGGCCCTGTGTATCCAGGCAGCAAATCCTTCAACACCGCGGGAATGCTTTCCTGATAGATCCGCAGCACGTCCGCCTCGCGGAAGAGGAACTCCGCCAACTCCTTTTCCAGCAGGTTCCCCCATTTCGGCGCGATGCGGATGCCGAGGAAACGTCCCGCGGCGTCGTTGTCGATGCGCGTCATGGCCAGCAGCGCGGTTTCGCCGCCGGGTTTCATCTCGTAGAGCGCGGAGAAATCCAGCACGCGGTCGAGCCAGGGTTCGATGACCACGGAACCGTGCGCGGCGAGCGTGTTGTCGAGCCAGCCGCGCGTCTTGAGCGGATCGCTGTCATGGTTCACCCGCAAGTGGCCGCGGCCGGCGCAGGCGAAGGGCGCTTTGAGCAGCGCCTGGCCGGATTCAAGCAGGCGGGAAATCTCTGTTAAGGCGGAAGTGGCGTCGGTATGCAACGTGCCGCTTTCCGCCACGCGGCCGAGCGCGTGTTCCAACTCCAGCCCGATCTCCTTGGAAAACCATTTGGCCGGCAGCGCCTCGCGGAAGGCGTGGGGCATTCCCGGCGCGACATCTTCCGCGAAGGGACGCAGCCGCTCCACCGCATCGGGCGTCCATGCCCACGGCCGGAACCCGCCGAGCTTGCGGCCGGGCGCGGTTTCCACCGGCATCAACTCGGGCAGTTCGAAACCGGCGTCGCGCAGGCGTATCAGATGATCCACCGATGGCACGCGCCGCATCAACAGCGCGTCGTCCGCATGGCAGCAGCCGATCATCAGCGCTTCCAGATCGTGTTCCAGCGCGAGCGACGTCTTGTCGGGCTGCCACGGAAGACCTGTTAGAGCGGAACGGGCGTGAGACTCGGCGTTCGGGTTGAACCAATGCACGAGTGGCGTGCGTCCGCGCGAGACCTGACAAACCTGCAAGTGCCGGATGAAATCCTCGTCCAACCCCGCAAGCCGGCGGCTCTCCGCATTGAACGGGGCCACGCCCTTCGCCCGCGCCGGTGTGAGTGGAAACGCGAGATGCCTGCGGTAGGCGTGCCAATCGGTCTGGCCCTGTTCCTTCCATTTGCGGAACCACTTCAATCCATGCCCCACATGGCCGATCTCATCGAGGTGGATTTTTTCCAGCACCGCAGCCGTTGCCGCATCACCCGCCTGCCGGAACAACGCGGCGTAGTGTTTCGAGAAATCCAGATTCGCCTGTTCGAAGGTGAGATTCAACCGCGTGACAAAATCCAGCGGTGTCTCCATCGGTGCGACGATGCGCCAGAAGTGGTCGTTCACTGGCAGGTCGCCGAAGGCGATGCCGCAGTCGCGCATGCGCCGCACATACATCATCGCGTGCGCCTGCTCTTCGCGCATCGCCTCGTAAACGCCCGCCCGGTATTCCTTCGGCGCGTCCGGAAACCGCAGCAACACCAGCGCCATCAACTCCGCCGCAAGCAACTCGTGGTTGGCGAGGAAATGCAGCATCACGCCGCGCTCGCGGTCCTGATCCAGCCGATTCGTGCCGGGAAAATCCACGCGCACGCCGTCGCGCCGCATCCGCAGTTCCTGCGGCCGGCCGGGCGCGTCCGGCAGCGCGATCGCCCGGCCCGGGCTCTCGTCCGACGCCATCAATGGCCCGAGGCACAGTTTTTCCTCCAGCGTCTCCGCAAACAACACACGCCCGGCAATCTCACGAATCTCCGTCACGCCGGAATCATGGCGCGGCTGCGGAAAACCGCACGCATGGAATGAAACGAATGAAACATCCGCCGCTTCCGCGCGGTATCCCCATTTGATGAAAATCACCGGACATGTCCGGACCGCCGGCCTCGTGCTGGTATTGATGACGAATTTGCCCGCGGCGGAACCGGGTTTTGACACCATGGTGATGATCCAGCGGCGGCCGCTCAACCCGACGCACGTTTACACCTATCACGTCGAAGGCTTGGAAAAGGGCGGAGGGCTTTATGTGAAGTCGCTTGCGGATGGCGGCTTGAAGCGGCTCATCGACGCGTCCGAAGGCGTGATCCTCGATTGCCAGATGTCTTACGACGGATCGCAAGTCCTGTTCAGTTGGAAACGCGCGATGAACGAACCGTTCGGCATCTGGCGCGTCAACGCGGACGGCAGCGGACTGGCCCGCGTGATCGCCCATGAGTCCAACAACATGAACCCCTGCTGGCTGCCGGATGGCGGGATCGCCTTTCTATCCGATCGCAAGCCCGCCTTCGCCTATTGCTGGACGAGCACCTCGCCGGTGCTCTACCGCGCGGATGCCGACGGCGGCAACGTGATCCGGCTATCGGCGAACTATCTCACGGACTTCACGCCCTCGGTGATGCGCGACGGACGCATCCTTTTCAGCCGCTGGGAATATGTGGACCGCCCGGCGATCCCGATCCAGTCGTTGTGGGCGGTCAATCCCGACGGCACCATGCTCTCCGGTGTCTTCGGCAACCGCGTGCTCGGTCCCGCCACTTTCATGGAGGCGCGTGACATTCCCGGCATGCCGGGAAAAATCCTCTGCGTGATGACCAGCCACAACGGTCCGTGCCGCGGCGCGATCGGACTGATCGATCCGGACAAGGGCGGCAACTCGCAGGAAGCGATCCGCAATCTCACGCCGGAAATCAATATCGGCACCGTCGATAACGCCGGGCGCGGAAATGCGATGCGCGGCCCGTATGAAAGCCCGGTGCCGCTGGACGAGCATCACTATCTGGTTTCGCGCGAGGGGACCATCCTGCTGCGCGATTATGAGGGCACCGCGGAGATGATATTATGCGAACCGGAAAACGGGATGGGCTTTTACTCCGCACAACCGCTGCGCGCGCGGCCGATGCCGCGCTTGTCGCCTGCTCCACGCATCGCTGCCGATGCCGAACCCGTCGCGGAGTTGTTGGTTCATGATGTAAACATCGGCTTGGGCGATGCGGTGAAGCGCGGCGAAATCAAGCGCATCGCGGTGGTGCAGGAAATGGAGAAGGACATCCGCTCGGAAACGACACAGCGCCAGTTCGGCTTCCAGTTTCCCGTGGTTTCCTGCGGAGCGACTTACGCGCCGAAACGCGTGTGGGGTTTCGCCAAGGTGGAGGAGGACGGCTCGGCACACTTCAAGGTGCCAGCGAATCTGCCGCTGTATTTCCTGCCGCTCGATGCCGAGGGCCGCGCCGTGCAGAGGATGCGGACTTTCACCCACTTCATGCCGGGCGAACGGCAGAGTTGCATCGGCTGCCACTCGGACCGCAATTATATATCGTCATCGGCCATCAGTGGTGGAGCGTCGATCGCCGCCGGACGCCCGGCGCAGAAGTTGGAGGAACCCGACTGGGGAAACCGTGATGGATTCAGCTTCGCCCGCGTGGTGCAACCGGTGCTCAACAAACATTGTGTGAACTGTCATGACGGAAACACGGAACCCGACCTCAGCGGCGACCGCACGGATTACTTCAACGTCGCCTATGAGAATCTCGCGCGACGCGGCACCCAGGCCGAGCATGGCGGCGACGCCCGCGGTGGCATGAAGGGATTCGGCCGCAATCCTTATACATCGTGGATTCCCACCTTCAACGGCTGCGAATCGAACATTCTGGAAATCGCACCGAAAACCTGGGGTTCGCCGGTGAGTCCGCTGGCGGATCTGGTGATCAATGGTCACCCGGACGAGAAGGGTGCGAAACGCATCGACTTAACTGCCGGCGAGCGCCAGCGCATCCTGATGTGGATCGATCTCAACGTTCCCTACTACGGCACTTCTCAATCGCGCCAGCCCGACCTCCGCGGATGCCGGCAGATCGTTCCGGAGAACCTGAATGCGGTGCTTGACGAGATTTCCCAACGGCGCGGATTCAATCTGCCGCGGACCTTCTTCATTCGTCTGGAAAACCCGGAAAAAAACCCGTTCCTCGCCGTTCCGCTTACACGGGGGGATTTCAAATCAACAGAGGATCCCGATTACAGGCGCATCCTCGAATGTTTCAAGGACGTGCCCGCCGCGCTGGAGGAGCGCATCGACGTGGATTTCCGCAAGGTCCTCGACGCGCAATGCGGAAAATGAATATCATTTCGATGCGGTTGCTGTCACCTCACTCAACACAATCCGGAAGCCGACGTTGAACACGCGTTGGTAGGGCTGATAGATGACGCGATCGTTCACCGTCGCACGCTTGGGCCGGTCATACCACGACCCGCCGCGGGCGACGCGTCCGCCGTCGGAAGAGGCATCGGCGGTCCATTCCCAGGCATTGCCGATCATGTCGTAAAGGCCCCAGGCGTTGGGCTGGTATCGCCCGGCATCGGTGGTGACGAAGCCGCCGTCGTCAAAGCGGTCGTCACGCGGAATCCAGTCGTCGTATTTGTTGGGATTGGTGAGGGGCTCGGCATTGTGATAATTGGCGCGGGCGGTGCAGGCGGCGAATTCAGCCAGCCTGCGGTCACCGAGATTGGCATGGGCCGAGTAGTCGGCCGCGACATCACCGAAGGGGAACGAGGTGGTGGTTCCGGCGCGGCACGCCCATTCCCATTGGATGCCGCTTGGCAGCGCGGCAGGCGTGTCATGTGTTTCACCCAGCCAGTGCGCGAAGGTTTGCGCATCATTCCATGAAACGCGGACGGCAGGCTGGCGGATGCCGTTCATGTCATATCCCCTGCGTCCGAACTGATAGCCGTGGCGGGATTCGTCGCGGCTGTCGTGAGTGGGCATGAAACGACGGAATTGTTCGTTGGTGACTTCGGTTTTGCCGATCCAGAACGGCTTGACCGCTTGTCCATTGAGACGTCCGCCCGGGACCTTGATGAGATCCATCTTGATGCCTCCGCCGAGATCGATGGTGCGCGATTCGGGAGAGAGGTTGTCGATTTCAATAACCACGGGTTGATCCGAAACGGGAGCGGGTTTCGCAATCACCGGCGTGGTGTCGTAGTTGGGGAGCGGCGGGATGGTTTCGTAATCCGGTGTGATTCGTGAGGCAGCATAGCGTCCGCGCAGTTCATTGGCTCTCGCGAGTGTGTGCTCGACCTGCTGCTTGTCAATGATCTCGCCCCAGGTGCCGTGGAACGGCGCGTTGAGATCCGCCCATGTGACGATGCGTTCGAAGGACTCCCTGTCGAGCTTCACACCGTGGTGTCCCTCGCGCAGCAGCCGGCCGAGTTCGGTCGTGCTGAAATGATAATCCATCGGGCTGAGCACGCGCATGTCGCTCTCGATTCCCGGCCGGCGGATGTAGCGGTGAAGTTCGGCGTAGGACGCGGTGAATCTTCCACCGTAATCTTTGGCGTTGCCGGCGATCTGCGAACTCCAGTCATCGATCATGCGGTCGCCCTTGAGATAGGGGTCCGCGTGGCCGTCCCCGCCGGAGTGGCATTGCACGCAGTGGCGGTCGAGCACCGGCTGCACCTCGCGGGCGAAGTTGAAACCGCGGACCGGAGCGTGCCATGACGGATCGATTTCCGTCGGCGGGCGCGAGGCGGCCAGTGCCGGTGCGGAGGGCGGAGCCTCGTTCATTCCCGCGTGACAGCCGACGCAGGAGATCCGTTCGCCCGGCATGCCGGTGAACCAACTGCGCATCGTCTGCAGCGCCTGACCGTTTTCATCGAGCGGCTGCACCATCACCGGCCGTTCCGCGGGAATCGTGAAATGGGCCGAGCCATCCGCCTCCACCGGCACGGTGCCGAGCACGCGCCGGATGTCCCACGGCCCGTCCATGCCGATGGCACCCAGCATGCCGCCCATGCCCCGCATGCCGAAGTAGTATTCGACAACCCGCAGTTTCCTGACGGTTCCGCGCGGGATGCCTTCAAGTCCGGGCCCCTGATAGATATCGGTGAGCAGGACCGAGGCATCCGCCTTGGTGATGTCGATGCGGTCCGGGATGATGGCGGGCTGCGGGCTCTTCATCATTGCAATGGGTTCCAACAACGAGCTTCCCGGCACTTCGTGGATGAGCGTCATGTTGTCGAAGGCATCCACCAGATAGATGCCCCACAGCGAGTCGGGGCAGGGCTTGCAGGAAACCAGCACATGTTTCGCATCGAGCGGCCACGGCATGAGAAACTGCGGCCAGACATCCTTCACGAGCTGGTCCTTGACGAGCGGTTCCACGGTTTTTCCCCGGTGGGGGAACTCATGCACCACGCCCTCCGCCTCGCGCCGGCTGATGTCGGGATCGATCATCAGCAGCCGTCCGGCCCGCGCGACGCCGTGGTGGCCGCCTGCAACTCCGACGACCCTTGACGGATGGCCGGGCACGGGCCTGCCGTAGAAGAAAGAGTTGGGGAAATACGAATTGCTTCCATATAACCCGGCCTGATTGGTTCCATCCGGATTCATCTGGAACAGGATGCGCGAGTTCGAATGCGGCAGGTCGCTGTATTCCCAGCGCAGATACATCACCCGCCCGTCGGGCAGGACGGTCGGGTTCCAATTGTGCTCCTGGTCGAATGTAAGGCGGCGGATTTCCCCGGTGGCGGGCTTGAAGCGATGGAGATTGGCAACATGTGAACTCCCTCCAACACAGGGCACGCCGGTGTAGGTGGCGGTGGAACTGAAGAGGATGTTTCCATCGGGGAGATAACAGGCGTCGTAGTTGTCCACGTCCGGCTCCTCGATCAGGGGAAGCGGTTGCGGCAGGGCCCCGTCGAGACGGAGTTCGAAGACCTGCCAGCGGTTCTGCGCGCCGACCATCGAGAACAGCAGCTTGTCGGCGTCGGGATGGAGGTCGATGTCGGTGACGAGCCTGCGGGTTTCCGGCTGATAGAGGGTTTCGAGTTCGGGTTGGTTGCGGATGTTGCGGAGGATGGCGATGCGGTTTTGCACCTCGCCGCGGGTGAGACTCGAGTTGCCTTCCCAGTTCTGCGGCAGGTATTTTTCTGCTAGACCGTCGCGTTCGATCAGCAGGATGCGGTCGAAGTCGAGCAATGGGTTGGCCAGCAAGGCCTCGCGCCGCAGGGCCATCAACTCCTCTGGCGACGGCTCCGGGCCGAGGTCGGCTAGCCGCTTGAGGAACGCCGGCCCCTGCGGGTATCGGTTGCCGAAGGTTTCACTGAGATGGAGAATGGCATCGCGCAAGTTGTCCGCAGTTCCCGCACCCGGTGTGGAGCCATGGACTTGCACCGTTAGCAAAACCAGCCCTGCGATCGATGTGTGGATTTTCATGCCGGGTCCGGTTCGGGTTCGCCGAGGGCGTCGAGGTCGCGGGTGATGCGGCCGAGATCCGCGGCGGGGATATCAAGGTCGGCGGCGGCGGCGGTTTCGCGGATGTGATGAGGTTTCCGCGCTCCGGCCAGCACATGGGTCACGCCGGGTTGGGCCAGCGTCCATGCCAGGACGAGTTGCGCGAGCGTGCAGTTGTGTTTCACGCACAGCGGCCGCCAGCCGTCCAACAGGTCAAGGACGCGGCGGCGGTTCTGCGGCCGGAGCCATGGGAACCACCCGGCGTTGGTGCGGAACTCGCCGTCCTTGAACTCGTGGTCCATGCCGATTTTTCCGGTGAGCAATCCCTGTTCGAGCGACATGTAGGTGAGCGTGGCGATGTTCCGCTTCCGGCAAAGCGGCAGCATCTCCTTCTCCGGCCCGCGCGAGAGCATCGAGTAGCGGAACTGGTGGCTGGCGATGGCACCGCAAGCCAGATATTCCTCCAACTCGGCGCATGAGAGATTGCAGACGCCGATGGCGCGGATCTTCCCCTGCTCGCGGAGTTTCAAAAGCGCGGCCATCGTTTCATCAATCGGGGTTTTCTCAGGCTCCATGGCGGGCCAGTGGACCTGATAGAGATCGATCCGGTCGGTGCCGAGATCGCACAGCGAGCGTTCGACTTCGATGGCGATCGTGTCCGGCCGCAGCGAACGGTGGATGCTCTTGCCGTTGAACTCGGTGAAATAGGAACCGCGGGCGTCGTCCCACCACAGGCCGCACTTGGTGGCGAGCAATACCTCGTCGCGCCGGCCCTCGATGGCCCTGGCAATCAGCCGCTCGCTGTGGCCCCAGCCGTAGGCGGGCGCGGTGTCGAGCAGGTTGATCCCCGCATCGAGCGCGGCATGGATCGTGGCGATGGATTCCGCATCGTCGGAATCGCCACCCCAGACGGCACCACCGCCGATGGCCCACGCGCCGAAGCCGATGACCGAGGATGAAATTCCGGAATCACCGAGTGGAAGATATTTCATGTGGGGTAAAATCTGTTAGAGCGAAAGGAGATATTCGATGAGATCGTCGATTTCCGAAGCATCGAGCTTGCTGGTCGTTCCATGGCGGTCGTCCGCGTTGCGGTCCGTCAGCACTTCGCGCAACGTTGCGGCGCTTCCGTCGTGCAGGTAGGGCGGGTTGCGCCAAAGCTCGACGAGCGTCGGGGTGTCGAATCCGGTGCTGCCGCGATCCCGGTCGCCGGCGGTGCCGACGTCGCTCACGGCAAGGTCGGTGAAAAGCGGAGCCGGATGACAGTCGGCGCAACCCACCGCCGGGCGGTGGAAGATTTTTTCACCGCGGGCGGCGGAATCCGTGAGAGAGCCGTCAGGTTTGCGGTGCGGGCTGGCGGCGGGTTCGAGGGCTTTGAGGTAGGCGATGACCGCCTCCACGTCGCCGGGATCGGGTTCGGTGAACTGGATGTGGACGAATCCCGCACGAACGGCGACCTCCATCTTTTCGCGCACACCGAGCGACATCATCGGCGGCGTGGCGTGGCTGAGCAGCATGGAGTGCGAGTTTTTCGGATTGCCGATGCCGTCGTTGAGCAGATCCCAGTTGAGGCCGTCAGAGCGGGCGTCGGGATGGCAGGTGGCGCAACTGAGCCAGCGCTGGTAGCAGAGTCCTGCATCATGGAAGGCCGCTTCACCGCGCCGGACGGCATCCGGCTCCGGCTGCGAACCAAGCGGAATGGATGCGGGGTTCGAGGCGTTCTTGTCCAACAGGACGACATTTCCGGAAAAATATCCGGCAACGGCGAGTTGTCCGCCGGCATTGGAGACACTGATTCCGCGAGGCCCTTTCGCAGGCAGATCCATGCGGCGGATCAAGCCGTTGCGATGGAGGGCTGACAGATCATTGACGAGCGCGGATGGGTCGGAACCCATGATTTTCGTGAGGCCTTCGAGATCGACGACCGCCAGTTGATGCACGCCCGAAAGCGTGATGTAGAGGTGCAGGCCCCGTGGATCGAGCGCCACACCCCATGGGTCGGCCGCACCATCCATCACCTGATCGAGCAACACCGTGGCACCCAGTGTACGGGTCTCCAGGTCGATGACGGACAAGGCGTTGGTATTCACCCAGCCGCGGTCGAGCTGGGTGGTGGGCAGGTGAAAGCGGCCGAGGGTGTGGACGACGAAGGCTTTCCTGCCATCACCGCTGATCGCGATGCCGCGGGCATTGGTGGATCCTGTCGGCAGCTGCACGAATGCCTTCGTGGACAAGTTTGTTAGATCGACAATGGCGATTTCAACGGCGTGTTCCGGAGCCGTCGCCGCCGTGGCGGGAATGAGATGGCTGACGACCGCGAGCGATTCATCCGGGCTGACGGCCACGCATGTCGGCTGGGATCCGACGGGGATGTTGGCGATGGTTTTCCCGCTGGGGACATCAATGACTGTTAGAAGTCCGCACCCCCAGTCACAGGCGAGCAGAAGATTGCGTTTCCCGGCGACGGCAAGACCACGCGGATAGCGCCCGGTGGAGAAGTGGCGGGTGATGGTTCCATCGGCCGGGTCGACCTCGGCGATGCGGCCGGCACCGGAGCCCGCCGCGAAGACATGCCCGCCGTCGGCGGCCCATGCCAATCCTGCGGGAGCCGCAGCCAAAGCCACCGTGTGTTTGATTTTCCGGCTGTCGGGATCGATCAACGAGAGCGAATTCATGGTCGCATCGCCCACCGCCAGGGTCCTTCCATCCGGAGAGAATGCGATGTCGAAAGCCGAGTGATAAACGGTTCCGCATGCAACCGTTGGAACGGTTGCCAGCAGAAGGGTCGTTAGTAGAAAACGACGGCAACGGGATGCCTTGGGAGTTTTCAAACCACTATCCGATACAGCAGGATATGCGGGGTCCTTTCGCGGTTTTTCAGTATTCGGGAAGTTCGGGTTGCCGCGTGGCCACGATGGCGACTCCTTCGATTTCAACCAACCAGCCCGGACGGCAGACAGGTGCGTGGAGGAGGAGCATCGGCAAACTGCCGAACCGTTGCCGAAGGACTTTTTCGATCACTGGACCATCCTCCGGTTCCCGCAGATAAACCAGGATCATTGCAAGGTCATCGAAGCCCGCCTTGGCCGTTGCGAGCAGGGCTGCGATGTTTTCCAGAGTGCGGTCCAATTGTCGCAGGACATCGCCGGAGTGGACGATGTTTCCCGCCGCATCGATGCTTGCGGTTCCCGAGATGAGGATGTGCCGCCGGTCGGCGTAGGAAACCGCGGTGGCGCGCTCGAAGGTGACACCATACAAGTGGGTGGGACAGAGGTGGTGCGGCGCGCTGAGATATTCGATTTGTCCGGGCTGAAGCCCGCGGATGGCATAGGAGTCCAGTGACAGCCGCGCCAAGGGATCGGCGTGCGCGCCGCCGATCCCGGTGCTTGCGATGTAATGCGTGTTTTCCGTTAGATCATGTCGTCCGAAAACCCTGCGGCGGGCATCCGCCAGTTGCGGATAGTCGACATCGATGTCGCGGACATACCACCACGTGCGCACCCCGTTTTCCTCCAGGGTCATGTCATGACCGGCCAGCCACTCGTCATGTTTTTCCAGCACGGCTGTCGTTTGTGAAAACGCGTCAGCGCCGGTGGTGTCGCACAGGCCGGAGAGCCAGCAATGGCGGAGCGAGCCGCGCTTGCAGGAGAAGTCCGTGCCGCCGCCGGAGCATGCCAGCGGGCCATCGGGATCGGTGATGTGTTGCGACCACAGAGCGAGTCCGCCACCAGCCAAGGGCGCTTGGCCGATTGTGGAGTATGCCCCGGGAAAAGCGCGCGCAAAGCCTCCCAACAGGGCAAGTTCGTTGGCCTCGTCGCCATGGAATACCCGGCGCAGGAGGGTGCTTGCGGGGCTGAGGTCGGCGCGGACCAGCGCGGCGAGCCATGCTTCCTCGAGGGCTGCCGCCGGATCGGAGCAAGCATCTTCCAGCACCACGGTGATGTGGCATTCGACCACGCCGCCCGCACCTGCGAAGCGGGAAATTCCAAGCCGGGCAGCTGGCCCAGGGCCTTCGATTTCCAGCCATTCGACGGTCGTTTCACAGGGCGGCATCACCCCGGACCCACGGACGCCCGCCCGCTGCGGTATGGCATTCATGACGCAAAGTGTTACGCACCTTATGCCGCCGGTCTTTCCATCAAGGAGGGCTAATCAAGGACGGAATAAAGCCGATGGATTTCCCCACCGGAATGTTCAACCCTTCTTCGTTCCCGCGGCCACCCATTTCATCGCCTCGACGAGCACCGGCTTCGGAGCGACGACATGCCCGCCGGGGAATTCGAACAACTTGCACTTGGCGCGATCGCTTTCGAGGATTTCCGTATCGCGAACAACATAGGAATTCGCGCCGCGGTCCTGGTCACCGTTCACGAAGGCGACGGCCATGTGTTTCCGGTAGTTGCGCTGGGGTTCGGGCCCGAGCCAACCGCCGCATGACACCACGCCTTTCCACGGGCGGTCGAAATCCGCCGTGACGACGAACGCGCGCATCGCTCCGCCGGACATTCCTCCGAGATACAAGCGTCCCGGATCGTGATGCGGCACGGCTTTCTCGATCTGTGGGAGCATGCGGCTGAAAACTTCATGACTCTCCTTCTCCTCCATGCCATTGCGCAAGTGTCCGCAGCCCACCGCGATCCAGCCGCATTCTTCAGCCGCATCTCGGAACGAATTGAGAATCCCCGGACCGGAGCCGCCCGGTGAGAATAGAATGATCATCGGCATCTTGCCGGCCTTTCCATAAGTGGTCGGATGGTAAACGTGGAACTGCACTTCCGGATCACCCGGCACCTTGTGGGCCACGGTTTTCCCGGCGACTTCCGCAGCCGCTTTCGCCGCCGCGGCCTGCTCTTCGTCCCTGCGTTTCGCGTAGTCATCCAGATAAGTCTGGTCCGCCAGCGAAAGCTTGTCCTTCGCAAGCGTGTACTCGGTTCCATCCACGCGGCGGATGCGCAATGATCCTTTGGCGGCATCATAGGATACAAGCTCCGCAACAATCTTCTTCCCGTTCGCCGATTCCCAATCGCGCAGCTCGGCCGGTGACGACCCGCACATGAACAGCGTGATCAACAGCAGATGTATCAGATGTTTTTTCATGAAATGACAGCTCACATTCAGTGTTCAAGTTCATGCTCGCCAAATACGTCGCGGCCGAAGTCGCCCGCGCGGTCGCGCCAGACGGTGTGGATGTGGTTGGCTTCGTTCTGGACGTTGGCCACTTCGACAAGGAAATCCGCGCCTTGAATGCGGTAATAATAAGCCTGCCCCGGTTCGACACCGCCCGCCCAGCCGAAGCGCAGCTTGTCGAGATCCCGCGTGATTTCCGCCAGCTTGTCCTTCTCCAATTCCGGCCGGTGGCGGTCGGCGTATTCGGTGATCAGTTTCATCAAACCCTCGCGCTGCGCCGCGGTGAATTCATTGACGGACACTCCCACCGGCTCGAGTTGGCGCAGCTTGCGGTCGGCCGCGGTGAGGATGTCCCTTGGCACGCGGTCGGTGTAAACCACCGGCTTGCCGGACTCTTGCAGGCTGCGTGCAAGCGCGCGGGCGAGGTCCTCCTCCGCACCTAGCGGACGGGTTCCGGCGAGGCGGCCCTCTTGCACATGCGCGCGGTTCGCCGCGAAAAACGACGGCGTTACCGCGATATGACTGCCGCCCTTCAAAGTGAAATTCAGCGACAGATGATGCCCTTCAAAGCGCCATCCCCATGTACCATCCGCCTTGGGATCGCCGAAAACCGTCGTGTAATACTTCTTGTCGTCCCGCCCCGCCGGGTTGTTCTCCAACTCCGCGAGATAACCTTCTAACAAAATAATCGCATCGAGTTTCAGCAGGCCCTTGCGGCTCATCGCCGTCTCCAGCAAACGCCGCTGCAGGGCCAATTGACTCCCGTTGAGATCCTTGAGCGGCAAACCCATGCGCTCCTTGGGAACATAGTGCCAGTTTTCCCGCTCGGCATGCTCGAAGGCGATGCGCGCCCTGGCCAACTGCGCCTCATCCAGCGAATCCAGAAAAGCCCGCGCGGCCAAGGCCATTTCGGCGCTCACTTTCTTCAGGGACTCGTCCGCCGCATGCAGCGGAGCCGCGAGCGCCAACACCATCATCATCCATGCGGGTTTCATCTCCCGTTCACTGACACAGGGCGCGACGGCTGTCACGCAGTATCATCTTCGGGTCACAGGGGGCCAACGGGAAAACCGCCCGGCAATCTAACGGATGAGCGCCTGCAACTCGTGGGTCTGCCTGGACGGCAGTTGGAAGGGATTGTTATATGCCAGCAACCGGTAGCCGGATGCCGTGAGTTTTTGTTTGGCGAGTTCCGCATCGAGCGCCTCGCGCGCGCGGGCGGTGGCGGCCTTGGTGCGCGCGCCCTGCCAGGCGTAACTCAGCGCCTCGCGCGCCGGCACGTCGCGGACTTCCACATGTTCGCCATCCGCGCCGGTTTTGCCGACGGCCGGGGTTTGATAGAGAAACGCCATCTCCTCCATTTCCACGGTGTTCTTTTCGGCGGGATCGAGTTTCATTTCCACCGGCGCGGTCATCGGAATCTGGTTGCCCTGGATGTGTTTGAAGAGCGTGCGAAAACCGCCGTTGGGGCTTGATGAAGGGGTGAAGGCCGCACGATAGGCCGGATATTTTTTGCGCACCACCTGATCGTAGGGACCCGGTTCCGGCCAGCCCTTCGGCAAGGGCGACTCGCTGCGGTATTTCGGCGCGGCGGCGGGTTTCTTCGGGTGCGCGGCGGCTTTGGAGGCGGGATCGGCCATGGCGGAAATGAGGCTGGCCGAGAGGGTGATCACGAGCATCGCTGGAGTTTTCATCTCCGGAACATCCCCGGTGGAGTGACAGCCGCAAGGGGAATTTCAGACCGAGATGGCGCTTGAATGTTCCCGCGCGCCGCCCTAGTCCCGGTGCGGCATGGATCCAATGCACCCCTACGAACATCTGTCGCTTTTCACGGTGGGCATCGTGCTGGCCGTGTGGCTCATCGGTTGTCACGCGCTGATGCTGGCCAAGCCGGAGATGGTGCAGGGTTTCCTGAAAAAATTTCCGCGCAACCAGGTGCTCGGGCAGGTTTTGTTAGGAATCGGCATGGCGTGGTTCTGGCTGCTCATCGCTCCTGATGGCATGGGCAGGATCAGCGCGCTGGCGATGGATCTGGGTGAATTCAACGGAGCGAAACCCGTGCTGCGCATCCTGGTGCCGGTGTCCCTCTTTCTGGTGGCGACCAGCGTGCGCGACTTCCTTGCGGTGCGCGCGCTCGGCGTGGTCGGCCTGATGGTGGCCTCGCCCCTGCTCGAATCCGCGTTTCTCAAGGATCCGGGATCACGGCTATTGGTGCCGGTTTATGCCTATGCGCTTCTGACCGCGTCGATGTTCTGGGTCGGCATGCCGTATCTGTTCCGCGACGCGGTGGAATGGGCGACCGCGTCGAAATCACGCTGGACGATATTGTCGGTCGCAGGCCTGGGTTACGGCATCGCCACCCTCGTCTGCGCGCTGGCCTTTTGGCGGGGCTATTGAACTCAGTAGATGGGCGCGCCGCCGTCGCTGCTGCTGGTGTCAGTGCCACTGCTGCCTCCGCCCGAGGCTTTTTCAGCGGTGCGTTCCATGCTTTCGCCGGCAATCCGCATGTCACGGCCAAAACCAATGAAGGTATTGCAGGAGCTGGAGAGCGCGGCAACGAGAGTAAGAGCGGTCAACAGGGTGGTTTTCATCACGGCCTCTTGATAACCCAAAATCAGGACCCTGCAAGC
>Ga0315904_10000503_pt1 | contig 62233 bp, 57 predicted proteins | sample LakEriMetagenome_6_FD_203529 | JGI IMG/M metagenome (GOLD analysis project Ga0315904, IMG submission 203529) | Freshwater fungal communities from buoy surface, Lake Erie, Ohio, United States - Buoy 12 MA120 | ecosystem: Environmental > Aquatic > Freshwater > Lake | place: USA: Lake Erie, Ohio...
CCGCCATCGGGAAAATCCCGCTGCGATAGGCGAGCAACAACGTCTCGACCGGGATCGGAGGGTGGTGCGGGGCGTGCATGGTTGCGCTGCACAATACAGGCGGCAGAAGGGATTGCCTATCCCCGACACCTTCGATAAAGGACCCCGCTCTGACGCGCTGCAGGGGTGTAGCTCAGTTGGTAGAGCATCGGTCTCCAAAACCGAGGGCCTGCGGTTCGAGTCCGCACACCCCTGCCAAGCGTTCAGGCCTGCCAATTTTTTTGCGCGCTGGCATTCCCTGATCTGGCCGTGATCTGGCGTTTTCTGCCTCTGTTCTGCCATTTCCTGCAAGCTTGAAGCGGTGTATCGCGGCTGTCTTGCACGCGCTGCACCATTGCGACGAAATTGTTGCGAGATTGTCAGACTGCTGTCGGACTAGCATCGTAACCCCGTCGCCTGCCTGTCACCACTCTTCACCATAGGTGTTCCATCCGGGGATTCGCCCCGGCGGGGGACATTCAGGCCATGTCAGAAATCATTGCTTTCAAAGGTTATTCCGACGGTGACGTCGATACCAATTTCACCAACCTGCGCACGCTGAACGAAATCGCCGACGAGCGGTTTTCGCGGCGCCAGACGATCGTTGGCGGGCTCAAGGCTTCGGCGGCGGCATTCCTCGGCACCTCGGTGCTGGCTGCGTGCAGCGGCGACGAAGTGATCGGCGCCCCGACCGCGCTGGTCAATGCCGGTGCGGACGCCACCACCTCGGCCGGGCGGATGGTTACCATTGCGCCTACGGCCGGCACCGCGACCGCCTCGATCACACAGGTCGCCGGTCCGGCGGTTACCCTGTCGGGCACGGGTGCCAACCGCACCTTCTTCGCCCCGGGCGTTGCCGCGCCGACCATCCTGACCTTCCGCGTCGCCGCCAACAACCAGATCGACGACGTGAACATCACCGTCAATCCGGCCGAACTCGGCTTCGCCTCGGTGCCCCGCAACCTCGATGACAAGGTGACGGTGCCCGCCGGCCACACGGTCACTGTGCTGACGAAGCTCGGCGATCCGATCCTGCCGGGCGTTGCGGCGTTCCAGAACAACGGGACCGATACCAACTATGCCGGCCGCATCGGCGATCATGGCGACGCGCTTTATTATTACGGCCTCTCGGCAGCCGGCGTGCGTGACGACTTCAGCTCGATCCGCGGGCTGATCGTGCAGAACCATGAGAACATCACCGAGATCTATCTCCACCCGAACGGCCCGACCAACCTCAACTCCGGCGTGCGTCCGGCGGCCGAGGCGATCAAGGAAATCGAAGCCCACGGCGTGTCGATCACTGAGGTCCAGGACACCGGCAACCGCAACTGGGTGGTGATTGGCAACAGCGCGCTCAACCGCCGCATCACGCCCAACACCCCGATGGGGATCAACGGCCCGGCGCGCGGCAGCGACTTCTTCAAGACCGTTGCTTCGCCCGATGGCACCACCTGCACCGGCACGATCAACAACTGCGCTAATGGTTACACCGAATGGGGCACCAACCTCACTTGCGAGGAAAACTGGGCAGGTTATTTCCGCCGCGACAACAGCGGTGCCGGTAGTGACAACGCCAACCGCACCGCGCGCGATCTGACAGCGCTGCGTCGCTACGGGGTCACCAGCACGCTGGGTAATTACAATTGGACCTCGGCGTCGACCACAGATCCGGTTTTCCGCCGCTGGGATGCCCGCGCCGGAACCGGCGCGCCGACCACCGACTACCGCAATGAGCCGAACACCTTCGGCTGGACGGTCGAGATCGATCCTTTCAACCCGTCCAGCGTTCCGCGTAAGCGGACCGCGCTGGGCCGAATGGCGAAGGAGGGCGCATGGCTTTCGAACCTCGTCGAAGGCCAGCGGGTCGCGGTATACATGGGTGACGATTCGCGCCGCGAATATCTCTACAAGTTCGTCTCGACCGCGACTTGGACCAACGCCGATCGCAATCGCACCGACCGGCTTGCCGTGGGTGACAAGTACCTTGATTCGGGCATCCTCTACGTTGCCCGTTTCAACGCCGACGGGACGGGTACATGGCTGCCGCTGGCGTTCGGTCAGGTGCCGACCCGTCCGGCGGTGGGCACCGAGCCGGCTTATGTGTTCGAAAGCCAGGCCGACATTCTGGTCAACACCCGTCTTGCCGCCGATGCGGTAGGTGCAACCCCGATGGACCGTCCGGAATGGACTGCGGTCAACCCGGCCAATGGCGAGGTCTACCTGACCCTCACCAACAACAATGCCGCAGGCCGTCCGGTGACCGGCACCGATGCTGCCAACCCGCGTTCCTATATCGAACCGCGCGGGACCGGCACCACCACCGGCAACCCCAATGGCCACATCATCCGTCTGCGCGAAGCAGGCAACCTGCCGAGCGCGACCACCTTCGCCTGGGACATCTACCTGTTCGGGGCGGATTCGACCGATGCCAATGCGGCCAACGTCAACCTTTCGGGCCTCACCACCGATAACGACTTCTCGAGCCCGGATGGCCTGTGGTTTGCCCGTCCGCAGAACCCCTCGGGGGTCGGGCGTCCGCTGCTGTGGATCCAGACTGACGATGGTGCCTTTACCGATCGCACCAATAACCAGATGCTCGCCGCGCTTCCGGGCCGGGTCGGTGATGGCGGGTCGCGTACCATCACCAACACCAACGGGGGAACCGGAACGCAGGCGACCGTTGTCGGCGCGGCGGCGACGAGCGCGACCTTACGCCGGTTCCTGACCGGCCCGAAGGAATGCGAGATCACCGGGGTTGATACCACCCCCGATGGCCGCACGATCTTCGTCGGGATCCAGCACCCGGGCGAAAACGTGACCAACCCCGCGGCACCAACCAGCAACTGGCCTGCGAGCCAGAACGGTGCAGCGGCAGGCTCGCGCGCACGTTCGGCGGTGGTCGCGATCACGCGTCAGGACGGCGGCATCGTCGGGGTCTGATCCGGTCCGCCGCAAGCGGCACACATCAAGGGGGGCGGGGCAGCATCGGCGCTGCCCCGCCCCCTCTTGCATTCACCCACGTGGCGGCGTAAAGGCGACGGCGTCTTTCCCGACATCGGTAATCTCCCAGCCCCTCCGGCGACCTTGTCCCGGGCGGCGCGGACCCCTACCTGAAGCCGTCTGGGACAGACCACAGACATTACGCGAAGGAACGGGCTATCATGGCCGAGCAGAAGCAAGTCGCAGAAGAGAAGAAGCGCAAGACCTCGGTCGGCGAATTCATCAATCAGGTGCGCGCCGAAACCGCCAAGATCGTCTGGCCGACGCGCGAGGAAACCGTGCGAACGGCGATCTTCGTGTTCATCTTCATGCTGATCCTCTCGCTGTTCTTCCTCGGCATCGACAGCGCCTTTGGCGCCGTGGTGCGCGCCGCTATCGGCCTCTTGCAATAAGGCCCGGCCCTGCTGCGGCGGGGCTGCCCTCAGACGACTTTTCCAAGGACATTCCATGGCTCGCTGGTACATCATCCACGCTTACTCGGGTTTCGAGAACAAGGTTCGCGACGCGATCATTTCCGAGGCGGAACGGCTCGGCCTGTCCGAAGGCGTCGAGGAAGTGCAGGTTCCGACCGAAACCATCACCGAAGTGAAGCGCGGCAAGAAGGTGCAGGTCGAACGCAAGTTCATGCCCGGCTACGTGCTGGCCAAGCTGAATATGACCGACGATGTCTACCACCTCGTCAAGAACACCCCCAAGGTGACCGGCTTCCTCGGCTCGGGCAACAAGCCGCAGCCGATCTCCGAGAAGGAGGCCTCGCGCTATTTCGGCGGCGTCGCCGAAGCCCAGGCCGCCCCCAAGCGCGACATCAGCGTCGATTACGAGATCGGCGATTCGGTCAAGGTGCTGGACGGTCCGTTCGCGAGCTTCAACGGGATCGTCGAGGAGCTCGATTTCGACAAGGCCAAGGTCAAGGTCAGCGTGTCGATCTTCGGCCGCGCGACCCCGGTCGAACTCGATTTCGAACAGGTCGAACTGGCGAAATAGTGGTTTCGCCCGCGCCTGCGCGGGTGCGTCCTCGGCGAGTATCTGTTGCCCAACCGCTTCGCTACTTGAGGGCGGGTGTTCCTTTTGTCCGGGCGCCCGGCGGGCGGGTGTCTTTATCGGCCTATTGCTCCGCTACTTGAGGCCCCAACGCCCTTGCGGCCTCTGGCGAGGCCGATCCAGCGCGAAACGGCTTGCGGCTAAGGGGTCCGGTGAAAACCAGCCCCGGCATCTGTTAGCGCAAGCGCCGTTTCGCCTCTCGCGAGGAGGCCGATGCGGTTGCCTTGCGGGCTGACGCGACCTTGCGCGCTTACAAGTGTGCGCTGTGCCGCGGCTACCACCTCACCAGCCGCACCAAAGGCCTGCGCCCGCCGAGCGCCTGATAGCCCGCGCTTTCCTACACCCGGCGGGCCGCCTAGGTTTGCCCGATGCGCCCGCCCTCGAACCGCTCCTCGCCGCTCCCCCTCTTTGTCGCACAAGCAGGCACCCTTGCCGGGCACCCCCCGTTTCGGCCCGTTTCGGCCCGTTCCGGCTGTGCGCGAGGCCGGGCTTTTCTCTCCCAGGACAGTGTCTCCTGTGTCTCCTAGAGGCGCGATCCTGAACGCCCTCGGGCGAAGCGCGGGCTTGCATTCTGCGCCCGTATCGCTATGCGCGCGCCTTCGCTTGCCTTCGAGCAAGTGATTCCATGCGGGAGCCGGTGCTGTGCACGCAGCCTTGGCGTTTGACCGCTCACCATGAGCCTTGTTCGAAAGAGCACGGCAACAGTGCGATAGGAGTATGGCCCCATGGCCAAGAAAATTGAAGGCTATATCAAGCTGCAGGTGCCCGCGGGCTCTGCCACGCCCTCGCCGCCGATCGGCCCTGCGCTGGGTCAGCGCGGCGTGAACATCATGGAATTCTGCAAGGCGTTCAATGCCGCCACGCAGGAAATGGAAAAGGCCATGCCGATTCCGACCGTGATCACCGTCTACGCGGACCGCTCGTTCACCTTCGTGACCAAGACCCCGCCGGCGAGCTACTTCCTCAAGAAGGCTGCCAAGCTGACGTCGGGCTCGAAGGAGCCGGGCAAGGTCGTCGCCGGTTCGGTGACCACCAGCCAGATCAAGGAAATCGCCGAGGCCAAGATGGCCGATCTCAACGCGAACGATGTTGACCAGGCCATGAAGATCATCGCCGGCAGCGCCCGTTCGATGGGCCTCGAAGTGGTGGAGGGCTGAACCGATGACCAATGTTACCAAAAAGGCCAAGGTTCTCTCTGCGCTCGATCGCGAGAAGCTCTATTCGGTCGAAGAAGCGCTGGCCACGCTGCGCCAGTTCAAGGGCAAGTTCGACGAAACCGTCGAAGTCGCGATGAACCTCGGCGTCGATCCGCGTCACGCTGACCAAATGGTGCGCGGCATGGTGTCGCTGCCCTCGGGCACCGGCAAGGACGTTCGCGTTGCGGTGTTCGCGCGCGGCGACAATGCCGAAAAGGCGCTGGCTGCGGGTGCTGACAAGGTCGGCGCTGAAGACCTCATGGAAGACATGATGGCCGGCAACCTCGACTATGACCGCGTGATCGCCTCGCCCGACATGATGGGCGTCGTGGGCCGGTTGGGCAAGGTGCTCGGTCCCAAGGGCCTGATGCCGAACCCCAAGCTCGGCACCGTGACCCCGAACGTGGCGCAGGCCGTGACCGACGCCAAGGCAGGTCAGGTCGAGTTCCGCGTCGAAAAGCAGGGCATCATCCACTCCGGCATCGGCAAGCTCAGCTTCTCGGATGACGCGCTGAAGGCGAACTTCAAGGCGCTGACCGAAGCGGTTGTGAAGTCCAAGCCCTCGGGTGCCAAGGGCAAATATGTCCGCAAGGTCACCATGACCTCGTCGATGGGCCCGGGCCTCAAGGTCGACCTGTCGGAAGTCGAAGGCGCGTAATTGGCTGCGCCTCAGGCGCCGGCGGGGCCCTGCGGCCCCTTGGCTACCGCGCCATTGGGCGCGGCGGCCAGTCGGCCTTGCGAGCCCTTTGGGCTCGAGGGTTGATGATCCGGTCCTGACGCGGCTTTCCTACTGCCTGGGGATATGACAAAGGGGTCGGGCACCGCAGGGTGATCCGGCCCTTTTGTTGTCTGCCTGACGCCTTCAGACCCTTGATTTTGAACGCTGTATCGCCACCTTGATACCAAGGTCGCGCATCCCCCCTCTTCCCCCGCGCGCCCTTGCTCAAAGAAGGACAGCCGATGCCCATTACCCCCGACGAGGGATCGTTTTTCGCACCGAAGTGGTTCGTGATCGGTTTTGCGCTCGTCGCCTTGGCGCTGATCATCCAGTATGATCTGCGGCTCGGCCTTGCCGCCGGAGCGGTGCTGGGCGTGGTCGCGGCGCCGTGGCTCTATCTCACCCTGCGGTTCAGCCTGGTGGGCGCGGACCGCCCGACAGAGCGGCGGGCGATGCTCGATCGCTTCCGCCAGCAGTTCAGCAACCGCCGCAAGGCTGCCGCCGACAACGGCAATGGCAAAGACAGATACCGGGGCTCAGGCGCGTAAGCCTGCCCGGATCCGCGTCAGCGCGCCCGATCGCTCGGCCAGCGTCCTGGCTCTTGCCACGCTCGCATCAAATGCCCCGCGCGCGCCCAGCAGCGCCCGGTTGGCGAGCGTCGGGCGGAGCAGCACGAAGCTTGAACATTGCGCGCTGCCGGTTCCGAACATCGCCTTGTGCGCGCCTTCACCCTCGGTGAAGTCGAACCAGCGATAGCGCTGTTCTGCGAAAAGCCGCTCCAGCGCTTCCATCTGGAGCACCGTGCCCGGCGAAAGGCGCGCGTGATCGGGATCATAGCCGAGGTGGGCATAGACGAGGGTCGTTCCCACCACCGGTAGTGACAGATAGGCGATCGCCTTGCCCCCGGCCCAGAGCAGGAAGCCGCGCATCCGGTCATCCTCGGCCGCCGCCAGCATCGCGCGGCGGGCTTCGGGACCGTCCGGCAGGCCGGCATCAAGCAAGCGCGCCTGATAGGTGCGTGCTGACAGCGGCAAGGCGGCAGCGAGGAAGGCCTCGATCTCTTGCGGGGTGCGGTGTTCGGTGACGGTGGTGCCGCCGCAGTGCTCGGCGAGCTTCTTCGCCTTGCGCCGCAAGGTCGCGCGGGTCTTGCCCGAGAACCGCGCGAGATAGGCTTCGAAGCTCTGTCCCATGTCGATGTAGTGGCGCCGGTAATCCTGCCGCCCGCCCGCAACGAAACCGGGAAAGCGCGCCGCGATTTCGCCATGCTGCGCTCTCGGGGCGGAGAGCACGCGCAACCCGTCAGGGCCGGGGGCGGGCGAGGCTGGCAGGGTGCCTGCCAGCACCTCCTCCAGGCTGAAGCTCCAGGTCGCAAGCTGGCGCGGCACGCTCAGCAATCGGCGCGAGCCGAGAGTGAAGTCAATTGCGGCGGTGGCCATGCGCGCGATGCCCTAGCGCGCGCCGTAAAGCATATTGGAGACGAATTGCTCGGCCAGCCGCTGGCCGGTCCGCACCGCGCTTGCGGGAAGCGGCTGGCTCAGGCGCGCGGGGCAGCTGGGCGGCGGCGGGTTGTCCGCATAGGTGCCGGTTGCGATCCCGCGCATGGTCGCCAGCCCTTTCACCAGTCCGGTAAAGCGGCGGCGCACGATCTTGTTCACCGCCAGCTTGCGGCGGTTGATCAGCTCGAAGGAATGGCTGACCAGCGTGAAGCTCTCGCGCCCGTTGTCGCGGGCGTGAGTGATCGCGGCGAGCATTTCGGCGAGCGTCAAGGCGGTGATCTGCGCGTGTCGCTGCCCCCCGCCCAAGGTGCCGATGGTGCCCGCGGGCACTTCAATAATCCCATGGTGCAGCACGGGATCGCGATCATCGGCGCCAAGGCTGATCTGGCAGGCGCCGCCCACCAGCGCCGGACAGTGGCTCGAATCATAGGTGATGCCGAGCGTGGACAGTGCGCGGAGTGTGTCGTCGTTGGCGCCGTAATTGCCCGCCCGGAACGCCGCCGGAGCCGGCGCGCCCGCCGCCATCAGCGTCTTGCGGGCGTAGGCGAGGATCGCGCATTGCTCCTCGAACGGGAAGTCGGCGATGTTGATTCCGGTGCGCTTCGAGCCGAGCGGATTGGCACTGCCCGCCAGCGCGAGCCATTCGGTGTGGCAGTGCAATTGCACATCCTGTCCGGCCGCGAGGATCGGGCCGACAATATCCTCGATCGCCGCCACGCCCCACACCAGCGCCGGCATGGGATCGACGAAGAACACCGCCTTCTGGCCATGCGCTTGCAGCAGTTCGAGCTTGTGGGTGATGCCCGCCGGACCTTCCGGCGTGACGCAGGCGATCGAGCGGGCGTAGTTCATCGCCCGGTCCTCCGCGCGCGGCCCGGTATACAGCCCCGAGGAATACTCGGTGTCGATCGTGATGAACACGCGGGCCATGGTGCCGTCGGCCATAAGCGCAAAGGGTTAAGGCGGCGTGATTATGTATCCTCGCGCCGGTGAGCCGTCAGATGCCGCCGGGTGAGACATTGTGGCCAGCGGCAGCGAGGCCATCGGTCAGGCTGTCGCAGCAGGCCTTGAGATCATCGGCGCTGATTGAACGGACCACGAAATTCGCGCCCACCCGGCCTTCGCGGAAGAACGGATAGGAGCCGATCTGGCAGGTCTCATGCGTGCCCTCGACCTGCCGCAGCAGTTCGGCGACCTCGCTTTCGGCAACCCAGCAGCCGAGCGTTTCGGATAGCAGCAGCGCGCCGCCTTCAAGCTGGCCAGTCAGCGCATCGAGCATCCCGGCGGTGATGTGCGGCACGCCCGCCATCAGGAACAGGTTGCCGCGCCGGATGCCAGGCGCGCCCGACATGCGGTTGGGGATCAGCTCGGAACCTTCGGGCACACGCGCCATGCGCAGCCGGCCCTCGTTGAGGCCGCCGCGGGTCTCGTAATAGCGTTCGAGCAAAGCGCGGGCCTCGGGGTGGATCACCACCGGAACCCCCAGCGCAGTGGCCACCGCGTCGACGGTGATGTCGTCATGCGTGGGGCCGATCCCGCCCGTGGTGAAAAGGTAGTCATAGGCGGCGCCGAGCGCATTCACCGCCTCGACAATGCGGGCCTCGACATCGGGCACCACGCGCACTTCGGCAAGGCGGATGCCTTGCACCTGCAGCCACGTGGCCACCTGCGCGATGTTCTTGTCCTGGGTGCGGCCGGAGAGGATTTCATCGCCGATGACAATAAGCCCGGCGGTCCAGATCTTTTCGGGAGAGGTCATGGGGAAAGGTTAGGGCTTTCGGCAAATCGCCTCAAGCATCCATGGTGTACTTATCGAATATATATCTATCGGACGCGTCGCGGCCGCAAGCGCGACTGCCCGCCCGCAGCGATGCGACCTTCAGGTCGCGTGAGCGAGGAAATCGCAGCCCGGAGGGGCTGCGCAAATCATTCCGCCGCTTCGAGCTGCTCCTCGGCCCCGCGCGCATTGGCCCCGGCCTTGGTGAAGGTCAGGATCCCGTCGATCAGCGGATCGTCCTTCATGCGCTTGCGATCGACCAGATATTCCTGGTTGAGCCGCCACGGATAGGACACCGAATTGCGCGGCATGATGTGCTTGCCGCGCTGGATGTAGCCGCTCGAGAAATCGAACACGTCATCCTCGGTGATGGCGGCCTCGCCCGCGGGGGTTAGCACCGGGGTTGTAATGGTAGCGCCGGTGGCCCGCATGTGTTCGAGCACGCGGCAGACGTAATCGGAATTGATGTCGGCGCGCAGAGTCCAGCTGGCATTGAGATAGCCGAACACCACCGCCAGGTTGGGCAGGTTCGAGAACATGCAGCCCTTGTAGTAGAACCGCTGCTCGAACTGGACCGGCGCGCCACCGACCCGCACATCGATCTTGCCTGCCACCGCCAGCTTGAGGCCGGTCGCGGTCACCACGATATCGGCCGGCAGGAACTGGCCGTCGGCAAGCCGTACGCCGCCCTTTTCGAACTTGGCGATATGGCCGGTGACGATGCTCGCCTTGTTCGCCTTCATCGCGGTGAATAGGTCCTGATCGGGCACCAGGCATAGGCGCTGTTCCCACGGATTATAGGGCGGGGTGAAGCTCGCCTTGTCGTAATCCTTGCCGAGCGCTTCCTCGATCTTCTTGTAGAGCGCGTCTTTCACCTTCTGCGGATTGTCGCGCGCCAATTTGAACGAGAAGTCCTGCATCTTGATGTTCTTGAACCGGGTGAGCTGGTAGGCGAGCTTTTCGGGCAGTACCTTGCGCAGGAAATTGGCAATCGCGTCCTTGGCCGGGCGCGAGAACATCCAGGTCGGCGTGCGCTGCAGCATGGTGACGTGCGCGGCCTCTTTGGCCATCGACGGCACGATCGTAACAGCGGTCGCGCCCGATCCGATCACCACGACATTCTTGCCGGCGTAGTCGAGCTTCTCGGGCCAGAATTGCGGGTGGAGCACCTGACCTTCGAATTCGCCGAAATCGAAGCCGGGATCATAGGGCTCGTCGTAATCGTAATAGCCCGCGCCGAGATAGAGGAAGTTCGCGGTCATGCGGGTGCGCGTGCCGTCGGCCAGCTCCATCTCGACATGCCAGCGCGCTTCATCGTGGCGGAAATCGGCGCTGATGACCTTGTGGCCGAAGCGGATGTGCTGGCGGATGCCGCGTTCATCGACGATCCGGTCGAGGTAATCGAGGATCGCAGGCGCGTCTGCGATGCTCTTTTCATGCCGCCACGGCTCGAAATCGAAGCCCAGCGTGTGCATGTCGCTGTCCGAGCGGATGCCGGGATAGCGGAACAGATCCCACGTCCCGCCAAGATTGTCGCGCCGCTCGACGATGGCATAGGTGTGTTGCGGGGCCTTCAATTCCATGTGCGCGGCCATGCCGATGCCGGAAATTCCGGCACCGACGATCAGCACGTCGAAATCTGGCGGTGTGGCAAGCATGGGGTCTCTCTCCCTTGTTGACACTGTTGTAATCACATGGCCGCAGCAAAAGCGAGTCTTGAATGGCAATCTGCAACCGAGTTTGGCCAAACCGCACGCAGGGGTGACGCAGCGGGTGCGAGTGGCTAGATGCGCGCACCATGAGAGTGATGCTGCGCTTTTCCGCCTGCCTTTCCGTGATGTCTTTGTCCGCGCCGCTTGCCGCTCAGGACGAGGAGATTGCGGCGGAGGACGCCGAGCCGGCACCCGAGATCGTCGTCACCGGCCTCGGCCTCGAACCGGCGCTGTCGAGCGGGATCTACGCCACCACCACGCTGGAGCGCGAGGCCATCATGGCGGCGCCATCGGGCCGGATCGAGGATGTGCTGCGCGGGGTTGCGGGGTTCCAGCAGTTCCGTCGCTCCGACAGCCGCTCCTCCAATCCGAGCGCGCAAGGGGTGACGCTGCGCGCGCTCGGCGGCAATGCAACCAGCCGCGCGCTGGTGCTCTTGGACGGGGTGCCGCTGGCTGACCCCTTCTTCGGCTATATCCCGCTGTCGGCGATTGCCCCCGAAACGCTCGGCCAGATCCGCGTGACCCGCGGCGGCGGCTCGGGCCCGTTTGGCGCTGGCGCGCTGGCCGGCACGATCGAGCTCGACAGCGCCGATCCTTCGGCCAGCTGGCCGTTCCTCGGCAGCGCCGCTATCAACTCGCGCGCCGAGACCGAGGCGAGCGGGGTGCTCACCCAGCGATTGGGACGCGGCTTTGCGGTCGCCAGCGGGCGTTGGGATCGCGGGCAGGGCTTCTTCACCACGCCCGAGGCGCAACGCGTCCCTGGCAGTGCGCGCGCGGCATTCGATAGCTGGAGCGCGGGGGTGCGCGCGGTCGCGCCGCTAGCAGACGAAGTGGAAGTGCAGGCCCGCATCGGCGCCTTCCGCGATGCCCGCACGCTCAGGTTCGAAGGCGCGGATTCTACCAGCGAAGGCGAGGATGCCTCGATCCGCATCGTCGGGCGGGGCGCATGGCAGTTCGATGCGATGGCCTATGTCCAGACGCGCGATTTTTCCAATATCGTGATCAGTTCCACCCGCTTCACCCCGACACTTGACCAGCGCCGCACGCCATCGACCGGAATCGGCGGCAAGTTCGAGCTGCGCCCGCCCTTGGCCGAGGGGCATGACCTGCGCATCGGTGCTGATTACCGCCGCGCCGACGGAGAGTTGCAGGAAGAGGCGATCAACGCGGTCAGCGGCGCGATCACCGAGCGCCGGCGGGCGGGCGGCGCGACCGCCAGTCTCGGACTGTTCATCGAGGATGATTGGCAGATCGGCCCGCTCGTTATCAACGGCGGCCTGCGCGCCGACCGCACCAGCATCACCGCCGGATTCTACCGCGCGGTCAACGCCGCCGGTGTGCCGGTCAGCCAAGTCATCGCACCCGACCGCAGCGACTGGGCGGTGAACTGGCGCGCGGGCGCGCTGTTCTACGCCACGAGGCGGCTGGAGCTGCGCGCGGCCGCCTATACCGGGCTGCGCCTGCCGACCCTCAACGAGCTCTACCGCCCCTTCGTGGTCTTCCCGGTGGTGACCGAGGCCAATGCCGCGCTGGAGAACGAACGGCTCGAAGGCTTCGAGGTCGGGTTCGACTGGCAGCCTGTGAACGCGCTGGTGCTGTCGGTCACGGCGTTCGACAACACAGTCGAGAATGCCATCGCCAATGTCACCATCGGCCCCAACCAGCGCCAGCGCCAGAACCTGCCGGCGATCGACGCGCGCGGGATCGAAGCGAGTCTTGCGGCCAAGCTGGGTGCGGTCAGCCTCGAAAGCGCGCTGGTCTGGACCGATGCCGAAGTGCGCGGCGAGGGTTCATCGTCAGACCTTGACGGCAACCGGCCTGCGCAGACCCCCGAATTCGCCGCGACGCTGACGCTCGGCTGGCGTCCGGCCGAGGGCTGGCAAGTGGCAGGAACCCTGCGCCACACATCGGCGCAGTTCGAGGATGACCGTGAGGTTGATTCGCTCGCGCCTGCCACCACGCTCGACGCATTTCTGGCCGCGCCGCTTACGGGCAAGCTGTCGCTGATGGTGCGGGCTGAGAATCTGACGGACGAAGACATCATCACCCGCAACCAGGGCGGATCGATCGATCTCGGCGTCCCGCGCACGATATGGCTGGGGTTACGCTACGGCTTCTGATCCTCTGCCATTTTGGGAACATTGTTGCGTCTGCGCACAGTTGCATCGCATACATGCTGCACTGCAATACATTATGTTGCAAATTTGCTACGCCTGATCAGAACTTTTCCTATGACTCTTGATAGGACGCGCGACCCTGATACGTTTCAAATCGCAATACCTAGATCGGCGCGAAGCCGGCTGGATTTTGGAGAGAGGGATAACATGACTCGCAAGTTCGCAGCTTTTGCCTGCGGCCTCATGGCCTGCAGCGCGCTTACCGCCCCCGCCTATGCCCAGGATGCCGAGAGCGATGCTCCGGTCGCACGGGAAGACGGTGTCATAATCGTGACCGCCACCCGCCGCGCGCAGGACGTGCAGGACATTCCGCTGGCGGTGACCGCGATCTCGCCGCAGCAGCTGGAAGCCCAGCGCGTGGTCAACATCCAGCAGATCTCGGCGCTCGCGCCCAGCTTCACCGCCAGCCAGGCGCAGCTCGCCTCGGGCTCCGTGGTGCTGCGCGTGCGCGGTATCGGCACCACTTCGAACAACATCGGCTTTGAAAGCGCAGTCGGCATCTTCATCGATGGCGCCTACCAGTCGCGCCCGGGTGTGGCGCTCTCCGAATTCGTCGATGTCGAGCGGGTTGAAGTGCTGCGCGGCCCGCAGGGCACGCTGTTCGGCCGCAATACCTCGGCCGGCGCGCTCAACATCACCAATGTCCGCCCCGATGTCACCGAATTCGGCGGCTTTGTGAACGCCGAATACGGCAATTTCGACGAGATCAGCGTGCAGGGCGCGGTCAACGTGCCGATCGTGCAGGATACCCTCGCACTGCGCGTCACCGGCGCCTATCGCCAGCGCGACGGTTTCCTCGATGTTGTCAACCGGACCGGCACCAAGATCGGCGAAACCAATGATGTCGATCAGTGGCTGGTGCGCGGCCAGATTGGCTGGGACACCGATAGCGGTTTGCGCGGCCGCATCATCGCCGACTATTCGAAGAGCAAGTCGAGCTGCTGCGGTGCGATCGAGCTCTACCAGTCGCCGCTGGTGACAGCCGGGGCCTATGCCGCGGTCGGCCTGGGAGCCAATGGTGGCAACGGCCAGCCTTCGGTAGGGACCAATCCTTTCGGTCAGGCCGATTTCGAGCGCGCGATGGATAACCGCACGGTTTCGGCCAACTTCGCACCGCGCGCGGATGTCGACAACTACGGGGTGACCGGCGAACTCGAATTCCCACTCTCCGACAATGCCGACCTCATTTTCATCGGTTCGTGGCGCAAGTACGAGAGCTTTGAGAACTACGATTCCGATTTCACCGGCCTCGACATCTTCAACGTCGATGGGCTGGACCTCGAGCTGGAAACCTGGACCGCCGAACTGCGGCTGCAGGGCGAAGGCATGGGTGGCAGGCTCAACTACATGTTCGGCGGCTTCTACTCGGATGAAACCATCGACCAGTCGGTGGCTTTCGCGCTTGGCGCCGACTATGGCGAAAACGTCGGCGCGCTGCTGTTTCCGGCAACCGGCGGCGCGCTGGGCGCCAACCCGCTGACGCTGTTCACCGGCCGCGATCCGGCGGGCACGCGCACCACCAACCGCTTCCAGCAGGATGCGAAGAGCTACGCGATCTTCACCCACAACAGCTTCGAGATCACCGATGGTCTCGAACTGACGCTGGGTGCGCGCTATTCGTGGGAAGAGAAGTCGGGCGGGTTCTCCCAGACGGCCACCAACAACACGATCTGTCCGGCTACGCTTACGGCGGTTGGTGCAGGCGGCGTGGCTCCCGTCGTGCCCGCACCGCTGCGGCCGTCCTTCATCGGCCTGGGCTGCTTCGGCTTCACCGCTCCGGCCGATCTGCCGCAATCGGCGGCTCTGCCGCTGGTGCGCACGTTCCAGTCGGACTTCGACGACGAGGAGCTGATCTACACCGTCAAGCTCGGCTACGCGATCAGCCCGGCGGTGAACACCTATGCCAGCTTCACCCACGGCTACAAGGCGGGCGGTATCAACCTCGATACCACCGCGGCCGTCGCTGGTGCAGATCCGCGCTTCCTTTCGGAAGAGGTCGATGCCTACGAAATCGGCCTCAAGGCGAAGATTCTCGATGATGCGGTGACGCTCAACATCGCTGCATTCTACGAGGAGTTCACCAACTTCCAGGTGCTCGAATTCACCGGCACGGCCTTCACCACCTTCAACGTCCCCGTCGCGGAAACGCAGGGTGTTGAAATCGAAGGCCTGATCCGTCCGAACGACGAGCTGACCTTCAACATCGGCGCGACCATCCTCGAAGCCAGCTACCCCGAGGATTGCGACGTCGGCCAGGAGAACGTCGTTACGGTTGTCTCGCTGTGCGGCAATGACCTGACCAACGCCCCGCAATTCGTCGGGCTGCTCGGCGGGATGTGGGAAAAGCCGATCAACGATTCGATGGAGTTCTTCGTCTCGGGCCAGGTCCGGATGGAGAGCGACCAGCGCACCTCGACCCAGGCAATCGTCCCGCCGACCGTCCCGGCCGGATCGACTCCGGCGGCGATCCAGGCCGCGGTTGACGCCGCGCCGCTGATCATCGCTGACGTGCAGGACGGCAAGGCCTTCGTGAATATGCGGGCAGGCCTGCGCTTTGGCGACGGCGCCTACTCGCTCGAAGGCTGGGTCAATAACCTCACCGACGAAGTGGTGCGCGGGGTGACCTTCAACACCACGCTGCGCGGTTCGGGTGCGGCCAACTCGCGTTCGGCCTTCACCCTGCCGCCGCGCCAATACGGCGTGACGCTGCGCGCCAAGTTCTAAGATCTAGAGGCTTTGGCCAAAAAGAACGGGGCGGCTCGAACTATCGAGCCGCCCCATTTTCTTTTCGATCTTGGCAACAGAACGGTCGCGTAGCGACCGCAAGGCCAAGCGCCCGCCCCGCATGTGCTCAAGCCCGCAGGGCTTGAAATAGCACCGAGGACGCAGCTGCGGAGGCGGCTGCGCTCACATAGAACGCGCAATCACCATCTTCATCACCTCGTTCGAGCCACCGAAGATGCGCGTGATGCGGCTGTCGCGATACATGCGCGCGATCGGATAGTCGTTGATGAAGCCGGCCCCGCCGTGGAACTGCAGGCACTTGTCGACGACTTCGCCCTGCAACTCGGTGACCCAGTACTTGGCCATGCAGGCCGTGGCGACGTCGAGTTCGCCCTTGAGGTGGCGGGCGATGCAGTCGTTGACGAAAATGCGCGCTGCAGTGCTGCGTGCCTTGAGATCGGCCATCACGAACTGGGTATTCTGGAAATCCCAGATCGTCTGGCCGAACGCCTTGCGGCTCTTGACGTAATCCATCGTCGTCTCGAGCGCTTTCTCGATCCCGTTGATCGCGCCCACGGCGATGATCAGCCGTTCCTGCGGCAGCTCGCCCATCAGCTGGTAGAAGCCCTTGCCTTCGACCCCGCCCAGCACGTTCTCGGCCGGGACGAAAACATCATCGAAGAACAGCTCAGAGGTGTCGGCCGCGTCGAGCCCGATCTTGTCGAGCTTCTTGCCGCGCTGGAAGCCTTCGGCACCTTCGGTTTCGAGCAGCATCAGCGAGATGCCCTTGGCCCGCTCGTTGGGGTCCGTCTTGGCGACGACGATGATGAAGTCGGCGATCTGGCCGCTGGAGATATAGGTCTTGGCCCCGCTGATGCGATAGCCGTTGCCGTCCTTAACGGCCGTCGTCGTGATCGATTGCAAGTCCGAGCCGACGCCGGGCTCGGTCATGGCAATGGCGCTGACGAGATCGCCTGACACCAGACGGGGCAGATATTTCTGCTTCTGCTCCTCGGTGCCGTGACGCACCAGGTAGGGCAGGATCACGGTGTTGTGGAGCGAGGCGGCAAAGCCGTCGACCCCGTGCTTGGACTGCTGGTCGATGACGACGAGGTCATGCCGGAAGTCGCCGCCGTGGCCACCATATTCGGCCGGCACCGACACGCCGAGCAGGCCTGCGGCCCCGGCCTCGCGCCAGAACTCGCGTTCAACCTGACCGTCCTCGCGCCACTTCTCGACCCGCTTTTGCGGCGCGTGCTGGACGTAGAACTTGCCGACCGCGTCAGCGAAAATGGCGATTTCTTCTTCTTCCATGAAGGCCGGCTGCGGCACATCGATGACGGGCATTTCTCTCTCCTCGTGATCCCAAGGCGGCGGCGCGCGTTGATGGCGCGCCGCACCCTACTTATTACTTGCCCGTCCAGTTGGGCTTGCGCTTCTCGGCAAAGGCCGCCGCGCCTTCACGCGCGTCGTGGCTGACGAACACCGGGCCGATCAGCTTGCCCTGATTGGCGTAGCGGTCTTCCATCGCCCAGCCGCGCGATTCCTTGATGATTTGCTTTGACACGCGAACCGCCAGCGGGCCGTTGGCGATGATCGTGCGTGCCAGTGCCTTGGCTCCTTCGACCGCAGCGGTCAGCGGATCGCCAGGCACGATGCGGTTGATAAGGCCCAGCTCATAAGCGCGCTTGGCATCGATGAAATCGCCGGTCAGGGCCAGCTCCATCGCGATGCGCTGCGGAATCTGGTCAGGCAGCATCATCACTCCCCCAGCGGCCGCGACAAGGCCGCGCTTCACTTCGGGTATGCCGAACTTTGCGTCCTCGTGCGCAACGATCAGATCGCAGGCGATCATCAGCTCCATGCCGCCTGCAAGCGCATAGCCGCCCACTGCGGCGATCAGCGGCTTCTTGGGCGGAGCCTGCACCAAACCGCCAAACCCGCGGCCCTCAACGCTGGGAGATTCGCCGCGCAGGAAGCCCTTCAAATCCATCCCTGAACAGAACGTCCCGCCCGCGCCGGTGATGATGCCGACGCGCAGATCGTCCTCGGCATCCAGACGGTCCATCGCCGCGGCAATGCCCTCGGCCGCAGCCTTGGTCATGGCGTTCTTGGCTTCGGGGCGGTTGATGGTGACGATGAGGACGCCGTCCTCGACGTCAGTCAGCACTTCTTGCGTGGCGGTGTCGCTCACAGGCGGTCTCCCTCTCTCTGGCCTATCGAAAATGTGATTGCGATGTGAAACGCAATTCTTGTGCGTCTGGTGCAGTGGGTTTACGGACGCGTCAACCGCAATTTCGCTAGAAATGGAGAAGGACCATCATGGCCGAAGCTTACATCATCGACGCAGTGCGCACCCCGCGCGGGATCGGCAAGCAGGGCAAGGGCGCGCTGGCCGCCGAGCACCCGCAGCACCTCGCCGCGACGGTGCTGAAAGCGATCAAGGAGCGCAACCACCTCGACACGGCAACGGTCGATGATGTGATCTGGTCGGTGTCGACGCAGGACGGGATGCAGGCGGGCGACATGGGGCGGATGGCGGCGCTCGATGCGGGTTTCGACATCACCTCGTCGGGCACCACACTTGACCGCTTCTGCGGCGGCGGGATCACCAGCGTCGCGCTGGCCTCCGCGCAGGTGATGAGCGGCATGGAAGATTGCATCATCGCCGGCGGAACCGAGATGATGAGCCTCACCGCCGCCATGTCGCAGGAGAAGATGCGCGCCGGGATCAAGCCGCCGATGATGGGAAGCTATAACGAGCGCCTGCAAAAGGTGCATCCGCAGTCGCACCAGGGCATTTGCGGCGATGCGATCGCCAGCATGGAAGGCTTCACCCGCGCCGATCTCGACGAAGTCGGCTACCGTTCGCAGCAGCGCGCGGCCGAGGCGATGGCAGCGGGCCGTTTCGCCAATTCGGTGGTGCCGGTGGTGGCGGACGACGGCACCGTGCTGCTCGATCATGACGAATATCCGCGTCCGCAGACGACGATGGAAGACCTCGCCAAGCTCGAACCGGCCTTCCCCAAGATCGCCGATGTGCCGCTGGACGCCAATGGGACCACCTTCCGCAAGCTGATCAACCAGAAATATCCCGATCTCGACATCCAGCACTTCCACCATGCGGGCAATTCGTCGGGCGTGGTTGACGGCGCGGCCGCAGTGCTGATCACCTCCAAGGCCTATGCCGAGAAGCACGGCCTGAAGCCCCGCGCGCGCATCGTCGCCACCGCCAACATGGGCGATGATCCGACGCTGATGCTCAACGCGCCGGTGCCTGCGGCGAAGAAGGTGCTGGCCAAGGCCGGGCTGACCACCGACGACATCGACCTGTTCGAAATCAACGAAGCCTTCGCCGTGGTCGCCGCCAAGTTCGTGCGCGATCTCGAGCTTGATTGGGACAAGGTCAATGTGAACGGCGGCTCGATCGCGCTCGGCCACCCGATTGGCGCGACCGGCTCGATCCTGATCGGCACCGTGGTCGACGAGTTGGAACGGCGCGGCGGGCGCTATGGCCTCGTCACCATGTGCGCGGCGGGCGGCATGGCGCCGGCGATCATTGTCGAGCGGGTTGACGGCTTTGTCGACTGAGGTTCCCGATAACACCCCGGTGATCATCGGGGTGGGCCAATATTCGGAGAGGGTGGGCGAGCCCGGCTATGCCGCCCTCTCCTATATGGACTTGGGCGGTAAGGCGCTGGCGGCGGCGATTGCGGATTCGGGCGCGAGCGGATCGGTGGCTGGCGCCATCGACACCCTCGCCGCGATCCGCGCTTTCGAGATGTCGCGGCCGGATCGCACCCCGCCCTTCGGCGCAGCGAGCAATGTGCCGCGCGCGATCGCCAAGCGGGTCGGCGCCAATCCCTCGCGCGCAATCCTCACCACCACCGGCGGGCAGACCAACCAGCAGTTGGTCGGCGAATTCGCTTCGGCCATCGCGGCGGGGGAAAGCCAATGCGCGGTGATTGTCGGTTCCGAGGCGATCTCGACCGTGCTGGCGCTGTCGGCCAAGGACGAAAAGCCCGACTGGTCCGAGGAGATTCCCGGCGACTTCGAGGATCAGGGCTTTGGGGTCGAGGAACTGCTTGAACCGGTGCTGTTCGCGCACGGAGCGAGCGGGGCGATCCCGCTCTATGCGCTGGCCGAGAATGCGCGGCGCGCGAAGCTGGGCTTGAGTCTGGAGGATTACCGCCTCGAAATCGGCAAGCTGTTTGCGCCCTTCACCAAGGTGGCGGCGGCCAACCCGCATTCCGCCGCACCGGTGGAGCGGACGGCAGAGGAACTCGCCACCGTCACCGACCGCAACCGCATCGTCGCCGAGCCCTATCCGCGCATGACTGTTGCGCGCGATCAGGTGAACCAGGCAGCTGCGATCATCGTGGCGAGCGCGGGTCTTGCACGCGCGCTGGGTGTGCCCGAGGACAAGTGGGTGCATATCCACGCTGTCACCGCAGCGACCGAACTCAAGCTGTCGCAGCGGCCCGACCTGTCGGCCAATCCGGCCAGCCTCGCATCCGTCGATGCGGCGCTGGCGCGGGCAGGCAAGGCGATGGCCGACATGCGCTATATCGACTTCTATTCGTGCTTTGCCATCCCGGTGTTCAACCAGTGCGACCACTTTGGTCTGAGCAGTCATGATCCGCGCGGGCTGACGCTGACGGGCGGGTTGCCGTTCTTTGGCGGGGCGGGGAACAACTACTCGGCCCACGCCATAGCGGAAGCCGTGCAGCGGGTGCGCGGTGACCGCGGCAGCTTCGCGCTGGTGGGCGCCAATGGCGGCTGGATGAGCAAATACGCGACCGGCATCTACTCGACCGAGTCCGCCGATTGGAGCGCTAACGACCGCTTCGCCAAGCTGCCCAAGGCCACCGACAAGGTGCCGCTGGCGAAGGAACCGGTGACTGCGGCGACGGTCGAAACCTACACCATCAACCGCGGCCCCAAGGGCGCCGACGCGATCTTCATCGGCCGCAGTGACGCGGGCGAGCGGGTGGTGGGCAATGCCGATCTGTCGGACCTCGCCACCGCCGAGGCCTTCGAAAGCGGCGAGCCTTTCGGCATGCGCCTCGCCCTGATACAGGACGAGCGTGGGCGGACTGTGGGGCGGCTGGTCTGATCACAACCCGTTCGTGCTGAGCTTGTCGAAGCATCGTCCTACTATTTCGAGGTTGGCACCACGATCAAAGTGCGGGGCGGCCCTTCGACAAGCTCAGGGGGAACGGGGTTATTCCCTTCGTCGCCCACCCAGAAAATCGATCGCGTCGAAGCCTTCGGGCGCGGGCACTTCCACGATGGGATCGTCGCGATCATCGAACTCCGTCCGCAAGGCCCTGCTCATGATCGCGTGCATATGATAGGTGCAGGTGATGTAGGTGAGTTCGAGGATTTCCTCATCGGAGAACTGCGCCTTCACCTCCGCGAACAGCGCATCCGGCACGCGCCCGCCGTGGCACACCAGCCGGTCGGCATAGGCGAGGACGAGGCGCTCTTTCGCATCAAACACCTCCGCCGTCTGCCACACCGGCAGGGCTTCGATCTTGGCCTCGCTCACCCCGAGACCGCGCAGGCTCTTGCAATGCTGCGAGAACACGAACTGGCTGTAGGTTGCCCACCCCGCCCAGGTCTGTCCCAGCTCGCGCAGCACCGGATCGAGCTTGCGCGCCGGCGTGCGGTAATAGGCAAAGCCCTGCGCGGCGTGGCGCAGGGTGTCGGGGGAATTGGCAAAGACGCTCCACCAGTCGCCGCGTGTGCCGGTGGCGGTGCCGGGCTCGCTCACCGGATCGCGTTCCCCGAACAGCTGCCGGTAGAGCGGCAGGGCGACCTTCTCGTCCGCCTCTGCCAGCGGGACTTCGCGCAGGCGCGGCATCAGGCCTCCTCCGCCATGGTGGCTGGCGCGTGGCGCACATCCTCAGGCCCGAAGCTCCGGGTGGTCGCGGCGAATTCCAGCATGATGCCGTTGGGATCGGTGAAATAGACCGAGCGCACGAACACCCCTTCATGCGTCTCGCGCGCGTACCCTGAGGAGCTGTCGTCGTGGTTGAACACCATGTGAGTGTGCGGGACTCTGGCCGCCTCAAGCCGCTCCAGCGCCGCGTCGAGCTCGGTCTCCTCCATGTCGAAGGCGAGGTGGTTCATCGAGCCGACCGCCGTCTTGGCGTCGAAGGGGAATTTCCTGACCGAGGCGATCCCCGGCGCCGCAGGGGGCGCGTCCTTCCACCAGAAAAAAGCCACCGCATTGCCCCCGCCGGTATTGAAGAAGAAGTGCTGTCCGCCGTCGGGCAGCTCCACCGTCTTGAACAGCGGCATGTTCAGCACCTCGGTGTAGAACCGGGTGGTCTCGGCCATGTCGCGGCACACCAGCGCAATGTGGTTGATGCCCTTCGTCCTGATCCCCGTATCGCCTGCCATTGCCGCTCTCCTCTGGTGTGCGAGACTGCCCTGATCGCGCGGCGCTGGCAATTGCTTGCGCGAATCGGTGTTTTCGGATAGATGGTTTCAATTGAAACTATCTTGCGGCTGAGGGGATCACTGCCATGAAGGCGCCCACAAAAGACCTGTTCGATAACCCCGCCGGCCTCGACGGGTTCGAATTCGTCGAGTTCTGCGCGCCCGAGAGGGGCATGCTCGAGCCGGTGTTCGAGGCCATGGGCTTCACCCGCGTGGCGCAGCACCGCTCGAAGGATGTGCACCTGTGGCGGCAGGGCGGTATCAATCTCATCGCCAATTACGAACCGCGCAGCGCCGCGTGGTACTTCGCGCGCGAGCATGGCGCCTCGGCCTGCGGGATGGCGTTCCGGGTGCGCGATGCGGCCAAGGCCTATGCCCACCTCATCGCCCAAGGCGCAGAGCCCGTCGCCAATGATCCCGGCCCGATGGAACTGCGCATCCCCGCGATCCGCGGCATCGGCGGGGCGATCCTCTATCTGGTGGACCGTTATGCCGGTGCTCAGGGCGGCAAGAGCCTGACAATCTACGACATCGATTTCGAATACCTGCCCGGCGTCGATCCCTATCCCGAAGGCGCGGGCTTCCACACGATCGATCACCTCACCCACAACGTCTACACCGGACGGATGAAGTATTGGGCCGACTACTACGAGACCCTGTTCAACTTCCGCGAGATCCGCTTCTTCGACATCAAGGGCGAATATACCGGGCTGACCTCCAAGGCGCTGACCGCGCCCGATGGTAAGATCCGCATCCCGCTCAACGAAGAGGGCGAGGGCGGCAAGGGCCAGATCGAGGAGTTCCTGCGCGCCTTCAACGGCGAGGGCATCCAGCACATCGCGCTGATCTGCGATGATCTGCTGGCCTGCTGGGACCGGCTCCAGAAACTCGGCGTGCCCTTCATGACCGCGCCGCCTGCAACCTATTACGAGATGCTCGTCGAACGCCTGCCCGGCCACGGCGAGGATGTCGATGCGCTCCAGATGCGCGGCATCCTCTTGGACGGCACCACAGAGGGCGGCAGCCCGCGCCTCCTCCTGCAGATCTTCGCGCAGGCGCAGGTCGGCCCGGTGTTCTTCGAATTCATCCAGCGCAAGGGCGATGACGGCTTTGGCGAGGGCAATTTCAAGGCCCTGTTCGAGAGCATGGAGCGCGACCAGATCATCCGCGGCGTGCTCAATGTCGAGGAGCCGGCGGAATGACGCACCCTGTCCACCTCGGCGGAATCCACCACGCCGCCTATCGCTGCAAGGACGCCAAGGAGACGGTGGAATGGTATGCCCGTGTGCTCGGCATGACCTTCACCACCGCCTTTGCCGAGGATCATGTGCCCTCCACGGGCGAATATGATCCCTACATGCACATCTTCCTTGATGCGGGGAACGGCAACATCCTCGCCTTTTTCGAGCTGCCCAACCAGCCCGTAATGGGCAAGGATCCCAACACCCCGGCCTGGGTGCAGCACCTCGCGCTGAAGGTGCCGGACGAGGCCGCACTGCTCGCCGCCAAGGCGCATATCGAGGCGCAAGGCATCGACGTGCTCGGCCCCACGCATCACGGCATCTTCAAGTCGATCTACTTCTTCGATCCCAACGGCCACCGCGTCGAGCTCGCCGCCGATATAGGTACGGCCGAGCAATATGCCGAACTCGCCCGCGTCGCCCCGGTGATGCTGGAGGAATGGTCGCAGACGAAGAAAGCCCCGCGCCACGCCGACTGGCTCCACGCGATTGCGCGCGAAGGGCATGCGGCGAAGGGCGACTAGCCTAACGCCCGCCCCGCCGTTTGCGCTCTTGCTCGCGTTTGAGCTTGAGCAGCGCTTCAGCATCGACCACTTCGGCCCGCGCCTTCATCCAGCGGATGCTCGCACGGCTCCAAACCAGCGTCCACACAAGATAAAGCGCCACCGCGACCCAGGATTCCGGACGGCCTTTTAGGCTTTCGGCATAGATGGCAAATACCACTGTCGGTACCAAAAACACCACCATCCATGCCCCGAACTGCGTCCACCCGGCTTCCCCCCGTGGCGCGATGGTGAAATTCCACGGCCCCCGCCGATACATTACGAAGAGCTTATCCTGTTCACGCATCGCCTGCTCCTTCGCTGGCCGTTCCCGCAGGCCGCCCGCGCTTGGCCGCTTCGCTGCGCCCCACCTTGATCCCGCGCCGGCCCAACGCCTCGCGTAGCAGCACCTCGATCTCGGCATTCACACTGCGTAGCTCGGCATCCGCCAGCCGCTGGACCGCATCGTGAAGCGCCGGATCGAGGCGCAGGGGAAAGGCTTTCTTCGCACTCATCACATGATCGTCAGTAGAGCGACCCCGCATTCACCACCGGCTGGGTGTCGCGCTCGCCGCAGAGCACCACCATCAGGTTCGAGACCATTGCCGCCTTGCGCTCGTCATCGAGATTGACAACGCCCCTCTCGCTGAGCTGGGCGAGCGCCATTTCGACCATCGTCACCGCGCCTTCGACCAGCTTCTTGCGTGCCGAGATCACCGCTTCGGCCTGTTGGCGGCGCAGCATCGCGCCGGCGATCTCGGGCGCATAGGCGAGGTGCGTGAGGCCGCACTCATCGACTGTGATACCCGCGACCGACAACCGCTCGATCAGCGCCACGCGCAGTTCGACGCCGACTTCGTCGTGATTGCCGCGCAGGGTTATTTCGAGGTGCTCGATATCGTCATAGGGATAGCGCGAGCCGATGGCGCGCACCGCCGCCTCGATCTGGGCGTTGACGAATTCGCGGTAGTCATCGACGTCGAACAGCGCCTGCGCGGTGTCGGTGACACGCCAGACGACCTGCGCGCCCATCTCGATCGGATTGCCGCGTGCATCATTGACCTTGATCGTCTGCGAGATGACGTTGTTGGCGCGCACCGCGATCTTCTTGCGGCCCAGCCACGGCAGCACCCAGCGCAGTCCCTCGTTGCGGTCGGTGCCCTTGTAGGCGCCGAACAGCTGGATCGCCGCGGCCTCGTTGGGGTTGATCATGTAGAAGCCGGTGAGGATTAGCAGGCTGACAACGCCCGTGACGATCGCTCCGATCGCCATAGACCCGTCGGGATAGCTGGGCTTAACCACACCGGCGATGAACATCCACAAGGCACCGCCCATCAGCGCGAGGCTGACCAGCAACATCACATAGCCGCTCTGGGTGGTCGCCGGGACTTCCCGGCTGCGATTGAGGGCGGGGATATCAGCAGCGTTCATGACGAATCTCCGTAAGCCGACATAAAGATGATATCATCATTATATCAACCCGAAGACTCGTCAAGCGGTTTCGGAGGGCGAGCGGCCCTGCAGCAGCATCAGTGCCAGCCAGACCTTGCCGATCTGCTAGTGCAGCGGCATCGCCCGATCCTCTGACCGCGCCGACCCTATCACAGAGCGGCGCGGTCCCGCAAATTCACGCCTTTTTTTCGAGCAAGCCGCGGAGCTTGAAGGCCACGACGACGAGCAAGATTCCAAAAATCAGCGCATAGGCACCGAACCAATAGGTCAGCACCAGCACGCCGATCACCGGCTGCATGATCAGCAGAACCCCCCAGGCCACCGACAGGATGCCGCCGAGGATCAGCCACAGCCGGCCATGTTCGCGGTGGAGCTTGAACGCCGCGACGCTCATGGCGATACCCGAGAAGATGGCCCAGATGCTGATGATGATGACAAAGACCTGGACCGCGATGGACGGCATGAACAGCGCGACCGCCGCCGCGGCGATGTCGATGAGCCCCTCCAGCACGAACCAGATCCAGCGTTCGCCGGCCCGCGCCGCGCGCACCGCCGAAACGATGGCGAGAATGCCGTCCGCCACCGAATAGACGGCAAAGACGATCATGAGCAAACCCACGGTCGCCAGCGGCGCGGCGAAGGCGATGATGCCGGCGATGATGCCTAGAACGCCGCGCAGCAGCACCCAGCCCCAGTTGCGGGCGAGTGCCTGGCTCATGCTCCAGACAAGCGGATGATCGGCGGTCGCTGCGGTCATATAGATGTTCCCCTTTAGTGTTACATACGGCTTAACCCTTTCCGGGCGATCCGCCAACCGCCGCCTCAGCGCGGCTTGCGACAATTCCGGATCGCCTTGATCGGTCGCCATGCGCTCTGATGGAAAAGAAAAAGGGCCCCCGGTGTCGCCACCGGAGGCCCCTTTGCTAACGCGATCGCCAACCTCAATGATGCTTGGCGTAGCTCACATCGAAGCGGTCCGCGTTCATCACCTTGTTCCAGGCCGAGATGAAGTCGCACACGAACTTGCCCTCGTTCCCGGCTTCGGCATAGACCTCGGCCTGAGCGCGCAGGATCGAGTTCGAGCCGAACACGAGGTCAGCGCGGGTGGCGCGATACTTCTCCGCTCCGGTGGCGCGGTCGGTGCCGACATATTCCTCGTCGCCCGAGCCATCAACCGGGGTCCACTTGGTGCCCATGTCGAGCAGGTTGCGGAAGAAGTCCGGGGTGAGCGTGCCGACCGCGTCGGTGAACACGCCGTGCGCGGTGTTGCCGCTGTTGGCTCCGAGCACCCGCATCCCGCCGACCAGCACGGTCAGTTCGGGGATCGACAGGCCGAGCAGATGCGCCTTGTCGATCAGCATCTCTTCGGTCCGCACGCCCGCCTTGGTCTTGAGGTAGTTGCGGAAGCCATCGGCAAACGGCTCAAGCGGCTCGAAGCTTGCGGCATCGGTATGCGCGTCACTCGCATCGCCGCGCCCGCCGAGGAACGGCACGGCGACGTCATGCCCGGCATCGCGCGCCGCCTTCTCGACCGCCGCCGAACCGGCCAGCACGATCGCATCTGCCATCGACAGGCTGCCGCGGTGCGCGTCAATCACGCCCAGCACCTTGGCGAGTTCGGCCGGATCATTCGCCGCCCAGCCGCTTTGCGGGGCCAGCCGCACGCGCGCGCCATTGGCGCCGCCGCGGTGGTCCGAATTGCGGTAGGTCGAAGCCGAGGCCCAGGCGGCCTTGACCAGTTCCGAGACCGTCAGGCCCGAGCCGAGGATTGCCGCCTTGAACGCGGCCACTTCGGCATCCGAAGGGGTGGTGCCGGCCGGAACCGGGTCCATCCAGATCAGCGTTTCGGCCGGGACTTCGGGGCCCATGTAACGCACCTTGGGACCCATATCGCGGTGGCACAGCTTGAACCAAGCGCGCGCGAAGGCATCGTCGAGCTCCGCCGGGTTGGCGAGGAAGCGTTCGGAAATCTTGCGATATTCCGGGTCCATCTTCAGCGCCATGTCGGCGGTGGTCATCATTGTCGGCACGCGCTTGCTGGGGTCGCGCGCATCGGGGGCCATGTCTTCGGGATCGGGGTCGATCGGCGTCCACTGCTGCGCGCCGGCCGGGCTGTGCACCAGCTTGAACTCATACTTGAACAGGATGCGGAAGTAGTCGTGGCTCCACGCGGTCGGATTGTTCGACCAGCTGCCTTCGATCCCCGAGGTGGTGATGTGGCCAGCGGCGATTTCTTCGCCGTCGGTCAGCCAGCCGAAGCCTTGCAGTTCGAGCGTCTCGCTTTCGGGCGCACCGCCGAAGGTGCTGGCCGGAGCCGCGCCGTGGGCCTTGCCGAAGGCGTGGCCGCCAGCGGTGAGCGCAACGGTTTCCTCGTCGTTCATCGCCATCCGCGCGAACGTCTCACGCATGTCACGCGCGCTCTGGAGCGGATCGGGGTTGCCGCCCGGTCCTTCGGGATTGACGTAGATAAGCCCCATCTGGATCGCAGCGAGCGGGTTTTCGATTTCGGCCCCGTCAGCGGGGCGGATGCGGGTGGCAACGCCTTCGTTGACCCACTGCTCTTCGGTGCCCCAGTAGACGCTTTCGGGCTCGAACACGTCGGCACGGCCGCCGCCGAAGCCGAACACCGGCCCGCCCATGCTTTCAATCGCGACATTGCCGGTGAGGATGAACAGGTCAGCCCAGCTGATGTTCTTGCCGTATTTCTGCTTGATCGGCCACAGCAGGCGGCGTGCCTTGTCGAGGTTGCCGTTATCGGGCCAGGAATTGAGCGGAGCGAAGCGCTGCTGCCCGGAATTGGCCCCGCCGCGTCCGTCGCCGGTGCGATAGGTGCCCGCCGCGTGCCACGCCATGCGGATGAAGAACGGGCCGTAATGCCCATAGTCCGCCGGCCACCAGGGCTGGCTGTCGGTCATCAGCGCGGTCAGCTCAGCCTTCAGCGCGGCATAATCGAGCGTGTTGAACGCTTCGGCATAGTCGAAATCTTCGCCGTAAGGGTTCGCGCTCCTGCCGCCTTCCTTGAGGATGTCGAGCTGCATCGCCTCGGGCCACCAGTCGCGGTTGGTGCGGCCCAGCAGGCTTCGCGTTTCGCCGGTGCCGTGGAACGGGCAACCGCTCATCTCGCCAGTTTTAGCGTCCATGATCGTTCTCTCCTTGCGTGTGATTGCGTCAGACTCGCCTCTTGGACGCAGTCTATGGAGAGACAATGACGCTTTCACGATGGCGCGTCCAATCGATTAATGCGCGTTTTTTGATTGAGGAAAGCGATTGAAGAGCTGCGCCGCGCGAGCGCTGTGGCAACCCGTCTGCTGGTTCTTGCCGCGCTACCGCTTACGCTACTTGAGCGCGTTCCTGTCGCGCTACCGCTGCGCTACTTGAGCGCGGTGCAGCAGCTTGTGGTCGGCCAGCACCAGCGCCATCATCGCTTCGACCACCGGCGTGCCGCGGATGCCGACGCAGGGGTCGTGGCGGCCCTTGGTGACCACTTCCACCGCTTCGCCGGCGCTGTTGATCGACTCAACCGGCGTGAGAATCGACGAGGTCGGCTTGAAGGCGACACGGCACACCACCGGCTGCCCGGTCGAGATGCCGCCCGCGGTGCCACCTGCGTGGTTGGCTAGGAACTCGGGGCTTCCGTCCGCTCCGGGCCGCATCCGGTCAGCATTCTGTTCGCCAGAGAGCCGCGCAGCTTCAAAGCCATCGCCGATTTCGACGCCCTTGACCGCATTGATGCTCATCATTGCGGCGGCAAGATCGCTGTCGAGCTTGGCATAGATCGGCGCGCCCCAGCCTGCGGTTACGCCGGTGGCGACACATTCGACAATCGCGCCCAATGACGATCCGGCTTTGCGCGCCTCGTCGACCTTGGCTTCCCAGCGCTTGGCGGCCTCGGGATCGGGGCAGAAGAACGGGTTGCCCGCGATTTCGCTGTGGTCGATCCGCGCCGGATCGATCCGGTCGCCGCCCAACTCGCAGACGTAAGCGGTGATGCTGACCTCGGGGATGACGAGCCGCGCTACCGCGCCCGCCGCGACCCGCGCGGCGGTCTCGCGCGCCGAGGAACGCCCGCCGCCGCGATAATCGCGGATGCCGTATTTGGCGTCATAGGCGTAGTCGGCATGGCCCGGGCGATAGGATTGGGCGATCTCGCTGTAGTCCTTGCTGCGCTGATCGGTGTTCTCGATCATGAGCGAAATCGGCGTACCGGTGGTCTTGCCTTCGAACACGCCGGACAGGATCCGCACCAGATCATCTTCGCGCCGCTGGGTGGTGAAGCGGCTGGTCCCCGGCTTCCTCGCATCCATGAAGGGCTGGATGAAGTCCTCGGATATCGCGAGGCCCGGCGGGCACCCGTCAACGACCGCGCCCAAGGCAGGCCCGTGGCTCTCTCCCCAAGTGGTAAAGCGCAGCACGCGCCCGAAGGTGTTCCAGCTCATGCCACGCCATCTGGCGCAAGTGTGGGCATCTGTCCATAAAGGCTGGACGCTTCGCCGGGCTTAGGTCAGGAACAAACCATGATTGCCAAACTCTCAGGCAGGCTTGATGCGACCGGCGAGGACTGGGCGATCGTCGATGTCGGCGGGGTGGGCTACCTCGTCCACTGTTCCAGCCGCACGCTCGCCGCCTTGGGCGAGGTCGGCGAGGGCTGCACCGTCCATACCGAATTGCAGGTCAGCGAGAACGACATGCGCCTCCTCGGGTTCGCCGAGCAGGCCGAGCGTGACTGGTTCCGGCTGCTGACCGGCGTGCAGGGCGTGGGGAGCAAGGTCGGCCTGGCGATCCTCTCCGCGCTTTCGACCGGAGAATTGCGCGATGCTTGCGGCAAGGGCGACGCCGCCATGGTCGCCCGCGCGCAAGGCGTGGGGCCGAAGCTGGCAGGGCGGATCGTCAACGAGCTGAAGGACAAGGCGGGCGCGATGCCGGGCGGCTTGGGCGGCTTTACGGTGAGCGCCGCGGTGCCTGCCGGAAGCAAGGGCACGGATGCGGCGAGCGCGCTGGAGAACCTCGGCTTCAAGCCTGCTGTCGCAGCGCAAGCGGTGGCGCGGGCGCTGGAGGAATTGGGCGAGGGCGCGAGCGAGGGTGATCTCATCCGCGTGGCGCTGAAGAAGGCGGCGGAGTGATAAGCAGCCATGACTGACCCCCTCCACACCCCCACCCGCCAACCTGGCGATCCGGACGCGGCGCTTCGCCCGCGGCGGCTCGCCGAATTCGTCGGGCAGGAGGCGGCCAAGGGCAACCTCGCCGTCTTCATCGCCGCCGCGCGGGCGCGGGGAGAGGCGATGGACCATACGCTGTTCTTCGGCCCGCCCGGCCTCGGCAAGACCACGCTGGCGCAGATCATCGCGGGTGAATTGGGGGTCGGCTTCCGCGCGACCTCCGGCCCCGTCATCGCCAAGGCGGGCGACCTTGCCGCGCTGCTCACCAATCTCGAACCGCATGACGTGCTGTTCATCGACGAAATCCACCGCCTTTCGCCCGTGGTTGAGGAAGTGCTCTACCCCGCGATGGAAGACCGTGCGCTCGATCTGATCATTGGCGAGGGGCCATCGGCGCGCTCGGTGCGGATTGACCTGCCACCCTTCACCCTGATCGGCGCAACCACGCGCCAAGGCCTGCTGACCACCCCGCTACGCGACCGCTTCGGCATTCCCGTCCGCCTCAACTTCTACACGCACGAGGAGCTGGAGCGCGTCCTCACCCGCGCCGCCGGGTTGCTCGGGCTCGGGATCGCCCCTGATGGGGCGCACGAGATCGCGCGGCGCAGTCGGGGCACGCCGCGGGTCGCTGGCCGATTGCTCCGCCGTGTGCGCGACTTTGCCGATGTCGCGGGCAACCCCGCTGTCACCCGCGCCGTGGCCGACGAGGCGCTCACCCGGCTCGAGATCGATCGGCTGGGCCTCGATCTGATGGACCGCCGCTACCTCGCGATGATCGCCACCACCTATAAGGGTGGCCCCGTCGGGATCGAGACGCTCGCGGCGGGCCTCGCCGAGCCGCGCGACACGATCGAGGAGGTGGTCGAGCCCTATCTGATCCAGCTCGGCCTGGTGGCGCGGACCGCGCGCGGGCGTGTGCTCAATGATGCCGGATGGACGCATCTGGAGATGACGCCGCCTTCCGATCCTCTCCCGCGCCAGTCGGGGCTGTTCGAGGAAGATGGTTAACCTTTGGCCCAACTGACTTTTGTTTTCGGTGCCAGATCGGGACAGCGCCCTTCAAATCTCGCGGATTTCCGACGAAGCCCGCGCTTCGCCGCGCCTCACTCTGGTTAAGCCGATTGCCCCTGCCCGATTAATCCCATCAAAGGAACGCTGGTTCAGGTGATGCCAGCGGATTGGCTGCTGCGGGTCGCTACAGGCAAACAGGGTTACCGACTATGTCGCTCAAACTGGCCATCGCGAAGCTATCCGCCGCTGCTGCGGGTGTGGCGCTTTTGCAGGGCGGCGCGGTGCGCGTGGCCGAGCCGATGAACACCGCGGCGCCGGATTACTCGACCAATATCGATGGCAAGCTGATCGCGGTCGATCCCGAAACCGGGGCGCGCTACATCAAGGGTGCGACGCGCATCATTCCCGAGCAGCGCCGCCGCCGGATTGTCGAGCGCACGATCGAATGCGCGCCGGTTGCGCCGGGCGGGCCGTCGATGTCCGCCGGTGTGGTGCAGACCTATGTTGATCCCAACGAATGCCCGCCGCTGGCGCAGGTGGCCTATATGCCTGCGCCGCTGCCCCCGCTCCCGCCGGTTTCGGGCGGCGGCGGCGGCGGCTTTGGCGGCAGCGGCGGCTTCGGCGGCTTCGGCGGCGGCGTCGGCTTTGGCGGCGGCTTCTTCGGCGGTTTCTTCGGCGGCGGCGGTTCGTCATCAGGCGATGTTTCCGTGGTCAGCACGACCACGACGACCGGCGGCACGAGCGGCACCACCAGCGGGACGACCTCGGGCAGTTCGACTTCGACCTCGGGCAGCTCCACTTCGGGCGGCAGCAGCGGCGTCGTGATCGATATCAACATCGACAATTCGACCTCGACCACGTCGTCCTCCGGTCAGATCAGCTCCTCGACCGGACAGGTTTCGACCTCGAGCTCGACCGGGCAGGTGTCCTCGTCCAGCGGGGCGGTGTCGAGCACCAGCACAACGGGCAATGTCAGCTCCTCGACCGGTGCGGTGTCGAGCACCAGTTCGAGCAGTTCGGGTAATGTGTCGAGTTCGACTGGGGCAGTGTCGAGTTCTGGCAATGTTAGTTCGTCGACTGGCGCGGTTTCGAGTTCGGGCAATGTCAGCTCTTCAACCGGGGCGGTCTCCAGCAGCACGGGCACAGTGTCGAGTTCAACCGGCGCCGTGTCGAGTTCGACCGGCGCTGTGTCGAGTTCAACTGGCGCTGTGTCGAGTTCAACTGGAGCCGTTTCGAGTTCAACTGGAGCCGTTTCGAGTTCGTCCGGCAATGTTTCGAGTTCGTCCGGCAATGTTTCGAGCTCGTCGGGCAACGTCTCAAGCTCTTCCGGCAACGTTTCGAGTTCCTCTGGGAACGTGTCGAGCTCTTCCGGCAATGTCAGCTCCTCGTCCGGCAACCTGTCGAGTTCGTCATCTTCCTCCTCGTCGTCCTCTTCGTCTTCGTCGAGTTCGAGCAGTTCGTCCTCGTCCTCCTCGGGCGGGGCGACCAGCGGCGGCAGCACCTCGGGCGACATGACCAGCAGCACCAGCAGCTCGTCCTCGTCTTCGTCGAGTTCCTCATCGAGTTCGTCCTCGACCGGCACCTCGACCGGGTCTTCGGGCAGCAGTGGTTCGTCGAGCAGCAGCAGCTCATCTTCGTCTTCATCGAGTTCGAGCAGCAGCTCGTCGGGCTCGTCGGGATCGAGCGGCGGGCACGACGTTCCGGCCCCGCCGATGATGGCGCTGTTCGGCCTCGCCGCCGCAGCGATCCTGACCCGGCGCAAGCTGCGTCCAGGTAAGCAGGCCTAACCGCCCGCACCGCGCTGGCGATTGCAGCAAAAAGAGCGCGGTTCCCGAGGAGGAACCGCGCTCTTTTGCGTTGTCAGACGCAATCGGAAGCGTGCGCTCTCAGCGCGCCTCGAGCGAAAGGCCGGCGGCCTCCCACGCCAGGATTCCGCCGGCGAGGTGTTCCACCGGCTCGCCCGTCGCGGCGGCGAGTTTCTCGCCCGCGATCACCGAACGGCGGCCCGAGCGGCAATAGAGCACCACCTCGCGTCCGTCATCCGCGCCAAGCTTGGCGGGATCGAACTGGTCGAGCGGGATGTGTTCGGCGCCGGGGATCGCGCCGGCGGCGACTTCCTCGGCGGTGCGCACGTCGATCAGGCGGATATTGCCCGCCTTGAGCCGCTCGGCCAGCTGTTCGGGGCTGAGACCGATCAGCGGCGAAGGCACCGGCACATTGGCCGACGCATCATCACCCGATGCGGTTGCGGCGCCAGCCCCCGCCATGGCCAGTTCGAAGCCCATCGGGGCCGAAGGCGCCGCGCGGCTCCCGCTCGTATCCTGCGTATCCCCGCAGGCTGCCAGCAGCAGCGCAGGGGAAAGGAGCAAGATCAGGCGGGACGGCGTCATGCCCCTTCTTATGCCGCAAGTTTGCGCAGAACGTAATGGAGAATCCCGCCGTGGCGGTAATATTCCATTTCATTTGCGGTATCTATGCGACACAGCGCGGTGAAGCTGAAGCTGCTGCCGTCGGCGCGGGTGACTTCGACAGTGACGTCTTGCCCCGGCACAAGGTCGGCCAAGCCGCGGATCGAGAAAGTATCTTCCGCCGACAGGCCGAGCGTGGCGCGGGTGTCGCCCTCCTTGAACTGCAGCGGCAGCACGCCCATGCCGACAAGGTTCGAACGGTGGATGCGCTCAAAGCTTTCGACGATCACCGTCCGCACGCCCAGCAGGATGGTGCCCTTGGCCGCCCAGTCGCGCGAGGAGCCGGTGCCGTATTCCTTGCCGCCGATCACCACCAGCGGGGTGCCGTCGGCCTTGTGGCGCATCGCGGCGTCGTAGATCGCCATGGTCTCGCCCGCGTAGGTCGAGAAGCCGCCTTCGACGCCGGGGACCATCTCGTTCTTGATGCGGATATTGGCGAAGGTGCCGCGCATCATTACCTCGTGGTGGCCGCGGCGCGAGCCGTAGGAGTTGAAGTCCTTCTTGGCGACCTGATTGCTCATCAGGAACTTGCCGCCGGGGCTGTCTTCCTTGATCGAGCCGGCCGGCGAGATGTGGTCGGTGGTGACCGAATCGCCAAGGATCGCCAACGGCTTGGCATCGATGATGTCGGTGACCGAGGCTGGGGTCATCGTCATGCCCTCGAAATAGGGCGGGTTTGCGACATAGGTACTGCCCGCGCGCCACTGGTAGGTGTCGGACGGTTCGACCGTGATCGCCTGCCAGTGCTCGTCGCCATCATAGACATTGGCATAGCGGCTGACGAACATCGAACGATCGATATTGGCGGCGCGGTTGGCGGCGATCTCGGCGTTGGTCGGCCACAGATCGGCGAGCATCACGTCATTGCCGTTCTGGTCCTGCCCGATCGGGGTGGTGGTGATGTCCTCGGTGACGGTGCCCTTCAGCGCGTAGGCGACCACCAGCGGCGGCGAGGCGAGGAAGTTGGCGCGCACATCGGGCGAGACGCGGCCTTCGAAGTTGCGGTTGCCCGACAGCACCGAGGCCGCGACGATGTCATTGCCGTTGATCGCGGCCGAGATCGGCGCGGCGAGCGGGCCCGAGTTCCCGATGCAGGTGGTGCAGCCATAGCCGACGAGGTCGAAACCGACCGCATCGAGATGCTCTTGCAGGCCCGACTTCACGAGGTAGTCGGTGACCACCTGCGAGCCCGGCGCGAGCGAGGTCTTGACCCACGGCTTGGGCTTGAGGCCCCGCTCGTTGGCCTTCTTGGCGACGAGGCCGGCAGCGATCAGCACATCGGGGTTAGAGGTGTTGGTGCAGCTGGTGATCGCGGCGATCACCACGTCGCCATCGCCGATGTCGTGTGCGGCGCCTTCAACGCCCACGCGCGCGGCGGCGGTCTTGCCGTAGACCTTGGAAAGGTCGGCGTTGAACAGGTCGTCCACCTCTTGCAGGATCACCTTGTCCTGCGGACGCTTGGGGCCTGCGAGGCTGGGGACGACCGTGGCCATGTCGAGGCTCAGGGTCTTGGTGAACACCGGCACATTGGCCGGATCGAACCACATGCCTTGCGCCTTGGCATAGGCTTCGACGAGGGCGATGTTCCCCTCGCTGCGACCGGTGAGGCGCAGGTATTCGATGGTCTTGTCATCGATGCCGAAGAAGCCGCAGGTCGCGCCATATTCGGGCGCCATGTTGGCGATCGTCGCGCGGTCAGCGAGCGTGAGGTTGGCGACGCCCGGGCCGTAGAATTCCACGAAACGCCCCACCACGCCCACGTTGCGCAGCATCTGGACGCAGGTCAGCACGAGGTCGGTCGCGGTCACGCCCTCGGCCATCGCGCCTTCGAGACAGAAGCCGACAACTTCGGGGATCAGCATCGAGACCGGCTGGCCGAGCATCGCGGCTTCCGCCTCGATCCCGCCGACGCCCCAGCCCAGCACGCCCAGACCGTTGATCATGGTGGTGTGGCTGTCGGTGCCCACGCAGGTATCGGGATAGGCGACCATCACGCCGTCGGGGCCTTCGGATGACCACACGGCCTGCGCGAGGTGCTCAAGGTTGACCTGGTGGCAGATGCCGGTGCCCGGCGGCACCGCGGTGAAGTTCTGGAAGCTCTTCGAACCCCACTTGAGGAAGTCGTAGCGTTCGGCATTGCGCTCATATTCGAGCGCCATGTTGGCTTCCATCGCCTTGGGGTGGCCGAATTCGTCGACCATCACCGAGTGGTCGATCACAAGGTTGACCGGCACCAGCGGGTTGATCTTGGCGGTGTCCCCGCCCAGCTTCTTGATCGCATCGCGCATCGCGGCGAGATCGACCACGCAGGGCACGCCGGTGAAATCCTGCAGCAGCACGCGCGCCGGACGGTACTGGATCTCCTCGCCGGTCGTGGGGTTGTCCTGCCAGTCGACCAGCGCCTGGATATGCTCGCGCCCGACCGTGAACCCGCCGTCTTCAAAGCGCAGCAGGTTTTCCAGCAGCACCTTCAGCGAAATCGGCAGCCGCGCGACATCGCCCAGCTGCTCGGCGGCCTTGGCCAGCGAGTAATAGGCATATTCCTTGCCGCCCACATTGAGGGTTTGGCGCGTTGCGAGCGTATCCTGGCCGATTGCGGTCATCGGGGCGTCTCCATCCTGTTGCGATTGACCCCGCACCCCGATCCAAAAGGCGCAGGTTTCGGGTTCGCACCTGCGCTGACTCGCGCGCGAGGTCAAGGGGGGGTCCCCTCGGGAAAGCTGCTAGGCGTGAACCTTTTCGCCGCCTTGCGCGGGGTTGCGGGCGGCCAGCCAGCACCCGGCGATGATCAGCGCGGTGCCCGCCAGCGTCGGCAGGCTCACATTCTCGCGGAAGAACAGCCAGCCGAAGCCCGCCGCCCAGACGAAACCCGAATACTCGGTCGCCACCAGCGCGCTCGCCTCGGCGCGGGCATAGGCCCAGGCGATCGACAGCGAGCCCGCCACGGTCAGCGCGCCTGCCGCCAGCAGCGGCAGCAGCGCGTCGCCGCTGGGCGTTTGCCAAAGGAACGGGGCAAGGGTCAGCAGCACCAGCCCGCCGATCCCGCTGTGAAAGGTGGTGATCTCGATTGGCCCGGCCACCTGCGCCTGTCTCCGGATGACGATGAAATTATAGGCATAAAGCAGCGCCGACACGAATAGCGAGGCGACGCCCAGCGCCGCACCCTCATCGAACCGGCCCTGCCCGATCCGCCCGCCGACAATCACCAGCGTGCCCGCAAAGCCGAGCAGACTGGCCCCGATCGCCTCGCGGCTGATGGTCTCGCCCAGCAGCACGCTGGCGAGATAGAGCGCGATCAGCGGGGCGATGAAACTGAGGGCAATCGCCTCGGCGAGCGGTAACTGGGTCAGCGCAAAGAAGAAGGTCAGCGCCATAAAGGCTGACACCACTCCGCGGGTCAGATGCAGTTTCCAAACCGCGCGGGTCGGCACTGCGGGGCCGCGCGCCAGCCAGACCGGCGCGATCAGCGCGGTGCCGACCCCGGCGCGCAGCACCGTCGCGGTATAGGCGCCGATCAGGAGCGCGGCCTCTTTCATGAAGGCGTCCATCAGCGACAGGAACCCCACGCCCGCGAGTGCGGCAGCAAAGGGCAGCGGGGGATGGGCGCGGGCCGACATGCGCAACGCGCATAGGCGCAAGCCCGCGCAAGGTCACGCGCGACTTTCCGCGCAAACGGCCGTTTTGCCTTATTCACCTGTGCGCAATCCAAGGCGGTTGATAGACCGGCCCCGGCGCGGGTATGAAGAGTGACGACATTATGGGCTGCACAGGGCGGCCGGCGGGGTTGGAACGGATTTCTATGACGCGCTTCACGGGCAAATTCGCATGCGGCATTGCGGCCGCCGCGCTGCTGGCGGGCACGGCGCTCGCCCACACGCAGGCCGCGCAGACACCGGCGAGCCGCGGCGCCATGATTCCCGGCGGCCAACAGCAGGGCGGCCCACAGCCGGCCAAGGTTCCCTCGCCGACGCCGACGCCCACACCGACGCCCGCGCCTACCAGCAGCGAGGCCTTCAAATCCGCCTTCCCGCAGACCGTGTCGCAGCCGGTGGTGCAGGAGGGCATGGAAAAGCCCGCGCCGCTGGTGCAGCCGTGGACGGTTGCCAATGCCACCAAACTGGTCGCGGCGATCGAAGCGATCGGCAGCGAAGGCCTCGATCCCAAGGATTATGATCTCGGGCCGCTCAAGGTCGCGATTGGTGGCGGAGCCTCGGCCGGGCTCGATGCGATGGCATCGCAGAGCTTCGTGTGGCTGGTCGAAGATCTACGCGACGGGCGCACGCCGATGGACGCGCGCACGCAGTGGTTCGTGGTCGATCCCGACCGCGACACCCTGCGCACCGGCGACCTGCTGGCCGAGGCGGTCAAGAGTGGCGATATCGCCGGCACGCTGGCCAAGCTCGCGCCGACCCACCCCGATTATGCGCGCCTGAAGGCCGAACTCGCCAAGACCCCGGCCAGCGCCGCGGCCAAAAGCAAGCTGATCCGCGCCAATATGGACCGCTGGCGCTGGCTCGCGCGCGATCTCGGCCCGCAATATCTCATCACCAATGTGCCCGAGTTTCAGCTGCGCCTGACGGTCAAGGACAAGATCATCAGCACCTATCGCACAATCGTCGGCAAGCCGGGGCGCACGGCGACCCCGCAGCTGGCCGAGATGGTCGAAGGCGTGGTGTTCAACCCGACCTGGACGGTGCCGCAGTCGATTGTGAAGGGCGAGGGTCTGGGACCGCGCGCGCTCGGCAATCCGGCCTGGGCGAAGCGCAACGGCTATGTCGCCACCCGCAGCGCCAATGGCATGATTACCGTCGTGCAGCAGCCGGGGCCGGGCAACTCGCTAGGCCAGGTGAAACTCGAAATGCCCAACGAGCACGCGATCTTCTTCCACGACACGCCCTCGCGCCACCTTTTCGCGAATGATCAGCGTGCGCTCAGCCACGGCTGCGTGCGGACCGAGCGCGCGCTGGAGCTGGCGATCACCATGGCGATCCTCGGCAAGGGCGCGACCAAGGAAGAGGCGCTGGCGATCTCGACCTCGGGCAAATACACCAAGGTGCCGCTGCAAAAGCAGTTTCCGGCCTACATCACCTATTTCACCATGGCATCCGACATCAACGGCGAGATGGCGACCTTCGCGGACATCTACGGCCGCGACACGCCGGTGCTCGCGAGCCTCGACAAGCCGCGCGTGCGCAACCGCAGCAATGTGGTGGATGACGAGGTGATCGTGATCGAGGACGATCTGCAGGATAGCTAGGCGGGAGGCGCGCCGCTCAATACGCGCTGCTGACCGGGTGGCCGAGCGCGTCGAGCGGCTGGCGGTCGATCATCGCCATGTCGGGGAGCGGCTGGATCGAGCCGTCTTCGTCAAGGCCAAGGCTGTCTGCGAACAGCAGGCGCCCGCCCGACAGGTGCATCAGCGCGATCCGGAACTGTTCCTCGCCCATCGCGAAGCAGCCGTTGGAGCGGCCCAAGCGGCCATAGCGTTCGAGATGCGAGGATTCGGCGTAATCGGCGCGGTGCATCACGATATAGCGGCGAAGCGCCGCCTCGTTGCTCTGGTCAAGCCCGCCAAGCCGCACCGAAGTGCCATAGCGGCCCTGATACCATTCCCACGTGACATAGGCCCCGCGGCTGGTCGCGTTCGAGCCTTCAGTGTTCGAGAACTGCTTGAGCCAGCCGTCGTGCTGCGGGTCTGAACCCATGCCGTGGCTGACGTGATAGGACTGCACTTCGCCGCGGTCGAGATTGACGAAGTGGAAGCGTGGGCGGGCCGAGTGGAGGCCGTAATCGGCGATGCCGACAATGTCGTGCTTCCAGATCGCATTGCCCGCCCGCACCAGCTCGCGCTTGGCGATGTCAAACAGGATGCGGTCGCGCGGGGTGCCCGGAGCAACCGATGCCGCGACGGACGCAGCGAGACGTCCCGGGAGCGTCAATGCCGCTCCGGCTATCAGAGTGCCCTTCAAAAGGTCGCGCCGTTTCATGCTATCGTAACCTAGACGCCAAGGCTTTCGTTCCCAATAACGCAAATGCCCTATTCGCGCATTTCGTCGCAGTTCTGCGTCAATTCGTGGGACGAGCCCCGGCTTCGTGCAGCGCCTTGGCCGCCATGCCGAGCCGGATGACGTCGGGCATGGCCTCCATCACGGCCGTCCGGAACCCGCCCAGCACCGCCAATCGCGGATCGCCCGCCGCGATCATCCGCGCCACTGTCGGCCCGGTCGGATCGAGCCGCGACTTGGCCAGCCAGGCGGCAATTTCAGGGGTCTGCGACCAAGTCCCGCGGTTCATCAGGTTCATCATGAAGGCATAGGGGAAGGTTGCGGGCGTATCGGTCAGCGCGCCGCTGCGGGCGAGCTGGTTCCTGGTCGCATCATCGGGATAATGCACTTCGAGGAAGGCGGTGAGCGCGGCGCTGAAGGTCACCAGCGGGACGTGGACGGGCTGAAGCACGATGGTTTCGCCGCGGAACTGCGGGCCGCTGTTCGCCTCGGCGGTGAAGGGCACGGCGCGCGCGGTGCAATCGATGAACAGCGTGCTTTCGGGCACCTTATGGACCACGTCGCCGAAATGCAGCGCGCCCGGCGCAATCCCTGTCACCCGCCCCTTGCGGATGACCTGCGTGATCTGGCGCAGCAGCGCGATCTCGCCTTCGGAGATCACCGCATAGTGATACATCTCGGGCGTCACCTCGGGATCGATCCGCAGCATATGGCCGCCGCGTTCGAGCACTTCGAACACCTCCTCGCCAGATTGCGACTGCCGGAAGGCTTCCAGATGGGCGATCTGGCTGGCGATGGTCGCTTCGATGAAGTCCTCGCCCGGCTGGATGAATTTGCGGTTGCTGAGCCAGCTGTCGCGCGGGCGCACCCAGCTGATGCGCGCCGGATCAACCCCGCCCTCGATCAACCACACGCCGGCATCCATCGCGGTCTTGCCGCCGCCGAGGATGACGAAATGTTGGGGAATGCTGGCGGGGGCTTTCCAGAGTTCGGGCAGCTCGCCCGGCGCGGCGACGCGCACGCCGTCTGCAACCGTAAAGGCGCGCTTGTGGGTGCTGGGCACCGAGGTCTGGTAGAAGGTCGCATCGACCAGCTTGCGGCGCACTGCGATGGTCTGTTCCGCACCCGACAATACGCCCGTAATCCGCGCGGTGCCGCTCTCGTCACGGCCCTTGAATTCGCTCAGCCGGTGATAGGCGACCCGCCCGCTCGGCAGCAGCCGCAGGTTCATCACCTTTTCGAAATAAGCCGAAACCTCGGTCCCGCTGGCGAGCGCGTAGAGCCCCTGATTGGAGCCGTGGGTGTCGATCTGCTCGCCCTCAAAGGCCATCGAATTGACGCCGTAGAAGGCCGAGGGCTGGTGCAGCGCGACGAAGGAATAGGCGTCGTTCCAGTGTCCGCCGGGCTTGGCGTGCTTGTCGACGAAGGTGATGTGGCAATCGGGGTCTTCGTCGAGCAGCGTATCGGCAAAGGCGAGGCCCACCGCGCCCGCGCCGATGATGAGGTAATCGGTAGTGTGGTCGGTCATGCTGTCCCCCGCGTGCTGCCCGTATGGCATAGCATCAAGCACGCGGCACCGCGCGTGCATTTTCTGCCGCCATAGCCAGCATCGAGGCCGCATGGCGGGCCGCGACGGCGCGCGCATCATCGCCATATCCGCCGCCCAGCGCCGAGGCGATGGGAAGGCCAAGGCGGCGTGCCTCGCGCACCACGAACCGGTCGCGCGCTTCCAGCCCCGCATCGCTCAAGGCGAGCCGCCCGAGCTTGTCGTCGACATGCGGATCGACGCCCGCCTGATAGAGCACGAAATCGGGCGCGAATTCGCCGATGACCTCGGGCAGGTGGCGGGTGAGGACCTCCATATAGCCATCATCGTCCACCCCGTCGGGCAGGGCGACATCGCGGCTGGAACGCGCCTTTCGTACCGGGAAGTTCTTCTCGGCGTGGAGCGAGAGCGTGAAGATGTCGGCGCGCCCGGCGGTAAGGCTGGCGGTGCCGTCGCCCTGATGCACGTCGCAATCGACGATCAGCACACGGCCTGCGTGTTGTTCCGCGATCAGGCGGTTGGCGGTGACGGCGAGATCGTTGAACACGCAGTAGCCCGCGCCGGTATCGTGCAGCGCGTGGTGGCTGCCCGCAGCGGAATTGGCGGCGTAGCCATGCTGGCGGGCGAGCTGCGCGGCAAGCCAGGTGCCGCCATTGGTGTGGCGCACGCGGTTGGTGATGGCGGGGGTGACGGGAAAACCGATGCGGCGTTCCTTGTCGCGCGGCACTTCGGCGCGTAGCACCTGATCGACATATTCGGGGCAATGCACCGCTTCGAGCCATTCGCGCGGCATGGGCGTGGGCGCGTGTTCGGTGATCGCCGCGCCGGACGCGCGCAGCTCTTCCATCACCAGGTAGTACTTGTCGAATCGAAAGCTGCCGCGCTCCGCACGAAAGACCATGTAATCGGCGTGGTGGACGACGTGCAGCATTCAGCTTTCCACCCGCGTTCCTGTCTGTTGGAGACACATGAGACACTGTCCAGAAACAGAAAACCCGGCTCGCGCGACGCTTGCAGCGCAAGCGGGTAGGGGGAGGGGCGACATGATGATCATGCGCAAGGTCATGCCAGCTTCACGCCCTGTAGGACAGACTCACAGCCAGCCGGTGTGCTCGGCCAGAATCTTGCACCCCAGCGCGATCAGGATCACGCCGCCCGCGCGCTCGGCCCATGTGCCGAAGCGGTCGCCGGCGATGCGCCCCAGCCACACGCCTGCGCCGCTCATCGCGAAGGTCACGCCGCCGATGAGCGCGGCAGCAAGCCGCGGAGCGACATCGAGCGTCGGCAGGGTGATCCCGGCGGCGAGCGCATCGATACTGGTCGCAACCCCTGCCACCATCAGCGCCTTGCCGGTGAGGGCATGGGCGGCTTCCTCCTCGCCGACATGACCGCCAAGCATCCGCACGCCGAGAAAGGTCAGCAGTCCGAAGGCGATCCAGTGATCGACAGCTGCGACGTAAGCCAGTGCAAAGGCGCCGATAGCCCAGCCAATCAGCGGCATCACGCCCTGAAACAGCCCGAAGGTTGCGGCAATCGCCAGCCCGCCGCGATTGCCAGGCCGGAATCGCGCGCCCTGGGTGAGTGCAACGGCGAAGGCGTCCATCGCCAGTGCCAGCGCGAGCAGCAGGGCTTCGATCATGGCGCGATCGGAAGCGGCGCCTCGGCCAGCACGGTGAATTCGGCCAGAATCGCATCTTCGCTGCGGGTGCCTGCGTTGCGCCAGCTGGCGGCGGTGTCGAGGTTTACCGCGCTGCCCTCAGCGGTGAGCACCAGCAGCGCGGGCGTGCCGGGCACTTCGGCCAGCCCGAAGCGGCGCGCGACGTCGAGATTATGCCCGTCGCCGGTCTGCGGCATCCCGACATTGACGAAGACGACCTCGTAGCGCTCGGCGGTCAAGGCGGCGAAGCGCGGGGTCTCCAGCCATCCGGCGAGCGCGCGGCTATCGTGGCACCAGTTGGCGCCGAGCACCAGGAGCACCCGCTTGCCGTTCGCGCCAGCGCGGGCCAGCGCCGCGTCGACGTCGCCCATGGCATTGGTGGATTCGGCGTAGGAGCGCGCTTCGGGGTGGGCCGGAGCGGCGGGAGACGTGGTGGCGCAGGCGCCCAGTACCAGCGCCAGACTTGCGGCAATGCTCGAGCGGATCACTCGGCGGCTTCTGCCGGCTGGGCGTGGGGATCGAAGGCAGACGCCTCGCCCGCGTCGATCGCGGCGGCCTTTTCCTCGACCAGCCGGACGATGTGATCGAGCATCGCCTCGTCATCGATCGCATGGGCCTTCATACCGGAGAGGTAGACCATGTGCTTGCCATTGCCACCGCCGGTCAGGCCGATATCGGTCTCGCGCGCTTCGCCCGGGCCGTTGACGACACAGCCCAGCACCGACAGACTCATCGGGGTCTTGATGTGTTCGAGCCGCTTTTCGAGCGTTTCGACCGTGCGGATCACATCGAACCCCTGCCGCGAACACGACGGGCAAGACACCACGCGGACCCCGCGAGTGCGCAGGCCCAGAGCCTTGAGCATGTGGTAACCGACCTTGATCTCTTCCTCGGGCTCGGCGGAGAGCGACACGCGGATGGTGTCACCGATGCCCGCCCACAAGAGCGAGCCCATGCCGATGCTCGACTTCACCGTGCCACCGATCAGCCCGCCCGCCTCGGTAATGCCGAGGTGCAGCGGGCAATCGACCGTTTCGGCAAGGCCGTGATAGGCGGCGACCGCGAGGAACACGTCGGAGGCCTTCACCGCCACCTTGAATTCGTGGAAATCGTGATCCTGCAGCAGCTTGATGTGATCCAGCGCGCTTTCGATCAACGCCTCGGGGCAGGGCTCGCCATATTTTTCGAGCAGGTCCTTTTCTAGGCTGCCGGCGTTGACCCCGATGCGGATCGCGCAGCCATTGGCCTTGGCGGCGCGCACCACTTCAGCGACACGGCTCGCCGAGCCGATATTGCCCGGATTGATGCGCAGGCACGCCGCGCCCGCATCAGCCGCTTCTAGCGCGCGTTGGTAGTGGAAATGGATGTCCGCGACAATGGGAATGCGCGCGCCGCGAGTGATCTTCTTGAAATCGCGGGTCGATTCCTCGGTCGGGCAGGACACGCGGATAATGTCCGCGCCCACTTCCTCGCAGCGCCGGATCTGGTCGAGCGTCGCCTTCACGTCTTCGGTGGGGGTGTTGGTCATGGTCTGCACGGTGATGGGAGCATCACCGCCTACGGGGACATTCCCCACCATGATCTGGCGACATTTGCGCCGTTCGATCGTGCGCCACGGACGGATACTGGACATAATGGGCATATAGCGATGCGGGCATGACGGGGCAATGACTTGCGGCACGCGCTTGACTTGGAGCAGCAGCACGGCAGTCTGGCCTGCAAAGGGAGAGACCATGCTGACCGATAACCCCGCCGAACTGCGCAGCCCCGCGCCGAGCCTGCTGCTGCGCGGCGTCAAGTGGCTGATGGCCAAGCGCACCCCGGTGTTCCCGCATGACGAGGCGGGCTTTCACGCCCGCATGACCGGCCGCCCGCTGCCCGAAGATGCGCCGATGCCGGGCGGTTTCCGCAAGCGCTTCATGGTCGAGGAGCGGGAGGTGCACGGGCAGCGCGTGGTAACGCTGCACCCCAAATCCGGGCCTGCACCGTGGCATATGCTCTATTTCCACGGCGGCGGGTTCGTGCAGCCGATGTTTACCGTCCACTGGCCGCTGGTGGCCGCGATGATCGAAGCCTGCGGGATCAGCGTCACCGCGCCGCTCTATGATGTGGTGCCCGAAGCGCCCCATGCGAAGCAGGATGCGCTCGCCGATGCGGTTTATGCCGAACTGGCGGCGCGCCACGATCCGGCGCGCATCATCCTCAACGGTGATAGCGCTGGCGCGCATATGGCGCTCGCGCTGGCGCTCAGATTGGTGCGCAGCGGCGGCCCCTTGCCGGGCAAGCTGGCGCTGTTTGCCCCCTGGCTCGATCTGACGCTGGCCGATCCTGCGATCGCTGCGGTCGAGCCACATGATCTGATGCTTAAGATCGGCACCCTGCGCGCCTGCGGGGCGATGGTGGCGGGCATCCGCGATCCCGGCAGCGCCGAGGTCAGCCCGCTCTACACCCCCGCCGAGGAACTCGCGCAGCTCCCACCGACCCGCATCTGGACCGGGCGGCACGACCTATTCATCATCGATTCGCGCACATTTGTGGGCCGCCTGCGCGGTGCCGGGGTGGACGCCAAGCTGTATGAATACGAGGCCGCGCCGCACGTGTTCATGGCGATCACCCCGACCCGCGAGGCGAAGGATGTGTTCGGCCTGCTGGGCGAATTCCTCGCAGCCTAGCTCGGGAATTTCGTCCCCGTCAGCTCCTCGCTCAGCTTCCACAGCTGGTCGGCGAAACTCGGGTTCAGCGCGTAGGAGCGCACGCCGCCGGTGGAGGATTCGTCGTCCACTTCGGCCACGTGGCAGTCCTCGCAATAGACCCCGCCCCCAATTCCTGAACCGCCTTCCAACTCGCTGGCGGTCGCGGCCCAGCAGCTGGTCGCTGCGCCCTGCGGGATCGTCTTCCACGCAAAGCCCGTGTCGCTCTCGGAGATGCGCGCCATCAGTGCGTCGCGCATGTCCTGCGTCATGTGGCGGCCAAGATTGGTCTCGATCCCGCCCGGATGCACCGCATAGGCGTGAATCCCCATCACTGCGTACCGCTGCTCAAGCCCGACGCTGAACAGGATGTTGGCGGTCTTCGACTGGCCGTAGCTTGACCAGGGGTCATAAGGGCGGTGCTGGAAATTGGGGTCGCCAAAATGGACCGGGCCCATGTGGTGCCCGCGGCTCGAAAGGTTGACGATCCGCTTGGCAGTGCCGCGCTCGATCAGCGGCATCAGTTCGCCGGTCAGCGCGAAGTGGCCGAAGTGGTTGGTGCCCAGCTGCATCTCGAAGCCATCGGCGGTGTGGGTGAAGGGGCAGGCCATCACGCCGGCATTGTTGATCAGGATGTCGATCTTGTCGAACCGCTGGCGCGCCCGCGAGGTCGCGGCGCGGATGCTTTCGAGCGAGCCGAGATCGACCGTAATCGTATCAAGCTGCGCGTCCGACACCGACGCAAGGATCGCGGCGACGGCTTCGTCGAGCTTGGCCTGATCGCGCCCCGCCATCACGACATGCGCGCCCTTGGCCGCCATCGCGCGCGCGGTTTCCTGTCCGAGCCCCGAATTGGCTCCGGTGATGAACACCACTTGTCCCGAGAGGTCCTTGCCCTCCAGCACCTCGTCGGTGGTGCTGCTCCAGCCGAATGCGCTCATTGTCTCTCTCCCGGTTATAATCTCAGTTCATACAGGAATTCGGGGTCAAGCTGCTCGCCGACCTGAAAGGTGATGTCGGCGATCTTGGCAAAGCCGTAGCGCTGGTAGAACCGCTGCGCGCCGAAGTTCTCCGAATAGACCGACAGCAGGACGGCATCGTGGCCGCCTTCCCGCGCTACGCCGAGCGCCCAGTCCATCAGCTGTGTGCCGATCCCGGCGCCGGTGTGACCGGGCAGGGCGTAAAGCTGGCCCAGTTCGATCGGGTTCGCCGCGTCGGAATGCGCGGTGTAGTGGCTCGGATAGCGCAGCTTGCAGAAGGCGATGAGTTCGCCCTCGTGCTCGACCAGGCAATGGGTGCAGCTGTCGCCCGCAATCTCGCCAGCGACTGCATCAGGATTGTGCACAGCTGCGAGGAAGGCTTCGAGGTCTTCCGGGCTGTAGAGATCGCCGAAAGCAGCAACGAAGGTCTCGGCCCCCAGCGCGGCAAGCGCTGGAGCATCGGCGAGGGTGGCAGGACGCAGGATCATGGGTGGGCCCTAGCGCGCGCGGGCCGTGTTGTTAAGCTGGCGAAACCGGCAGCACCGCGTTACACCTGTTGTCCATGAAAAACCTCATTACGCTGATCGCGCTCGCCCTCATGTCCACCGCTGCATTCGCCGAAAACATCGCGCTGCCCGCGCCCAAGTGGTCGCTGGCGATCCACGGCGGGGCGGGCACGCTCGACCCCAAGGATATGACGCCCGAGAAGCGCGCCGAATACGAAGCCGCGTTGCAGATCGCGCTCGATGCCGGGGTCAAGGTGCTTAGCCAGGGCGGGAGCGCGATGGATGCGGTCAAGGCCGCGATCATCCCGCTGGAGGATTCGCCTCTGTTCAACGCCGGCAAGGGCGCGGTGTTCACCTGGGAGGGCACCAACGAGCTCGACGCCTCGATCATGGACGGGAGCGATCGCAGCGCGGGGGCAATCGCGGGGGTCAAGACGGTCAAGAACCCGATCCTGCTCGCCGACACCGTGCGCACCAAGAGCGAGCACGTGTTTCTGGTCGGCAAGGGAGCCGAGGAGTTCGCGGTGTCGCAGGGCTTTGCCGTCACCCCGCCCGAATATTTCGTCACGCCTGCACGGCGCGAGGCGCTCGAGCGGCTGAAGGCAGAGAAGCTCTCGGCGCTCGATGTCGATCACAAGTTCGGCACGGTGGGCGCGGTGGCGCTCGACCAGAACGGCAATATGGCCGCAGGCACCTCGACCGGCGGGATGACCGGCAAGCGCTGGGGGCGCGTTGGCGATGCGCCGGTGATCGGCGCAGGCACCTATGCCGACAACCGCGCCTGTGCGGTGTCAGCGACCGGGTGGGGCGAGTATTTCATCCGTGTCGGCGTGGCGCACGAGATCTGCGCAAGGTTGCGGGCCGCGAACGAACTCAAGACCGTGATGGCGGACACGGATGAAAGCGAAGCAGGCGTCCGAACCGAAGAAGCCCAGTACATCGCCGATGCCGTGATGGCTGACGTCAAGGATCTGGGCGGCGATGGCGGAGTGATCCTCGTAACTCCGCAAGGCCACGCGATCTTCAGCTTCAACACCACCGGGATGTATCGCGGCCGCGCGACCAGCGCGGGCCTGCGCGAAGTGGCGATCTTCGGCGGCGAGGAAAAGGCCTCGGCGACGCCCGATCATTGATCAGTAAAGCTTGCCCACCAGCGGCAGGCTCTTTTCCGGTTCGGCGAATTCCTTGATCACCTTGCCCACCCGCGCCAGCGCCAGCTCGCCGCGCGGCAGCATGTCGTCCTCGGTCTGGCGGGCGCGGAAATAGCAGGCGAAGGTCAGCGGCGACTGGCCTTTGGGCCCTTCCGCAAAGCCGATGTCGATATAGTTGTATTCGGCGGCACCAATCAGCCCGCTGGTGCCGGTCTTGTCGCCCGCCACCCAGCCTTCGGGCAGCCCGGCGCGCACGCGGCGCACGCCGGTCTGCGTTTCGATCATCCAGCCTTTGAGCTCGGCGCGCTCGGCCTCGGGCAACACGTCGCCGTAGATGATCTTCGCGACATTGCGCGCCATCGCGACAGGCGTGGCGGTGTCGCGGAATTCGCTGGAAGGCACGAGGTTGTTTTCGGGTTCATAGCGATCCATCCGGCTCGCCTCGTCGCCGATGGAGCGCCAGAAGGCGGTCAGTCCCGCCGGGCCGCCCATTTGCCGCAGCAGGATATTGGCCGCCGGATTGTCCGAAGTGGTCTGCGTCGCCCGCGCCAGCTCGCGCAATGTCGCGCCGGTGGCGATGCGCTCGCGGGTGAAGGGCGCGGGGCTGAGCATGTCGGCCTCGCTCCACATCACATGCTTGTCCGCATCAATCGTGCCCGCCGCATGGCGTTGCAGCAGCAGCGCTGCGAGGCTGAACTTGAACGAGGAGGCATGGCCGAAACGGCGATCCTGATTGAGCCCAAGCGACATGCCGCTCACCGTATCGAAAATCTCCACGCCCAGCGTGCCGCCCGCGTCGGCCTCGATCAGCCGCAGTTCGGCCGCCAGCCGCCCAGCCAGGCTCTGGTCGGGGGGAACGCAGGCCGACGCGCCCAGCGCCAGCGTGCCGCCAAGAAACAATCGCCGGTCCATCATCATGAGAACTTGTCCGCCTTGCGCTTGCCGAACCGCATGTCGCCTTCGAGCTTGGCCCGCAATTGCGCATAGAAGGCTTCGAGAAAAGCCCTTTCGTCGCCCGCGCCCGGGTTCCAGCCGATCTTGCGGCAGATCGTGGCGTGGACCGCGGCGAGCGCTTCGGGCTGGGCATCGCGCAGCATGCGCTCGAGCGTCTGCAATTCCTTCTCGCCGTAGACCGCAAGCTCCTTGTCGCCGAATTCGTAGCGCGCGCCGGTGACCTCGCTTGCGCCGCGATTGGCGGCCGCGCCCTGCGTCGAGAGCGTGGCGGCAAGCCTGGTGCGCGGGGCTTCGACAACCCATGTGCCGGCGACAATGTCGCCCGCGCGCAGGGCATCGCGGTTGAAGAAGGGGAACAGCGCGAACAGCGCGAACCAGCCCGCCGCCGCCCAGGCGAGCAGGCCGATGTCCTCGCCGCTCTCGCTCATCTGCATCAGCGAGACCAGCATCACGATCGGATAGAAGACCTCGATGTCGCGCAGCAGATTGCGGGCGATCACCGCTTCGGCAGCCAACCGCCCGCCGTCGTGCGCCGCTATCCGGATGCCGGTGATGCGCTTGCCGAATGTCGCCCCGCGCGGCCCCAACTCCTGCACCAGGAAATAGCCGTACCAGCCGCAGAACAGGAACAGAACCACGAGGACCAGCAGAAATTCCTGCGCACCCGACGGAGCATTGTCGATGTCGAGCGCGGTGTCTTCCAGCAGGCCGCCAGCGATCCACAGCATCAGGAGGATAAAAGCCAATAGCCCGCCGAAAATGATGATCACATCGAGCATCAGCGCCCCCGCGCGCGAGCCGCGCGAGGCGATCGTGACCGGCAGCGCCAGCCCCTCGGGCGTGACCATCACGCGGCTGCGCTTGGCGGTGGCGGCGTTCATACGCCCTCCTCGGCCAGGCGCTGCGGCGGGCGGTAGAGGAAGAAATAGGCGAGCCAGAAGGCCAGAATCGCACCGCCGATCAGGAAGCGCGGCCCGGTGCCGTCAACCAGCTGGCGCGGGAAGGCCTCCAGGATCGCGGCGACGATCATCATGATCACCACGCCGACCATCACCACCGCGCCGCGCTGGCCTGCTTCGGACGCCGCAGCGAGCACCGGCTTATGGCCCGGAAAGGCCATCGAACGCCCGATATGCAGCCCCGCCGCGCCCGACAGCAGGATGCCGAAAATCTCGGTCGTGCCGTGGACCGAGAGCCATGCGGCGAGCTCCACCGTCAGCCCCTGCCCCGAAAACAGCCACAAGATCGCGCCGAGCATCGCCATATTGTGCACCAGCAGCAGCAGCGAAGGGATGCCGAAGGCAAAGCCGAGCGCGAAGGCGAGGATGCACACCCCCGAATTGTTGCTGAACAGCTGGGCGGCGAAGCTGGCAAGCCCCGCCGCGCTCTCCTCGGTGCCAAGGCTGGCGGCCAGCTCCTCGCGGCTGGCGCCCGGCACCCGGGCATCGGCAAGGCCGGAAGGCACGAGCCGGTAATACCACGCCTCGTCCTGCGCCACGAGCAGCCAGCCGACGATCGCGCCCGCCACCATCACGAACAGCGCGATACAGACGTCGAGCCATATTGCCCGCACCGCGCGGCTCCATCCGCCCAGCACGAAGTCGCGCAGCCAGCCGCCGAACCCGCGCGGCGGGCCATAGACCTGGAACCACGCCCGCTGCACCAGCGCTTCGAGATAGGCGAGGGTGGCGGCATCAAGCGAGGTCTCGCGCGCCACGGCAAGGCTCGACGCGGCGGTGCGATAGAGCGCGGGCAGCGCGACGAGATCCTCGTCGGCGATGCGCTTCAATCCGCCCTTTTCCATCTGCGCGACGATCGCGTCGAGCCGCCGCCATTCGCCTTCGCGCTCCAGCCGGAAACGGTCAGACCGCAAGGTCGCGCTGGCGATATCGGGCGGAGCGGCAATCTCGCCGCGCCCGAACCATGAGGAGAGAACTGGTGTCTTCATCCGCCCCTCACCCAATCGCTTCGCTGTTCTTGATCAGGAAATAGCGGTCGATCAGCTGCGGGCCGATCTTTTCCCACGGCGCCTCGATCACGTCGATCCCCATGCGCTTCAGGCGCTGCAGCACCAGCTTTCGCTGCTGCGCGAGCGTATCGGCGGTGACCGTGCGGGCGAGGGTGGCGATATCGGCGGGCGGGGCGGCAATCAGCCCTTCGATCTCTGCGTCAGCGATGGTGACGAACAGCACCAGATGCTTGTTCGCCAGCCGCCCGAGGCTCTCGACCATCAGTTCGGCGCTGGTGAGATCGGTGAAATCGGAGAACACCACCACCAGCGACCGCCGCTTGAGCTTGGCGGTGAGCGTCGCCAGCGCAAGCGTGAAATTGGGCTCGGCCGCCTCGTAATCGAGCCCGGCCGCCGCGCTCTGCAAGCGGTGGAAGGCGCGGCTTTCGGTGATGAAGGGGGTCATCAGCTGCGGGCGGCGGGCAAAGCCGAACAGCGCGCACTTGTCCCCGCCCTTGAGCGCAACATAGGCGCAGGTGAGCGCGGCGGAGACGGCACGGTCGATGCGTGGCAGCCCCTCGACCGGCTCGCACATCGCCTGCCCGCAATCGAAGGCGAAGACGATCTGGTTGTTGCGCTCGCTCTCGTTCTCGCGCGCGTAAAGCCGCGTGTGGCGCGCACTCGCCTTCCAGTCGATGCGGCGGCGGTCCATCCCGGCTTCGTATTCGCTCAATGCCTCGAACTGCGTGCCCTCGCCGCGGATGCGCCGGGCGATGAGGCCGGTCTGGGCGTTGCGCAGGAAGGTCTGCAAGTCCTTGGAACGCACCGGGGTGAGATCGGGCCAGATCCGCACGGCTTGTTCCCGCGGATAGCTGACCTGCCTTGCGCCAAGGCCGAGCGGCCCTTCCCACCGCAGCCATGCTTCGGTGACAGGCGCGGTGCCGCGCCGCGTCGGGGTGACGCTGGTCTCGCCGCGCCAGCCGGGGGCGTCGCGTTCGGGCGCGAGCGCGATCATGACCCGTCCGCCATTCGCCAGCCGCGGAGCGCAGGCGAGCGCCGCGCTGACATTGCGCTGCCGTCCGCCTGCAAAGCGTGCGCTCACCGCCAGCAAAGCGGGCTGGCCGACTTCGACATCGGGCGGGGCATGGATCGCCCAGGCGGCATTACGGCCCGACAGCAGCCCGTCGAGCATCACCAGCCCCAGCAACACCCCGCCCAGCACCGGCGCGATCACCCATGCGCCCGGCGCGGTCGCGGCGATCACCAGCGCTACCGGGGCGAGGCCCGCAATTGCCCAAGCCGCGCGCTCGGTCGGCACAATGATCAGCAGCCGCCCAAAGAGGGCGAGCACAGCTCCTACAAGGCTGCGGAGCGCGGCCATGATCTAGCGCCCCATCACCTTGGCGCCTCGGTGCTTTCGACCAGATCGGCGACGAGCGCTTCCATGTCGCGCCCTTCGATCTCGGCGGCGGGCGATAGCGTCAGGCGGTGGCGCAGCACCGGCACGGCCAGCGCCTTGACGTCATCGGGGATCACGTAATCGCGGCCTTCCAGCGCGGCGCGGGCGCGGGCGGCGCCGGCGAGCAGCACCGCCGCACGCGGGCTCGCGCCAACCGTCAGCTCGGTATGGTCGCGCGTGGCGCGCACCAGCCGCACGACATAGGATGTGATCTCGTCCGCCACGGTGACCTGCGACAGCGCGCTGCAGGCGGCACCGATCCCGGCCGCGTTGGTGACCGCCTGCACACCGAGATCGGCGGGCCGCTGCGGGCCGGAGCGCTGGCCATAGGTGGCGACGATGCGCGCCTCCTGTGCCTCATCCGGATAGGGCACCAGCAGCTTGAACAGGAAGCGGTCAAGCTGCGCTTCAGGCAGCGGATAGACGCCCTGGTTCTCGATAGGGTTCTGGGTCGCCACCACCATGAAGCGTTCGGGCAGGTGGTGGGTTTCCCCGTCGAGCGTCACGCGGCGTTCCTGCATCGCTTCGAGCAATGCGGCCTGGGTCTTGGGCGGGGTGCGGTTGATCTCGTCCGCGAGCAGCAGGTCGCAGAAGATCGGCCCGCGGGTGAGGGTGAACTGGCTGGTCTGGAAGTTGAACAGGTTCGAGCCCAGAATATCGCCCGGCAGCAGATCAGGCGTGAACTGGATGCGCCCGAAATCGAGGCCCAGCGCGGTCGCAAAGGCATTAGCGAGGAAGGTCTTGGCGGTGCCGGGCGGGCCTTCCATCAGCACGTGGCCTTCGGAGAGCAGTGCCACCAGCAGCATGTCGACCATGCCGTCCTGTCCGACGATCGCCTTGGCGATTTCGGCCCGGATGGCATCGGCGAGCGCGCGCACATCAGTAAGGCTCATGGTCATTGGTTCGTGGCCCCTGTCACAGCTTGCGGGTCAGATCGTCGAGCGCCTGCGCGGCGCCGAGGATGTCGGCGGGTCTCGTGGCGGATTCGAGCCGCGCGGCGCGGCGCGAGAAAGGCTCCTCGGCCGGCAAGCGGCGCGCGAGCGCGGTATCGATACTCTCGGCATCGGCGCGGGCGAGGCCGAGCCGGTCGGCGAGGCGGCGCGCGGTCAGCGCGGCATAGGGCGCGCCGAGCAGGTGGAGCCGCCGTGCGCGCACGATCAGGCCTGCGCCATTGGCGATCAGCCGCTGTTTGCCGAAAGCGATGCCCGGGCCACCGGTTGTCGCCGCCGGGCCGAAGCGCTTGAAGGCGCGCCAGCCGATGATCAGCAACGCCAGCATCAGACACAAGGTCGCGGCAAGGAAGGGCGGGCGAAAGGCCAGCGTCAGCAGGTTCTCCGACGCGCCGAAGCCGTTCAATGTGAGATCGAAGGTGACCATCTCGACGTCGCCGTCATAGGCCGCCGTGCTGAGCAGCGCCATCGCCGCTTCGGCGCGGGCCTTGTCGGCCAGGCCGTAATTGTTGACCAGATCGGGCTCGGCGAGGAACACCGTCCAGTGGGCGTTATCGTAGAAGTCGGCGCCTTCCTTGCCGACCACGCGCAGGGCCAGCCAGTGCCCGGCGGCATCGGTGATCAGCGGTTCGTGCAGCGCGTCCTCGCCGGTGTAGAGAATCGTGCGCGTCGGCAGCGTGCCACCAAGGCCGAAGCCTTCCCAGTCGGGCGCTTCGTCGGATTCGAGCTGCTCGCTTTCATGCTTGAAGCCGTAGGGCGCAGGCAGTTTTGCAGTCCATTCGAGCGGAAAGGCATCCGTGATCACCACCCAGCCGGACTTGAACTTCTCGCGCGCCTCGCGCGGCAGGAAGGGCGGCGGGCGCACCGCGTTCCATTTCGGCAGGATCACCAGCGTCGGCCCGAGGTCCTCACGCTTCTGGAGCAGCTTGGCGAATTCTTCCGGATCGGTCGCGGGCGGCGGAGTGAGCACCAGCAGGCCGTCAGTCTCGAGCCCCGCCGGGCTGCGCGAACGGGTAACATTATAGCCCGATTCCTCCGCCAGCCGCACGAGGCCCGCATAGCCATTGAGGCCCTTGGCAGCGGCATGGGCATCGCCGTTGTTGCCCCCACCGCCAAAGCCCTCACCTGCGGCCAGCAGGTATATCAGCAACAGGAAAAGCGCAAAGCCGCCCGCCACCAGCGCCAGTGCGCCCCCGCGTGAGAAGGTCGCTCCGCTGCCGCTCATGCCAGTTGCTGCCGCACATTGAGGCGGGCGAGCGCGAAATCGGCATAGGCGGCGCGCGCCGCTTCCCAGTCGCTGCGTTCGAGCGCCCTAAGCGCGAACAGGCTGCGCTCGACCCGCTCGGCGATGACGCGAAAGGCGGTGCGGGCGGCCTCGGGCAGAGCGGGCAGCGCGGCTAGTTCGCGCGCGGTGCTTGACGGTTCGACCCAGTCGGGCCGCGCTGCAGCCATCTGTCCGACAGAACGCTGAAGCAGCAGGCGCGTGGCCTCGTCAAACCGGCCTTCGGCCGCCAGCCGGTCGGCATCTTCCAGCAGCGCGAGGGTGGCGGCATGTTCGGGCTGCCATTCCTCCTCGGCCGCCGCGGCGGCATTGCGGCTGCGGGCGCCGAGCGGGCCGAAATTGCGCCACAGCAGCATGATCACGAACAGCGCGACCGCGCCAAGCAGCACCCATTGCAGCCACCACCACGAAGCCCCGAAGAGCTGGCCGAGCGGTGCGAACAGCTCGCCGAGGAACTGGAACAGCTGGGCCAGCATCTTTTCGAACCAGCTCGGTTCGGGCGGTTTGATTTCGGGGATATCGACGGGGGCGAACTGGATGTCGCCATCATCGCGCAGGCGCTCCCATGCTGACGCATCGAAGGCGAGGGATACGCCTGAATCTTCTGGTGATTCGGCCGGGAGGGTCTGCGCCGCTGCGGTCATTCGTGCGACTTGGTGGCACGCCATCTGCCGAGGTGCAACCGCGAAACCGCGCCGCTTGCGGCGTTAACCCTTTTGTCCGCGCCTCAACCGCGCTTCAACCTCTGGCGCGGGCCTGTTCGTAGGTTCCCAGAATGCGCAATTCCTTGGAATGGAACGCGCATTCCTCCAGCGCCCGGTCCACGCCCGGATCGCCCGGTGCGCCGATGATGTCGGCGTAAAAGGTGGTCGCGGCAAAGCTGGTGCCTTGCTGGTAGCTTTCCAGCTTGGTCATATTGACGCCGTTGGTGGCGAAGCCGCCCAGCGACTTGTAGAGCGCGGCGGGGATGTTCTTCACCTCGAAGATGAAGGTCGTCATCACCGGCTTGCCCGCCAGCGTCCCGCTCGCCAGCGGCTCGCGGGCGAGGATCACGAAGCGGGTCATGTTGTCGGGGCTGTCCTCGACATTGTGCTCGATGATCGTGAGCCCGTAGAGCTCGGCCGCGAGCGCCGGGGCGATGGCGGCGACATTGGGATCGCCGCGCTCGGCCACGTAAGCCGCCGCGCCTGCAGTATCGGCATGGCTCAAGGGCACGATCCCGCGCGCGCGCAGATAGTGGCGCGACTGGCCCAAGGCCTGCGGGTGCGAATAGGCCGCTTCGAACGGGCCGCTCCCAAGCGCCATCAGCGCGTGGTGGATCGGCATGAAATATTCGCCGGTGATGTGCAGCCCGCTTTCGGGCAGCAGGAAGTGGATATCGGCCACCCGCCCATGCTGCGAATTCTCGATCGGGATGATCGCCTGCGCCGCGCGGCCGTCCTTCACCGCCTCCAGCGCGTCTTCAAAACTGAAGCATGGCAGCGGGTTGCATGCAGGGCAGGCCTCGGTTGCGGCGCGGTGCGAATTGGCGCCGGGCGAGCCCTGGAAGGCAATCGCGCGCGCCGGATCGGCGGCGGCTGCAGCGCGCATCCGGTCGACGATTTCAAGAGCAGGGCCAGGGAAGGATCGCATGATGCCAAGGCTGCTAGAGGCCCGCACGCGAGGCGGCAAGCCCGCTTGCAAAAGCTGCAAGGATTCATGCCACGATCGCCCTTGCGCGCGTCGTCAGGCAACACTATGGAGCCGGCGGGATGACACAGGACAACTCTTCGCAGGAAAACGCCGCAGGCCAGACTGGTGGTGGCGATCTGTTCAACACCGCGGCCGGCTGGGTGCTGTTCGCGGCAGGCCTCGGGCTGGGTCTTTCGATCCTCTCGGGCAAGTTCTTCCATGGCGACAAGCCGGAACGCCCGGAAAAGCTCGGCTACGTGATCGAAGGCGCGGTCGAGGAAGGCGCAGGCCCGGCCGAAATGTCGATGGCGGAAGCGCTCAACATGATGCCCGCCGTCGAACTGGTCGCCGCGGGCGAGAAGGCCTATTCCAAGTGCCAGAGCTGCCACACGATCGATGCGGGCGGCGCCAATGGCATCGGCCCGAATCTGGGCGGCGTGATGGGCGGCCCGGTCGCGGCCAAGGGCGGCTTTGCCTATAGCGCCGAAATGAAGGCGCTGGGCGGCACCTGGGACTGGGACAAGATGAACCAGTGGCTCAAGAACCCCAAGGCCTATGTCTCGGGCACCAAGATGAGCTTCGCCGGTCTCTCCAAGATTGAAGACCGCGCCGCGCTGGCGATGTATCTCAATTCCAAGGGCGCCAATCTGCCGGTGCCGACCTTCGTGGCCGATGCGGCCGCAGCGGGCGGCGAGGAAGCGGCTTCGGCCGAAGAAGAAGCAGGCGCGGTGGCTGAGGCGGAAGCCGGCACCGATCCGGCAGCCGCCACCGAATAGACCGAAATTCAAAGGGCGCGGGCTTACTCGTGCCCTTTGAGTTTCTGCGCCACCACATACCATTCGGACGAATCCTTGCGGCTCGCGGGCGGCTTGGCGTGTTTGACGGTGGTGAAGTGCTTCTTCAGCAGGGCGAGCAGATCGGTGTCGGTTCCGCCTGCCAGCACCTTGGCGACGAAGGCGCCGCCGGGCGCGAGATTCTCCACCGCAAACCACGCCGCTGCCTCGACCAGTCCCATCGTGCGCAGGTGATCGGTCTGCTTGTGGCCAACGGTGTTGGCGGCCATGTCGGACATCACCAGATCGGGCGCGCCGCCCAGCGCATCGGCCAGCGCCTGCGGGGCAGCATCGGCCATGAAATCCATCTGGAAGATCGTCACCCCTTCGAGCGGATCGACGGGGAGCAGATCGATCCCGACCACCTGCGCCTTGGGTGACTTGGCGCGCACCACCTGCGCCCAGCCGCCCGGCGCGATGCCGAGATCGACCACGCGCGTCGCGCCCTTGAGCAATCCGAATTTCTCGTCGAGTTCAATCAGCTTGTAAGCCGCACGGCTGCGATAGCCGTCGGCCTTGGCCTGCCGCACATAGGGATCATTAAGCTGGCGTTCGAGCCATCGCACCTGTGATGCGGTGCGGCCCTTGGCGGTCTTCACCCGCTTGCTGGGGTTCTTGTCGCCGCGGCTCATTGTGCAGACTTCCCGCCGCGCTGCTGCTGGAGCGCGCGCAAGGAGCGTTCGCTGCGCCGCTCGGCGGCCATCATGCTCCTGAGGATGCCCTCGCGAATGCCGCGATCGGCAACGCCCAGCCGCCGTGCGGGCCACAGATCGAGAATCGCCTCGAGGATCGCGCAGCCCGCCACCACCAGATCGGCGCGATCCTGTCCGATGCAGGGCAGGGTGCTGCGTTCATAGGGGGTCATCACGCTCAATCGCGCGCTGATCTCGCGCATTTCGGCGGCCGGCACGATCAAGCCGTCGACCGCGCGGCGATCATAGCTGGGCAGTTCGAGATAGAGGCTGGCGAGCGTCGTCACTGTGCCGCTGGTGCCCAACAGGCGGATATCGGGATGGGCGGCCGATCCGGAAACGCGCGCGGCAAAGGGGGCGAAACTGTCCGACACCAGTTGCCGCATCTTGGCATAGCGGGCGATGCGCGCGTCCTCGCCTTCCTCGCTGCGCCCGACCGTGTCGGTGAGCGAGACGACGCCCCACGGCACGCTCTGCCAGTCGAGGATCCGCGGCACGCGGCTCGCCTCGGCATTGCCGCCCGCCTCGACCAGAACCAGCTCGGTCGAGCCGCCGCCGATGTCGAAGATCATCGCCGGGCCATCGCCCGCTTCGAGCAGGATGTGGCAGCCCAGCACCGCCAGGCGTGCTTCTTCCTCGGCGCTGATGATGTCGAGCGCGATGCCGGTCTCGCGCCGCACCCGCTCGATGAAATCGGGGCCGTTGGTGGCTCTGCGGCAGGCCTCGGTCGCGACCGAGCGGGCGAGGCGCACGCTGCGGCGCTGGAGCTTGTCGGCGCAGATGGTGAGCGCCGACAGCGTGCGGTCCATCGCCTTGTCGGAAAGCTTGCCGGTGGTGGCGAGGCCTTCGCCCAGCTTCACCACCCGGCTGAAAGCGTCGATCACCGTGAAATCGCGGCCCGAGGGGCGGGCGATCAGCAGGCGGCAATTATTGGTGCCGAGATCGAGCGCGGCATAGGCCTCGCCCTGATGGCTGGGCCTCGAAGTGCCGATCGCAGCCAGATCCTGGTCGCGGCGCGCCTGTCCCGATGCTGCCCCCGAAGCGGCCGCAGCAGCCGGCGGCGCATTGCCCTTGATCCGGCCATCGCGGCCGTTCTTGCGGGGCAAATCTGGCTGGGGGGCGCGAGTGTAGCGAAAATCAGCTACCTTGCCGGACCTTGAGCCCCGTTTCTTGCCAGCCCTTGCATTTCTGTCCGGCGGCATGGTTTCCGCCATAATGCTCGTACTTTCCAATCACCGCGGCATGCGCATGCACGCCCGGCACTTGTTGCCAAGGTACCCCAAGCCCCGGTGAAGGGCAAGCGCGGCGCCTGCCCTATCGCGCAAGCGGCCTTGACCTTGCGCCTGCACAAAACTAGGGAGCGCCTTCGCTGCATCCGCCGGGCCCTGCCCGACGGTAAGGCCAATGCCCCGTCCTCTAATGGTAAGAGAGCGGACTCTGACTCCGTCAATCAAGGTTCGAATCCTTGCGGGGCATCCAGCCATTACTGATTAAGTTCATTATAACAGTGGGATGGAGTTCGATCGGTCGATCTTTCCCCACATTACACCCCACAATGAGCTGCGGCTCTGGGCGGTTGGCGGCGAACGATTGCGGCAGGCCGCTCCACCAAGCGCTGTTTGGGCCAGAAGCGCCAGATGCATGACAGGGCCATTTTCCGGTCCTGGGTTGGCAGTGTGGAACATACACACCCTACACCGCGATGCGGTAGTCTGCTGCAGCGAGATTTGCGTTTTATAACAGGTGATTAGGTGGGCGCGGAGTGCGCTGCATCTGGCTGCAGTTTGTGCGCGGATGGGATGTTTGCGTGGCGGGTCAATGGGTTGGTGCTGCACCCGGCGTAAGCGTGGCGTGGGAGCCGTCTTGTCAGCGGGCCTACGCCACTAACGGACTCAACCAGTACCAGAGCGCTGGCCGCGCGGCGTTCGGCGGAGCTCGCCAAAAGTACCTCGCCATCGGCCCACGACGTTCGCCCCATGATTCGCCCCTCATCCGGTCAATCAATTCTGATTTGCCAGACGAGCACGAAAATGCCTAGTTCATTCAAGGGGATCAGCGCGCCTCAATCAATTCTGATTGGCGAAATTCGGCCTATCCAGATGCGATTGGGAAGCTGCCATCTACGGAGATGCTGGTTATCTCACTGTTCCGCATAGCATATTTGGGCGAATAGATGCTGCGATCTGTCGCGTAGGGTGTGCGCGCAGTTGTTCCCTATTTGGACCGATGTGATCGACCACTTCCCCACCTCATATCCGATGGCAAAGGCCTTGGTTTCACGTGGATTTTGTAGCCCATCCGGCGCTTGAATGATAGGCTTGATCTGAGCCCTTATGAACGCTGAAATCGCCATTTTGTAGCACTTGGCCATCGCATGAGGCGGATTACGTTCTCCAGTCGGCAGCACCTCTCGATGTGTTGGTTCTGCGCTTTCCGCAAACTAGCGGGAGCCGTCAGCGTTCAGGTCGGGGCGAGCTGGGTTTCGACATAGGCTTCGAAGATTTTCCGGTTCATTGGGCGGTCGATCACCCAGGGCGCGGTCAGCCCGTCGTGGCGCAAGGCTGCGATGAACGTCTGGGTTCCCCAATGGCCGAAGGGGGCTTTCATCTTGAGCCGCTGACCCCGCCGAGCCCGTCCGCGCAGGCGGGTCATCTTGGTGGTCGTCCCGGTCTCGTCGATAAACACCAGGCGTTCCGGACGCTTCGTCATCCACGGCTGGCGATGCGTGTGCCAGACATGCCGCGCGCGAACGACGTCAGCGCGATCGGTTTCGCTGGCCAGCAGCGTTTTTTTTAACGGTAAAGCCAGCGCTCCGCAGCAGCCGCGACAGCGATGTCGGATGCGCGGTAATGCCGTGTTCGGCAGCAAGTCGCTCCGCCAGTTCGGGCAAGGTCACGTCACCATCCGCCTCAACCCACGCAGTCAGGATGTCGCGATACGCTGACAGCTTGCCGCTCCCGGCAGGTCGCCCCTGCCGGGCCGGTGCCAGCGATCCGGTTTGTGCCTGGCGCTTAGCCAAGCGAACCGCCGTCGCCGCGCTCACCCCAAATCGGCGTGCTGCACCCCGACGCGTCTCACCATCCGCGATGGCATTGTAAACCCGAACCCGAAGATCAGCCGAATGCGCTTTGCCCATGATCCACCTCCAAGGAGGGTGAATCACAAATTACTACCCAAGGGAATCCAAAGATTCACGTTTTCCGCAGGACGCTCTAGTCCGCTTCATCCCCCTCCATCAGCCGGCGCAGATCCGTCAGGGCTTTTGCGCGCAGCTGGTGGACGCGGGGGACGCTGACTTCGAGCACCGCGGCGATTTCGGTGAGGTTCAATTCCTCGACGAAGAACAGCTGGAGCACCAGCTTGAGCCGGTCGGGCAGCCGGATCATCGCGCGCAGCAGTCGTTCGCGATCTTCCGCCGCGCACAGCGCCTCGAAGGGATCGGGATCGTCGCTGGCGAAGGCGGTGGAGGTCTCGTCATACTCCTCGGCTATCGGAGTGAGCGTCACGCCCGCGCTTTCGATGCTGAGCAGTTCGGCGTCGTCCACCTCCAGCAGCCGCCCCACTTCCGCGCGGCTCGGCTCGCGCCCGAGCTGGCCGCGCAGGGTTTCGCAGGCCCGCTCATAGGCGCTGCGCTTGCGGCGCATGGTGCGGGTTTCGTGCGCGGCGCGGCGCAGCTCGTCGAGCATCGCGCCGCGCACCCGGATCTTGGCATAGGCAGCAAAGCCGTCCTCGG
>Ga0315904_10000504_pt1 | contig 62191 bp, 52 predicted proteins | sample LakEriMetagenome_6_FD_203529 | JGI IMG/M metagenome (GOLD analysis project Ga0315904, IMG submission 203529) | Freshwater fungal communities from buoy surface, Lake Erie, Ohio, United States - Buoy 12 MA120 | ecosystem: Environmental > Aquatic > Freshwater > Lake | place: USA: Lake Erie, Ohio...
ATGGCGCTGCTCATCGAGGCCGGACAGATGACAGCATCCGACTACGTGCCAATATGCCCGAAATTACCGCTTGCATCCGAAGGGGCGTCCACAGATGCCATGTTCGGCCACCGCAATGAAGATGCGCAGCTGATCGAGGGTCGGTTCGCCGAGCTGCATAGGACATAAGTTCAGATAATCCGAATATTTTGGTAAGTTTTATCGTACTTATCCGTTCGAGATTGATGGCCTATCTCCGCTTCACCAAGACAGGAGAGACGACATGATCGAACTTCGTCCCTTCAACACGCTCGGCGCCGCCAACCACGGCTGGCTCGGCGCGCATCACCACTTTTCCTTCGCCAATTACCACGATCCGGCCCGCGTCCATTAGGGCGCGCTCAGGGTCTGGAATGACGATGCGATTGCGGCGGGCACCGGCTTTCCAACCCATCCGCGCAGCAACATGGAGATGATCACCTATGTCCGCAGAGGCGCGATCACCCACCGCGACAGCATGGCCACCAAGGGCCGCACCGCAGCAGGCGACGTGCAGGTGATAAGCGCAGGAAGCGGCGTGCGCCACTCGGAATACAATCTCAAGGATGAAGAAACCCGGATCTTCCAGATCTGGATCATCCCCGGCGCGCGCGGCGGGACCACAAGCTGGCGCGCGCGCCAGTTCCCCAAGGATGACCGCAACGGGGCTTTCATCCCGCTGGCAAGCGGCGCGGCGAATGATGATGACGCGCTCCCGATCCGGGTCGATGCACGGGTTCTGGGCGCCACCATCAAGGCCGGCGAAAGCGTTACCTACACGCCGCATTCGGCCGATCGCCACCTCTACCTCGTCCCCGCCACCGGCAAGGTGCGGATCGGCGAAGTCGAAGCCAATGCCCGCGACGGTGTGGCGATCACGCAGCTCGCCAGCATCACCATCACCGCGCTCGAAGACAGCGAGGTCCTGCTTGTCGACGCAGCGTAACCTTCCCCCCGAAGCCGGCCGCCCCCTCTCCCTCGCAGGCCGGCTCCACCCCCTTCTCTTGATCGAAGGATCGTAGCCATGAGCAACATTCTCTACCTCACCGCCAGCATCCGTTCGGACGCCGACAGCATCTCGCGCGGGCTCGGCCAGAGCATCGTCGATGGCCTCGCCGCCAAGACCGGCGCGAGCGTCACCACCCGCGACATTGCCGCCGGGACTCTCCCCTTCGTGAGCGCCGAACGTTTCGCCGCCAACCTCACCCCGGCGGACGAGCGCACGCCCGAGCAGGCCGGGCTCGCCGCCATCGCCGACACCCTGATTGCCGAACTGCAGGCGGCTGACACCATCGTCTCCGCCTCGCCGGTGTACAATTTCGGCCCGCCCGCCAGCCTCAAGGCGTGGGCCGATCTGGTCGCGCGCGCCGGCACCACCTTCCGCTACACCGCGACCGGCCCCGAAGGCCTGCTGACCGGCAAGAAGGCCTACCTCGCCATCGCCAGCGGCGGCAACCCTATGGGCAGCATTATCGAATTCATGAGCCGCTGGCTGATCTTCTTCCTCGGCAGCCTCGGCGTCACCGATGTCGAAATGGTCGCCGCCGACGGCATCATGGGCGCAGACGGCGAAGCCAAGATCGCCGCTGCCCACGAGAAGGCCGCACAGCTGACAGCCTGAGGGGCCGCACACCAATTGCAACAGGAGAACCGACATGACCACCACTACTCTCGAAAACCCCGCCGCGGCGATCCTGCCCAAAAATGCCACTGCTCTCGTTGGGCGCGTGCTGCTGGCCGTGATCTTCGTGCTCGCGGGCCTCGGCAAGCTCGCCGCAATCGAGGCCACCACCGGCTATACCGCCAGCGTCGGCCTGCCTTTTGCGCAAGCCCTGTGCTTTGCCACCATCGCCTTTGAAGTGATCGGCGGCGTGCTACTGATCGCCGGTTACAAGACCCGCTCCGTGGCCATCGCGCTGGGGCTGTTCAGCATCCTGGCGGGCGCGATCTTCAATTCGGATTTCGCCGACCAGATGCAGCTGACGAGCTTCCTCAAGAACCTCGCGATTGCAGGCGGGATGTTCCAGCTCGCCGCCTTCGGCCCGGGGCGCTTCCCGCTCGACCGCGGCTGACCGGCCAGCGTGCGATCACGCCGCAGGGGCGCCGGGGGTCACCTTTGACACCCCGGCGCCTTCGAGCACCAGCGCCATTTCGGCCTGTTTCGCGTAATATTCCGGGCGGCGCGGAAACTTCACCGTCAGCATCAGGCCCAGCGCCACAGCGTAGCCCGCGCCGACGACGAGAAAGATCGAGGGCAACCCGCCCATCGCATCGGTCTTGCCGAGCATGAAGGCGCCGAAGGAAATCCCGAAATTCGAGACCGCCATATAGATCGTGAACTGGGTCGCGGCGACCTTGGCGTCGCACAAACGCATCGGGATCGGCAGGATTGCGACCGTCAGCAGCATGTCGAGCGCGACCCACCCGAAGACAAAGGCCGCCACCAGCCGCGGGTCGCTCCAATAGGGCTCGCCCCAAAACATGCCCGAAAGCATGCCAAGGCCGACGCACAGCCACATGATCGCAATGCGCTTGGCCCCGAAGCGATCACCCAGCCAGCCGCCCAGCGTCATGCACAAGATGCCTGCGACAAGGCCCGCCGATGCGGTGAGCGAGGCGATCTCGGCCGTGCCCATACCGGCGTAATTGGCCCCGATCAGCGGGGTTGCGCCGGCGAAGGCGCCGTAGAGCGTGCCCCGCCCCAGCGCCACGGGCAGGAAGAGCAGGCTGACCGGGCGGGTGAGCGCCAGAAAGGTGGCCTTGAGCAGCGGCCACCACGCCTCCAGCTGGATGCCAAGATTACGCGGATTGGCATGCCCTGCGCTCCAGGGCAGACGCCGCTCGCCCGCGCGCTCGCGGATCGCGGCGAGATAGAGCGAGAGCGCGAGAATGAGCGCGGCGACGATCAGGAAGGCCCTAGGCGCGCCGTAACCCCCGATCACGACGCCGCATAACGCAGTCGCAGTCGCGACGCCGATCGATTGCCCGCCGAACATCATGCCGCTGCCGCGCGCGCGCTCGTCCTCGGTCATGATGTCGACCGCAAGGCCATCGACCGCGACATCCTGGAAGGTGGTGGCAAGGTTCACGGTAAAGCCGATCGCGCCGAGGATCGCGACATCGCTGACCGCAGGGCTCAGCAGCGCGGCGATGATGAGGCAGGCGATCATCACGCTCTGCGCACCGATGATCCACGCGCGCCTGCGGCCCATCGGCAGGAAAGTGTAGCGGTCCATGATGAAGCCGTTCACCAGCTTCAATGACCATGGCAGGGCGGTGAGCGCCGCGACCGAGCCGACCTCGGCCGCGCTTGCGCCATTGGCTGCCATCCATGCCGGAACGGCAAAGAAGAACAGCCCGATCGGCATGCCCTGCCCGACATAGAGGATGAACAGGGTGAACAGCCGCAGTCTGCGGCTGGCCTCGAGCACGAGGCCGTCCGGCGCTGCCGTGAATGGATCAGTCTGCATGCGTCCCCCTGCGATGCTATGAGGACGAAAGGCATAGCAAGCGCGACAGATTTCTCCAAACGGGCGGGAGATCTAGAGCTTGGGCCGCATCAACTGCCACTTGAAGATCGTGCGGCTCGGGCGGATAACGATGATCGCCACCCCGATCAGCGCCATTGTCCCGCCGATGATCAGCGACCAGCCGATCTCGTCCTCCGTCAGCCATGTTCCGAAGGCGATCGTCAGCAGCGGGGTAAGGAGCGTCAGCGGCACGATCAGGTTGGCATCATGCGCCTGAAACAGCCGGAAATAGGCCGAATGCGCGCCGACCGAGACGACCATGCCAGCATAGGCGACGCAGGCCCCCACAGCGAGCGGCGCGGCCCTCACAGCTTCGATCTGGCCGCTCTCCAGCGCCAGCGTGGCAGGCAGCATCACCAACAGCGAGGCGAGCGCCGCCCAGGCCTGCAAGGCTACCGCGCCGATCGTCAGCCGCTTGACGAAGACCGAGGCGAAGGCCCCGATCAGCACCCCGGCAAAAGCGAAGCCGAGGCCCGCCGGATCATTCGTGCCCGAAGGCGCGCCGATCGCGAGGCCCACCCCGCCCAGCGCCAGCGCCATGCCCAGCCCGCGCCGCCAGCGCACTTCCTCGCCGAGGAAAATGATCGCGAACAGCACCGTGAGCGGTGCGCCCGAAAGATTGACGATCCCGACGGCGGAAGGGCTCGCGGTCTGCAACCCGACGAATTGCAGCCCGAAGCTGCCCCCGGTGATGGCAAAGCCGATCGCGAGCACCAGCCCGAGGCGCTGCGGCACCTGGCGCAGCAAGGGGAACAGCACCATCAGCACCATCGCTGATCGCAGCACGGTGTAGAACAGCGGCGGTAGCCCGAGCGTCGACACCGCGATCTTGCTGACCACGACATTCATCGCCCAGGCGACATTGCAGAACAGCATGATGCCGAGCGCTGAGAGAGGCAGGCTCTTGGGCATCAGCTGGAAGCGTTGCCAAACACCTCGTCCACGACTTCGTCAGGCAGGTTTTCGCGCAGTTCCTCGCGCCACACGGTGGCGACCGAATCGGACGGCGCACGCCAGTCGCCGCGCGGAGAGAGGGCGCCCGCCGAGGACACCTTGGGGCCATTGGGAAGCGCCGAACGCTTGAACTGCGAGAAGCCGAAGAAGCGCGCGCAGAACTTGCCGAGCCACTGCGCCACAGTGGCGAGCGCGTAGGCGTTCTTTTTGGCTTCGGGGAAGCCGGCGGGCCACAGCCCCGCGCGCGCATCCTTCCACGCATGCCACGCCAGAAACGCGACCTTGCTGGGGCGCTGGCCGTAGCGGATCACGTGGTGGAGGAAGAAGTCGTTGAGCTCGTAAGGGCCGACGAGGCTCTCGGTCGATTGCATCTGCCCGTCCGCGCCCGGCGGCACCAGCTCGGGGCTGATCTCGGTATCGAGGATCGCCGCCAGCACGTTGACACAGACATCATCGAACTGCGCGGTGCGGATCGTCCAGCGGATCAGATACTGGATCAGCGTCTTGGGCACGCCCGCATTGACGCCGTAATGGCTCATGTGGTCGCCGACGCCGTAAGTGCACCAGCCGAGCGCCAGCTCGCTGAGATCGCCCGTGCCGACCACAAAGCCGCCATGCTGGCCTGCGAGGCGGAACAGGTAATCAGTGCGCAAGCCCGCCTGCACATTCTCGAAGGTCACATCAAGTACCGGCTCGCCCTGCGCAAAGGGGTGGCCGATATCCTCGAGCATCTTCAACGCCGCCGGGCGAATGTCGATCTCGCCTGCGATGATGCCCATTGCCGCCATCAGCTGATGGGCGTTGGACTTGGTGCCTTCAGACGTGCCGAAGCCGGGCATGGTATAGCCGCGGATGGTGGTGCGTGGCAGGCCCAGCCGGTCGCACGCCTTGGCAGCGACGATCAGCGCGTGGGTGCTGTCGAGCCCGCCCGAAATCCCGATCACGAGGCTCTTGGTGCCGGTCGATTCGATCCGCCGCATCAGTGCATCGACCTGGATGTTGAATGCCTCGTAGCAGTCCTCGTCGAGCTTCTCGGGCCGGTCCGGCACGAAGGGGAAGCGCGCGACAGGACGCAGCAAACCGATATCACCGGCGGCATAGGCGTGTTCGAACACGATCCGGCGATAGGAATCTTCCGGCCGCCCGGCCCATTCGGCGGCATCGGCAAAGGTCTGGTTGCGCAGCCGCTCGGCAGCCAGGCGTTCGGTGTCGATATCGACCACGGTGAGCTCGCCCGACAGGTCAAACCGCGCGCTCTGGGCCAGGAGGTCGCCCATTTCGTAGATCACGCCCTGCCCGTCCCAGGCAAGATCGGTGGTGCTCTCGCCGTGGCCGCTCGCCGAATAGACGTAGGCGGCGATCGCGCGACTGGCCGAGGAGCGGCAGTGCAGATGGCGATCATCGGCGCGGCCGATGGTGACGGGCGAGGCCGAGAGGTTGCACAGGATCAGCGCGCCGGCGAGCGCGGCGGTCATCCCCGGCGGGATCGGCGCCCAGAAATCCTCGCAGATCTCGATGCCGAAGCGGAATCCCGGCAAGTTGGCGGCAGCGAACACCAGATCGGTGCCGAACGGCGCTTCCTCGCCCGCCACCCCGATCGACAGATCGGTGCAGCCGCGCCCGTGCGCAAAATGGCGCTTTTCGTAGAACTCGCGGTAATTGGGCAGGAAGCTCTTGGGCACCACGCCGAGAATCTGCCCGCCCGCGATCACCACTGCGCAATTATAGAGCTTGTCCGCCCGCCTGAGCGGCGCGCCCACCACCAGCACCGGGTGCAGATCAGCCGAGGCAGCGATCACCTCGGCAAGCGCCTGCTCGACCCGTTCCAGCAACGCGTGCTGAAGCAGCAGATCATCGATCGCATAGGAGGACAGCGTCAGTTCGGGGTACACCACCATATCGACATTCGCATCATGGGCTTTATGCGCCTCGGCCAGCACGCCAGCGGTGTTGTAGGCGACATCGGCCGGACGGCTGCACGGGGTCGCCGTCGCCACGCGCACGAAGCCATGTTCGTGGGCATCGTAGAAAGGGTGCGAGGTCTGGCTCATTGTGCTGTCTGCGCGCTCCGGATGCTTTGCGTGGTTGCTCTAGCGGCTAATCCTTTCCGTTCCTAGCAGGCGCGCCAAAAGTCCTGCTTTCCCGCCCCCTAGGCTTTCGATGGTGCGCGGTGCTTGCGCGCGCGCAGGCGAGGCCCCAAGTGTCGCGGGAACACGATCAACAGGAGCCGCACCCATGGCCGACGCAACCTACACCCCGCCCGCCGTCTGGAGCGCCGATACCGTCTCGGGCGGGCGCTTTGCCAATATCAACCGGCCCACCGCCGGCGCGCGCGAGGACAAACCGCTGCCCGTGGGCACGCACCCGTTCCAGCTCTATTCGCTCGCCACGCCCAACGGGGTGAAGGTGACGGTGCTGCTCGAAGAACTGCTCGAAGCGGGCCATGCGGACGCCGAATATGACGCCTGGACGATCAATATCGGCGCGGGCGAGCAATTCGGCAGCGGCTTTGTGGACATGAACCCCAATTCCAAGATCCCCGCCATGCTCGACCAGAGCGGCGCTACCCCCTTCCGCGTGTTCGAAAGCGGGGCGATCCTCGTCCACCTTGCGGAAAAGTTCGGAGCGTTCCTCCCCACCGATCCGGCAGCCCGCGCCGAAGTGCTCAGCTGGGTGTTCTGGCAGGTGGCCAGCGGCCCCTTCATCGGCGGCGGCTTCGGCCATTTCTACGCCTATGCGCCCGAGAAATACGAATATCCGATCAACCGTTACGCGATGGAAACCAAGCGCATCTTCGATGTCGCCGACCAGCAATTGGCCAAGACGCGCTTTCTTGCAGGCGGCGAATACACCCTCGCCGACATCGCCAATTTCCCCTGGCTCGCACCGTTTGTCGAAGGCAACATCTACAACGACGCCAAGACCTTCCTCAGCATCGACGAATACGCGAACGTCGCGCGCTGGGTCGCCGAGATCAATGCGCGCCCCGCCGTCAAGCGCGGGCGGATCGTCAACAAGGTGTGGGGCGACGAGGATACGCAGCTCAAAGAGCGCCACTCGGCCGCCGATTTCGAGGGCAAGCGGCTGGTTTCCGGCCCGCCTGTCTAGGATTGCGGGCGAAAGCGCATTTTTTGGCGCTTTCGCCCCCTTCACAAGGCCAATTCACACGCTATAGAGCGCGCCTCTGCTGGGGCGTAGCCAAGCGGTAAGGCAGCGGTTTTTGGTACCGCCATGCGAAGGTTCGAATCCTTCCGCCCCAGCCAGACTTTCCGTCCCGATCACATTTCGAGCGGACCGTGCGCGATATGCGGGAGCACGTGGCGGGCAAACATGTCGGCTTCCTGCATGTGCGGATAGCCTGACAGGATGAAGGCCTCGATCCCCTCGGCCTGATAAGCGCGCAGCTTGGCCAGCACCTGATCGGGCGTGCCGACAATCGCCGCCCCGCAGCCGGAGCGCGCGCGGCCGATGCCGGTCCAAAGGTTCTCTTCGACAAAGCCGTCGCCATCGGCCGCGCCGCGCAGTTCCTGTTGACGCTGGACGCCGTAATTCTTGGCATCGAGGCTCTTCTCGCGTATCGCGCGGCCGGCCTCGTCATCAAGCTTCGACAGCAGCCGGTCGGCATAGTGGCGTGCCTCGTCCTCGGTCTCGCGCACGATCACGTGGGCGCGGTAACCGAACTTGAGGGTGCGGCCATAGGTGGCCGCCCGCGCTTTGAGGTCGGCGATGTTCTCTCGCACATTGTCCATCGTGTCGGGCCACATCAGGTAGACGTCCGCCGCCTCGGCCGCACACTCGCGCGCTTCGTGACTGAGGCCGCCGAAATAGAACGGCGGGCATTTGCCGTTCAACGTGGTGATGCGCGGGGGATCGAGCTTGAGTTGGTAGAACTCGCCGTCGAAATCGAGGTGCTCGCCGTGCAGCAGCGTCTTGACGATCTTCATGATCTCGGTGCCGCGCCGGTAGCGGGGACCGCTCTCGATCTTTTCGCCCGGCATGTCGGAGGAGATAATGTTGACGTTCAAACGCCCGCCGGTGCACGCCGCATTGGGGCCGAGGATGCGGTCGAGCGTGGCGATCCGGCGCGCCAATTGCGGCGGCCAGTCCTCGCCCATCCGGGTCGCCCAGAGGAGCTTGATGCGCTTCACCTGCGTCGCCACGGCGGCGGCGAAGATCGTGGTATCGACCCCCAGCTGATAGCCCGAGGGCAGCAGGATATTGTCGAACCCGCCTTGCTCGGCGCGCATCACGATGTTGCGGCAGTGCTCCCAGCTTGACTGGAGATATTGGTCGGGGACGCCGAGGAACTCGTAATCGTCGTCGCACAGCGCGGAGAACCACGCGATTTCGCATTGTTGCTGGGTCATCAGGGCAGCCTCTCTCCACGCGCGGCAACGAGCACCGCATACCAATCCGTCCGCGTCCAGCGCACTGTCAGCGCAGCCGCGCCTTCGGCAATGCGCGCGGCATTTTGCGAGCCGATGATCGGGATGATCCCGGCCGGGTGCGCCATTAGCCAGCTATAGGACGCCACCGTGCGCGAGACCCCCTGCGCCTCGGCCACCACGTCCAGCGCAGCCGCAACCGCCTTGTCGCGCGACGTTTCCGGCGCGGCCAGACGTCCGCCACCCAGCGGCGACCACGCCAGCGGGGAGAGGCCCAGCATCATCGCCTGATCAAGCTCGCCATTCTCGAAGCAGTCGATCCGCAGCGGACTGATCTCGGGCTGGGTCGTCACCAGCTTATGCCCGAGGAAATGGTTCAGCGCGGCGGTCTGGGCCTGCGTGAAGTTCGACACGCCAAGGCTGCGGATTTTCCCTGAAGCCACCGCATCATCGAGCACCCGCGCTACTTCCTGCGGGTGCGCGAGAATATCGGGGCGGTGGATCTGCCACAGATCGACGCTGTCCAACTTCAGACGTGCGAGCGAGGCATCGATCGCGGCACGCAGATAACTCGCGCTCTGGTCATAAGGCAGCGGCGGCATGATCCCGCCCTTGGTCGCCAGCACCATCCGGCCCCGCAAACCCGGTTCGGCGGCGAGCACCTGGCCCAACAGAGCCTCGGCATCGCCAAACCCGCCTGCCCCGTCAAAGCCATAGATGTCGGCGGTGTCGAGGAAGGTGATCCCGGCATCGAGCGCGGCGTGCACCAGCTTCGCAGCCTCGGCAGCGGTGCGGCCGTCTTCGATCAGGCGCCACATGCCCCACGCAATCGGCGATACGGCAATGCCGCTTGTGCCGAGCATACGGGTGGCAGGCGGAAGGGGCAGTTCACTCATCTAGGGGTTCCTCTTTGGCGGAGCGACCGAGGCGCGCTCCACAAGCGTATGGGGCAGGCGTTTGTGGGTAATGTCCCCGCCTACAATCAGGATCCGTGTTGCAGTGCGGGCCAGATCGGCCATCGGCTGGCTGATCGTGGTCAGCGGCGGCCAGACGGTGCGCGCCAGCGTGGTATCGTCGAACCCGGCCACCGAAAGCTCTGCCGGCACGCTAATCCCGCGATCGTGTGCCACCGCAAGCACGCCGGCGGCCATATCGTCGTTCGAGGCGAAGATCGCGGTGGGGCATTCGGGCAGATCGAGCAGCGCCTTTGCGCCCGCGACCCCGGAATCGAAGTCGAACTCGCCCTCTGCCACCAGCTGAGGCTCGAACGGGATGCTCACGCGGTCGAGCGCGCGGCGGTAACCGAACAACCGGTCGTCCGACGCCATGTGATTGGTGTGACCCTTGATGAACCCGATCCGCCGGTGACCGGCGTTGATCAGATGGGTGGTCATGTCGTCGGCGGCCTGCGCGTCGTCCATGAACACCGAGGATGTCAGCGCGTGATTGGTGCCCGGCGAGATGCGCACGAAGGGCACGTCCATCGTCTCGAGCGCGCGCAGCACCGGATCACAGTCGGTCACCGGCGAGGACAGGATGATGCCGTCCACATGGGTCTCGCTCACCAGCCCGCGCACCTGATCGCCAACGCGCGGATCGGCGACATCGACCGGCTGGGCGAGCAGGCGAATGCCCTTCTCCTGGCACACCTCCCAGCAGCCCTTCTGAATCTGGAACATATAATAGGGGCTATGATTGTCGTAAATCAGCGCGATCTGGTTGGACTTGGCACCCGACAGGATGCGCGCCGCGACGCTGGGCCGGTAATCGAGATCGGCCATCGCCTGTTCGACCCTCTCGCGCAGCTCGGTGCTGACATAGGGGTGGCCATTGAGCACCCGGCTGACAGTCTTCACCGCCACGCCCGCGCGTGCCGCGACATTGCGGATATTGGGACGCAGGTTCTCGCGGCTCATGCAGGCACCATCGCAAGGCTCGCGAACAGCGCGGCAAAGGCGCTTCCCTCGCGGTAGAACACTGGCGGCTGACCGATTGGCGCTGCCACATCAAGCCAGCCGGGCCCATAGGCCTGTGCGCTCCACACATGGCGCCACACCGTGCCGCAACCGCCTGGCAGATAGACCTTGCGCATCATCGTCCCCGCTTCGATCACCGGCGCCACCATCAGATCGGCCCCGTAGAGATACTGGTCTTGGAGCATGTAAGTCGCGGTGTCGTCGGGATAATGCAGGAACAGAGCGCGCTGGGCCGGCAGCCCCGCCGCCTGCGCCTCGGCAACAAGGTGCCGGACATAGGGCGCGAGGGCTTGGTGAACACGGCTCCAGCGCACAAAGCCTGCAACCAGTTCCGGCGCGCTGTCGATCTGGAGATTGTCGTCCGGCCGGTTGCCCTCATGGGTGCGCATCACCGGAGAGAAGGCGCCCAGTTCATACCAGCGCAGCATCAGTTCTGCCTTGCGGAGATTGCCGAACAGGCTGGTGTAGCCGCCCACGTCCGAATGGCTGAACGCATTGCCGACCAGCCCCGAGGACAGCGCCGCGGTAACGACAGTGCCGATACCGTCATGGCGGCTGAAATCGACCGACTGGTCACCCGCCCACAGCAAGGGGCAATGCGCCTGCACGCCCGTGTGGCCGGCCCGCATGAACCACAGCACATCGCCCGTGCGCCCGCGCGAGGCGACAGCGCGGGCGTTGACCTCGGCCCAGCGCACCGGCCAGCGGTTGTGCTCCTGCATCGGATCGCCATCGTGCAGCCGCAGATCAACCGGCAGATACTCGCCGAAATCAGCCATCCAGCCGTCAAGCCCGAAATCGAGCATCCGCTTGCCGATCACTTCTTCCGCGAACCAGCCGGCAGCGGCGGGATTGGTGAAATCGACCACGCCGGCGTGGAACTCCCCGAAATCAACGAGGTAAGGCGCGTCGCTATCGAGCATCCGCGCGAAAAAGCCCTGCGCCGCCGCCGCGGGATAGAGCGGGCCATCAACCGCAAGATAGGGGTTCACATAGCCTAGGAAGCGGATGCCGCGCGCCTTCAAAGCCGCGATCCGCGCGGGCAGATCAGGGTAGCGGGCGGCGTTCCACTGCCAGTCCCAGAACAGGCGGCGGCCAAAGCTGGTCTCGCGGATGCCGACCCAGTCCTCGCACCACAGGCCGGAAACCTGCGCGCCTGCATCGATCAACGCTTCAAGCCGGTCGAAACTGGCCTCGCCCTGCTTCAGCCCGACAATCGCGCCGCCCAGTGCCCATTCGGACAAGGCGTGCCGGGGGCCGAAGCGCGCCCCCAGTTGGCGGGTCAGATCGGCGGGCGCGCCTTCGAACAGATCGATCGCCACCGCACCCGACCACACATGCACGCGCAGCCGCCCGGCCTCGGTACAATCGACCTCGCAATATTCGGCATTGGCTAGGCTCAGCGCCCATCCGGCCGAACACAGCACTGTGGGTTCGGGATAATTGGTGGTCCAATAGTCGCCGCCTGCAAAGGAACCATCGGCGCTCGCCATGTCGGTGAGCGGGGTGCCGGGTTCGCGCCCCACCCCGGGCTCGCTGGTCCAGATCGGGAAGCGGCGGCCGTTGAGAGCGAGATAGCTCATCTGCTCGCCCCCGCCCCACAGAACATCCTCACCGGCGCAGCGGAAATCCACTGTGATGCGATTATGCGGGGTGAGCGCGGTGACGGTCAGCCGTTCGGCCCCGCCAGCCGCAGCGTCCTCGACCCGCACCCGCGCCCGCGCCGAACCGTCAGCGCTGGAAAGCGTGATCGCACCGCTCGTCTCAGCCACGCAGGCAGCCAGCGGCGGTGCCGGGACAAGCTGGTCGGCCATGCGGAAATTGCCTCGCACCATGGCCACCTGCGGATCCCCCGATCCGATATAAAGCGCAGGAAAATCAGCCTGGTGAGTGAGGAGGCAGCGCGTGCCAAGGCTCAGGTCGAACCCATCCTGCCTGGCCGCCAACTGCAACATATGTGTAACACTCTCCCTGTCGCGCTTATGTGACACCGCTTGACATAACGCGACAGAAAGCGCAACCCGAAGCCCGAAAGATCGGCCTCGGAGCAGCTTGCCCGGATGAGTTGATCACGCTGCAGGGGAGAGAAATATCATGTCCGCCACCACCCGAATTGCGTTCAAGGCTCTGGTTCTTTCGGCCAGCCCGCTGGCGCTTATGAACGCCGCGCCGGCCATGGCGCAGGTCGAGGAAATCATCGTCACCGCACAAAAAGTCGAAGAAAATGTGCAGGATGTGCCGATCGCCATCACCGCGGTTTCGGGCGACCGGCTGGAACAGGCGGTGGTCTTCAACCTTGAAAACATCAGCACCATCGTCCCCTCGGTAACCTTCCGCAAGGGCACCACCAACGCCAACAGCGCGATCGTGATGCGCGGCGTCGGCACCATCACCTTCTCGATCGCCGCCGAGCCGAGCGTGTCCACAGTTGTCGACGGGGTGGTGCTGTCGCGCTCGGGTCAGGCCTTCCTTGATCTGGTCGATATCGAACGGCTCGAAGTGCTGCGCGGTCCGCAGGGCACGCTGTTCGGCAAGAATGCTTCGGCCGGCCTCGTCAACATCGTCTCCAAGGGCGGCAGCGACACCTTCGAGGCCGAAGGCAGCCTCGACTATTTCGAAGGCGACGAAGTGCGGATGAAGGCGGCGCTGGCCGGCCCCATCAGCGACACTCTGTCGGCGCGGGTGACCGGCTTCTTCGGCGGCTTCGATGGCAACATCACCAACGTCAATCAGGGCGGCCGCCGAACGGTCAACGGCTACGAGCGCTTCGGCGCGCGCGGCATTCTCGATTACGCCAATGGCGGCACCGAACTGCGCCTAATCGCGGACTACTTTGAATCCGATGACAATTGCTGCGCCGATGTCACCGCGGTCAGCCGCGGCGCGGTGCTCGATGCCGAGCTGAACCTGCCCGGCGGCTCGGCGCAGGGCGAGGACCAGCGCTTCATCAATCACGATCTCGTGACCCGCGCCAGCGACCGCCAGTGGAGCATCACCGGCTCGGGCGATTTCGACATCGGCGATACCCACACGCTCAGCGTGATTCTGGGCTATCGCAACTGGTTCAACGAGGAATTCCGCGACGGCGACTTCCTCCCCCGCGCTATCGTCGGCACCGCACAGCTGCATGATAACGGCGTGGTGCGCACTGAGCAGCTTTCGGCGGAAGTGCGCCTCGCCTCCGACCAGACCAAGCCGTTCTTTTATCAGGTCGGCGCCTTTGCGTGGCAGTCGGAAAACAGCCAGGTCTTCACCCGCCGGAACGTCACCTGCGCAAGCTCGACCCTGCCGATCGATCCGCGCACCGGGGCACGCCCGTGCAACCTCAACGACACCGTCAACACGATCTTCCCGACCGCGACCTCGTTCAGCGATGTCACATCGAAGAACTTCGCGGTGTTCACGCAAGCGACCTATCGCTTCACCGAGATGCTCTCGCTGACCGGCGGCCTGCGTTACACCTGGGATGATCTCGAGTTCACCCACACCCGCGCGCCGGCCGTCAATGCCACCACCGGCCTGCCCGCCACCGGCCCCGGCACCAACCTCAACCCGGCTGGCGGCCTGATTGCCAATGGCGGCAACGGCACCAACACCTCGGCCGGATCGACCGACACCGGCAACCTTTCGGGCCGTGCGGTGCTGCAGCTCGAGCCGACCGACGACATCATGCTCTACGGCTCGTACACCCGCGGCTACAAGGGTCCAGCGTTCAACGTGTTCTTCAACCACACCGCGCCGACCAACGCGATCCCGATCTCCGAGGAACTGTCCGACAGCTTCGAAGTGGGTCTGAAGTCGCAGTTCTGGGATCGCCGCGTGCAGTTCAACCTGTCGGGCTTCATCGTCGAGTATGACGGTTTCCAGGCCAACAACTTCGTGCTGCTCAACGGCGCGGTGGTTTCGAATCTGACCAATGCCGGCACCGTGGAGAGCAAGGGCTTCGAGGCCGATCTGGTGTTCGCGCCGACCGACGGACTGAACTTCCGTGCCAGCGCGGCCTATGCCGATGCCAAGGTCAAGGAATTCAATCCCAACCCCGCCACCAACGCGCCGGACGCGCGCAATGGCACCAGGCTGCCGCTCGCGCCCGAGTTCGTCTACACCATCGGCGGCGATTACACCGCCGATCTGGGCGCGCTGCAGCTCTACCTCAACACCGATTATCGCCACACCAGCAGCCAGTTCTCCGATCTCGGCGAGCAGGGGCCGATCGATGCCTATGGCATCTGGAACGCCTCGGTCGGCTTCTCGGATCCGGACGACAAGTTCCGCGTGACCTTCCACGCCCGCAACCTCACCGATGACAGCTACGTGCTGCTCAACGTGTCGGCCGGGCAGCGGCTGCAGATCCCGCGCGATGCGGATCGCTACTTCGGGATCAGCCTGCGCGCCCGCATGTGATGCGCAGCGCCGGATCGTGATACCGCAAGGGGCCGTCGGAGTGATCCGGCGGCCCTTCTTGTCTGGCCCTGCTTGCCCTCCCCCGCCGACGAGCCCTAGGAACCCGTGATGGCCGCCAATTCTTCGTCCCTGTCCGCCCGGCTGCGCTGGTCGCTGTTCACGGTGCTGTGCATCGCGGGCGTGTTCAACGCGATGGACCGCCCGATTATCGCCATCCTCAAGCCCGACATGATGGCGGATTTCGGCTGGAGCGACAGCGACTTCGGCGATCTTGCCGCGGTGACGCAGTTTTCGGCCGCCTTCGCCTTCCTGTTTACCGGCTGGCTGGTTGACCGGCTGGGGGTGCACCGTTCGATGCAAGTTGGCGCTTCGGCGTGGAGCCTCACCGCTATAGCGCATGGCTGGGCGATCACCACCTGGCAGGTGATCGCCGCGCGCATGGGCCTCGGTGTCACCGAAGCGGTGCAGACCCCGCTCACGATCAAGACCGTGGCCACGCTGTTCGCGCCTGACCAGCGCAGTTTCGCCTTCGGTTTTGCGACGATGCTGGCGGGGGCAGGCACGATTGCGATGCCCTTCGTGATCCCGGCGCTGGCCTTCAGTGTCGGCTGGCGCGGGGCGCTGGTGGCGGGCGGGATCGGCGGGTTGCTCTCGCTCGTCGCCTGGATGTGGCTGGCGCGCGGCATCGCCGGACTGCGCGAACGCGGCGCCGCCGCCGAGCCGCTGGCAGACGGTAGCGCCTCCGACAGCTACGGCGCGATCCTCGCCAACCGCAAGACATGGGCGATCGTCGGGGCCAAGGCGCTCTCCGACATGACCTGGTGGTTCATCAACTTCTGGTTGGCGGACTATTATCGCAAGGAATTCGGCCTCTCGACGCTCGAACTGGCGGTGCCACTAGCGATTGCCTTTGCCGGATCTGGCCTCGGCGCGCTGCTGGCGGGCTGGGTCTCAACCAGGCTGCTCGAACGCGGCGTAAGCCCCAACCGTGTGCGCAAGGGCGTGATGCTGGCCTCGGCGCTGTTGGTCGCGCCGCTGCCGCTGGTGTTGCAGCTCAACTCCTTCTGGCCAGTGGCGGTGATGATCGGGGTGGTGATGGCCGGGCATCAGGGCTTCTCGCTGTCGATCTTCTCGACCATCACCGATGTCGTGCCCCACGCAAAGGTTGGCCGCGTTACCGCGTTTGGCGCCTTCATGGGCAATATGGGCGGCGTCGCGATCAGCCTGGTGACCGGGCGCCTGCTCGATGCAGGCTTGGGCTTTGTGCCCCTGTTCCTGTTTGCCGCAATGTCCTATCTGATTGCTCTGGCGTGGTTCCAGTGGCTGCTGCCCAATATCCGTCGCCATGACGCCGTGCTGCCGCCGGCCGCTTGAACCGCGCTGGCGGTTGCATTGTGGCAGGAGCAGCGATAGGCATATGACACCGCAAGACACATCAGTGACGCCAATGGGCGCGACAAAGGCAATCCGGGGTATGATGGGCAAGGCTGAACCCCAATGAAGAACGCGCGATGACCGACGGACGCCGCCCCGATTTCGATGCCTATGCGGGCGATCTGTTCGGCGAGATCATGCTCGCCGACACCGCCCTTGCGCCGGCGGAGCGCAAGCCGCTGTCGCGCTTCGTTCCCGGCCTCGCGATCTGTGCCATCGCCAGCGCGGCGGCCGCCTGGCTCAGCCAGAATTACGGCGTTCCGGTGATCCTTGCCGGCCTGCTGCTGGGCCTGGCGCTCAATTTCGCGGCGGGCGATGTGCGCACGCATGAAGGGCTCGATGCAGCCTCGCGCCACGGGCTGCGCGCCGGAATCATGCTGCTGGGCCTGCAGGTGACGCTGATGCAGATCAGCGCGATGGGCATTATCCCCTTTGCCGGGCTGGCGCTGGTGATGGCCGCCGCGCTGTTCGCCGCACTGCTTGCCGCCCGCGCCACCAGCCAAAGTGGAGCGGTCGGCTTGCTGGCAGGCGGATCGACCGCGATCTGCGGCGCATCGGCCGCGCTGGCGCTCTACGGCGTGATCGGGCGCGAGCGGATCGAGCAGGCGCAGTTCACGCTGACGCTGGTGATCCTTGCCGCAGCTTCCGCCATCGCGCTCGTCACCTATCCGCCGCTCACTGCGATGCTGGGTTTCACCGACGCGCAGGCCGGGTTTCTTGTCGGCGCATCGATCCATGACGTGGCGCAGGCGATCGGCGCCGGTTTCGCCGTGTCCGACGCCGCCGGCGCGCAGGCCACCGTGGTCAAGCTGACGCGGGTCGCGCTGCTCGCGCCGCTGGTGACGCTGGCGGCCCTGTGGATCGCCCGGGCCGAGCCGATTGCGGCCTCTGGCACCGCGCGCCGGTTGCCGATGCTGCCGGGCTTCATCCTTGTGTTTCTGGGGCTGGTAGTGCTCAACTCGCTGGTCACGCTGCCCCCTGCCCTCGCCGCCTATGCGCTCACCGCGTCCAAAGCCCTGCTGCTGCTTGCGGTGACCGCGACCGCAATGCGCACCCGCACCGATCTGCTGCTGGAACTGGGCTGGCGTTCGGTGATGCCGGTTCTCGCGGCGACCATCGCCTCGCTCGGCGCGGCGCTGGTCTTTGCAAAGTATGCGCTATGACGGCAGCGATGTTCGATATCGCGGTGATCGGTGGCGGCGTGAACGGCGCAGGGATTGCGCGCGATGCCGCCGGGCGCGGGGCATGCGTGCTGCTGCTCGAGCGCGGTGATCTCGCTGAAGGCACCTCGTCGAATTCGACCAAGCTGATCCACGGGGGCCTGCGCTATCTCGAGCATTACGAATTCGCGCTGGTGCGCGAGGCGCTGACCGAACGCGAGGTGCTGTGGGGCATCGCGCCGCATATCATCTGGCCGCTGCGCTTCATCCTCCCGCACCGCCCCGGCCTGCGCCCGCGCTGGCTGCTGCGCATGGGGCTGTTTATCTACGACCATCTCGGCGGGCGCAAATATCTGCCTGCCGCACAAAGCGTCGACCTGACCCGCCACCCGGCAGGCGCGCCCTTGAAGCCCGAATACACCCGCGGCTTTGCCTATTCCGATGGCTGGGTCGATGACGCGCGGCTGGTGGTCCTGAACGCACGCGATGCGGCCGACCGCGGCGCCGACGTGCGCACCCGCTGCGAGGTCACCGCGCTGCGTCGGACAAGCGATCACTGGCGGATCGAAGCCGGCGGCGAGCGCTTCACAGCGCGCACGATCGTCAATGCCGCCGGCCCGCGCGTGCTCGATCTACTCGGCCGGGCGGGCGAGCCGACCACGCAGAAAATGCGGCTGGTGCGCGGCTCGCATATCGTGGTCCGCAAATTGTTCGACCACGACTACGCCTACTTCTTCCAGCTGCCCGACCGGCGCATCTTCTTTGCGATCCCCTACGAGCAGGATTTCACCCTGATCGGCACCACCGATGTCGATCACACCGCCGGGCTCGACGATGTGAGCGCCAGTCCTGAGGAAATCGCCTATCTGTGCGAAGGGGCGTCGGAATATTTCAGCACCGCGATCACCCCTGCGGACGTGGTGTGGACCTATTCCGGCGTGCGCCCCTTGGTCGATGACGGATCGGGCAAGCCCGAGGCGGCAACGCGCGGCTATCGCTTCGAACTCGACGGCGGGGCGGATGGCACAGAAAGCGGGGGCGCGCCGCTCGTGTCGGTGTTCGGCGGCAAGATCACCACCTACCGCGAGTTGGCCGCCGAAGCGGTGCGCCAGCTTGTGCCCTTCTGCCCTGCGCTGGCGGGGGCCGACTGGACCGGTACCGCGCCCCTGCCCGGCGGCGATTTCGGGCGGTTCGATGCGCCTGCCCTCACCGCCGATCTCGCCGCGCGCTATCCCTTTCTGGCGGCGGGCGAGGCGGCGCGGCTGATCCGGCTCTATGGCACGCTTGCCGCCGTTTTCCTCCGCGATGCCAAGCGCGCCGATGATCTGGGCGAAGCCTTCGGCCACGGGCTGACAGCGGCCGAGGTCGATTATCTGATGGATGCTGAATGGGCGCGCACCGCCGAGGATGTGCTGTGGCGGCGGACCAAGCTCGGCCTGCGCTTCACGCCCGCGCAAGCCGCGCGGCTTGCCAGCTATATGACCGAAAGGAATGTCTCCGCATGACACGTATCGTGGCCCTTGGCGGCACGGTGAATCCCGGCAGCTCGACCGAGCAGGCGCTGCGGCTGGCCGCCAGCATTGCCGGCGGCGAAGGGGCCGAGGTGACTGTGTTCGGCGGCGAATATCTTACCGCGCTCCCGCATTATCTGGGGCCGCTCCACGATCCCTCGCAAGGGGCCGAGATGGTCGCGGCGGTGCGCGCGGCTGACGGCTTGCTGATCGCCGCGCCGGGCTATCACGGCACAATTTCCGGCGTTGTCAAGAACGCGCTTGATTACCTTGAAGATCTCGCTCGCGACGAACGACCCTATCTTGATGGCCGCGCCGTGGGGCTGATTGCCACCGCGTTCGGCGATCAGGCCTCGATGTCGACGCTGCTGACCATGCGCGCAATCACCCATGCCCTGCGCGGCTGGCCGACCCCGATGGGCGCCACCATCCGCACCTATTGCGGGCTGTTCTCGCCCGATGGCGAATGTCTCGACGAGCGCGCGCGCGGCCAGCTTGAACTGGTCGGCAAGCAGGTGCTGCAGGGCGCCAGAAGCTTTGCCGCAGGAAGGGATCTGGCGTGAACGCGGGCGGCGAGCTCGATCATGCGTTGGCCGAGATTGCGGCGGGCCGGATTGTGGTGATCACCAGCGACCGGCTGCGCGGCGGCGACATTGATCTGATGTGTGCAGCGCGCTCGATCACGCCCGAGGCGATCAACTTCATGGCGACCCATGCGCGCGGGCTGATCTGCCTTGCGGTGACCCCCGAACGCGCCGCGCAGCTCGGCCTCTCGCTGATCAACCCCGGCCCCCATCGCCAGACCGGCCGGCCGTTCGCGCGCTCGATCGAGGCGGCCAGCGGCGTATCGACCGGCATTTCCGCAGCCGATCGCGCCCAGACGGTGGCGGTGGCGATTGGGCCCAGGACGAGCGCGGCGGATATTCACTCGCCCGGCCACGTTTTTCCGCCGATCGCGCAAGGCGGCGGCGTGCTGGCGCGGGCGTCCGCGTGCGAGGCGTCGATCGATCTGGCGCGCGTGGCCGGGGCCGGCGATGCGGCGGTAATCTGTTCGATCATGCGCGATGACGGCGAGATGGCGCGGATCGACGATATCGGCGATCTGCTCGCCGCGCATGGTCTTGCGGTTGCCCAGATCGGCACCTTGATCGAACGGCTGGAGGGGGCCGACGCATGAGCGACAAGAGGCTCACCCGCCGCGCGCTGATTGCGGGTGCCGGTGCCGGAGGGCTTGGCGCAGCGCTGGCCGCGCCGGTGCTGGCGCAGAAGCTGATCGACCTCGGCCTGCCCGGCGGCCCAAGCCTGCGCCCGCTCGAACCGGCCTTTCCCGGCAAGGGCGAAATGATCATCCAGCGCATCCGACCGCCCTTGCTCGAAACCCCGATGGCCGCATTCCGCGAAGGAGTGATAACCCCCAATGACCGGTTTTTCGTGCGCTGGAACTGGTCGATGCCGACCGCAATCAACGCCGCCGCGCACCGCGTCGCGATTGGCGGGGCGGTCAAGGCGCCGGTCTCGCTTGCGCTCGATGACATTGCCAGCGCGGGCGCGACGGTCGAGGTGGTCGCGATCAACCAGTGCGCGGGCAATGGACGGGGCCTGTCCGAACCGCGGGTGACCGGCACCCAATGGGGCAATGGCGCGATGGGCTGCGCACGCTGGACCGGGGTGCGCCTGCGCGATGTGCTCGCCAAGGCCGGTGTAGCACCGGGCGCGGCCCGCGTGCGCTTTGCCGGGCTCGATGTGCCGATGACCGACGGCGCGCCGCAATTCATCAAGTCCATTCCGATGGATATCGCCATGCGCGACGATGTGCTTGTAGCCTGGGGCATGAACGGCGAGCCGCTGCCGCTGCTCCATGGCTATCCCTTGCGGATCGTGGTGCCGGGGTGGTTCTCCACCTATTGGGTCAAGATGCTCTCGACCATCGAAGTGCTGACCGGCGAGGATGAAAGCTATTACGTCGCCAAGTCCTACCGGATGCCCGCCGCGCCGATCACGCCCGCGGACAAGGACTTCGATACCGTCCCGATCACCGCCATGCCGCCGCGCGCCTTCATCACCAGCCATGCCGACGGCGCGGCGGTGGCCAAGAGCAAGCCGCTGACGCTCGAAGGCATCGCGATGGGAGGGGAAGCGGCGCTCAGCAAGGTCGATCTGGTCGGCGAAGGGTGGGAGGCAAGCTGCACACTGGGCCCCGACGAAGGCCCCTATGCCTTCCGCCGCTGGAGCGTGACGATCCCGCGAGTGACCAGCGATCTTGCCAATATCGGCGCGCGCGCGGCCAATGCGAAGGGCGCAGTGCAGCCCGAGGCGCTGAACTGGAATTCCAGCGGCTATGCCCGCAACGTGATCGAACGCATCACCCTGAGGGCGCAATGAGAACCGCCCTCATCCTGCTGCCGGCGCTGCTGCTGGCAGGCTGCGAGCGCGCGCCCGCAGTCACCTTCGCCGATGCCAGCATCACGCTGCCGGACGATCCGCTTGACCTGCCCGATCTCGAGGGACGCGAAGCGGTGATCGCCAATTGCACCGCCTGCCATTCGCCCTCGACGATGCTGCAACAGCCCAAGATTCCGCGCGAAAAGTGGGAATCGCAAGTCACCAAGATGATCGAGATCTACAAGGCCCCGATCGACGAAGCGGCGATCCCGCAAATCGTCGATTACATGGTCGCGGTCCAGGCGGCGCAGGCGGAAACCGGCCCGGCGCAGTGACCGCTTGATGCCGTCACGCAGCGGCGCTATCCCGAAGCCACGGGTCGAAGCAACCTCCCGTCAAGGCCGGAAGCGGCCCAAGCGTTGCCTCGTTGCCCTGCCCGCCGTGGCAGGCATCTGTCTGCGAGGTAGGCATGGCCGAAACTGACACTGCACATCCCACTCCGATTCCCGCCGGACCGGTCACCTTTGGCGAGCTGCTGCGCGCCTTCACCCGCATCGGCTTTCTCAGCTTCGGCGGGCCGGCGGGGCAGATCGCGCTGATGCACCGCGAGCTGGTCGAGGAGCGCGGCTGGATCGGCGAGGACGATTTTCTCCACGCGCTCAATTTCTGCCACTTGCTGCCCGGGCCCGAAGCACAGCAGCTGGCGACATGGATCGGCTGGCGGCTGCACGGGCCACGCGGCGGACTGGCCGCGGGGCTGCTGTTTGTAATCCCGGGCGCGGTGATCATCCTTGCGCTGTCGATGCTATATGCCCTCGCAGCCAATCTCGCGCTGGTCGAGGCATTGTTTCTGGGCGTGAAGGCGGCGGTGCTGGCGATTGTGGTGCAGGCGCTGCTGCGGATCGCCGGGCGCGCGCTCGACACCACCCTCAAGCGCGGGCTCGCAGCGGCAGCATTTCTCGGGTTGTTCCTGCTCGATCTGCGCTTCCCGCTGATCGTGCTCGGCGCAGGCGTGATCGGGATGGTGGTGGCAGCGCGGCGGCCAGACCTGCTCGCGATCAAGCCGGGCAAGGCGGATGCTGTCCTGCCCGCCCGCCCGTGGCGCAGCACGATCAACTCGGTGCTGGTGTGGGGCACGATCTGGGCCGCGCCGATGGCGCTCATCGCGCTGACGCTGGGGCAGGATCACGTGATGTGGCAGATCGGCGCGTTCTTCTCGCAGCTCGCCGTCGTGACCTTCGGCGGCGCCTATGCTGTGCTCGCCTATATGGCGCAGGAGGCGGTGCAGGGCTTCGGCTGGCTTGGTGCGGGCGAGATGGCCGACGGGCTGGGGCTGGCCGAGACGACGCCGGGCCCGCTGATCCTGGTCACGCAATTTGTCGGCTATCTTGCCGCCTTCCGCGCGCCCGAGCCCTTCTCACCGCTGGTCGCCGGGTTGCTGGGCGCTGTTCTCACGACGTGGGTGACCTTCGCGCCGTGCTTCCTGTGGATCTTCGCGCTCGCGCCGTGGATTGACCGGCTGGGCTCTGCGGTGCGCTTGAAGGGCGCGCTGGCGGCAGTCACGGCGGCGGTGGTGGGGGTGATCGCCAATATCACCGCGTGGTTCGCGCTCCACGTGCTGTTCGCGCAGGTCGGCGAGGTGCAGTTTGGCCCTGTGCGGCTCGACTGGCCCTTGTGGGCAAGCTTCGACTGGCGCGCTGGCGTGCTGGCGGCGCTGGCCGTGCTGCTCGCCTTCAGGCTGCGTTGGTCGGTGCTGCGCATTCTGGCGGCCTGCGCTGCGGGCGGAATTGTGCTCAGCTTGCTTCTCTGAGTCCTTGAAACTCGCGTCCCTCGCAGGCATCACCCTCAGCGAGAGAAAAGGGAGAGGCATATGCGCAAACCGGTTTGCGGCGCGGGCGTCGCCATGCTTGCTGTGATGGCAGCGAGCAGCGCCGCCGCTCAGCAGGCGCCGGCGGCACCGTCACCGGCCTCGGAGCAAACCGCCGCCGCGCAAGTATCGGCGGGCGCGGCATTGCCGCCTGACGGCACGCGCGATGCGGATTTCTCGACCCGCGGTTTCCTCGCCACCCTGCCCGATCCGCTGATCCGCAACGCAGCGGGCGCGCCGGTGTGGAACCTTGATGCCTATGCCTTCGTCGAAGGCCCGGCGCCGGCGACGGTCAACCCCAGCCTGTGGCGGCACATGCGCCACCTCAAGCATCACGGGCTCTACCGCGTTACCGACAATGTCTGGCAGGTGCGCGGGTTCGACGTGTCGAACATGACCGTGATCCGGGGGGGCACCGGCTGGATCGTGATCGACCCGCTCACCAGCGTCGAGACCGCCAAGGCGGCGATCGACCTTGTCAACCAGACGCTCGGGGCACGGCCGGTCAGCGTGGTGATCTATTCGCACAGCCACGGCGACCATTTCGGCGGTGTGCGCGGTGTGGTCGATGCCGCCGCGGTGGCAAGCGGAAAGGTGGCGGTGATCGCGCCCGAAGGCTTCATGGAAGAGGCAACCTCCGAGAACGTCATGGCCGGCGGCGCGATGATGCGGCGCGCAGGCTACCAGTTCGGCACCGGCCTTGCGCCCGGCGCGCAGGGGCAGATGGGCAGCGGTATCGGCATGGGCATTTCAGGCGGAACCCTGTCGCTGATCCCGCCCACCGCGACCATCGCGGCTACCGGCGAGACCCGCGAAGTCGACGGCGTCGCGCTCGAATTCCAGATCGTCTCGGGCACCGAGGCGCCGGCGGAATTCAATGTCTTTATCGCCCCCGAAAAGACCTTCCTCGCGGCCGAGATCGCCACCTGTACCTTGCACAACATCCTTACCCCGCGCGGGGCCAAGGTGCGCGATGCGCGGGCCTGGGCGCATTATCTCGACGAGGCGGTGACCCGCTATGCGCCCAAGAGCGAGGCGGTGATCTCGAGCCATTGCTGGCCGGTGTTCGGCCGCGCCGAGGGCGAGAAATGGCTCGCCGCCCAGCGCGACAATTACCGCTGGCTGCACGATCAGACCGTGCGCCGGATGAACCGCGGCGAGACCATGGCGGAGATTGCCGAAGCCCTCGTCCCGCCCGCCGATCTGGCGCAGGAATGGTCGACCCACGGCTATTACGGCACCACCAGCCACAACGCCAAGGCGATCTACCAGTTCTACGTCGGCTGGTATGATGCCGTGCCCGCCAACCTCCACCCGCATCCGCCGGTGACGCGCGCAGCCAAGCTCATCGAGGCGCTCGGCGGGGCTGAGCGCGTGCTGGCGCTCGCCCGCAATGCGATGGCGGGCGGCGATTATCGCTGGTCGTCCGATCTGCTCCAGAACCTTGTCTTTGCAGAACCCCAGAATGCGGCTGCGCGCGCAATGCTGGCACAAAGCTACGAACAGCAGGGCTACCAGTCGGAAAGCGCGATCTGGCGCAACCAGTTCCTTTCCGCCGCCGCCGATCTGCGCGCCACGCGCCCCGCCCGTCCGCAAAGCCAGAGCAATGATCTGGTCGCCGCGCTGGCGACGCAGGAGCTGCTCGATTCCGCCGCCACCCGCTTTGCGCCCGAACGTTTCGGCAATCGCAAGCTGACGGTGGCGCTGGAACTCACCGATCGCAAGGAGCAGGCGCTGATCGAGGCCAATAGCCGGGTGATGATCGGGCGCATGGGCGCTGGCACCACCACGCCCGATGTCACCATCCGCGGCCCGCGCGTGATGTTGCTGGCGCTGATGTTCCTCAAGCAGCCGGTCAGCGCGATGCAGGCCGCCGGGCTCCAGGTGGAAGGCGATGCGGCCGGCCTGCAGGCGCTGATCGATGCGCTCGATCCGATGCCGCAGGGCTTTGCTATCATCGAGCCGTAGATTCTCGCGAAGGGTTTGGGCGCGTGCTGCGTTGGTTGGGTGAACCCGGCATAGATTAGCCGAAAGCGGAGCAGATAGATGAGCGCAGCCAGCATTGCCCTCAACCGGTTCGGCTACGGCCTTGCCCGCGGGACACGGGCGCCGCGCGATCCCGAGGCGTGGCTGCTGCGCCAGCTTGATGCCTTCGAGCCCAATCCCGCCCCGATTGCCGCGCGCGTCCAGACCCGCGGCAAGAGCGCCGAGATGCTCGAAACCCTGCGCGGATTGCGGCGCGAGAGGCGCGAGATGGCCGATCCGGCGATGACCGCAGGCGCGGGCGAAACCGGCGCCGCGGCGATGATGGCCGAAACCGGCGCCGGCAATCCCCGCGCCGATGCGCTCGCGGGCCTTCCGCCCGAATATCGCGCCAAGTTTGTCGAGGCACGCCGCGTGGCGATCGATGATCTGGCAGTGCGGGTGAATGTCGCGGTCGCCAGCGAAACGCCGCTGGTGGAGCGGCTGGTGCATTTCTGGTCGAACCATTTCAGCGTCTCGGTCGGCAAGCCGGGGACGCAGTTCGAAGTCGGCCCGCACGAGTTTACCGCGATCCGCCCGCATGTGCTGGGCAAGTTTTCCGATCTGCTCAAGGCCGCGGTGCTGCATCCGGCGATGCTGCTCTATCTCGACCAGTTTCAGTCGATCGGGCCGAACGCCCCGTTCCAGCAGCGCCGCGCGGCACGCGCCAATCTCGATCCGCAAGCCCCGCGCGGCCTCAACGAAAACCTCGCGCGCGAAGTGCTCGAACTGCATACGCTGGGCGTGGGCGGCGGCTATTCGCAGGCCGATGTCACCGAACTGGCGCGCGCGCTGACTGGCTGGACGGTGCCGGGCATCGGCCGGGTCGGCCGCTTTGCCGAAGACCAGCCGAGCGGCGCGGCCTTCGTGGCGCTCGTGCACGAACCCGGCTCGCGCACGATTATGGGCAAGCGCTATGCCGAAGGCGGCCCCGGGCAGGCGCTGGCGGTGCTCGACAATCTCGCCGCGCATCCTTCCACCGCGCGCTTCGTCGCCACAAAGTTCGCGCGGCACTTTGCCGGCGACACCCCGCCGCAAAGCCTTGTGGCGCGGCTCGAGGCCGATTTCCGCAGCACCGGCGGCGATCTCGCCAGCCTCACCCGCACGCTGATCGCTTCGCCCGAGGCCTGGGCGGCTGGCCCGGTCAAGTTCCGCACCCCGTTCGAATGGTATATCGCGGCGGTGCGCCTGTCGGGCCTCGAGGGGCTCGAGCCGCAACGCATCGCGCGGGTGCTGGGCGAGCTTGGCCAGGCGCCGTGGCGCGCGCCCTCGCCCGCCGGTTACGATGATCTCGCCGCCAGCTGGGCCGCGCCCGATGTGCTGTTCCGCCGCGTCGAACTCGCCGAACGCATGGCGCAAGGTGCGCCCTCCGATGACGTGCTCGCCCGCGCCGAAGCCGCCTTCCCCGATGCCCTGAGCGATATGACGCGCACCTGGCTGACCCGCGCCGAAAGCGGGCGGCAGGCGCTTGCGCTGCTGCTCGTCGCTCCTGAAATGATGCGGAGATAGCCCCGATGCTCACCCGTCTTGATCGTCGCACCCTGCTCGCCGGATCGCTCGCGCTGGGCGCCAGCGGGCTGATGCTGCCGCGCATCGCGCTGGCGCAGACCACCGGCACGCGCAAGGTGCTGTTCGTGCTGCTGCGCGGCGCCGCCGATGGCCTGTCGATGCTCGCCCCCGTGGGCGATCCCGGCTTTGCCGCCCTGCGCGGCGCGGCGCTGGCCGATTACGAGGGCGCCCCCCGGATCGGCAGCTTCTTCGCGCTGCACCCGGGGCTGACCGAGGTCGGCAAGGCGGCCGCAGCGGGCGAGGCGCTGTTCGTCCACGCCGCTGCCACAAGCTACCGCGAACGCTCGCATTTCGATGCGCAGAACCTGCTCGAGACCGGCGGGAATGCGCCCTATGCGACCAAGGACGGCTGGCTCAACCGGCTCGTCAGCCTGACCGCCGAGGCACACAAGGGCGAGGTGCCGCGCGCGCTTGCCATCGCACCGGCGGTGCCGCTCGCGCTGCGCGGTGACGCGCCGGTCTCCAGCTATGCCCCGTCCGCGCTGCCGGACGCGAGCGATGATTTCATGGCCCGCGTCGCATCGCTCTACGAGGCCGATAGCGAGCTTGCCAGCCTGTGGGCGCGCGCGCTCGAAACCCGCGCCATGGCGAGCGATGACAGCCTCAACAACCTGCGCGATGCCAGCGCCAATGGCGCGCTGGTCGCCTCGCTGATGCAGGGCGCGCGCGGGGCGCAGATCGCGATGATCGAGGTCGACGGCTGGGACACCCACGCCAACCAGCGCGGTGTCTTTGCCCGGCAGGCGCGCGGGCTCGATGCGCTGCTCGCCGCCTATCGCACCGGCATGGGCGCCGAATGGCGCGACACGCTGGTGCTGGTGGCGACCGAGTTCGGCCGCACCGCCGCTTTGAACGGCACCAATGGCACCGATCACGGCACCGCCGGCGCGGCGCTGGTGATGGGCGGAAGCGTGCGCGGCGGACGGGTGGAGGCAGATTGGCCCGGGCTTGGCGCAGGCCAGCTCTACCAGGGCCGCGACCTTGCGCCGACGATTGCGCTCGAAAGCGTGCTGGCAGGCGCGGTGGCCGAGCATTTCCGGCTCGATCCGGCGCAAACGCTGGCGCGGCTGTTCCCGGGCCGCACGGGCAAGCCGCTCTCAGGGATTGTGCGGAGCTAGAACGAGCACTCCACCGCCGCGCCATCCTCGATGCGGGTGATCTCGCTGATCGCCATGGTGAAGGCCCCCTTCGAGGCAAAGGTCAGACGCTCGCCGGTCTTGCCGAGGCACGACGCGCCCAGCACCATCTCGCGCCAGCCCTTGCCCTCAGCCACCGACAGCCCCTGCGTGATGTCGAGCGGCTTGCCCCCCGCGGTCACCGTCACCGGCGCGCCCGGGCGGGCGTTCACCTGATAGGTGATGCGCCAGCCTGCATCGCTCGCCGGGCCGCTCAGCGTCAGCTTCGCGCCTTTGGCAAAGGCGATCCGGCGCGCGTCTTCCTGCGCCTTGCGGTCGAGGCCGGTGGCGGTGATGCCGTTGCCGACCCCGCGCAGATCGGGCAGCACGGCATTGTCCGCCACGGCCTGCACCCGCATCCCCAGCTTGCCATTGGCAAACCACGCAGCGCCATTATCGGCGGTGAGCGCGGCGCAGGTCTCGTCGAGCGGGGCCAACCGCTCGGTGCTCGCAAAGTTGAGGCCAAAGCCGAACCCGAACAATGCGCCCTCCAGCCCGTTGACCGGCGCGCCGTCGCACTTGGCTGGCCAGCTGAACGACAGGCGTCCGGTGGCAGGCTGCTTGCCGAACAGGACGTCCGCCACCCCCGCGCCCTCGCTGCCCGGCAGCCATGCGGCGACAAAGGCATCGGCGGCATTAAGCTCGCGGTTCATCCACAAGGGCCGGCCCGAAAGGAACACCGCGACCGTGGGCACGCCCTTGGCGCTGTAGGCCTTGAGCAGGTTCAGCCCTTCCTCGTCGCGGAAGGCCATATCCTTGCGGTCGCCGACGAACTCGGCATAGGGCTCCTCGCCGAAGACGACGATCGCCACATCCGGCTTCTTGGTGGTGGAGGCGCCATCCTTGGCCAGAACGGCCTCGCTGCCCGCATCGCGCGCGGCGGCGGCAATCCCGGCATAGATCGAGGTCGCGCCGGGGAAATCGGCGGCGGTGAGATCGCCCCCGCCCTGCCATGTGACCGACCAGCCGCCGGCCTGCTGCGGGATATTGTCAGCAGCGCTGCCCGCCACTTCGATCCGCGCGCCGGGCTTCAGCGGCAGCACGCCGTGGTTCTTGAGCAGCACCTGCGACTTGGCCACCGCCTCGCGCGCGACCGCGCGGTGCTCGGCCGAGCCCAGCAGTTCCCACTTGCCGCCGAGCGCGCGCGCCGAGGGCTTCACCTCGCCATCAAACGTGCCGAGCGCCTGCTTCAGCCGCAGCACCCGCAGCACCGCCTCGTCGAGCCGGCTCATCGGGATCGTCCCGTTCTTGACCTGCCGCACCAGCGAGGCGTGGAGCGCCTTCCAGTCCTCGGGCACCATGTAGACATCGAGCCCGGCGAGCAGCGCCGCAGCGCAATCGGCGTTGGTGCAGCCTTCAACCTGCCCGTGGCCGTTCCAGTCGCCGACCACGAGACCGCCAAAGCCGAGATTGCCGCGCAGCTCGCCGGTCAGCAGCGGGGTATTGCCGTGCATCTTGGTGCCGTTGATCGAGTTGAAGCTCGCCATCACGCTCGCCACGCCCGCGCCGATCGCGGCGGGATAGGGCGCGGCGTGGATCGCCATCAGCGCATCGAGGTCGCCATTGACGTCGCCCTGATCAACGCCCTGCGCGGTGCCGCCGTCACCGAAGAAGTGCTTGGCGGTCGCGGCGACCTTGCCCTTGCCAAGGAAGCCCGGCTCGCCCGGGCGGCCCTGCAAACCTTCGACCATCGCCGCGCCCAGACGGGCGACCAGCGCGGGATCTTCGCCATAGCTTTCGTAAGTGCGGCCCCAGCGATCATCGCGCGCGACCGCGATGGTGGGCGCAAAGGTCCAGTCGATCCCGGTCACCTCGATCTCGACCGCGGTGGCGGCACCGATGCGGCGGATCAGATCGGCGTCCCCCGTCGCACCCAGCGCGATATTGTGCGGAAACACCGTCGCGCCGATCACATTGGCATGGCCATGCACCGCATCAGTGGCCCACAAGGCCGGGATCACTGGCTCGCCGCCGGACAAGGGCGCGCTCGAGGCTTCCCAATATTCATCGGCCAGCTTGAGCCAATCGGCCGCGGGCGCCTTGTCATCGCCGTAAGGGCCGGAATTGCCGCCGTTGAGGATCGTGCCGAAGCGGTAGCGCTTCACATCCTTGGGCGTGATCGAGCCGATGTCGGGCATGACAATCTGCGCGACCTTGCGCTTAAGGCTCATGCGCGCGAGCAATTGCTCGGGGGTTGCAGGCGCCGCGGGCACTGCCACGGGCGCGCCAGCCGATTGCACCGGCGCATTGGTAGCGCAGCCCGCCAGCAAGGCGGCAAGGCCCGCGCTCGCCGCAAGCTGCACGAAATTCTGTCGCTTCACCAGACAAGTCCCTCCCAAGACCATCAATTCGCTGGTCGAGCGTCCTCTTGAGAACGTTATCAAGATACTACATCTCGCGCCTGCTTTTGCAAGCAGCAAGCGTTCAGCCCGCAGGAGATTTCAGTGGGCGCGCAAAGGAGGCGAGCAGCGCCGCGCTCGCCAGCGCAAGGCAGGCAAACAGCACGAACAGCGCGGCAAAGCCGAGGTCCGGCACCAGCAGCACCGTCAGCCACGGCATCACCATCGCCGGCAGGGTGTTGGTGAGGTTGAACACCCCCAGATCGCGCCCGCGATGCTGCGGCGCAGGCAGCACCCGCAAGGTCTGGCTGGAATGAAGCGAGAGAAAGATCGCAGCTGCAAGGCCGAACACGACATAGCCGGCGATCGCCTGCGTCAGGTTCGCCGCGACCGCCATCACCATCAGGCCCGCCGCGCACAGCAGCGCGCAGCCGGCAAGCGGCAGGATCGGGCGGCCATGCCGGTCAGACCAGCGCCCCAGCACCAGCGAGGCTGGCACCGCGCAAACCAGCACGATGCTGAAGATATTGGCCGCCGCATTCTCGGGAAAGCCGGGCGCGAGCGATCGCAGCCAGAACAACAGGAAGGCGAACATCCCGCCTTCCGCAACCTGCACCAGAAAGCGCGCCGCCCACATCCGCCGCACGGCATCATCGGCGTGGGCGGGCGCATCGGGGCGGCCTGCGGTGCTCGGCGCGACCAGTGCGGGCCGCACGCGCCCGCCTCCCAGCGCCAGCGCAGGCAGCACCAGCGCCGCCACGAGCATCGCCACGACCCACAGTCGCGCCTCCGGCGGCACCAGCGCGCCATAGGTTACCAGCGATCCCGCCAGCGCGCCCAGCGCTGGAGACAGCGCCAGCGCGCCGCCCAGCACGCCTTTCTGGCTATCAGGAAAGCAATCCCCCGCCCAGGCCATCAAGGGCGACAGCATCAGGTTCAGCCCGACCTGCCAGGCCATCACCAGCAGCACCAATTCGCTCGCCGAACGCGCCTCGCCGACCGCGATCAGCAGCCCGCTCGACAGCAGCAGTCCGGCGAGGATCCAAGGTCGGCGCACGCGGCTGCGGTCGCTCAGCCCGCCGACCGCGATATTGGCGATGCTCGCCACCACCGCGCCGAAAAACGCGACCTGTGCCAGCACCGCGACATCCTCGCCGCCCTGCATCTCGGCGATGCGCTGGGGCAGCAGCACGGTCAAAAGCGGGACAAACGCCACTGCGCCACCTGCCGCTGCGAGCGCATAGAGCAGCAGGAACCAGCGCGGCTGGCGCTCGGGTTCCGGCGCCGTCTCCTGCTGTGCGGGCGCGTTCAAGCCTTGACCGGCGCGGGCGCGGTGGAGAGTCGCTCGACAAGCCCCGCGGCGACTTCGATCACCGCGTCATCCGCGCCGTCCGGCCCGCGCGCGATCAGGTGCTCGACCGCGCGGCTGACCGTCTCGGCAATCGGCTGGTCGATCGCGGTCAGCGGTGGCTGGGTGAAGCGCACGATCGGGGTGTTGTCGAAGGAGACAAGCGAGAGATCGCCCGGAACCTTCAATCCGCGATCGCGCGCCACTTCGAGCGCAGCGAGCGCCATCTGGTCGCTGCTGGCGATGATCGCGGTGCAATCGGGGTTGCGATCCAGCAGCGCGCGCGCGGCGCGGGTGCCGGATTCGTAGCCGAAATCCCCGGCTTCGAGCAGACCCTCGCTCGGTAAGCCGCGTTCGCGCATCGCCCGCTGCCAGCCCTCGATGCGCCAGCCGCTGAGGCTGTATTGGGCCGGGCCTGCGATCATCGCGATTGCCCGGTGGCCGAGATCGGCGAGGCGCGAAGTGGCAAGGTGGGCTGCGCCTTCGTCGCCCATCGTGAGCGCAATGCCCGGCCCCGGCGCGTTCGAACCGATCCGCGCAAAGGGAATGCCGCGCTCCGTCAGCAGCCCGGTGATCAGCGCGTTTTCCGAGTGCGGCGGGGTGAGGATCACGCCATCGGGCTGCAAGGCCGAAATCGCCGCGCCCAGCTCGCGCTCGACATGATCGGAATGGGTGTCGATCAGCTCGACCATCATGCGGTAGCCGTGCTTCGAGCAGGTCAGGATCCCGCCGAGCAGCATCTGGTCGACCCAGTCGGTGCCGCGCCGCTCGCGCCAGTCGGCCAGCGTGCGTTCGCGATCATTGATGGCAAGGATGATGTAGGAGCGCGAGCCGCTCATCCGCTGAGCGGCAAGGCTGGGGACGTAGCCCAGCCGCTCGATCGCGGCGCGCACCTTGTCCCGCAATTGCGGGCGCACGTTGGGCCCGCCGTTCACGACCCGGCTTACGGTCTGCAGCGAGACGCCTGCATCCTCGGCAACGTCCCTGATCGTGACTGTCTTGCGCCCCCGCGCCATGTCCCCGTCAATCCTGTAATGTTTAGCGCATGCACGCGCGTCCCTTTGCCGGGTCGCTGGCGCAGCGATAGACCCTGATCCAATCGACTGCGAATTGCGCGGGAAAGCTCTTGCCCGCAAGCCCTTTCGCGTTGTTTTCTTCGGCCAGCCGCCCGCCCACGGCAAGGTTGGCCATGATGTAGAAGGGCCGGTCGAACGGAGCGGCGGAATTGCCGCGCGCGAGCGGCGAGCCGGTGCTCCATTGGTCCGCCGGCACGGTGAGATGCACGCGGTCATCCACCAGGAAACGGATCAGCCCTTCGCCCCATTCGACCGCGTAAACGTGGAAATCGTCCGATGGCAGCGCCAGATCGGGAAGCGCGTTGCGGTGATCGACGAAGCGGTTCTTGGGCGCAAGTTCGCCGAAATGCAGCGCGCTGATGGTGCGGTTCTCGCCCTTCCCGCCCTCGCAGACCTTGCACTTGGCGCCGATATTGACCGCCTCAAGAATGTCGATCTCGCCCGACAGCGGCCATGGGCCATAGAGGTCCTCTTCGGGCATCATCCAGACCGCGGGCCATGTCCCCTGCCCCGGCGGCACCTTGGCGCGCACTTCGATCCGGCCATAGCGCCAAGCGTGCAGGCCGCGCGTGCGGACCTTGCCCGAAGTGTAGAATTGCAGGATCTCGGGATTGCGCGGCTCGGCAATCTCGGGCGGCCTTGCGGGGCCGGTGAAACGCTCCTTGCGCGCTTTCAGCAGCAGCGTGCCGCCTTCCACCGCGATGTTCTCGGGCCGGTCGGTATAGCATTGGCGCTCGGCATTGCCCCCGCCCCAGCACGAGACTTCGGGCGCCCATTTGGTCCGGTCGAGGCTGTCACCGTCGAACTCGTCGGCCCAGACCATTTCCCAGCCTGCGCCATCAAGCGGTGCGACCGGTTGCGGGGGCGCTGCGTCGGTCGCCCCGCCCGAAAGCAGCAGGGCTGCGGCCAGCGTTCCCGCCCGGCGCAGCCCTGCCATTGCCATTCTCTTGCGCTCGATCAGAAGTCGAAGCGCGCAAGGAAGGTGAAGCGGCGGTCGTTACGGAACGCCGAACGTTGCACCCGCGTGCCGTCGAAATCGATCACCTGGCTGGTGCTGAACACCTCGTCGAGCAGGTTCACGCCCTGCACCCCGAGTTTCAGCCCGTCCATCACCGTGACGAACATCGAGGCGTCAAGCTGCCCGGTGGATTCGCCCCAGATCGGAGAGAACGGGAAGATGTCGTCGCGCGGGGTGATCAGGAAGTCCGAACGCCAGTTGTAGGCGGCACGGGCCGAGAACCAGTCCTTCTCGTAGAACAGCGTCGCGTTGACGGTGTGCTCCGAGATACCAGCGAGCGGCTGGAGCCCGGCAAACGGGCTCTGGTTGTTGCCGAGGTTGGTGTTGGTGAAATCGCTACCGTCGACATAGGTGTAGGTCAGCTGGGTGCCGAGCCCGCTGAGCAACCCGGGCAGGAAGTCGAAGGTCTGCTGATAGGCGATTTCCACGCCCTTGAGCAGGCCGTCCTGCTGGTTGGACGGGCCGGTCACCTCGACATCGAGCGACGTGCCGCCCGGGCTGACGAAGTTCACGATATTCGCACCGCGATCAACGATACCCTTGATATCCTTCAGGAAGCCGGAAATCGTGAGCGAGCCGACCCGGTCGAAATACCATTCGACCGAGAGGTCGTAATTCCAGCTCTCGATCGGGAGCAGGTCACGGTTGCCGGTGCTCAGCGCGAACAGCGCGCCGGTGTCGAGCGTGCCGCTGGCGACCAGATTGCCGGTGTTGTCACCCATGCCGCCGCCCGAACGGAACGCCGCCAGATCGGGGCGCGAAATGCCCTTCGAGACGGCAAAGCGGAACAACAGGCCATCGCCGGTGTCCAGCAGCGCATTGAAGCTTGGCAGCCAGTTGTCGAAGGTGATCGTCCGGTCGTCGAGCACGACTTCGCCGGTATGGGCTGCGGCAAATTCGACCTGACGTGCGAGCGAGAGCTGGCAGTAGCCCGGAATATTGCCCGGAGGCGCACGGCCACAGGATTGCTGGACTTCGGTCACCTGCACGACCCCGTCGCCATTACCGCCCGCGCCCGGATCATCGAAGAACGCGCCGTTGGGGAAGCCGATCAGGCCGGCCGCCTCGATCTGCGTCTCGACATAGCGCAAGCCGAAGTTGCCGACCAGCTTCCAGCCATTGTCGAAATCGGTGCCGTAATCCACGCGGGCGTAAGCCGCCTTGGTGGTCTCGGCGACCGTGCTGATTTCGGGCGTGCAGAACGGGTCGCAGGCCAGAACCTCGCCGGTCAGCGCGTTGTTGAAGGTGCGGTTCTGCACCCCGAAGAACGGGTTGGGGGTCTGCGAGAAGACATTGATCGCCTGGGCCTGACGCGCCGACGTGCCCGACAGATATTCGCCGAGGAAATCGTCCCCGCCGAAGAAGAACCCGCCACCCGGCAGCGGCGCGGGCGCATTGCCGCGCTGGAAGCCGTTGTCGAACGGCGCGTTCAGGTTCGAGAAGCCCGGAAATTCATCGACGAAGGCGCCGCCTGCGATCGCGAATTCCTGACCCGGCAGGCCGGTGAAGTAACGGCCCGGCTGGAAGCCGCCGGTTGCCGCACAGCCCGGTCCGGCGTTCCACGGCGCGCAGCCCGCGCGCCCGGCCCACACCGCCGAAAGGTTGCCCCAGGTGCTGAAGTTGGTGTCGCGCGTGGTCTGATCGCGGTCCGACCAGCGTGCGCCGAACTTGACCGTCTTGAAGAAGCCCTCTTCGCTGATGTCGTATTCGCCATCGAAGCGCAGGCTGTCGAGCTGGCCTTCATTGCGCGCGATGCTGTCGAGCAGGAACCAGTAATAGGTGTTGCGGCCCGAGGTGAAGTAGTCCGCCGGCGCGCCCGGAGGCGCAAGGAACTGCACCTGCGGCACTTCGCCCGAGACATCGAGATCGATATTCGCCCAGGTGCTCATCGTGCCGATGACCGAATCCTGACGGAGATCGGATTCGATGTGCTGGGCCTCGAAGTTCACGCGCAGACGATCGGTGATGCTCCAGTCGACGTCGATCGAGATATCCTGCGTCTTGGCGCGGGTCTCGCGCTCGAAGCGCAGCAGTTCCAGCGGAATGCCGCCGCGGCCGAACGGGTTGGCATAGGCATCGCCGATGCGCTGGCTGAGGATACCGCGCACGAACTGGCCGTTCTCGTCGAATTCCCAATTGCTGCCCGCCGCCGGAACGGGGAACAGCGCGTCATCATTGACCAGCGCGATCGCCGCGTTTTCCTTGGTGAAGAAGCGCGTTTCGGCGCTCAGCCATTCGGCGGTGACGAGGAAGCTGCGATCGGGGCTTTCGTACTGGAGAACCCCCGAGATAGCCTCGCGGTCACGCTCGAGATCGGTGGTGCGCACGCCCGCGCCCTTGGGCACGACCAGCGCGCCGGCCGGCGGGAAATTGGTCTCGTCGAACAGGGGCGTGCCGCCGCTGATCCCGCCGCTGCCGACCGGACGCACACGGAAGCACGATCCGGTGAGGCTGGCCGGGCGGTAGCACGGATCTGCAACCTGCGAGGCGTCGGTGCGGCTGATCAGCTCCGACTTGGCATAGCCGAACTGCACGCCGAGCGTGCCGGCATCGGATTCAAAGGTGGTCGAACCGAGCACCGAGAAGCCGGGCGACCATTCCTCGGCGAAATCGCCGTAATTGGCTTCGAGCGTGCCCGAAATATGCGTGCCGGGCCGGTCGAGCGGCTTGCGGGTGACGAGGTTGACGGTGCCCGCGATCCCGCCTTCGACCATGTCGGCGGTGAGGTTCTTGAACACGTCGACGCGGCCGAGCAGTTCGGGCGAGACATCGTTGAAGTTGAGAACGGTGCCACCATTGGCCGAGAAGATGTCGCGGCCGTTCAATTCCGAGCGCACGAAGTTGAGGCCGCGCACGATCACGCCGGTGCCTTCCACCGAGAAGCGGTCAGGGTCAGACGCCTTCTCGAAGCGGCCGATGTTCACGCCGGGGACGCGCTGGAGGGCTTCGGCGACCGAACGGTCAGGCAAGGCGCCGATGTCTTCCGCGCTGATCGAGTCGACGAAGGTGTCGGCGTTGCGCTTAACGTTTTGCGAGGTGGCGAGCGCGGCGGGGAAGCCGCGGACAACGATCTCGGGCTCGTTCGGATCAGCGGCGACCGCTTCTTCAGCCGCCTGCTCTTCGGCGTCAGCGTCCTGCGCCAGCGCGGGCGCGGCGGTGGCGACCGAGATCGCGATCGCCGATGCGGTGCCCAAGGCGAACAGACGACGACGCGGCGCAACGCTTGCGTATTTCATGATGTTTCAAACCTCCCCTTGCGCCGTGACAGATTCGTGCCGGTCACTGGCGCTTGCAGATCTATTCGTAGCGTATGTTGTTAGCGTTCTCAAGACTTGTAATCCGCGCTGCATATTGCATTCTGGCAACACTTCACGGGGCGTAGAAATCCCGGAAATGCGGCCCGCGCAGGCCCGCTTGGGATCGAGGAAAGCATGGCAATTCAACATATAATCATTGTCGGCGGCGGAACGGCCGGATGGATGGCCGCCGCCGCGCTTTCCCGCCTCAAGGCCGGGCGACCTGTGGAAATCACGCTGATCGAATCCGAGGCGATCGGCACGGTCGGCGTCGGCGAGGCAACGATTCCGCCCTTTGTCGGCTTCAACCAGCTGATCGGCGTGGACGAGCGCGAGATGCTCGCGGCGGTCGGCGGCACCTTCAAGCTTGGCATCCAGTTCGAAAACTGGGGCAAGCTGGGTGACAGCTACATCCACCCCTTTGGCGCCTATGGCTACACGATGGGCGGGATCAGCTTCCACCACGTCTGGCACCACATGGCGCAGGGCGGCGACAAGCGCCCGATCCAGGTGTTCAACCTTGAAACCATGGCGGCCTATTTCGGCAAGTTCGCGCGCACCGAGGATTACAAGCGCGACGATCTGCCGCCGGTCAATTACGCCTACCACTTGGATGCCGGTCGCTACGCCGCCTTCCTGCGCAAGCTCGCCGAGACCCGCGGCGTGGTGCGGCAGGAGGGCAAGGTGATCGACGTGGCGCTCGATGGCGAGACCGGTTTCGTTACCGGCGTCACGCTCGATGACGGGCGGCAGTTGGCGGGCGATCTGTTCATCGATTGCTCGGGCTTCCGCGGGTTGCTGATCGAGCAGGCGCTCCAGACCGGCTATGATGACTGGAGCAACTACCTGCCGTGCAACCGCGCGGTTGCCTTGCCGTGCCAGCGCGAGGACGGCAGCCCGCCCCCACCCTTCACCCGCGCCACCGCGCATAGCGCCGGGTGGCAATGGCAGGTGCCGCTCCAGCACCGCAACGGCAACGGCCATGTCTATTGTTCAAGCTATATGGAGGACCAGGAGGCGCTCGACATCCTGCTCGGCAATATCGCCGGCAAGCCGCAGGCCGAGCCGAATTTCCTGCGCTTCGTCACCGGCCGCCGCAAGAAGTTCTGGAACAAGAACGTGGTCGCGCTCGGGTTGGCGGCGGGCTTCATGGAACCGCTCGAATCCACCTCGATCCACCTCATCAACACCGGGATCGACAAGCTGCTCTCGCTGCTGTCGCTGGATGGGGTCAGCCAGGCGCAGGAGGATGCCTTCAACCGCCTGACGGGGCGCGAATATGCGCGCATCCGCGATTTCCTGATCCTGCATTACAACGCCACGCAGCGCAGCGATTCCGACTTCTGGAACTATGTGCGCACCATGCCGGTGCCCGAGACGCTGACCGAGAAGGTCGCAATCTTCAAGGCCAACGGCCAGATCTTCCGCGAGGAGGACGAGCTGTTCACCGAGACCAGCTGGGCGGCGGTGATGATGGGTCAGGGTATCCAGATGGGCGGGCATAATGCCATGGCCGACGCGCTCGATCCGGCCAAGACCCGCACCGAGGTGGACGAGATGGAGAAATCGATCCGCTATCTCGTCCAGCACATGCCCGGCCACGGCGACTATCTGGCGCGTTACTGCCCGGCGCCGATCGCGGCCTGACGCGGGTTAACTCGCGGCAAGCACCATCTGCGCCAGCGCCCGGCCCGAAAGCCACGCGCCTTCGATGCGCGGGCTGTGCAGCCAGTCGCCCGCGACCCCCAAACCGAGCGCAGCGTCGAAGCGCGCGCCCTCGCCCGAACCCTCGCTGCCCGGCGCCTGCGGCAAGGCATAGAGCCAGCGATGCGCATCGCAGTGGATCGGCGTGGCCGGCGCGCTGCCGGTGGCGGAGAGAAAATCGGCGAGCAGGATCGCCGCGACCTCGGCTGCGGGGCGATCGATCAATTGACGGCTGCGCGCGGGGCTGGCGTGGATCACCCAGGCCTCGCCGCCGGCGCGCCCCGGCTTGGCGGAGTTGCGCGCGGCCCAGGCGATCGGCCCGGTTTCGCTGCGGAAGCAATCGAGCGTGATCGGCAGAGGCTCGGCGAAAGCAGCCATCACCGCCCAGCACGGCGCGGATTGGACAGCGCCGGCGAGCCGCGCAAAGGCGGGGGCGGCATCGGCAAGCAGCCCCGCCGCCTGCTCGGCCGGGACCGAGACGAGCACGCGGGCAGCGGTGAAGAGCGCGGTGCCGGTATCGACCTGCCACAGCACGCCCTCACGCGTGATCTGCTCCGCCCGCAGGCCCCAGCGCACGTCTAGCGCTTGCGCCATGGCGCGGATCGGCGCGTTCATCCCCGGCACACCGACCCATGCCTCCTCGCCTGCCGCCGGCCAGCGCGCGGCCACCCCGGCCTGCTCCCATCCCGCGACAACCTCGCGGAAGGCGGGATCGCGCGCGGTGAAATATTGCGCGCCGTGATCGAAGCTGACGGCCTCGCCGCCGATCTCGACCCGCCGCGCCGCCATCCGCCCGCCGGGGCCGCGGCCCTTGTCGAGCACGGTCACGCGCGCACCTTTGCGCACCAAGGCGGCGGCACAGGCGAGCCCGGCCATCCCGGCCCCGATCACGAGGAAATCGCTGTGGTGTCCGTCCATCCCGCGCTAACGCCCGAACCCCCGAGAGGTTTCGCGGCCAGCACGTTTCAGGGCGCCGAGCGCGGCGGGCAAGCCTCGGCCAGCAGCAGCGAGAAGCGCGTCTCGCTATCGGTCCAGCGCGCGCGCGGTTCCCATCCGCCTGCCGCCAGCAGCATATTGGCGGTGCGGCGCGTGAACTTGTGGCTGTTCTCGGTGTGGATGCTCTCGCCCGCCCGCAGGCTGAAGGACCGCCCGCTGACGGTGAAACTGACGTCTTGCTGCGCCACCAGATGCATCTCGATCCGCGCATAGGTGTCATTCCAGCGCGCTTCATGGCTGAACAGGTCCGCCGGAATGTCGCCGTCGAGCTCGCGGTTGATGCGGGAGAGCAGGTTGCGGTTGAACCGTGCCGTCACACCCGCCGCATCATCATAGGCGGCGATCAGCACGTCTTCGTCCTTGACGAGGTCCATGCCGATCAGCAGCTGCGCGCCGACGCCCAACGTCTCGCGCATCGAGCGCAAGAGGTCGGTCGCGGTGCGCGCGACCATGTTGCCGATGGTCGAACCCGGGAAGAAGCCGAGCTTGGGTAGCCCCTCCACCTCGCCCGGCAGCTCGACCCGGCGCATGAAATCGGCCTCGACCGGATAGACCGGCAGACCGGGAAACTTGCCCGCGAGATCGCTGGCGGCAGCGCGCAGGAAGTCGCCCGAAATGTCGAGCGGCACATAGGCCGATGGCGCAATCGCGGCGAGCAGCAGCGGGGTTTTGACCGAGGATCCCGAGCCGAACTCGACCACCGCGCGCCCCGGCCCGATCAGCTCGGCAAATTCGCCGGACCGCGCGCGCAGGATCTCGGTCTCGGCGCGGGTCGGGTAATATTCGGGCAGCCGCGTGATGTCCTCGAACAGCTGCGATCCGGCATCGTCGTAGAACCAGCGCGCCGGCACCGCCTTCTGCGGCTCGGCAAGGCCCGCCAGCACATCGGCACGGAAGGCGAGATCGACGCCGTCCGCATCGCGCTCGACCAGTTCGAGACCCTTGGGGCTGCTCATCCGGCCATGTCCCTGGCCAGCCTTAGGCCGGTGAATTGCCAGCGCTGGTGGGGATAGAAGAAGTTTCTATAGGAGGCGCGCGAATGGCCATTGACGGTGGCGCAGCTTGCGCCGCGGAGCACGACCTGCCCGCTCATGAACTTGCCATTATACTCGCCCACCGCGCCGTCCGCGACGCGAAAGCCGGGGTAAGGCAGATAGGCCGAACGGGTGAATTGCCAGCAATCGCCGAACATCCCTGCACCACCCTGCGGCAAGGGCGGCGCGGCGCCATCGAGCTGGTTACCGGCGGCGGGATCATGCGCGGCGGCGATGGCTTCCCATTCAAACTCGGTCGGCAGCCGCGCGCCCGCCCATGAGGCATAGGCATCGGCCTCGAAATGGGAAATGTGGGTCACCGGCGCGTGGCTGTCGCGCGCCTGCCAGCCCTGATGGGTGAAATGCTGCCCACCCGCTTCCGCCTCGCGCCAGTAAAGCGGCGCGGTGACGCCCTCGCGCTGCACCCAGCCCCAGCCGTCCGCCAGCCACAGGCGCGGATCGGCATAGCCGCCATCGGCGATGAATTGCTCCCACTCGCCATTGGTCACCAGCCGGTCAGCCAGCGCGAAGGGTTCCAGTAGCACGCGGTGGCGCGGGCCTTCATTGTCGAAGGCGAAACCCTCGCCCTGGTGCCCGACCAGCGCGATCCCGCCGGGATGTTGGTGCCAGCCGAGCGGTGCAGCGGCGGCGGCGGCGGGCGCGTCCCCGTCCCACATCGCAGGCCCGAGCGGGTTCTGGAACAGGGCGTGCTTGATGTCGGTCAGCAGCAATTCGATGTGCTGCTGCTCGTGCGCGATGCCAAGGGCGATGAGCCCCGCCAGCGCCGGATCGTCGAGCAGCGGCGACAAGGCGTCATCGACCGCCGCGCGCCATTCGCGCACCGCGGCCAATGTCGGGCGCGACAAAAGCCCCCGCGCAGCCCGGCTGATGCGCGCGCCCTCGGCCTCGTAATAGGAATTGAACAGGAACGGCCAGTCGGGATTGAACAGCTGGTAGCCCGCCACCTTGTCGCGCAGCAGGAAGGTCTCCCAGAACCACGTGGGGTGCGCTAGGTGCCACTTGGCGGGGCTGGCGTCCTCCATCGATTGCAAGCTTGCATCGGCATCGCTGAGCGGCGCCACCAGCGCCTCGGAAAGCGCGCGGGTGGCGCGAAACTGCGCGGCGAGCGATGTGGCCCCTGCCGCAAGGCTGGCATTGTTCCGTTCACTGCGAGGCACACGCATCTCCTGTTCCCGCCGACCGGAAGCCATTCGCTGGATGACCGCCAGCGGTTACACGGAAATGACGCAAGGCGCGAGGAAAGCTATCGAAAGAACGGCAGCGCCGCGATCAGGCAGCGTTGGCGCTGACCTCGGCCTCGCGCGTGCCGGCGGCCTCGTTGAGCATTTCGGCCACAAGGAACGCCAGTTCGAGCGATTGTTCGGCATTGAGGCGCGGGTCGCAATGCGTGTGATAGCGGTCGCCCAGACGTTCTTCGGTGATCGCCACCGCCCCGCCCACGCATTCGGTCACGTCCTGCCCGGTCATCTCGATATGGATGCCGCCGGGGTGCGTGCCTTCGGCGCGGTGGACGGCGAAGAAGCCCTTCACCTCGCGCAGGATGCGGTCGAACGGGCGCGTCTTGAAGCCGGTGTCGGACTTGACCACATTGCCGTGCATCGGATCGCAGCTCCACACCACCGGGTGCCCTTCGCGCTCGACCGCACGCACGAGACGCGGCAGGCCATCCTCGACCTTGTCGTGGCCGAAGCGGCTAATCAGCGTCATGCGTCCGGCCTCGCGGGCGGGGTTCAATTCGTCAAGCAGGCGGATGAGCGCGTCCGGTTCGAGCGAAGGCCCGCACTTCATGCCGAGCGGATTGCCGATCCCGCGCGCAAATTCGATATGCGCTGAGCCGGGGAAACGCGTGCGATCCCCGATCCACAGCATGTGCGCAGAGGTCGCATACCAATCGCCGGTGAGCGAATCCTGCCGGCTCATCGCCTGCTCGTAAGGCAGCAGCAGCGCCTCGTGGCTGGTGTAGAAGCTGGTGCCCTTCAGCTGCGGCACGGTGGCGGGATCGACCCCGCAAGCCTCCATGAAATCGAGCGCCTCGCCGATCCGGTCGGCCATCTCGCTGAACTTTTCGGTCCACGGCGTGCGGCCCATGAAGTCGAGCGTCCACTGGTGGACTTGCCGCAGGTTGGCATAGCCGCCGCCGGCGAAGGCGCGCAGCAGGTTCAATGTCGCGGCGGCCTGCGAATAGGCGCGCACCATGCGGGCCGGATCATTGCGGCGGCTGACGGCGTCGAACTCGATCCCGTTGATATTGTCGCCGAGGTAGCTCGGCAGGGTAACGCCATCGATCGTCTCGGTCGGCGAGGAGCGCGGCTTGGCGAACTGGCCCGCCATCCGCCCGACCTTCACCACCGGACGCTTGCTGGCGAAGGTCATAACGACCGCCATCTGCAGGATCGCGCGGAAGGTGTCGCGGATGTTGTTGGGGTGGAACTCGGCAAAGCTTTCGGCGCAGTCCCCGCCCTGCAGCAGGAAGCCGTAACCGCCCGCGACCTGCGCCAGATCGGCCTTCAATGCCCGCGCCTCGCCCGCGAACACCAGCGGAGGATAGGACGACAGGGTCGTCTCCGCTTCGGCCAGTTCGGCGGCGTCCTCGTAATGCGGAAGGTGCCGCACTTCGTGCGACTTCCAGCTATCCGGGGTCCAAGTCTTGGGCACGTTCACTACTCTTTCCTATCGGCGCGCAAACGAGCGGCGCGGGGGTCGCGCGCTACCCGAGGCACGTTTCAATTGTAAAGCGACAAAGCCCCGCGCGACAACTTTATTTCCCGCGCTCTGTAAGCGGGCGCGCCGATCAGCGGCCCGCCGCCTCGCGCGCCGCCTTTGCACCGGCGACGCCCCCAGCGGGCGCTTCGGCGAGCGACTGGCCTTCGGGGAGGATAGCAAGCTTGAAGGGCACGCCCTTGGCAAAATAGCGATCGGCGAGGAACTGCATCACCTGCGGGCTGGTCTGCGAGTAATCCGCCAGCAGCGTGCGCAGCAGGGCCACCCGCTGCGGATCGGAGCTCGCGCCTTCGAGGTTGTAGAGCCAGAACTGGTTGCCGGTCGAGGCGCGGCGGATCAGCTGGGCGAGCGGCTCGGTGACGCGGGCGAGCTCGTCGGCGCTCGGCGGGTTGGCGGCGAGATCCTTGGCGATCCGGTCGGCCTCGGCAAAGAACACCGGCACGAATTCGGGCTCGAGCTGCGCGAGCGCGGTGATGCGCCCGCCGGTCGCAAGATCCTCGGGCCACTTGGAGAACACCTGCGGCGAATAGCTGGCGCCGGCGCGTTCGCGCAGGGCTTCGAGCAGGCGGTTGTTGAACAGCTGGGTGAGGATTTCGATCTGGCGGCTTTCGCGCAAGGAGGCCACGCCCCCGCCGCTTGGCCAGGCAACCACGGCGGCGGCCTGATTGGGATCGCCGCGGTGGGTGATGATCGACGGCTTGTCGGCGCTCGGCGCAAAGGACGGCACCCGCGCGGCGACGTCTGCGAGAATCGCTTCACGCGGGGACAAGGCGCCGAAGGTGAGGCGCAATTGCTCGATTATCTTGGGCTGATCGAATTCGCCGAACACCAGCACCTCGATCGGGCCTTGCTTCAAGAGCGGCTCCCACACCTTGCGGAAGCCTTCGGGCGTGACGCCCTGCAGCGCCGCCGGATCGGGCGTGGCAAAGCGCGGATCCTTGCCTGTGACGAGATATTCGAGATCGCGGTTAAGCACGCCTCCGGGGCTGGTCGAATAGGTGTTGTAGGCGAGCTCCGAGGCTGCCTTGGCGCGGATCACCGGATCGGCATCCCAGCGCGGCATCCCGATCTTGGCGGCGAACAGGTAGAGCTGGTCGGCCACGTCGTCCGAACGGGTCTGCGCGGTCAGCGTGAACACCGCATCATCGATCGCGAAGTCGAAGCCCAGTTTGCGCCCCGTCGCGAGCCGGTCGATCTCGTTCTGGCCGAGCTCGCCAAGGCCCGAGCCGACCAGCGCGGCTTCGCCCATCGGCGCATAAACCGCGCTGTCCTTGTCGAAGGCGCGGTAGCCTGCGCCGAAGCGCACGCGAACCGTCACCCGGCCGGGTTCGGCATCATTGGCCCAGACCAGCGCCTTGACGCCGTTGGCGAAATCGACCTGCTCGATCTCGAGCACGCCCAGAGGTTTCTGGCTGGTGATCGCGCCGGGCGCGCCCACCGGCGGCAGATCGGCAAAGGAGATGCTCGCCGCGGCCAGCCGCGCGCTGCCATCGACCTTGGCCTCGCTGGCGAGCGCCAGCTTGAGCGCGGCGGCATCGGCCTCGCCCGCTTCGGGCGTGACATAGACCGAGCGCGTCACAGTGCCTTCGAACAGGCCCTTCGTGCGCGCCAGGACCTCGGCCGGGGTCAATCGCGGCTTCAGCCCGCGGAACACGCTCAGCACGACATCGGGCGCGGCCACAGTCTCGCGGATATCGACCGCGTTAACGAGATTATTGGCAAGGTTCGAGCCCGACTGGACGCTTTCCTGCTCGACCTCGTTGGCGAACACCACGTCGAATTCGGCGGCCTCGCGGTCGATCTCCTCCTGCGTCGGCGGATTGACCAGCGCGTCCGCAATCACGCTGCGCACATCGTCGAGCGCGGCCTGCCAGTTATTGGTCAGCGGCGCGAAGGTGACGAAAGTGGCATCGACCGACCGCGAGATGTCATCCTGCTGCACCTGCGCATAAAGGAAGCTGCCGCCGCTGCGCGCACGCGCTTCCAGGCGGCGGTTGATGATGGCCTGCGCGATGGCATCGAGCAGCAGGCCTTCATTATAGACGATGGTATCGGTAACCGGCCGCCACGGGCGCATCACCGCATAGGTCAGACTGCGTGGAAGATCGGGTTCGACCCCGACCGCGAGTTCGCCGATCGGCGCGGGGATTCCCACGCTCGGCGCGGCGCCTGCGGGCGCGACCGGATCGCCGAATGCCGGCGCGACACCGGGCTTGCCGGAGCCTTTCCAATCGCCGAACCATTGCTCGACCAGCCCTGCCAGCACGATCGGATCAGCGTCGCCGGCGACGATGATAGTGGTGTTCTCGGGCCTATACCAGCGATCGTAGAAGGCCTTCACGCCCTTGCCATTGGCGGCTTTCAAGGTTTCGTCGGTGCCGATCGGACTGCGTGCCGAGAGCCGCTGTCCGGCAAAGAAGGTCGCGCGGGTAAGATCGGCCATGCGCTGCCCGGCCCCGCCGCGCTCGCGCTTTTCGGCGAGCACGATCGGGCGTTCCGCGCCGACATTGGCATCATTGAGCACTGGTTCGCGCACCATGCCCGACAGCAGCTTGAAGCTTTCATAGAGCTTGGCATCGCTGATATCGGGAATGTCGAGCTTGTAGACCGTGTGGGTCGGGGAGGTTTCGGCGTTGGCATCGCTGCCGAAGGTCGCGCCAAGGCGCTGCCACGCGGCAATCGCCTCGCCCTGCCCCAAGTATTTGCTCTCGCGGAACAGCAAGTGCTCGAGCAGGTGGGCAAAGCCCTGTTCGCGGTCTTCCTCGTGCAGCGAACCGGCATCGACCCGCACCCGAATCGAGATCTGCCGCGGCGGCACGCCATTGCGGCGCACGGCATAGCGCAGCCCGTTCTTCATCTCGCCGAACAGCCACTGGTCATCGACCGGGATGTCCGAGCCGCGATAGAGCCACGGCACCGCGCCATCGGTCTGCAACGCCTTTGGCGCCAGAATCGCCGGGGTAGCGGGCGTGGTCTGCGCAGGCGCGGCGGGTGCCTGCTGGGCGAGCAGCGGCTGAACCAGCGCGAAGGGAGCAAGCACAAGGGCGAAAGCGCGAACCGCGCGGGAGAGCGACGTCATGGACCAGCTTATAGGGCGCGGATTCCTGAAGAGATAGTGAATGGTTTCGCCAAGCCATTGCCCGCTTGTGGTTGCGGCCTTGGCGACCTAAATCAGGGCCATGTTCATCGAAACCGAAACCACGCCCAACCCGTCCGCGCTCAAGTTCCTGCCGGGTCAGACCGTCATGGCCGCAGGCTCGCGCGAATTCGCCACCCCCGAAGCCGCCGACGCGAGCCCGCTGGCGCAGGCGATCTTCGACATCGGCGAGGTGGTGAACGTGTTCTTCGGCGCCGATTTCGTCAGCGTCACCGCTGCGCCGGGGGCCGACTGGAGCGCCTTGAAGCCGCAGGTGATCGCGATCCTGCTCGATCACTTCGTCTCCGAAGCCCCGCTGTTCACGCCCGCCACCGCGGGCGGGATCGCCGTGCCTGCGCCCGAGGACGAAGCGGTGGTGGAAGAACGCCCCGAAGATGCCGAGATCATCGCCGCCATCAACGAGTTGCTCGAAACCCGCGTGCGCCCGGCGGTGGCAGGTGACGGCGGCGACATCGCCTATCGCGGTTTCCGCGACGGGGTGGTCTATCTGACCCTGCAAGGCTCGTGCTCGGGCTGCCCGTCGAGCACCGCGACGCTCAAGCACGGCATCGAAGGCCTGCTCAAGCACTACGTCCCCGAAGTCACCGAGGTGCGCGCGGCATGACGGTGCAGTTTCACGATTCTGTGCTGTCCGAGGCGGCGCTCGCCCAGCTGTTCACCGAAGCGCGCAGTTACAACGGCTGGCTGGACAAGCCGGTTTCGGACGAACAGCTCCACGCGATCTGGGAGCTGATGAAGATGGCGCCCACCTCTGCCAATATGCAGCCGGTGCGGATCGTGTGGGTAAAGTCGCCCGAGGCCAAGGCCAAGCTCGCCGCCTGCGTGATGGAAGGCAACAAGGCCAAGGTGCTCGCCGCGCCCGTCACCGCGGTGATCGGCTACGACATCGATTTCCACGAGGAACTGCCCTGGTTGTTCCCGCACACCGACGCCAAGAGCTGGTTCGAGGGCAACGAGACGGCGCGCGAAGAGGGTGCCTTCAGGAACTCGTCGCTGCAAGGCGCCTATCTCATGCTCGCCGCGCGCGCACTGGGGCTCGATTGCGGACCGATGTCGGGGTTTGATCCGGCGGCGGTCAACGCCGCCTTCTTCGCTGACGAACCGCGCCACCGCGCCAATTTCATCTGCTCGGTCGGCTATGGCGATCCCGCCAGCATCTTCGGGCGCTCCACGCGCCCGGAATTCGCCCACTTCAACCGCATCGCCTGAGGCGCATCTCGCGCTTGCGCGGGCGCGCGGGCTGAGGCATCGCGCCTCACAATGCGAATGCTTGCGATCGAAACCGCCTCCGAGGCGTGCTCTGTCGCCCTGTTCGAGGGCGAGACGCTGCTGGCGCACGATCACCATGTGCTCGGGCGCGGCCATGCCGAGGCGCTGGTGCCGATGATCGGCGCGCTGCCGGACAAGGGCCGCGCCGCCCGCATCCTGTTCAGCCTCGGCCCCGGCAGCTTCACCGGCGTGCGGATCGGACTGGCCACCGCCCGCGCGCTCGGTTTTGCCTGGGGGGCCGAAGTGCTCGGCTATCCGACACTGGCGCTGGTGGCCGCGCAGGCCCTTGCGCAGCATCCCGGCAAGTCGCTGACCGTGTGCATGAACGGCGGTCACGGCGAATGGTTCGTGCAGGATTTCGGCCCCGACGGCCTGCCCGAGACCAAGGCGCTCTCGCAGACCCCTGCGGTGGCCCACGGCGACATCCACCATTCGCTCGCCGCCGGAAACCGCGCGCGCGAACTGCTGGCCGATGATGGCGCCGGGATGGTAACGCTCGACATCCTGCCCGATGCATCCGCCGTGCCGCTGCTCAATCCGGCGCTGCTCACCAGCGATCTTGCGCCTATCTATGGTCGTGGGCCGGACGCGACGCCGATGCCCGGACGCCTGCCCGCATGAGCGCCTGCCCCCACCATCTCGACCGGATCATGGCGGTGATGGAGGCGGGTTTTGATCCGGCTTACGGCGAGGCGTGGAACCGCCGCCAGGTTGCTGATGCGCTGACCTTGTCCAGCACCCATGCGCTGGTGGTCGATAGCGACGGCGCGCCGATTGCCGCAGGCGCCGCCAGCCCGCGCGCACCCGCAGGCTTCGTCCTGAGCCGCCATGTGCTCGACGAGGAGGAGCTGCTACTGATCGCGGTCGTGCCAGACTGCCGCCGCCGCGGGATCGGCGAGATCCTGATCGGCCAGCTGTTCGCCGCCGCGCGGGCGCGCGGGATCACCCGTATCTATCTGGAAATGCGACGCGGAAATCCCGCGCTCAGCCTTTATCACCGGCTCGGTTTCGAACCGATTGGCGAACGTCCCAACTATTACCGCATAGCCAATGGCGAGCACATTGATGCGATTACTTTCGGACGCTCGATTTGATCGTTAATCTGGCATGCCGGGATGCATATAAGTATTCGCTAAGTGTTGCAAATCATGCGCTCGTCCGTCATGTGCGATTCATCGGAAATATCCGAGCCAACTCTGAAGGACTCGTGTAAGATATGGAAATCGAAATGAAAGAAACGCTTATCACGCTTACGAGTGATATTGTTGCAGCCCACGTCAGCAATAATGATGTTGCGATCACTGATCTGCCGGGTCTGATTACGAACGTCTATCAGGCGCTGGCGAACCTTGGCGAAACGCTCGTGGTGGAAGAATCCAAGCCGCAGCCGGCTGTCGCGATCCGCAACTCGATCAAGCCCGATTACATCGTGTGTCTTGAAGACGGCAAGAAGCTGAAGATGCTCAAGCGCTATCTTCGCACCAATTTCAACATGTCGCCGGAAGAATACCGCGCGCGTTGGGGCCTGGCTGCCGATTACCCGATGGTCGCCCCCAACTATGCTGAAAAGCGCCGCGATCTGGCCAAGAAGATCGGCCTTGGCCGCAAGCCCGGCACCACGGTGCGCAAGGGCCGCGTCAAGAAACCGGCCTGATTTGCCGCTACGCCGCCCTGTTGAGAGGGCGGGATGCTAGCTTGAGCAAGCAGCCCCGTCCCTATAAGGGTGGGGCTGCTTTGCTATGCACCGGCCGCTTTCCCTTCGGATATGCGCCGCTTGGCGATGGAGCTGTCATTGAGCCAGAAGATCGATCTTGAGCAATTATGCGCCGAAAAGGGCCTGCGCATCACCGAACAGCGCCGCGTGATCGCCAAGGTGCTTTCGGAGAGCGACGATCATCCCGATGTCGAACTGCTCCACGCGCGCGCCTCGGCGGTCGATTCCAAGATCTCGATCGCGACCGTCTATCGCACCGTGCGCCTCTTCGAAGAGGCCGGCATTCTCGATCGCCACGATTTCGGCGATGGCCGCTCGCGTTACGAACCCGTGCCCGAGGCGCATCACGATCACCTGATCGATGTCGAAACCGGCAAGGTAGTCGAATTCGTCGACCCCGAAGTCGAGGCGCTGCAGCGCCAGATTGCCGAGCGGCTGGGCTATCGCCTCGTCGATCACCGCATGGAACTCTATGGCGTGCGACTGTCGCGCGATGACTGAGACCCATGGCGGGGGCGCGCTCCCGCCCGCAGATCAGGCCGCGTGGACGCTGCGCCAGGCCGCGGCGCGGGGCGAGATCACACAGGTTTCGCTGATGGGCTGGGTGCGGATCGCCGCCCGCGCGCTGGCGCTGATCACGCTGATCATCGTGTTCGTGCCGCTCCACTATCTCTACCGCGTCGTAGCGTATGGCTCGCCCTTCCCGATGCTGTTCCTGCGCTATGCCGCGCGGGTGTGCGGTGCAAAGGTCGAAGTGATCGGCACGCACTTGCGGCGCGATGTGTTCTATGTCGCCAACCACATCTCGTGGGTCGATATTCTTGCGTTGGCAGGCGCCAGCGGCACGGCCTTCGTTGCCAAGGCGGAACTCGAAGCCTCGCCGGTGGTGGGCTGGCTCGCCAACCTCAACCGCACGGTCTTCGTCAAGCGCGAGCACCGCATGGGCGTGGCCGAGCAGATAAATACCCTGAAGGAAGCGCTAGTCGATAACTGGTCGGTAACGGTCTTCCCCGAAGGCACCACTACCGACGGACAATCGCTGCTGCCGTTCAAGACCTCGATGCTGTCGGTGCTCGAACCCCCGCCGTCCGGCGTGCTGGTGCAGCCGGTGGTGCTCGATTACGGCGCGGTGGCCGAATGGATCGGCTGGATCGGGGTTGAAGGCGGGCTCAACAACGCCAAGCGGGTGCTGTCACGCAAGGGCACGTTCCGGCTGCGACTCTATTACCTCGAACCCTTTTCCCCTGAGGATTTCCGCGGGCGCAAGGCGATCAGTATCGAAGCGCGCCGCCGGATCGAAGAGGCGCTGGTGGAGATCCTTGGCCGCCCCTTGCGTCCCTTTGCGCACGCAGTCGCTCCGGTGCGCTACAAGCCGAAGGGCGAAGATCAGCCGGTAACCTAGAGCCCCGCTTCCCCACCCGGCTACCATTGCCAGATGGTAACTTTGGTGGCGGGTGGGGAGGCGGGGCGGACGGTCTGTGTTCGCGCCAGCGAAACCGAAAGTCAGAGCCCCGCGCGCACCAGCCAATCGTGGAAGATCCGCACCGGGCGGCTTTCGAGGGACACCGGCTTGCACACGAACCAGTAGCTATAGGGGCTCTCCACTGGCGCGCCGGGCAGGTTGATCAGCCGGTTGTCGTTGGCGCGGCGCAGGTGATCATCATGCATGATCGCAATGCCGAGCCCCTGCGCGGCGGCCTCCAGCATCAGCGCGCCCGAATCATAGTGGTCGATCGCGGCGGGATCCATGCTGTCGAGCCCGTTGGCCTTCTTCCACGCCACGAAACTTTCGGGCAGTTCGTTGTGGATCAGGAAGGTCTGCTTGGCCATCGCTTCGGGGGTAATGTCGGGGCCGATGCTGCGCGCGACCTCCTTGCTGCAGATCGCGTGGACGAGATTGTGATCGAGCCGCACCGCGTGAAGCCCGCTCGCCGGACCGCGCGACAGGATGATCGCGGCGTCGAGCGTATCGCCCACCCGGTCTTCGAGATGCGGGGCGGTGTCGATGTCGATGTGCAGCAGCGGATGCCGCTTGCGCAGCTCGCCCAGCCGCGGGAATAGGCGCTGGCTGCCGAACATCGGCAACACGCCAAGCCGCAGGCGCAGCAGCGCGATATTGTCCGACTGGCTCTCCACCGCGCGGGCCAGCGCCTCCATGTGCGGGTTCACCGCCTCGTAGAACGCCTGGCCCTCATCGGTCAGCTGCATCGACTGGCGCGCGCGGGTGAACAGCTTCTTGCCGACGAATTCTTCGAGATTGCTGATCCGCCGCGACAGCGCCGAGGGGCTGAGACCGATCTCCTCCGCCGCCGCCCGGGCCGAGCCCAGACGCACGGTGCGCATGAACGCTTCAAGCGCGCGCAGGGGGGGCAATCGGCGTGCAGGCATCGTTTTCATCTCCTTAACGCAAGAGATACGCACGAAGCGCGTTTGGGATGCAAAAAATCGAAGAAAATTTGTGCGCTGCCCGGATAAGTTGCGCCTACTGCACGTCCGCCCCGGCCAGCGGCGGGTGAAGGCGCAGGCGGGTGACGTGGGTTTCATCCCCCGCGGTCACCTCGATCCGCCAGCCGGTCGAGTGTTCGAGCACCGTGCCCACCGGCGGCACCGCCTCTGCCAGCACAAAGGCGAGGCCCCCCAGCGTATCGACCGACTCTTCGACTTCGGCGAGCCGCGGATCGACCATCTCTGCGACCTCGTCGAGTTCGGCGCGGGCATCGCAATCCCACATCCCCTCGCCAATCGGCACGATCAGCGCTTGCGGCGCGTCATCGTGCTCGTCCTCGATATCGCCGACGATTTCCTCGACCAGATCCTCGATCGTGATCAGCCCGTCGGTGCCGGAGAATTCATCGACCACAATCGCCAGGTGAACCCGCTTGGCGCGCATGTCGGCGAGCACATCGAGCGCCCCGCGCGCCTGTGGCACATAGAGCGGCTGGCGCATCAGCGTGGTCCAGTCCGCCGGCGGCGGGGTGCCATTGGCGAGGAAGGGGAAGATATCCTTGATGTGGATCATCCCGATCACATCATCGAGCGTCTCGCGGTAGACCGGCATGCGCGAATGCCCATGTTCGGAGAAGGCCGCGACCATCTGCTCCCAGCTGATCGCCGCATCGACCGCGATGATCTCGCCGCGCGGCACCGCGACATCGTCGGCATCGTGTTCGGAGAAGTGGAGCAGGTTGCGCAGCATCTGCCGCTCGGCCCGCGACAGATCGCCGCGCGCGCCGCTGCTGTCCTCGGACGCAGCCAAGCCGTTCTCGCCCTCGTGCTCGTCGATCACTTCTTCGAGCTGTTCGCGCAAAGACCGCGCCCCTTCGAGCCCGAGCATCTTGCGCAAGGCAGGCCACAGCCCGCCGCTACTGTCCGCCTCTCCCGACAGGGATGCAGAAGATGGAGAATCGGCCATGGCCTTAGAAACGGCTCCTAGGTGGTTTCAATCGCCATATGGGTCAGCGATGCCCAGTTTTGCAAGTATTGCTGTCTCCCGCACCTCCATTTGCTCGGCCTGCGCGTCGGAATCGACGTGATCATGACCCGCCAGATGGAGCAGTCCGTGGACGATCAGGTGGGTGGCATGGGCTTCAAGGCTCACGCCCTTCTCTCCGGCCTCGCGCGCGCAGGTCGCGTAGGCGAGCGCGATATCGCCGAGCATGACGGGCGGGCCATCCGCCCCGAGGGCTTCAAGCTCCTCGCGCTCCAGCATCGGGAAGCTAAGCACATTGGTCGGCTTGTCGCGCTCCCGCCATTCGCGGTTGAGGGTGTGGACCTCCTCGTCCGAGGTGAACAGCAGGCTGGCGACGAGGCGCGGATTGGCCAGCAGCGGTTCGCCCTCGCCTGCGGCCCCGGCGGCGCGGGTCGCGAGCGCCTCCCAGTCACCTTCGGGCCAGTCTTCGATGTCGATATCAAGCTGCATGACGCGCCTGTTGGAGACACATGAGACACTGTGCAGGAACCAAAAACCGCCCCCGCCGCAGGACGCCTTGAGCGGGAAGCACAGCGGGACGGTTCGCGGGCGTTTTCATGGAGGTGGCGATAGCGCCAAAGCGCGCGGTAGGAAACGACCGCTTGCAGGCAGCACGGGAGACCGGGCGAACGGCAGGATGTGGGTGGAATTCGGAAAGGCCGCTTTCGCCTCCACCAGCTCCCAATCGGACGCCCTTAAGCCCCCTCGTGCTCACCATTCCCCTCATAGGCCTCGACGATTCGCCCCACGATCGGGTGGCGCACCACGTCGGCGGTGGTGAACCGGATCGTGCCGAAGCCGTCGATGCCCTCGAGCTTTTCGACCGCGTCGTTCAGCCCGCTCATGCGCGGGCCGCCGGGGATGTCGACCTGCCGCGGGTCGCCGCACACCACCATCCGGCTGTTCTGGCCGAAGCGGGTGAGGAACATCTTCATCTGTTCCTTGGTGGTGTTCTGCGCCTCGTCGAGGATGATGAAGCTGTCCGCCAGCGTGCGCCCGCGCATGAAGGCGATCGGCGCGATCTCGATCTCGCCATTGGCCAGCCGCCGCTCGACCTGCTCGGGCGGCATGCAGTCGTTCAGCGCATCATAGAGCGGGCGCAGATAGGGATCGACCTTCTCCTTCATGTCGCCGGGGAGGAAGCCGAGCTTCTCGCCTGCCTCGACCGCCGGGCGCGAGAGGATCAGGCGCTGCACGCTTCCGGCGATCAGCTGGCTGACCGCCTGCGCCACCGCGATATAGGTCTTGCCTGTGCCCGCCGGGCCGAGGGCGAAGATGATATCCTCCTTCGCCAATGCGCGCATATATTCGATCTGCGTCGCCGAGCGCGGGACGATGGTTTTCTTGCGCGTGCGGATCATGATCGGGGGCGCGTCCATGTCGCCCGAAATGATCCCTTCGAGCGTCGGCTCGGACGACATCGCGATCAGCGCCTCGATCGCCCCGCTATCGAGATCCTCGCCGCGCGCGAGCCGGTCATACATGGTTTTAAGCGTCTCACGGGCGCGGGCGACATCGTCCTCAGGCCCTTCGATCACGATCTGGTGCCCGCGGGCGTGGATATAGACCCCGAGCCGGTTTTCGACCTGCACCAGATTGGCATCGAACTGGCCGAATAGAGGCCCGAGCAATGACTGGTTCTCGAAGGTCAACTCCACCCGGGCGCGCCGGGGAGCGGGAATGCCGCGGGGGTCGGGCGAGAGAGCCGGATTGGCGGCACGGGAGGGTCGTCGGCCCATAGCATCCTTTGCTGGCGGACAAGGGACAATCCCACGTCCTTGAGTCGCAAAGGTAAGCCGGGGCCGGAGCAAAGCAAGCTGGGCGGGACGAGATGGCGGTGGAAAGTCACATGAGCGCAATGTTGGCGCAGGCCTGCGCAGGGCGCGGGTCAGCGGGGAGCGTCTCGCGCAGCACGCCCTTGAGCGAATTGGGTCCGGCTTCGGCCAGCGTCACCTGCACGACGTCACCGATCGCGTAATCGCCCTCAAACCACACCGATTGCAGCCACGGCGACTTGCCGAGCCATTGGCCGGGGTGGCGACCGGTGCGCTCGACCAGCACGGCGCAGGCCTTGCCGACGCTCGCCTGATTGAAGGCGAACTGGTGCCCGGCGATGCGGGACTGGAGACGCTGGAGGCGCTCGTCCATCAGCTCGGACGCGATCTGTCCGTCCATCGTGGCCGCAGGCGTGCCGGGGCGCGGCGAATATTTGAAACTGAAGGCGTGGGCGTAGCGGACCTCGTTGACAATGCTCAGCGTGTCCTCGAACTCGGCCTCGGTCTCGCCCGGGAAGCCGACGATGAAATCACCTGACAGCGCAATGTCGGGCCGCACGGCGCGGAATTTCTCGAGCAGCTTGAGATAGCTTTCCGCCGTGTGCTGGCGGTTCATCGCCTTGAGCACCCGGTCGCTGCCGCTCTGCACGGGCAGGTGCAGGTAGGGCATGAGCTTGGCGACCTCGCCATGCGCTGCGATCAGCGCCTCGTCCATGTCGTTGGGGTGGCTGGTGGTGTAGCGGATCCGCTCCAGCCCATCGATCCGGGCGAGCGCGTGGATCAGGCCCGCAAGCCTTGCCGCGCGGCCCTTGTCGTCCTCGCCCGCCCAGGCGTTGACGTTCTGGCCCAGCAGCGTGATCTCCTTCGCCCCCGCCTCGACCAGTTTTTGCGCTTCGGCGACAAGGTGGCTGAAGGGCCGCGAGATTTCCGCGCCGCGGGTATAGGGCACCACGCAATAGGTGCAGAACTTGTTGCAGCCTTCCTGTACGGTGAGGAAGGCGCTGGGGCCGCGCTTCTTGCGCTGCGGAAGCGCGTCGAACTTGGCGATGGCGGGCATGTCGGTATCGGTCGCGCGCTCGCCGTTTGCGGTCTTGTCGAGCATTTCGGGCAGGCGATGATAGGCCTGCGGGCCGACCACGATGCTGACCGCCGGCGCGCGCGCCATGATCTCCTCGCCCTCGGCCTGCGCGACGCAGCCGGCAACCGCGATCAGCGGAGCCTTTCCCGCCTCGGCGCCCGCTTTCACCAGCCGGCCGATGTCGGAATAGACCTTCTCGGCGGCCTTCTCGCGGATGTGGCAGGTGTTGAGGATGACCAGATCAGCCTCCTCGCCCTCGGGCGCGGGCTGTATGCCGCGCTCCCCCAGCAATTCGGCCATGCGCTCGCCATCATAGACGTTCATCTGGCAGCCGAAGCTTTTGACTCGGTAGGTCTTGGGAGGAGCGGAAGGGTTCATGCGACCCGCGCCTTAGCGGGAAGGTGCGCGCGGTTCAATCGCGGCGCGATCCTCTTTGGGGCGGCCGCTGTGAATGCAAGACAAGGTGCGGCGCGCCGAGATGCCGGGATGGACGGGATTGCTCCGCTCGCACTCGACAAAGGGTTTCACGATGCTGTTGGCCTTGACCACCGCCAGCGCATCCGCGTCGGCATAGGCCGCGATCCAGGTGATGCAATCGGCGAGCGGGCGCACCTTGTGCCTGGTAATGGCGTTTTTGCGCGGTTCGCAATTGATCGTGAAGACATTGGCCGCAAGCGCAATGTCGTTGCGCGCGAACCGGCGCAGCACCTCGCCGCGCTCGTTGAACACCGTGCGCTCGAGCGCGTTGATCTCCGCCGCGCTGCGGTAGAAGGGCGAGGTGTTGAACATATAGGCGCACACTTCGGGATGCCGCACCGACACCTCGGTTGCCAGCGCGCCGCCCAGCGAATGGCCGGTCACGATCCATTGGGGATCAGAACCCCAGCGCTTGTGTTCAGCCTCGAAATAGCGGTTCGTGCTTTCGATCTGGTCGTCGCGCAAGGTACTGTAGAAGATGTCGGTCAGGCTGCTGGTATCAGTCCCGCGGAAGGCAAGGATGCGGGCGACCGGCACGCGCGGCGAACCGGCCTTCGATCCCGGCGCATATTGCTCGAAGATCTCGTAATTGAGGCCCTTCTTGGCATCTTCGGGCGCGATCGGCAGGCGTTCGAGCTGTTTGAGCACCGGGCTTGTGTCGCCGAACAGCTCCTCGTCGCCGGTGTAGGTATTGGTCGCGGCGAGGGCATAGGGGAAGGCATCCACCGCAGCTTCGCGCACAAAGGCGTAACACCCGCCCGGCTCAAGCCGGCAGGGGGAGCGCGATTGCGTGATGTCGGGATAGGTGACGCAGGCCGGCAGCAGGATCGCCAGCAGCGCCGCTGCCACCGCCCGAAGCGTCAGGTGTTAACGCCTTTTGCCCTCAGGCAACTGTCGCCTTCACGATCTTTCCCGGTGCGCGCGGCGGTTCGCCCTTCGGAAGCGCGTGGACGTGTTCCATGCCGCTCGTGACCTGGCCCCAGACGGTGTATTGCTTGTCGAGGAAGCGCGCATCGTCGAGGCAGATGAAGAACTGGGAATTGGCGCTGTTGGGGTTCTGCGCGCGGGCCATCGAACACACGCCTTCGACATGCGGCTCGGCGTTGAATTCGGCCGCCAGATCGGGCTTGTCGCTGCCGCCCATGCCGGTGCCGGTCGGATCGCCTCCCTGCGCCATGAAACCGTTGATCACGCGGTGGAACACGACGCCGTCATAGAAGCCTTCGCTCGCCAGTTCGACGATGCGCGCGACGTGGCCGGGGGCCAGATCGGGGCGCAGCTTGATCACGACGTCGCGGGCCTCGCTGTCGCCGGTGTCGAGGGTGAAGGTGAGGGTTTCGGCCATGTCGTTTGTCTCCTGAAACAATTTGCGCAAGCCTATAGCGTTCAGCGCCCGCCTGTCACCCTCTTCCCTTGCTTTTCATTGTCCCCTCCGTAAACGCCTCGATATGGCCGAAGATCGCATCCTCGATGAAGATATCGCACTCGCCGATCCGGGCGAGGCCGAGGTGCGCCCGGACGACCGCGTCGATGACGCGCGCCATGACGAGGAAAACCGCCTCAAGGTCGATTACATCGATGCGGTGCGCGATGCGCTCGAGGAGGGCGACAAGGGCGCGGTCTATGACCTAGTCGAGCCGCTCCACGCCGCCGACATTGCCGACCTGATCGAACTGCTCGGCCGCTCCGAACGCGCGCAGCTGGCCGCCGCGATCACCGATCTGATGACCAGTGACGTGATCGCCGAATTGAACGATTACGTCCGCGAAGACCTGATGGAGGCCCTGCCCGCGCAGGCGGTCGCCACCATCGCCGAACAGCTCGACACCGATGATGCGGTGCAGCTGATCGAGGACTTGGACGAGGCCGACCAGCGCGCGGTTATCGCCGAACTCGAGCCCGAAACCCGCGAGGCGGTATCGAGCGCGCTCGCTTACCCCGAGGAAACCGCCGGGCGCCTGATGAGCCGCGATTTCGTCGCGGTGCCCGAGCACCTGACGGTTGGCGACCTCATCGATTTCCTGCGCGAGGAAGGCGACCTCGAGCACGATTTCTTCGAGGTCTTCATCATCGATGAGCGCCACCATCCGGTCGGCACCTGCGCCTTGAGCTGGATCCTCACCACTCCGCGCTCGGTGCGTCTGACCGATGTGATGAAGCGCGACCAGACCCTGATCCCGGTGACGATGGATCAGGAAGAGGTCGCGCTAATGTTCCAGAAATACGCGCTGATCTCGGCCGCTGTGGTGGACGTGAGCGGGCGGCTGGTCGGCCAGATGACGGTCGATGATATCGTCCACATCATCTCCGAGGAAGCGGGCGAGGATGCGCTGCTCCTGTCGGGCGCCGGCGATGGCGACATCAACGAGCCGATCGTCGATAGCTACAAGGCACGGGTGCGCTGGCTCCTGGCGAACCTGCTGACCGCCTCGGTCGCCTCAAGCGTTATTGCGCAGTTCGAAGATGTGATCGCGGCGATGGTGGCTTTGGCCGTGCTCATGCCGATTGTCGCCGGGATCGGCGGCAATGCCGGCACCCAGACGCTGGCGGTGACGGTGCGCGCGATTGCCACCAACCAGTTGACTGACGCCAACACCACGCGCGCGATCCGGCGCGAGATGTCGATTGCGGCCTTGAATGGCGGCACAGTGGCGGTGGTGATCGGGGTGATCGTTGCGGTGCTGTTCCAGAACCCCTTGCTGGGTGCGGTCATCGGCGCGGCGATGCTATGCAATATCGTGATCGCGGGCCTTGCCGGGGTGCTGGTGCCGCTCACCTTGCAACACTGGAAGGCCGACCCGGCGATCTCTTCCTCGATCTTCGTCACCATGACGACCGATTCGATGGGCTTCCTAGTCTTCCTAGGTTTGGCAGTGGTCAGCGGTCTGGTCGGCTGATAGCCCCGCTTGCAAACCATAAGGGAGAGAGCAAATGGCAGGACGCGTGGCAAGCAAGGTGGTGTTGCTGACAGGCGGCGCGATGGGCCTCGGTAAGGCAGCCACAAAGGCGCTGATGGCCGAGGGCGCGACCGTGATCATCACCGATATCGACGAAGCCGCAGGGCGCGCCACCGCGGCGGAGCTGGGCTGCGATTACCTGCCGCAGGACGTCACCGACTGGGCACGCTGGCAGGCCGTGATCGCCGAGGTCGAAGCCACGCACGGCCGGCTCGATGTGCTGGTCAACAACGCCGCGATCACGGTGTTCGGATCAATCGCCGACATTTCGCCGGAGGATTTCAAGCGCTGCTACACGGTCGATGTCGATTCGATCTTCATGGGCTGCAAGGCGGCGATCCCCTTGATGGCGAAGAGCGGCGGCGGTTCTATCGTCAATTTCTCGAGCGCGGCGGGCAACAAGGTTTCGCCCGATCTGGCCGCTTATAACAGCGCCAAGGCGGCGGTGGTGGTGCTGACCAAGAGCATCGCGCTCTACTGCGCGCGCGAGCAGAACGGCGTGCGGGTGAACTCGGTGCAGCCCGGCACGATCCTCACCCCCAATGTCGAAAGCGTGATCGCCGGCACCCCTGATCCTGACGCGACCCGCGCCGCCTTCTCGGTGGCGCAACCCATCGGCCGCATGGGCGAGGTCGATGATATTGCGCACCTCGTGGTCTACCTCGCCAGCGACGAGAGCAAGTTCGCCACCGGCGCGCCGTTTATTGTCGATGGCGGGCTGAGCATCGCCTGAAATGGGGCCTGAGATGGGCAGCGCCGAGGACCGCTTCGCGATTATCGAGCTGGCGGCGCTCTATATGCGTGGGCTTGATCGGCTGGACGAGGCGCTGGTCGCCGCGCAGTTCTGGCCTGATGCCCGATGCGAATATGGCATTTTCAGCGGCAGCCCGGCGGACTTCGCGGCATTCTGCATGGCCGCGCTCAAGGATCACGCGCGCAACCACCACATGCTCGGCCAGCACCTGATCGACTTCGCCGCGCAGGAGGAGGCCTTCGGCGAGGTCTATTATCAGGCCTATCACCGCGTGGCCGATGCGGCGGGAGCGGCGCGCGATCTGGTAATCGCGGGCCGCTATGTCGACCGCTACGAGCGGCGCGGCGGGGTGTGGAAGATCGCATATCGCTCCGAACTGGTCGATTGGCTGCGCGATGATCCGGCGAGCGACGCGATGCTGGCAGCCGCGCCGTTCATCATCGGAGCGCGAAAGCCTGCCGATCCGCTCTACAACCGAGAGGTGATGCGCTCATGATCAAGCCCGATCTCACCGCCCCGTCCGACCCCGCGCTGGCTCCCGGCGAAGCGCGCTGTCCCGGCCCCTCGATGCAGGACATTCTCGACGCGGACGGTGATAATCCGCCGGCGGCGATGCGCGAGCAGGCCTACAGCTTTCTCGGTGATACCCCCCTGCCCTTCGTGCGCTACACCGATCCGGCGTTTCACGATCTGGAACTCGAACGCCTGTGGCCGAACGTCTGGCAATGGGCTTGCCGCGAGGAACACATCCCCGATCCCGGCGACCGCTATGTCTACGACGTCGGCCACCATTCGGTGCTGGTGGTGCGCGGGGCCGACGCCCGCATCCGCGCCTTCGTCAATTCCTGCCCGCACCGCGGGATGAAGTTCGCCAGCGAGGGCTCGCGCGGGGTGCGGCGCTCCAATATTCGCTGCCCGTTCCACGGGATGAGCTGGAACTTGGACGGGACCTTGCGCGAAGTGCCGTGCCGCTGGGACTTTCCGCACGTGTCGGACGACAATTTCGGCCTCGACGAGGTCGCCTGCGACAGCTGGGGCGGCTTCGTGTTCATCCACATGGGCGAAAACCCGCCGCCCCTTACTGATCAGCTTGAGGTGATGCCCGAACACTTCAAGCTCTGGCCGATGCATGATCGCTATGTTGCGCTCCACACCGAGAAGGTGCTGCCCGCCAACTGGAAGATGGCGATGGAAGCCTTCCTCGAAGCGTGGCACGTGCTCGAGACCCACGCGCAGGCGGTCTACACCGCCGCCGACGCCAATGCGCAATACGACATCTTCGGCCCCAACGTGTCGCGCTTTATCCACGCGGTCGGGGTGCCGAGCCCGCATCTACGCCAAGAGGTGAGCGAGCAGGTGCTGTTCGGCAAGTTGGGGCGCGATCCTGCAGCTCTGCCAGAAGGAGCATCCGCCCGCGCCGAGCACGCGCGGCTGCTGCGCGAGGAACTGGGCGCGGCGTTCGGCACCGATCTGTCAGGCGTCTCGACCACCGAGATGCTGGATTCGATCGAGTACTTCCTCTTCCCCAATGCCTTCTTCTTCCCCGGCATCAACATCCGCCTGTGCTATCGCTTCCGCCCGCTGGGGCCGGACGAGTGCCT